>FWWM01007909.1_pt1 | contig 20881 bp, 22 predicted proteins | sample 2228351 | NCBI WGS metagenome assembly FWWM01 (sample SAMEA103939774, study PRJEB20133) | metagenome
GAAGTCATAAATAAACTTTCAAAAGAAGACTGTTTGCGAATAAAGTCGTTTGTCTCCTCTGGTGGAGGACTTGCTGTGATTTATCGAGGATATAATGAGAATTTATCTGATTTGTTTGGAGTGAGGTTGAAGGATAAGAGAAATTTATTTGCTACCGCGGGTAATTCTGGGCTTGTTTTTAAGGTCGACTTTTTGCCGATGCTTGGGGAAACGGTAATTTCAGATTCAATTATCAGGGATTTGTCGATGTTTAATTTTATTCATTTCGGTGAAAAACAGATCATCGCAACCTCAAGCGCGGGGGCTCCTGTCGCATGGATTTTGAGATATTCCCTCGGGAAAGTTATCTATTGGAATACATCCCTTCTTTCAGATAGATTATTCCGCGGCTTTATAACTCAATCGATAGCAAGTGTTTCCGATAAATTTGTCCAGCCGATAGCGAATTTTGCGGTTATCTTCATTGACGATTTCCCAACCGCCGTCCCAAATGTGAAGAAAAAAATCGTCTGGGAAGAATTCTCTATGACTATGGCAGAGTTTCATTACTTTGTTTTCTATCCAGATATGTTGAAACTTGCTGATGAATTAAATTTAAAATATACTGCTGGTCTTGTCTTTAACTATGGAGCAAGTATTGAACCACCTTTTCATTTGACTGAATGGAGGATGGGTAAAGCGAAGGTTTGGGGTAAAGAGATTGAGGTTTCAAGGGCTTTGGCGAAACAGTTTAAAGTTAGAAATGAACTTGGATTTCATGGATATAATCATATCTCACTTTTAAACGATGAATGGAAAAACATTGAAAACATGAAAAACGCGCTAAGATACGCACAAAAGAAATGGGTTGAAGAAGGATTAGGTGAATTGCCAATCACTTACATACCTCCAACGAATTTGATCGATTCAATTGGGGTTCAAGCGATTTCTCAAGGTTTTCCATCAATAAAAATAATAGCAGGGTTATACTCCGGATATTTCGATGTTGGTCAAGGTAGAGAATTTGGTCCAGAACCTTGGAATGATAAGTTTTACTGTATCCCAAGGGTTTCTGCCGGATTTTTAATTGACGATTATACAAAAGTGACAATTTTAAGTGAAATTGCAATGCTTGGTGTATGGACTCACTTTGTCCATCCAGATGATATTATTTACACGCCTGATGAGGTTGAAAATCCGGAACTTGTAAGAAATTGGTTTTATCTTCCGTGGCGCGGGAAAAATAGAGAGGGGCTTTATTTTAAATTCAAGGAATGGTTAGTAAATTTTAAAAAGAATTATCCTTTTTTAAGGTTTATGACTTGCAAAGAGGCATATTCTGAAATTAAGAAATTTGACGCCCTGGGAATTGAGTATGAATTCCGTGAGCATGAAATAATAATTAAAACAAATCAAAAAAATGTTTTCCTCACAGTTCAACTTGATCCGAGATATCAAGGATTAGAAGTTACAAATGCCGTAATTTGGCATTCAGCTAAAACCGCTACAACCAACCTTGTCATCCTTGAAGCAAAGGATGAAACGATAATTTTAAAATTAAAATAAAAATGCGCAAAAATGAGATCTTCACTATCGGAAAAATTCAAAGGCTTAATTTCGCCTTTCCGCTTAAATATCTCAATTGCAGTTCTTCCGGTCTTCCTTTGGGGTTACGCTTTAACTGAAGCTGATATAACTGAAAAATTTTTGTATGGTGCTTTGATCCTACATCTCTTGATTTATCCTGCAATAAATGGGCTTTATATTTACTTTGAGAGAAGGAAAAAAGCTGATTTGAGAATTTGGGGTGCAAAACAACCTTCGCTGTTTATATTTGTGGTTTCATTGATTTTACTTGTGGTTGGGATTTATTTGAGCCAAAGGGTTAATGCATCTTATTCTAATGTCCTCATAATTCTAAGCATTTTGCTTTTTCTTTACTTATATCCGGAAACAGGTATAAAGTCAAGACCATTTTATGGAATTTTGTTCATTTCAATTTCTTATGGTTTGCTTGGATTTCTTGCGGGTTGGGTTTGCGCATCTGATTTGAAAGGTTTATTCATGGATATCTTTAACATCGCTGGTGCTATTGCATCGATTGGATTTGTTTCTGGATTTTATACGCTTTTGCATCGATTGGATTTGTTTCTGGATTTTATACGCTTTCGCTTGTTTATAAAGTTTCTGAAGATTCCATTAAAACAGGAGATTTATTTATTGAGAAACTTGGTTCGGGGAAAACTTTTAAATTTGTAAAAATCGTGCTTCCAATATCAAGTCTTATTGCAACCATTGTCGTTGCGGGGAGGTTCACGCTTTTTGAACTTGCTGGGATTATTATTTACTTTCTCATTGATATTCTTGTGATAGATAGGTTTGAAAAGAATTTCTATCTTCAAAAGGAGAGACAAAACTACAGGACAGTTCTCAGCATCATTTTAACTAATTCAATCATCCTTTCGGGCTACCTTCTCTTCAGAATTCTTGCTGTTCATTATTTATTTATCGATTGAATTGCTGTGTTGATCACGAGGAGCAATTCGTCAAGGTCGAATGGTTTTGTGATGATATAATCTGCGCCTCTTCTTTTTGCTTCTTCTTCAGAGACATCAATTCCCCAGCCAGTTAGAATTATAACGGGGATTTTATCGTTTTTTTGTTTTGCCACTTTTGAAAGCGTCCATCCATTTATATCTGGAAGCGCGAGGTCTGTGACGAGAAGATCGAAATTTTCTCTTTGAATATATTCAAGGGCTTTTTTGCCATTTTCAGCAGAAAGAATTTTATAGCCAAGGCTTAGAAAGATATCTTTTAAGAGATAAAGAACCGATTCGTCATCATCGACGACTAAAACTGTTAACTTGGATGCGTTTTCGGTCAGTGTGCTTTTTTGAACTTTTTCTGAAACCTTTTCTTTTGTTGCAGGTAATATGATTGTAAATTTGGTTCCCTTCCCGAGTTCACTTTCAACGAAAATTTCTCCGTTGTGGCTTCTTATTATTTCGTATGTTATTGAAAGCCCAAGCCCAGTCCCGTATTCACCTTTCGTTGTAAAGAACGGGTCAAATATCTTTGCCATTGTTTCAGAATCCATCCCGATCCCCGTATCGGAGATATATATCGCTACTTTTTCGTTGTTTACATTGTAAATTCCAACTTTAAGTGTCCCACCGTTTGGCATCGCTTCAATCGCATTTATAATGATGTTCACCAAAGCCTCCCTCAGTTCAGAAGCGTTTGTTATTCCCATCAATCTATCTTCTGGGAAATCTTTTACGATCTCATATTTTATCCCTTTAAGTTCAGCTTCATCTTTCCATTTTGATTTTGTTATCTCGAGCGCTTCTTCGATGATATTGGCAAGGTCAAGTGGAATGAGCGTCAAATGAGTTCTTGGTTTTGAAAATTCACGCAGTCGAGAGACGATCCTTCCAGCGTCCTGTCCTGCTTTTTCAATAAACTCAACTTCGCGACGAAGGGATTCGTCTGTCAATTTTGATTTTAAAAGTTGCGCTCTCCCAAGGACAGTGCTTAAAAGATTGCTTAAGTTATGCGCGATGCCACCAGCGAGTTGACCCAATGTCCTCATTTTTTCGGTTAGGATGAGCTGTTGATACACCTTTTTCAATTCTTCATATGCTTGACGAAGCGATTTCTCCGACTCTTGAAGTTCAGCAAAATATCTTACTCTCTCTATTGCTACCGCGGATTCGTTAGCTATATGTTCGATGAGTGGAATGTATTCTTCAATTTTATTTGTTCCCTTTATCAAGATGGTCATCACCCCGAAGACTTTCCCTCTTGAAAGCATCGGCGTACTTAATATGTAGCCTTCTTCTTCCGTTTCTTCGATCAAAAGGTTAAACGGTGGAGGTATATCTTTGCCAGAATATTTTAAATAAGTTGTTTCGCCCTCGCGGATTATTCTTTCCCAAATTGGATGAGACCTAATGTTGAATCTATAATTTGGATATGAGATCATAACTCTTCTTCCGTGGATCAGGTAAACATGGGCAAGTCCTTTCAATTGTTCTGTCATTTCATCATAAATGTCGATGAAAAATCCTTCAACCGGAATTATTTGAACGATATGATTGTAAATTGATTTCGCGATTTCATCGACCGTCATTGCTGACGAGAGTTCGGAACTAAAACTATGTAAAATTTTCAACTCGTTGAGCTTTTTTTGTAAATTTTCTTCCACTATTTTTCTCTCGGTTATATCGTGCATTACGCCTTGGATATATCTTATCTTGCCCTCATCATCTTTTATAGTCGTCCAGTAGATATTCACCCATCTTATTTGTCCATCTTTTCTCACAATTCTAAATTCAGAAACCCTCGGCAAGTTTCCGGTTTTGATTGCTTGATAATTTTCCCGAAGAAGTCGCCAATAGTCGGGCGGGTAAACGAGATTTCTTGCTCTTACTTGACCATTTAAGAATTCATCAACAGTATAACCAGTCACATGATAGCATGAAGGGGTTATGTAGATGAAGTCGTAATTTGAATCAACCGCAAAGATGACATCATTAAGGGCTTCGAGGATCGATTGCGTAAACGAGATTGCGTAAACGAGGCTATTTCTTTTTTACCCATAACTAAAATCCTCATTGTTTTTCAAGTTCAATTTACAAAAATATATGAGAGTTAGCAAGTTTTTGCCATTTTTTGTTTATTTGTGTAAATTTTTGCAAAGTTCAAAAAAATTTCTTGTGGCTATGAGCAAATTGATGGTGAGTATCTCCGGTGTAAGGGGCGTCATTGGCGATGGGTTGACTCCGTTTGAAATTGTGCGATTTACATCTGCTTTTGCAGAATTTTGTGGAGGCGGACAAATTATGATAGGGCGTGATACAAGGGTACATAGCCAGTTTATAGCGCAGATAGTTTCGGGGACACTACTTGCCATGGGATACGATGTCGTCGATGTTGGGGTTTGCCCGATGTCGTCGATGTTGGGGTTTGCCCCACCCCAACCCTTCAACTTGCGGTTGAACATTCAAATTCCAAAGGTGGGATAATGATAACAGCAAGCCATAATCCTGCGGAATGGAACGGATTAAAATTTATATCAGAAGAGGGCATTTTCCTGACACCAGAGCAACATAAAAAATTTGTCGAACTGGCGCAGAAAAATTCTTTCGAATACTCAAAGTGGAATTCAATCGGAAAATACAAGCAAGACAGGTCTTTCATCGATAAACACATCGAAATGGTTTTGAGCCTTGATTTCATAAATGTTGATAAAATCAGAGAGAAAAAGTTTAAAGTCGCCCTTGATTGCATAAATGGTGCTGGCTCTGAGATAGTCCCAAAACTTCTTGAATCGCTTGGCTGTGAAGTTATAAAATTAAACTGCGAAGGCAATGGCGTTTTCACGCACGAACCTGAACCACTTCCTGAAAATCTCGCCCAACTTTGCGACCTTGTTAAAGAAGTGAAAGCCGATCTTGGAATCGCTATCGATCCTGATGCGGATCGCCTTGTCCTCGTTACTGAAAAAGGTGAACCGTTTGGTGAAGAATATACGATAGTACAAGCGGTGAAACTTGTCCTTGAAAAGAGGAAAAATTTGGAAGAGAAAAATGTCGTTGTTAATTTGTCGACGACAAGGGCAGTGGATGAGATAGCGAAAGTTTACGGGGCAAAGGTTTACAGGGCTCCAGTTGGCGAAATAAATGTTGTGAAAAAAATGAAAGAAGTTGGGGCGATAATCGGTGGAGAAGGAAGTGGAGGAGTGATATTGCCGGAAGTTCATTACGGAAGGGATTCGCTCGTGGGAATTGTTTTAATCTTGCAGAACCTTGCTGATTTTGACGGGAAAATTTCGGATTTTAAGAAAACATTGCCGGAGTTTGAAATTTTTAAAACGAAGGTGGATATATCAAATGTAAATCCAGATGAAATTATCGAAAAGGTGAAATTGATTTTCCATAACGCAAGAATTAACACAGAAGATGGCGTAAGAATTGATATCGACGAAGGCTGGCTTCACATAAGAAAATCAAACACGGAACCGATCTTGAGAATAATCGCGGAGGCTAAGACGAAATCAAAAGCACAAGAACTTGCCCTCGATTTAATAACAAAACTTGGTCTGAAATGAGGATTTATTTTCTCGCCTTGGTCGTATTAATTCAACTCCTCAGTTACGATAGCGTTGTTATAATTTTAGATAAATGTGTAAACGCTGGAATTACCGATATCATCGTTGATGTTAAGCCAATTTCTGGAGAAGTTCTTTATGAAAGTTCATTTGCACCGAAAATGAAAACATGGGATGGTTTCACGAGATCCGATACATTTGATTATGTAAATACTGTGATAAAAGAGGCAAAAAGGAGAAATTTAAGGATTCATATTGCTTTAAACATTTTTTGTGAAGGTCATAATTACTACGACAGGGGAATTGTATACGCCAAACATCCAGAATGGGCTACGGTCATTTACACGAAAGATGGGTTTATTCCTATTACACAGCAGAAGCATAAGTATTCCGCAATGGTAAATCCGGCGCTTGAACAAGTTCAAGAGTATGAGTTGAAAATAATTGAAGAAATTGTGAGAAAATTTGATATAGATGGAATTGTTCTCGATAGAGTAAGATATGACGGAATTTACGCGGACTTTAGTGATTCGTCGAGAGTTAAATTTGAAAAATGGCTTGGGAAGAAGGTAAAGTTTCCGGAAGATATTTTCAAAATCGAGGGAGATTCAATAGTTAAAGGTAGATATTTTAAAGAATGGCTAAAGTGGCGGGCTTTAACGATTAAAAAATTTTTTGAAAGGGCGAGGGAAGTTGTGAAAAGTTTAAAACCAAATGTTTTGTTCGGCGATTACGCAGGCTCATGGTATTTGACTTATTATGAACTTGGTGCTAATTGGGCAAGTGAGAAATATAAACCCGAGTTTGATTGGGCATGTGAAGATTATCATAAAACCGGTTATGCGGAGCTTCTGGATTTTTTATGTTCTGGGCTTTATTTTTATGAAGTGACAAAAGATGAAGTTGAAGATAAAGATATGATCGACGCTTCTAAATTGACAGAACCCGGTATGAAGGCGACGAAGACGATTTGGTATTCGGTTGAGGGCTCTGCCGAACTTGTTAAAAAAGTGACGATGGGAGTTGTCCCGGTTTATGGGAGCTTGTATGTTGAACAATATAAAGGCGAACCCGAAAGGTTTAAAAGAGCAGTTAAAATGGCTCTTGAGAAAACTGATGGAGTTATGATTTTTGACCTTGTGCATATTGAAAATTACAATCTATGGGATGATTTAAAGGAAGTTTTTGAAAAATCAAGGGGTGAGAAAAATTGATACTTGCCAAAGTTACAGGGACCATAGTTGCAACACAGAAAAACGAAAATTTGAAGCCGTATAAAATTTTGATAATTCAACCAATTGATCTTAAAGGTAATTTCATCGGGAGAGATATGCTTGCGCTTGATATGGTTGACGCCGGCATCGGTGATATTGTCATAGCTTTACAAGAGGGAAACTCTGCAAGACAAATTTTAGGCAGAGATGATGTCCCGGTTCATACGCTTGTCGTTGCTGTTGTTGATGGGATTGAAATAAAGGAGGATGGGGATGAAGGTTGACCTCAGACATATTTTGCAATTAATGACGATCCCGGGGATTGGCTCGGGAAGAATAAGAAACCTTGTGAATTATTTTAAAGATACGGAGTTGATATTCAAGGCGACGATACATGAACTTGCAAGGGTCGAGGGCATAGATAAAGGTTTAGCGAAGAGAATTTTAGAACTAAGAGATAAAAATTCGGAATTTGTTGATGAGCAAATTGCAAAGGCTAAAAAGCATAGAGCAAAGATTATAACTTTGTGGGATTCTGAGTATCCGGAACTTTTGAGAAAGATTTACGATCCGCCTGTTTTGTTGTTTGTTCGTGGGGATTTAGTTGAAAATGATAGATATTCCATTGCTATCGTTGGAACGCGAACTCCAACGAGTTACGGGAAAGCAATATGTGAGAAGTTCGCATCTGAACTTGCAAAGATGAACTTGACGATCGTAAGCGGATTTGCCCGTGGTATTGATACTATCGCTCATGTTTCTGCGCTTAAAGCAGGTGGAAGGACCATCGCTGTCCTTGGCTCGGGGGTTGATTATATTTACCCGCCTGAAAACAGAAAACTTGTCGAAGATGTTATTTCAAATGGTGCTATAATATCAGAATTTCCTATGGGAACAAAACCAGACGCTATGAATTTCCCAAGAAGAAACAGGATAATTAGCGGGATGTCTGTTGGTGTTTTAATCATCGAGACGAGCAAAAATGGTGGTGCGATGATAACAGCTGAATTTGCAAACGATCAAAATCGCGAGGTTTTTGCAATACCCGGAAATATCGATAGCATCAAAAGTCAGGGGACAAATTTTTTAATAAAACAAAACAAGGCGAAACTTGTAGAGACAGTTGAGGATATAATCGAGGAGATTAGACCTTTAATTCAGCCAATTTTGAAGGCGGAACCACCAAGACCGAAAGTTGAATTAAATGTTTTTGAGGCAAAGATATTCGATGTTTTATCTTGATATTTGATGTTTTATCTTCAACTGAGCCAATGCATGTGGACAAAATCGCTGAGAGCGCGGGTTTATCTGTGACGGATACGCTTGTGCATTTGCTTTCCCTTGAGTTTAAGGACCTTGTTCGTCAATTGCCCGGAAAATTATTTATAAAAAAGTTTTAAACCCATCGTCTTGAAAAACTGTTTAATTTTTCGTAACTTTATAATACTATGATATCAAGTTCAATTTGTTTCAAGAGGTGATTTGCTATGACAGAAAGAGCGTTGACACCGCGCGAGAAGATGGTTTTGAGATACATAGTTCAAGAATTTATAATGAACGCAACCCCAGTGGGCTCAAAATATCTGGTCAAAAAGTATAACCTTAACCTGAGTCCTGCAACTGTTAGAAATGTTATGGCTGAACTTGAATTCCTTGGCTATCTCTGGCATCCGCACACATCTGCAGGGAGAATCCCAACGGACAAGGGCTACAGATTTTATGTCGATAATCTTCTTGAGATAAAGGACCTTTCGAATGAGGAGAAGGAAGCAATAAGAAGAATAGTTCAGGAAAAAGTCGAACTTGAGGAAATTTTAAGGGATATCTCGAAACTTATAGGGAAAATCTCCAAGCAATTAAGTGTAACTTTGACCCCCCAAATTAACGAAGCAGTTTTAACTAAACTTGATATAGTTAGTTTGTCGGATACAAAATTGCTTGTGATTATAAGTATAAAATCTGGGCTTGTAAGGACAATACTTCTTGAAGTATCAAGCGAGGTTCCAAGGGATAAACTTGATTTTGTTAAAGCAGTTTTAAACGAACGCCTTGTTGGGTTGACATTGAAGCAAATAAGGGAAACTTTTGCGGAAAGAGTCCGCGACATCGAACATAGTTATAGAAGCATAATAAATATCTTCGTTCAATCAGCAAATAGATTGTTTTACGACTTTTATGACATCGATAAAATCCACATAGGAGGCATGCCTGAGGTTTTGGAGCATCCGGAGTTTAGCAATCCCCAAAAACTGCGCAATATAATGGAACTTGTCGAGAACGAAGATATTATAGTTCAAATCTTTCAAATCTTGAGGACTCAAACTGGGGAGCAGTTCGGCTCTGATAAGGTCATTGTCTCAATCGGGGAGGAAAATCCCGAGGATAGGTTGAAAGATTACAGTTTGGTCGCATCTGAGTATAGAATTGGAGATATTTCAGGTATTGTCGGCTTAATCGGTCCAAAGCGTATGAATTATAGCAAGATGATATCAATTGTCAATTATGCATCAAAAGTTTTATCGGGTGTTTTACATTGAACAAAAACAAAATTTTTTAGCGAAGGAATATGGATGAAGACATCAAGAATATAAGCAATGACGAGAGGCAGAAGGAGGTCGAAAACCTTAATGAATCTCAAGAAGTTCAAAAGACAGGCGAAGAAGTTATAGATGAAATGGAAGCACTTCGGCTTGAAAATGAAAATTTGAAGAAAGAGATCGAAGAATATAAAGACAAATTATTGAGGCGAGTTGCTGAATTCGAAAACTATAAAAAACGGCTTGAAGCGGACTTTTCCAACGCGGTTAAATATGCTAATGAAAAACTTTTGCTTGAACTTTTACCGATAGTTGATGACCTTGAGCGTTCGCTGGAAAGCGGGCAAGAGAAGCCAGATTTTAATTCTTTCTACCAGGGAATAAAAATGATTTACAATAAACTGATGAAGGTGCTTGAATCCCACGGTGTTAAACCGTTTGAATCTGTCGGGAAACAGTTTGATGTTTATTATCATGAGGCGTTGTTAAGGATACCGCGCGATGATGTTCCGCCTGATACTGTGATCGATGAAGTTGAACGTGGTTATATGTATTACGATAAAGTTTTGCGTCATGCGAAAGTGATAGTTTCGAGTCCAGTTGATAAACAAGCCCCTGAGGGAAACGATGAAAATAAGGGGTAATTAAACAAAGTGCAATTAAAAATTTTGAAAATTTATTTTTCAAATGGCGAAAAAAGATTATTATGAAATACTTGGCGTTTCAAGGGATGCGACGCTTGAGGAGATAAAGAAGGCATATAGAAAACTCGCGATGGAATATCATCCGGATAGAAATCCCGGAAATAAAGAGGCAGAGGAAAAGTTTAAAGAGATAACGGAGGCGTATCAAATTTTGAGCGACCCCGAGAAGCGAAGAAGATATGATATGTATGGTCATTCTGGTATAAGCGAAAGTGATTACATTCACTTTACAGATGTTCGTGATATATTCGATGTTTTCAGGGATATTTTTGATTCTTTTGGTGGAGGATTTTTTGACGATTTCTTTGGGACGAGAACACAAACGCGAAGGGCGCAAAAAGGCATTCCCGGCTCCGATCGAAAATTACATCTTAAACTTACACTTGAAGAAATTGCAACAGGTGTTAAGAAAAAATTAAAGATAAAGCATTTTAAAGTATGTGAGGCTTGCGGTGGAACGGGAGCGAAATCAAGAGGTGGATATGCAACTTGTTCTGTTTGTAATGGAGTTGGTGAGGTTAGACAGGTTAGAAAATCGTTTTTTGGGCAAATGGTGACGATTACAACTTGCCCAAATTGCGGAGGTGAAGGTAGAGTTGTTAGGGAAGCATGCAATGTATGCGGTGGCGAAGGCAGAGTTTATGGAGAAAGCGTTATCGATGTTGAAATTCCAGCAGGCGTAAGAGAAGGAAATTACCTTACCATTAGAGGCTACGGCGATGCTGGAATAAGAGGTGGCGCCCCGGGTGATTTAATAGTTGTGATCGAAGAAGAGAAACATCCTTTCTTCGTAAGGAAAGGAAATGATATTTATTATACGCTTTTGATAAGTTATCCGGAAGCAGTGCTTGGTACAGAGGTTGAAGTGCCATCTCTTTATGGAAATGTAAAAGTTAAAATAGAGCCGGGAACTCCATCTGGCAAAGAAATAAGACTTAAAGGGAAAGGATTGCCATCAGTTGAGAAAAATTCAAGAGGCGATTTTGTCGTTAAAGTTGAAATATGGGTTCCAGATAAAGTCACAAGCGTTGAAAAAGAATTGCTTCAAAGGCTTTTAAAAGAAGGCAAAAATATAAAACCAAGCGAATCAACGAAAAAATCAACCTAAGGCATACGGTATTTGCTAAAATAGGCGCAAATTTCTAAATTTGAAAAATTTAAAAATTTTAGATTTAATGAAAGTTTTATTCAAAAAAATAAACGATCTACTTGGCTTGACAAAGTCCGAGAGCGTCGTTTTCTGGTTTTTAATTTTTGCTTTTGTGTTGGGTTTGGCAGTAAAATTTGTCCGTGGCGATGTAATTAAAGACGCAAAAAAACAAAAATTTGATTATTCCGTCTTTGATTCAGAGTTTGAGAAAAGATCCGCTGAGATTGAGAAGTATATCTCTGGGTCAGGGACAACAGTTGAAGCATCTAACGCAAGTTTTAAGATAAATATCAACACAGCGACGAAAGAGGAATTGATGAAACTTCCCGGGATTGGCGAAAAAACAGCGGAAAGTATAATTCGACATAGACAAACTTACGGAAAATTTGAAAGAATTGAGGACATAATGAATGTTAAAGGCATCGGGCAAAAGAAGTTTGAAAAAATAAAAAGATATTTAACAACAAAATAAAAAGGAAAACAAAATGCCACAGGTGAAAACTAAAGGCTCGATAATCCTTGAAATTTTAATCGTTGTTTTAACTGCCATTCTCGTTTACACAATTTATGATCCAGCAATGAAAATAAGAGCAGAAGAAGAACTTAAGAAGATATGCAGATTTAGAATGAAGAACATTAGACAGGCTGAACTTAAGTATTTCGATGAATATGGAAAATATACCGGCAATATCGATTCCTTGATTGCATTTATAAAAAGAGCGAATTTACCGGCTGATATATTCTTTTCAACCGCAACAGAAAAATTTAATCCTGATTCACTTCGCAACTGTCCCAAAGTAAATCAACCATTAATCATAGGAGCTGATTCGCTTGGGAAATACTATTGGGTTGAGTGCCCCTATGGACATGGAACGATCGGTTCCAAAGATAAACCAGAGGATGTGAATAAAGTTTCATGGGAATAAATGATTTTTATCACCGTAAGGTTAAATAAAGAACGTCTTGATGTAGCGGAGTCAGAAGAACTATCGAAGAGATTGATTTTAAAAAAATTTTTCACTGATGAGATACATCTTGATTCTTTATCGGTTGAGGAAGTTGATAAAATTGCTCAAATAATCTCCTCCGCAATTAACATAAACCCCAAGGTTACAAAGATTTCTTTTTGCATTGATACAAGTTTTGCTTTTTTAAATGTAATACCTGTTGAGCGGAGTTTATCTGAGCAAGAATTTAATGAACATTTGCTTTGGGAGATTTCGCAGTATTTTCCGGGAGAGTCAGTTCAGCAAAGTTTTATTGTCAAAGGGTATAAATTTAACGGAGGCGATGCACAAAGGACTTTGATCGTTGCGGTGAAAAAAGATTTAATTTCTTTTTTAAAGGCTATAGCTGAAAAACTTGGGCTTACGGTTCAGATTATCGACATCGACCATTTCGCTGTGGAGAATTGTCTTAGGGAGAGGATAAGTTCTGTTCGATCAAGATATTTTTATAGTGATTTCATCCTCGTTGGGTTGAAAAATTCAAGAATCGATGTCAGCGTTTTTCGCTCTTACGAATTTCAAAGATATTTTTATCACACCGTTAACAGTGAGTCGGACACGAGATATTTTCTGCTCAAGTTGATAAATGATAACATCTCCGCAGGTTTTGATAAATTCGTTTTTTATGGTGAGGGACTTGATCAAAATTTGATAGGGCTTGCAAGCGGTATGCTTGGGAGTAAATTTTCCGTGTTAAATCCTTTCGATTCTCGCTTATTTCTCGATGTTAAGGTAGGGTCGGAGTCCGCGCATATCTTTGCACCAAATATAGGACTTGCGTTGAGGATGTTATGGTCAGGATAATTACAGGTAAATACAAGGGACGTTTGTTGAAACTTTCAAAAGGAGTTGATATAAGACCAACATCCGATAGGGTGAAAGAGACGCTCTTTAACATTCTTTCGAGTAGAATTAATTTTGAAAATCTTATTGTGCTTGATTTATTTGCTGGGACAGGAGCGCTTGGTTTTGAGGCGTTAAGCAGAGGTGCGGAAAAGGTTTTTTTCGTTGATAATAGTGGTAGGGCTTTGAAGGTTATAACAGAAAATGCTCAAATCCTTGGTTGCGTTGATAAAATCGCCACAATAAATGATGACGCTTTAAGTTTCATAGAATATGCAGATGAAAAATTTGATCTTATCTTTGCTGATCCACCATATATGTATCCGCACATAAATGAACTTGTTTATAAAATTTGGGAGCGCGGGTTATTAAGCGATATCGGTTTCTTCTCAATTGAGCATGACTCTGGAATTATTTTTTCGCCTGAATCGGTGCCATTTGAAGTTTTAACAAGAAGGGAATTTGGCAAAACAGCGATCACAATTTTTAAACATAAGGGGTGAGGGATTATGAAAAGGATTGCAATTTACCCCGGGACATTTGACCCGATAACGAATGGACATATTGATGTCATAGAACGTGCGTCAAAACTTTTCGACAAGGTCATCGTCACTGTAGCGAGAAACGTTGCGAAAACACCGCTTTTTACCGTTGAAGAAAGGATGAAGATGATTAAAGAGGCTGTGAAAAAATTTGATAATGTTGAAGTTGATAGTTTTGATGGACTTCTCGTCGATTACGCCAGAATGAAAAATGCGGTCGCTATAATAAGGGGACTGCGTGCGGTGTCAGATTTTGAATATGAGTTTCAAATGGCTTTGATGAACAGAAAAATATGCGATATCACGACAGTTTTTCTTGTCCCACATGAAAAGTATACCTATTTAAATTCGACGATAGTTAGAGAGATAGCATCTTTTGGAGGGGATGTAAGCAATTTCGTTCCGAAGATCGTTGAAAAGATGCTAAAAGAAAAATTTAAACAAAGAAAAAATGAAAAGCCTGCCGAAACTTTCAGAAAAAATACTTAATCTACCTGAATCAGAGACGCTTCGGATCTCCGCGATCGCAAAGAATATGAAAGCCCAAGGGATAGATGTCGTCTCTTTAAGTGCTGGCGAGCCTGATTTCCCCACACCTGAACATATAAAAGAAGCAGCGATACAAGCAATAAAAGAAAATTTTACGAAATATACGCAGAACCAAGGGATACCTGAATTGATAAATGCAATAGTTGAAAAATTTCGACGCGATAATAACATCGAATATAAACCAAGTGAGATCCTTGTCTCAAGCGGAGCTAAACAATCCATTTTCAATGCGCTTCAAGCAATTTGTAATCCCGGTGATGAAGTTTTGATCCCAGCTCCTTATTGGGTTAGTTATCCGGCTATGGTAGCACTTGTCGGTGCAAAACCTGTTATCTTGAGAACGGATATAAGCACAAATTTTAAAATAAGCGCTGACCAACTAAGGGATGCGATAACTCCAAGGACGAAGGCTTTGATTTTAAATTCACCATCAAATCCAACTGGGACAGTTTATACCGAGGACGAGATAAAAAAAATTGCGGAGGTTGTTTACGACAAAAATATCTTCGTAATATCGGATGAGGTTTACGAGAAGATAATCTATGATGAAAAACATTTCAGCATCGCTTCGATTAGAGAGTTGAGGGAGCTTGTCATAACTGTAAATGGAGTTTCAAAGGCGTATGCGATGACCGGATGGAGGATCGGTTATATGGGAGCGAATGAAGAGGTTATAAAACTTGCGAATAAAGTTCAAGGGCAGGTTACATCAAATGCAAGTTCAATTTCTCAAAAAGCTGCGCTTGCAGCTTTAACTGGAACTCAAGAGCCTGTTCGAAAGATGGTAAACGAATTTAAAATAAGGCGCGATTTTATATGTTCAGAGTTGAAGCAAATCCCGGGCGTTGAGGTTTTTATCCCATCGGGCGCATTTTATGTGTTCCCAAAGGTATCTGCTTATTATGGTCGAAAGTATAACGGTTTTGAGATAAAAAATTCAAATGACTTTTGTGAATTTCTTTTAAAAGAGGAAAAACTTGCGATCATCCCGGGAGATGCATTTGGGATGGATGAGTGTGTTAGAATTTCTTACGCTGCTTCAATGGAGGAAATAATGAAAGGAGTTGAAAGGTTTCGAACCGCAATTGAAAAATTAAGTGATTAAAAACAAAAGGAGGTGAGGTTAAAGCTATGCCAACCTATGAATATAAGTGCAACAATTGTGGTTATGTTTTTGAGGAATTTCAAGGCATAAACGATGAACCAATAAAAATTTGCCCCAAATGTGGGGGAAGCGTAAGCAAAAAAATAAGTGCTGGCGTTGGTTTAATCTTTAAAGGTTCCGGATTTTACATAACTGACTACAAACGCAAAGGCTCTTCAAAAAACGGTTCAAACTCTGCGACAAAATCAGAAACCTCAACGGGGTCATCGACAAAGTCAGAGGATTAATCAATAGAGGGCGGGTTTTCCCCGCCCATTTAAAATTTAAATCATCATCAAAACCCCAAGCGCAATAGAATTTAACTTTGCCTCCATCTTATCCGCTCTTGAGGGTATCAATATAGGTGCAATTGCTCCAATTATAACATGTCCAATTTTATAGTGGGCAAAATATGTCAAACTTTTCCCAAGGATATTTCCACTTTCGATGTTCGGGACGATTAAGATATCAGCTTTCCCTGCGACTTCAGATTTTATCCCTTTTTCGGTCGCCGATTCTTCTGAAATGGCAAGGTCAAGCGCAAGAGGTCCATCGATGACGCAACCAGTTATTTCCCCCTCTTGATTGAGTTGTTTTATTTTAATTGCGTCGGTTGTTGATGTCAAATCTTCGATCACAAGTTCAGTTGCGGATAAAAGAGCGACTTTCGGATTTTCTATCCCAAGTTTGTTTGCAACTTCAACTGCATTTTTAATTATCTCAATTTTTTGCTCAAGCGTCGGGTTTAAAACAACGCCGCCATCCGACATCAATATAAGTTTTGATTCGCTATTTTTCTCGGGATATTCAAAGACGAAGACATCGCTTAACAATCTTCCCGTCCTAAGCCCAGCCTCTTTGCTTAGCACACCCTTCATCAAAGTTGTCGTGTCAATTTTGCCTTTTAAAATTATATGTGCCTCCCCACTTTTGATAAGCGAGGCTGAAATTAAAACCGCTTTTGTCGGATCTTTCTCATCGATTATTTCAAAACTTGCGGGGTCTTCGCCAAGTTCATCAAGTATTTCCGAGATGATTTTTGAATCACCAATTAAAATAGAATTTGCTATTTTCTGTTCCCTTGCTTCAATAACCGCTGAGAGAGCGGTTTCTTGATGTGCGCATACAACAGCAATGGTTTTTGAGGTATCTTTTACCCTTTGAAGAAGTTCATCGAAATTTTTTATCATGTTCTTTGTAGAATTTTGTTTGCTGTTTTTTCAGCGCTCATAACGCAGTCGCCAACTGCGATACCCCCTCGATAATTAGCACAGAAATAAAGACCCTGATTTGATTTTCTCTTTCGAATTCATCAATCGAAGCCATAATTTTTAGATGCCCGATATTATATTGTGGAATTGCTTTTTCCCATTTCGAAATCCAGATGAATTCCGGTTCGCCTGAAACCTTCATTATATCTTTAAGTTCATCGTTTACGATTTTGATCAATTCATCATCGCTTTTTAGCGCAAGTTCAGGTTGTCTTGTCCCACCTACGAAAGTCGTTAATTCAACATAACCTTCTGGAGCTCTGTTTGGGAATATCGTCGAACTCCAAAGTGTGCCAAGTATCTTTCTATTTTCTTTTTCCGGCACCAAAAAACCAAATCCATCTGGTTCAATCCCCACCATCTCCTTTTTATAACCGAAGACGACCTCCGTCACAGGCGGATAATATATTTTGTTCAATGTTTCAGATAGTTCTGCAGACAATTCTTTTATAAGTTCGGAAGCCACATATGCAGGCGTGGAGACGACGACAATGTTTGAAGTTACATTCTCAACTTTCCCATCTTTTTCAAATTCAATTCTAAATCCGTCTGAATCTTTTTTGATCGATTTCACTTTCGCATTTAGGACGATTGAATCCCCGAGGTAATTTGCGATGGCTTTTGGAAGGGTTCCCATGCCATCGGTGAATGAGAATAATCGTGCTGTAATTTTTGATTTTTCAGCCCTTTTCTTTCTCTCCCTTGCACCTTTTATAGTTCCAACTATCAATCCACCATATTTTTCCTCAAGCGCATAAAGCCTTGGGAAAGCGGAGCGAACGCCAAGTTTTTCAGGATCCCCAGCGTATACACCAGCAACAAATGGATTGATTGTATAGTCAAGAAATTCTTTTCCAAGTCTTCTTCTGACAAACTGAGCAACTGATTCTTCCCAAAATGGGTCTCCAGTTGGATTTTTTGCCCTTCCGTGGAATGGCTCAAGCATAATGCGAAGTTTTGCGGGCAAACTCCATAATGGCAAACTCCATAATTTGCTTTTGAAAAATTCCGGTGGTTTCATCGGGAGCAGGTGAAGTTTCCCCTCCTTGAGGATATAGCGTTTGTTTGCGGTTTCGTTTGCGTAAACCATTTCATTTGAAATCCCAACTTCGTCGATAATTTCCTTAAAAAGTGGTGTCGTCTCAAGAGCGCTATTTGGACCATATTCGACAAGATAACCGTTTATCCTTTTGCTTTTCATCGTTCCACCGACTTCGCTTTCGGATTCAAGAACTGTAACATTTAATCCGTTCTTTTTTAGAAAGAAAGCAGTTGTAAGCCCGGATATCCCAGCACCGATTATAATTGCGCTATTTTTCATTTTTCACTGCCTCCAAAATTATGTTTTTTAATGCTTCAATAAATGTTTCAGAATCGTTAAGGGCTTCGGCGACGATGTATTTTTTTACTCCGCTTTTAATTGCGATTTCCTTCACAAAAATTCCAAGTTCGTACAATGTCTCAATGTTGTCGGAGACGAAACTCAACGGGACAAGCAACATATTCTCAATCCCCTCGTTTGCGAGTTTTTTAACTGTATCAATAGTTGACGGCTCAAGCCATTTCAAGGGTCCGACTTTGCTTTGGAAACAAATCTCCGTTCGTATGTTGGCATAGATTTCTTTTTTATCTGACTTCGTTCTAAGATAATTAACTATTGCATTGTATGATTTCATCGTCTCATCAAAATACGGATCGCCGTTTTGGATAAATTTAATCGGCACGCTGTGGGCGCTAAATATCATCACAAAACTTTTCAGGTCATCATCGTTAAAATTTTGCATCGCTTCTTCTATCCTTTCAACCATTGCTTTGATGTAAAGTTCATCGTCGGGATAACTTTTGATTTCAATTATCCTTTTGTCTTGGAGATTTAACCGTTTTGCGATGCGATAAAATTCATTTAAACTTGAACCAGTCGTCGTTATTGAATATTGCGGGTAAAGTGGTAGGAGAATAATTGTGTTGACATTGTCTTTGAGAGCTCTTTCGACCGCTTCATCTATCATCGGATGCCAATATCTCATGCCTATGTAAACTTTGGCGTTGAGATATGAGGATAGTTTTTTCTCAAGTGATTTCGCTTGAAGGAGCGTGTAGCTTAAAATTGGTGAACGACCACCGATTTGAAGATAGTATTTTGTGACTTTTTTTGTTCTAAACTTTGAAATAAGCCTTGCGAAAAATTTTTGTGTCAGCGATGAAAGCGGAAATTTGAAAATATCCGGGTCTGAAAATAAATTGTAAAGAAATTTTTCAACATTTTTGATGGAGTCTGGTCCGCCAAGGTTTAGAAGTATTATTCCGTATTCGGACATAGGTTTAAGTTTGGTTAATTTTTAGCGACATTTTTAATTATTTTTCCGTCTTTCATCACAAATTTTACATCTTTTAAAACTTTTATATCTTTGATCGGGTCGCCTTTAACCGCGATTATATCAGCAAGTTTTCCGGGTTCGATGCTTCCAATTTTATCTTGCCAGCCCAAGAGTTCCGCTGAAACGCTTGTCGCGGATTTTATCGCATCCATCGGCTTCATCCCATATTTTACCATTAATTCAAATTCCTCCGCGTTTGTCCCATGTGCTTCTGTTTAAGTCGCTTCCAAATGCAATTTTAACTCCAACCTTTAACGCTCGTTTGAATGTCTCGGAATGAAGTTTGACCGTGTTTTCGAGCATCTTTCTAACCTCTGGCGATAGCCCCTCTCTTTTCGACCAGCGGTAATAAGCAAGAAGTGTCGGACAATACAATAGTAGACTCCTTTTTCCTTCATAAGTTTTAATGTCTGTTCATCAAGATATAGACCATGTTCAATTGAACTGACGCCTGCGTTTATCGCCCTTTGTGCAGAGATGGATGAATAACAATGTGCGGATACTTTGACATTCATTTTTTGTGCCTCTTCAACGATCGCTTTGAGTTCGTCATCGGAAAATGTAAGATACCAAGTAAGCGAATCCGCAACCTCACCACGCCTTCTTCTTGAATCAGCGTAGATTTTTATCCAGTCCGCACCATACTTTATCTGTTCTCTGACTGCTTTTCTCGCCTCGTCAACTCCATCCACAAGTTGAGCTCCGGTTGGGACTTGTATTTCCCAAGAATAGCCCATCAGAGCATATCCACCTGTGACGGATAAAGCGCGGGTTGAAACTTGCATCCTTGGACCTGGGATTATCCCTTGATTAATTGCGGTTTTTAAATCGACATCCGCATAGCCTGCACCCTCAGTTTCAAGATCGCGAATCGTTGTGAACCCAGCTTCGAGTGTTTGTTTTGCATGGACGACAGCCCTTATCGTTCTGTATGGGATCGATTCCTTAAGGAGTTGGTCGTCGTAGCTTCCTTCGTGAAGGAAGAGGTGGACATGTGCATCGATCAAACCCGGCAAGACCGTCATATCAGAAAGATCAATTACATCTGCAGATTTCGGGATTTCAAAGTTACCCACCTTTTCAATTTTATTCCCAATTATCAAGATAAGCACATTTCTTTTGACATCATCGCTTTTCCCATCGATTAAAGAGCCACATTTTATTACGATAGGTTTTTCTTGTGACACCGCGACGAGGATCGGAATAATGAGGGCGAGGAAAAACCTTTTCATTTTATTTCTCCGATGTTTATTTGGAAAATTCAAAAATAAATTTAACCTGTTCAATTTACAATTTCAAAATCGCACACTTGACAAATTTTTAAAATTGTGCTACATTGAAGCAGAGGAACCAAATTAAGGAGGTGAGTAAGATGAGAAAAATAATAATTTTTCTAGGATTATTGATCAATTTAGTTTTAGCTCAAGAATATAAGATAAATCTTATTCTGG
>FWWM01007913.1_pt1 | contig 20868 bp, 18 predicted proteins | sample 2228351 | NCBI WGS metagenome assembly FWWM01 (sample SAMEA103939774, study PRJEB20133) | metagenome
CTTGACGCGATGCGTCAAGCAGTGGCACACGGTGGCGGTGGTTGCGTACTTGGCAGGTCGCACTGCTTGACGCTGTGCGTCAAGCAGTGGCACACGGAGATGGTGGTTGCGTGCTTGCACCGCCAGCTTTGGCTGGTTCGATTTGTCAAATTGCGCCGCCTCTGACGGTTGTGCCGAACTCCATCGGCAGACCGCAAGTGTTTGTTCGGCCCCACGCTTGAGAGAGCCACGCCTAGATCTCTAGAATGTGGCATGTGTTATTGATGGCGCCGCCCAGGCTGCCGCGGCCCAGACACCCCCCCCCGCCAGGAGAGCCCCACCGTGAACCGAAATCGCACCTCGCGCCGTACGTTTCTCAAGCAAACCTCGTTGCTGTCGGCCGGTGCCGTCGCGGCGCCGTACATCATCCCTTCCTCAGCGTTGGGCCTGGATGGCGCCGTGGCTCCCAGCGAACGGATCGTGATGGGCGCGATCGGCACGGGGGGCATGGGCAAGGCCGACATGAACAAGATGATGGAATTCCCCGAGGTGCAGATGGTGGCCGTGTGCGACGTGGACCGCACACATCGCGACCAAGCACGCGACATCGTGAATCAGAAGTACGGCAACCAGGACTGTGCTGCGTACAACGACTTCCGCGAACTGCTGGCACGCAGCGATATCGATGCGGTGACCGTCACCACGCCCGATCACTGGCATGCCCTCTGTTCCATCGCGGCGGCGCGGGCCGGCAAAGACGTGTACTGCGAAAAGCCGCTGGCCAACTCGGTGGGCGAGGGGCGGGCTATCGTCCAGGCCGTACAGGCGAACAACCGCATCCTCCAAACCGGCAGCCATGAGCGCTCGGGAGACAATGCCCGCTACGCCTGCGAGCTGGTACGCAACGGTCGGATTGGCAAACTGCACACCGTGCGCGTGAACCTGCCCTGCGACGAAGGGCACCACCAGAAGGCGCGGGCACTGCTCGCAGTGCCTCCGGAGCAGCCAGTGCCGGAGGGCTTCGACTACGACTTCTGGCTGGGCCACACTCCGTTGGCTCCCTACTGCCCCGAGCGGTGCCACTTCTGGTGGCGCTTCAACCTGGCCTATGGCGGCGGCGAGATGACCGACCGCGGTGCCCATGTCATCGACCTGGCCCAATTGGGCATGGGTGCCGACGACACGGGGCCGGTGGAGATCACTGCTCGCGGGGTGCAGAACAAGGAAAGCCTGTACAACGTCTTTTGGGACTTCGAGTTCGAGAACGTGTATGCCAATGGCGTGCGCATGATCGGCAGCTCGCAGGGACCGCGGGGCGTGAAGTTCGAGGGCACGGAGGGCTGGATCTTCATCCACGTGCATGGCGGCAAGCTGGAGGCAGAGCCGGAGTCTCTGCTCACTTCCAAGATCGGTGCCGACGAGTTGCAGCTTGGCCGCAGCCCTGGCCACCAGCGCAACTTCATCGAGTGCGTACTGAGCCGCCAGCAGCCTGTGGCCCCCGCTGAAGTCGGCCACCGCACGGCAAGCGTGTGCCACCTCAATAACATCGCCATGCTGGTGGGCCGCACGCTGCGTTGGGACCCGGTCGCCGAACAGATTGTGGATGATCCCGAGGCAGCGGCCCTGCTGACTCCGCGGATGCGCAGCCCTTGGTCTCTGGAAGCTTAGGCCGCGGCCGTTGCAGGACGGGCTCAGGCTTGCGTCTGGCAGGAGACTGCGCGACTGACGATGGCAACGCTGCATGGCGCTAAAGTCTTGCGCGAGCGAGTGTTGCGCTGCCATACGGAACATCAGCTTTTCCAGGCAGGGCCATGATGTACGCCCGATGCAAGCTGACGCCATGCACCCCAGCCTCTTCAGGCTATTGGAAGACCTCCCAGGTTGGCAGTATTCTTGCCAGATGGGCTGGGCTGAAAGGCCCAACGTACGAACCAGCGCCGCAAGATCAGGTGCATGGCGTGCGGCGGCTTGCAGGAGGTGTGAGAACCTTGGGGGCAATTGGGCTGTCCGAATTGCCGAAATGGGTTAACATAGTTAGTTAGCCCCCCACGCAATGGTGCCTGGTCGCTATGGTCGCAGGCCGCATTAGCGGCCCGCCTGGCGGCTCAGGTGCCAGTCACGCAGGGCTCCGAGGGCCCCGGACCTCCGGTGCCCCGGGGCGATATGCCTTCGGGCAGCACAAACGCTCTGTTGGAATTGTCAGCTCATGGACCTTCGCAGCTTACGCAATATCGGCATCTCTGCTCACATCGACTCAGGCAAGACGACCCTGAGCGAGCGGATCTTGTTCTACGCCGGCCGCATCCATCGCATGCAGGAAGTGAAAGGCGACGAGGGGGGCGCCACGCTAGATTACATGGACCTGGAGCGCGAGCGCGGCATTACCATCACCAGCGCCGCCACCACTGTTAACTGGCTGGGCCACACCATCAACCTGATCGATACCCCGGGCCACGTCGACTTCACGGTGGAGGTCGAACGCAGCCTGCGCGTGCTGGACGGGGCGATCCTCGTGCTTTGCGCCGTGGGGGGCGTACAGTCCCAATCTCTCACGGTCGACCGGCAGATGAAACGCTACCACGTGCCGCGGCTGGCCTTCATCAACAAGATGGACCGCGCCGGGGCCGACTACCGCCGCGTGCTGGCACAACTCAAAGACAAGCTCCACTGCGACGCCGTGCTCATGCAGCTCCCCGTCGGCAGCGGCGAGCGCTTCCAAGGCGTCATCGACCTGGTGGCACGTGAGGCCGTGTATTTCGACGGCCCGCAGGGCGACCGCGTGCGCCGCGAACAAATCCCGGCCGAACTGGCCGAAGAGGCCGCCCGCGCACGCCAGCACATGCTGGAAGCGCTCAGCATGTACAGCGACCAGCTCATGGAACTCCTGCTGGCCGAAGAGCCCGTACCGGACGAACTCGTCCACCAAGTAGTGCGCGAGGCCGTGCAGCAGCAGGAGCTGACCCCCGTCTTCCTCGGCAGCGCTTACAAGAACAAGGGCGTGCAGCCGCTGTTAGACGCCGTGACGCGCTACCTCCCCTCGCCGCTCGACCGCGAGGTCAAGGCTCGCCGCTACGACCAGCCGGATCAGTTCTTTACCCTTTCTCCCGACCCCGCGGCGCCGTTTGTGGGCATGGCCTTCAAGATCGTGGAAGATCCGTACGGTCAGCTTACGTTCATGCGCATCTACCAGGGCACGCTGCGCAGGGGCGATACCTTGTATAACCAGCGCACCGGCCAGAAGCAGCGGGTGGGCCGCATTGTGCGCATGCACGCCGACAAGCGCGAGGACATCGATGCTGCCTTGGCGGGAGACATCGTGGCCATGCTGGGCATCGACGCGGCCAGCGGGGATACGTATGCCCCCGAGCCTCGCTTCGGAGTGCTGGAGAGCATGTTCGTGCCCGAGCCGGTCATCAAGATGGCCATTGCGCCTTCCAGCCGGGATGGTTCGGACCGGCTGGCCAAGGCCCTACAGCGTTTTGCACGGGAAGATCCCACCTTCCGCGTGATGACGGACGAAGAAACGGGAGAGACGCTGATTGCCGGCATGGGCGAGCTGCATCTGGAGATCTACGTCGAGCGTATTCGCCGCGAGTACCGGGTGGAGGTCGAGGTAGGAGCGCCCAAGGTGAGCTACCGCGAGGCGCCCACGCGGCCGGCGGAGTTCAACTATAAGCACCGCAAGCAGACGGGGGGCGCGGGCCAATATGCACACATCATCGGCCGCCTGGAGCTTTTGGGCGATGAGGCGAAAGACGTGTTCGAGTTCGAAGAGCGTGTGGTGGGGGGTCGCGTGCCGCGCGAGTACATTCCTTCGGTCGAGAAGGGCTTTCGCGAGGCCCTGGCCAAGGGGCCGCTGGCCGGGTATCCGATCGTGGGGGTGAAGGCCGTACTGGAGGACGGTTCATACCATCCGGTGGACAGCTCGGACCTCGCCTTTCAGATTTGCGCGCGCTACGCCTTCCGCGAAGCGTTCTTGCAGACCCGGCCCGTGCTGCTGGAACCGGTGATGAAGGTCGAAGTCGAGTGCCCCACGGCCTTCCAGGGGAACGTGGCCGGCGACCTGACCAGCCGCCGCGGCATGATCGTGGCCACCGAGATCCAGGGTGCTACGGCCGTTGTGGAAGCAGAGGTTCCGCTGGCCGAGACGTTCGGCTACTCGACGGACCTGCGGAGTATGACACAGGGGCAGGGGACGTTCACCATGGAGTTCGCTCGCTACCGCCGTGTTCCCGCCGCCATCCAAGAGGCCGTTGTGGCCGAACGCAAGGCCGCGCTCGTCTCCTCGCAGTAGCCTTGCGGCGTCTCAGCCAGCAGCAGCCAGCGCACCTAAGGCAGCCGAACCTTTTCGCCTCCCGCCGGCGCCGCCCGTCCCGGCCTCCGCCGGGGTATCAGTCCTGCCCGATGATTGCAATTGCGGCTGGGCCGAATGGGTGGTGGGGCTTTGATCCGAAGCTGCAAGGCTTGCGGCGCTAGGCTGCTGCTCCTGCCTGCGCATTGGGCTGCCCCGAGTACACGGCGAACTCCTGCCCCTTGCACCCCGCCCCCGCCTCCCAGGGCCAACCGTGGCCAGAACCAGACCTGGGCCCGAATGCTCGCGATGCGCCACGCCAAGCGCGAACATCTCGCCGCCTACACGAGGCTCGCAGAAAGCCCGCGCCAAGACCGAGTTCGCACAGCTTGCCCCTGGGCCTTGCGCCTCCAAAGGCCGGGCGTTTAGGTCATGCCGGCTCCTGTCGGGGACCTGGGCAATGTTGTAAGATCCATGCTGAGTTTCGAACGGAATCGCGTGCCGTGGCTTCAACTGCTACATCCCCCATTCAAGTGCTGATCGTCGACAACGACGCTGCGCACGCACAGGCCGTGGCCGAGGCCCTGGAGCGTGTCGGCTATGAGTGCACCATTGCCACCAGCGGGCCCCAAGGCGCCTCGCTCATCGAACAGGAAAACTTCGACGTCATTGTCACCGATCTGGTGATGAACGAGGTCGATGGCCTGGCCATCCTTGCCCGCGCCAAGAACGACCTGCCCGACGCCGAGGTGATCATCGTCACGGGCCATGGCACCATCCCCTCGGCCGTATCAGCCATGCAACAGGGGGCCTTCAACTACCTGCTCAAGCCGCTCGACCTCGCCCAGCTCCGCGCCGTGATCGACAAAGCCGCGACCAGCGCTCGGCTGCGGCGGGCCAATGCCGAGCTGAACCGCCGCCTGGACGAGAAATTCGGCTTCGAAGGGCTGGTCGGCTCCAGCCCCAAGATGAACGAGGTGATCAGCCTGCTGCGGCGGATCGCCCCCACCAACGCCACCGTGCTCATCCAGGGAGAAACGGGCACAGGCAAGGAGCTGGTCGCGCAGGCCATCCACCACAACAGCCCGCGCAAGCACAAGCCGTTCGTGGCGCTCAACTGCGCCGCTCTCAGCGAGCACATCCTCGAGAGCGAATTGTTCGGCCATGTTCGCGGCGCCTTTACAGACGCCGCCACAGATCGAGTGGGCAAATTCGAGTACGCCAACGGCGGCACACTCTTTTTGGACGAAGTGGGAGACATCCCGCTTGCCACTCAGATCAAGCTGCTGCGCGTGCTGGAAAGCCGCGAGATCACCCGCGTAGGCTCGAACGAGCCGATCCCGGTGAACGTGCGCATCATCTCGGCGACGAACCGCAACCTGAAGGACCAGATTTCGGCCGGCACGTTCCGCGAGGATCTGTATCATCGCCTGAAGGTGGTCACGGTGCACCTGCCCAGGCTCGTGGAGCGGAGCCAAGATATTCCGTTGTTGATCGACCATTTCATGAAGCTGTTTGCCCGCCAGCACGGCAAGACGGTAAAGAGCATGTCGACCGCGGCGCGGCGGCGGTTGATGGCGCACCATTGGCCCGGCAACGTGCGCGAGCTGCGGAACCTGGTGGAGAGCATGGTGGTCGTGGACCAGGACGGCGTGCTGGACATCGACGACCTCACGGGCGAACTGGCAGACGAGGCGGACGGTTGGCCCGATGCGCAAGCCGTGCACCTGGGGAGCCTAGCGGGACGGCCGCTGGCCGAGGTGGAGCGGTTGTGCATTGCCGAGACGCTGCGGCTCACTGGCGGAAACCGCGAGGAGGCCGCGCAAATGCTGCAAATCGGGGAGCGGACGCTCTACCGCAAAATCAAGGAATACGGCCTTTGAAAGGATGCCATGCCCACCATTCGCAAGCTGCCTGCCAGCGTGGTGAACAAGATTGCGGCGGGAGAGGTGATCGAGCGGCCAGCCAGCGTGGTCAAGGAACTGGTCGAAAACGCCCTGGATGCCGGGGCGCGGCGGATCGACGTCACCATCGAACAGGGCGGCACGGCGCTGGTGCGCGTGACGGACGATGGCTGCGGCATCCCGGCCGAGGAGTTGGAACTCGCCGTGGCCAGCCATGCTACCAGCAAGCTGGCGACGGCGGACGACCTGTTTCGGGTGCGGACGCTGGGCTTTCGCGGCGAGGCGCTGGCGTCGATTGCCGAGGTGAGCCACCTGGTGCTGCGCAGTTGCACGGCGTCGGCCGCATCCGGTGCGGAGCTGGCCGTGGCCGGCGGTCAGCTCGGGCGGCCTGTGCCCTGTGGCTGCCCGCAGGGTACGACCGTGGAGGTCCGCAACCTGTTTTTCAACACGCCTGTGCGGCGAAAGTTCCTCCGTTCCACCCAGACCGAGATGGGGCACGTAGCCGAGGTCTTTTGCCGTCTGGCGCTGGCCGCCTGCGACCGACACTTCTCGCTCGTCCACAACCGCCGGCTGGTGTATGACCTGCCGCCCGTCTCTGAGATGCGCGAGCGCATCGCCGCCCTGTTCGGAGAAGACGTGGCGCGCGACCTGATCGCCGTCGAAAGCCGAGACGACCAGGTACGCTTATGGGGCTACGTGGGGCACCCCAACCAGACCCGCGCCAACAATCGCATGCAGTACCTGTTTCTCAACGGCCGGCACATCCGAGATCGCTCATTGCAACATGCCCTGAGCGAGGCCTATCGCGGCCTGATCATGACCGGACGCTTCCCCATCTCGTTTCTCACGTTCGAGATGCCCCCGGAGCTGGTCGATGTCAATGTGCACCCCACCAAACTCGAGGTGCGGTTCCAAGACGGCGGCCGCCTCTACTCCCAGCTCCTGGGCACGCTGCGGACGCGCTTCCTGAAGGCCGACTTGACGCATCGCCTGCAAGCCCCCGCAGGTACAGGCAGCACCAATCAGCTCGCCGCCGCGCCGCACCCTGCCGCGGACCAGCTTCGCGCTGAACTTGTGGCATGGGCAAAGGGCCAATTGCCCCCCATGGCGCAAGGCGCCGTTGTACTGCACAGGTCGCAGCAAGGCGCCCCCGCACTGGGCGCCGACACACAGGGCACTTCAGACACAATCGCCGCTGAGCTGCAAAGCCACGATGCGGCACAGGGGATGGCACACCCGGCCGTCGTGCGCGTTCCACCTCCGTTAACAGGCACGCCTTTGCGACTTGTGCCGGTCGATGCTGCGCGCTTGCCGGCCCCCCTTCCAGAGCAGGCGGCAGAACCGGACGACGAGCAGAAGGAAATGCCCCCCCATGCCGCGGGGCATCTCGATCGGCCCTCCGATCAGGCCAGGCCCCGCGATCCGGCCAGCACGGCCAGCCCGGCCGAGGACTGGTTCTCCCCCCCCCATGGCGTGCCTACAGGCGCAGCGGCGGCTGGCCCGCAAGCCGCAGGCCAACCCGGCGGCCCTGGCCCCGGCGAGGCAGACTACGCGGCCCATATACAAATGCCCGCAGGCGGCCGCCTTTCTGGCCGCTTGCCGAATGTGCAGCAGCGCCCCGGTTTGCACATTCCTGCGCCGGCCGATCCGTTGGATCCCGCCGCAGGCCAAGGCCCGGCGGCGGCTCGCACGCTGCCTGTCGTACCGCTGCCCAGCCTGGCGGGCCGCGTGGCGGCGCTACAGGTGCATAATCGTTACCTTGTGGCCGAGAGCGAAGAGGGCGTGGTGGTGATCGACCAGCATGCCCTGCACGAACGCATCTTGTACGAGCAGCTTCGAGCAGGCCTGGCCGCCGGCACACTCCAATCTCAGCGGCTGCTGATACCCGAGCCGGTCGACTTGACCGCAGCCGAGGCGGCCGCCGTGTTGGAGAACCGCGAGCTGCTGGCCAGCTTGGGCCTGGAGGTCGAGCACTTCGGGGGAGACACGGTGCTCGTACATTCCGTCCCCGCCCTGCTTTCCGGCACCCACCCGGGCGAAATGCTGCACAGCATGGCAGAACGCCTTCTCAGCCGCGACCGCGTGCCCGAGGGCCGCGACCTGGTAGACGGCCTCTTGCACCAACTCGCCTGCAAGGCGGCCGTGAAAGCCGGAGATCCGTTACATCCGGAGGAGATCGCAGCCCTGTTGGCCCAGCGGCACCTGGCGGCCGATGCCCATCACTGTCCGCATGGCAGACCCACGGCGCTTGTCCTCACTCGGCAAGAGCTAGACAAGCAGTTCGGCCGCACTTAGCCGCTGCCTGGCAAGTCTCGCCGCGGAGAGTAGCCCCCCTGCGCAAACCGAAAAAACGGAGAAATCGAGCACCCACGCCTTGCCCCCGGGGGGCAGACTATAATGGAACAGCCTTCCACGCCCATCGAACCTTGAGCGGCAGCGATGATTTGCGTGAGTATCGGCCGCGGCCGACACCGGCACGTAGTCGCCGAACACAAACACCTGGTCGAAAAAGGCGCCCAACTCGTCGAGTTGCGCTTGGACTACATCAACGGCCAGATCAACCTGCGCCGCGTACTGGCCGAGCGGCCCGGCCCCGTGATCGTCACCATCCGCCGTCCCCAGGATGGCGGAAAATTCACCGGCCCCGAAGAGCAGCGCCGCATGCTCCTCCGCACCGCCATTGCCGAAGGAGTCGAATACGTCGATCTGGAGCACGACGTCGCCGGCGAGATCCCCCGCTATGGCAAGACCAAGCGGATCGTCAGCTTGCACGACTTCCGCAAAACCCCAGACGACCTAGAAGCCATCCACGCACGCCTGGCCGCGCTCGATGCCGACATTGTGAAAATCGCCACCCTGGCAAATAAGCCCCACGACAACCTCCGCATGCTGCGCCTGGTGCGCGATGCTCGCCTGCCCACCGTCGGCATCTGCATGGGCGACATCGGAATCCCATCTCGCATCCTCGCCGGCCGATTCGGCGCACCGTTCACCTACGCCACCTTCCACCACGAACGTACGCTCGCCCCCGGCCAGCTCAGCTTCGACCAAATGCGCGACGTCTACCGCTATGACGAACTCAACACCCAGACCGAGGTGTACGGCGTCATCGGCGACCCCATCGCGCACAGCTTCAGCCCGCTGGTGCACAACACCGGTTTCAAACACTTCGGCCTCAACAAGGTGTACGTGCCCTTCCGGGTCGCCCGCGAGCACCTGGAGTCGTTCCTAGACGATGCGGCCGAGCTGGGCATTCGCGGCCTGAGCGTCACCATACCTCACAAGGAAGCCGTCCTCCGCCGCCTGATGGACGGCGCCGTCAAAGGCATCGGCGCCGCCAACACCGTGCTCTTTGGCCCGGAGGGCCTGCAAGGCCACAATACAGACTACCGCGGCGCCATGGATGCGCTCGCCGCAGCGCTCGACCCAGGGGGCAACTCCGGCAGCGAGCGACGCCCGAACCTGCACCACAAGACCGCCTTGGTGCTGGGCGCCGGCGGCGCCGCCAAGGCGATTGCCTACGGCCTGCTCCGCCGCGGCGCCGATGTGACCATCGCCAGCCGCACGCGCGAACGCGCGAACCGGCTGGCAGAATCCCTGGGCTGCTCTGCGATCGATTGGGGGCTGCGGCACAACTCGTCGTACGATCTGCTGGTGAATTGCACGCCTGTGGGGATGCATCCGAACGTTGATGAATCTCCGTTCGATAAGGCGTACCTGACTCCCACCATGGTGGTGTTCGACACGGTGTACAATCCCGAGAACACGCTGCTTGTGAAAGAGGCCCGTTTCAAGGGATGTACGGTGATCACGGGTGTGGAGATGTTCGTGCGCCAGGCGGTGCTCCAATTCAAGCTGTTTACCGGCGTGGAGGCGCCGTCGGAGCTGATGCGAGACGTGCTCAAGCGGGCCACCAGCGCGGCCCGGCTGTAGCGAGGCCCGCGATGGTGCTTTCGCTCATCGGCTACCGGGGAAGCGGCAAGTCGACCGTGGCACGCCTGCTCGCCGCCGCCTGGGGCTGGCCGTGGCGAGATGCCGACGAGGCGGTCGAGAGCCTGGCCGGCAAATCGATTGCGCAGATCTTCGCCGAGCAAGGAGAAGAGTCTTTTCGCGAGCTGGAGTCGCGCGTGCTGCGGGAGCTTGTGCGCGAACAGCGGCTGGTACTGGCGGCGGGAGGAGGGGCCGTGCTGCGGCGGGAAAACCGGGCACTGCTGCGTGCTGCTGGAAAAGTCGCCTGGCTGCGGGCCGATGCGGCCACGCTCTTGCTCCGTCTGCGGGCGGACGCTGCCACGGCAGCCAGGCGGCCGCCGCTGACCCGGCTGGCCGCAGAAGACGAGGTCGCGGCGCTCTTGGCCGAGCGCGAGCCGTTGTATCGGGCGTGCGCTGACGTGGTCGTGGAGACGGCAGGCAAATCTCCCCAACAAGTTGCGGCCGAGGTGGCCGAGCGGCTGGCCCCCTGGCCAACCGAGAGCGCAGTGGATGCTGCGGGGGCGCCGTGAACGTTTTAGACTCGAATGCATTCTCGTGGCGGTTGCTGGCACTGTTCTTGGGCGGGGTTGTGCTCGGCAGCATCGTCAATGCGGGGATCTACCGGTTGGGATATCGGCCGCGGCTCCTTAGCCCGTGGCTGCCCGGGCATCCGCGAGATGAACATAGCGGCTGGCTGGATCGCCTGCCGCTTCTGGGCTGGGTGCGTTTGCGGCGGATGGCTCCCCAGTACGGCTACGGCTGGTGGGTGCGGCCGATAGTCGTAGAGCTGTTGACCGGCCTCTTGGTTGCCGGGCTTTACTGGTGGCACGTCGAGCGGCTGGGCCCGCTTGCTCAGCTTCTTCCGCCGGGGGTGCCGCCGCGGGCGGTGCTGCGCGAGCTGATGTACCCGGTGTTTGCCGTGCAAGTGGTGCTAGTGCTGTTCATGCTGTTGGCCGCATTCATCGATCTGGACGAGATGGTGATACCAGACAGCGTGACGGTGTGGGGCACGCTGGCAGGCTTGCTGTTGGCGTGCGTGCTGCCAGGGGGGCAGCTTCCGGAGCGCGTGCAACTTGGCGGCAATACCGGTCCGGGTGTGATGAATCAAAGAATCGTGGGCATGAGTTTTGTCTCGCCGCGGCCCTGGCCCGAGACCTACGACGGCGCACTGGGTTTGGGGATGGGTTTGGGGTGTTACGCGGCGTGGTGCGTGGCGCTGCTGCCGCGACTCTGGCGGCCGCGGCGGGGCCTAGTGCGCGCTGTGCGGATGTTTCTTGCGTATCTGGTGCGCAGCGGGGAGCTGCCCCGTACGGGCCTATTGTTGGCGTGTGGCAGCGCGGCCATTACGGCCGTGTGGACGGCTGGGGGACCACACTGGCAGGGCCTGCTTTCTGCTCTGGTGGGCATGGCGGGCGGCGGGGCGCTCGTCTGGGGCGTGCGGATCGTGGTTACGTGGGCACTCGATCGGGAAGCGATGGGCTTTGGCGACGTAACGCTGATGGCCATGGTGGGCGCCTTTCTGGGTTGGCAGGCGGCGTGGCTTGCTTTTTTGCTGTCTCCGTTTGCTGCGGTACTGCCGTCGCTTGCACGTCTCGTGCTGCGTGGAAGCCGCGAGATGCCTTACGGCCCCTACCTGTGCCTGTCTAGCCTGGCCGTGTGTCTGCTGTGGGGTGTGTTGTGGCGTTACACAGTGCTCATGTTCGCCCTAGGATGGATGATGCCTGCATTCATTGCGGCGGCGCTGGTGCTTACCGCGGCCGTGTTGCGCATCTGGCGCGGCCTGCGCGAGGGCGGCACCACGAACATTGGCGGTGATGGTTGAGGACGGAGGATAGAGGGCAGAAGGACGATACGCGAAAGGCAAGGGGCGAGTTGGGCAGCGCGTGCCGTTTCGCGATGTGGTGCCAGGCGACGTAACGGGCAGTTTGAGCGTCGTCTCCTGCTGAGACATTGTGTGCCTCTCCTTTGACCCACTGGAATCTCTGCCAAGCGCCGCCTCGCGCTGGGGCGTCGTATGGCAAGCGCCGACACATGCTGGGGCGCTGTTGACCGGGCGTCGCCGCGTGCTGATCTGCTTTCCATGGGGATACAGCGGGTTTGCTCGCTTGCGCAGGCGCTTGTTGCGCGACCTGAGCGTGCACCAGCTCCGGGCCGAAGCTTGCTGCTCGCTCCGGAACGGGCGCACATGCTTGCGCCGGCCCAGCACTGGAGAGATGCTCGGCAGCACAAAGCATGCCATGCAGCGGCAGGCTTGAGCGGAGGAGGCACGCCAGCCGCCATGCCCAGGCTGCTTGCATTTCGCCTGCCGCGTGGAGAGAATCGGGTAGCCTTCCAGCTCGTAAGGCCTGACTTTCATCTCTGGAGGTCCATCGTGTCGACGCGGCGATCCACAAGACGAACGTTCATCAAGCAATCGGCCGCTGCCCTGGCCGCCCCGGCGATTGTTCCCTCCACGGCGTTAGCCTCGGCCCGCCGGCCCGCGCCAAGCGACCGCGTGGTCGTGGGCTCGATCGGCGTGGGCGACCTCGGACGCCGCCATCACCTGGCCAACCGCTTGCTGCCGAATCCGCGCATCGAGGTGGCCGCGGTGTGCGACGTAGATCGCAATCACCGCGACCAGGCGGCGGCAGATGTGCTCGCCCGCACCGGCCGCCGCGTAGCTGCCTACAAAGACTTCCGCGAACTGTGCGACCGCCAGGACATCGACGCGGTACTGATTGCCGTGCCCGACCACTGGCACGCGCTCATTGCCATTTATGCCATGGAAACGGGCAAAGACGTGTATTGCGAGAAACCGCTGACATTGACCATCGAAGAAGGACGGGCCATGGTCCGCGCTGCGCGCCGCTACGGTACCGTGTTCCAAACGGGCAGCCAGCAGCGATCCGACAGCCGCTTCCGCCTGGCCTGCGAGCTGGCGCGCAACGGCAAGCTTGGCAAGCTCGTGCGCATCGACACGCACATCGGCGGCATCGACGCCGGCCAGTGGCAGCCGCCCACGACGCCGCCGCCTGAGCTGGACTGGAACTTCTGGTTGGGTCCCGCGCCGTGGTCTCCTTACTCCCCCAATCGCTGCCATTACCAGTTCCGCTGGTTCAGCGATTACTCGGGCGGAAAGCTCACAGACTGGGGCGCCCACCACAACGACATCGCGCAATGGGGCCTGGGTACCGACGATACCGGCCCCGTGAAGGTGCGGGGGACGGGAATCTTCCACGAAAATGGACCGCATGACGTGCCGGGAACCTTCGACGTGGTCTACACCTACGCCAACGGCGTGGAACTCCATTGCCACGCCGAGGGAGAGAACGGCGTGAAGTTCACCGGCACCGACGCCTGGGTGTTCGTGAGCCGCAGCCGCATCGAGGCCTCGGATCCAGACCTGCTCAACACCGAGTTCGGCTCCAGCGACACTCGCCTGTACGTGAGCCGCGATCACCATGAGAACTGGCTGGACTGCATCTTCACCCGCGAGCGGCCGATTTGCGACGTGGAGATCGGCCACCGTTCGGCGACCATCTGCCATCTGGGCAACATTGCCATTCGGCTGGGCCGGGAACTCACGTGGGATCCGGTCGCGGAGCAGTTTGTCGGAGACGAGCAGGCCCAGCGGATGGTGAGCAAACCGATGCGTGCTCCGTGGCACCTCTAACCGAATCTACCCAAGAGCGACGGGAGCTACGAAATGCGTGCGATCGAACAGGTTGACAAGATTGTGGAGCAATTGGCCAGCGGAGATCAGGCGGCCGCTTACCGTGCGCGGCGCGCTCTGGAGCAGTTGACGGCGGCCGTGGGTGCACCTGGAGCCGAAGGGCGGTCCGAGGCGGCGGCGCGGCTGGCCGAGCATCTGCTGGCCACGCAGGAGGGCAACCAGAACCCGCGTTACAATGCGATGGTACGCGGCGTGCTAGCCCGGGCGCTGGGAGACATCGGCGGCGAGGCTGAGGTGGGGCCCCTCAAGGCGGCGCTCTCCGACTTCGACGTGCGCGAGAATGCGCGCTTCGCCTTGCAGCGCATGCCGGTCGACGCGGCGACCGCTGCCCTGGCCGAGGCGGCCTTGCAGGCCGTGGGGAACGAATTCCGCATCGGCGCCCTGGCCGCCCTGGCCACACGCAGCGGATCTAAGGCCATCGACGCGCTCCGCACGTGCGCTGCCGACGAAGATCGAGACGTGGCCTTGACCGCGCTGGAGGCCCTGGCGAACCACGCAGACGCCTCCAACGATGCCCTCTTCTCCCAAGCGGCCGAAAAACTGGGACGCAGATACCGTGCGCGCCTCGAGCGCGCCCGCCTGCGCCTGGCGGAAACTCTCGAACGCGCTGGCCAAACCGATGCCGCACGCAGCATCTACCAGGCCCTCGCAACCGGGGCCTCAGATGAGGCGCCGCGCGCCGCTGCGCAGGCCGCCCTCGGTCGCCTCGCATGATCCGGCGCCAAGGGCCTTGTCCAAGCGCCAGCCGCCGGATGCCCTCGACAACGGTCCCGCTTCGCATGCCTTCCGCCTCGATCTATCTCCGCCATGGCCCGCGCCAAGCGATATTGGCTGTTCAAGAGCGAACCTGCCGAATTCTCCATCTCCGACCTTGCCGCCGCACCCGAACAGACAACGTGCTGGGATGGCGTACGCAACTACCAGGCCCGCAACTTCATGCGAGACGAAATGCACAAGGGTGACCTGGTGCTCTTCTATCACTCGAGCTGCGAACCGCCCCATGTCGCCGGCACCGCCGTGGTGGTCAAAGAAGCCTACCCCGACCACACCGCCTGGCAAAAAGATCACAAACACTTCGATCCCAAGGCCTCCCCGCAGAACCCCGTCTGGCAAATGGTCGACATCCGCTTGCAGGAAATCTTCCCCCGGCCTGTCACCCTGGAAGAAATCCGACGCGTGCCCGCACTGGCAAACATGGAGCTGCTCCGGCGCGGCTCGCGCCTCTCGATTCAGCCCGTGACCCGCAGCGAATATGATCTCATCGTCAAACTGGCGCACGAGACCGACCGCTGACCGCCCCCTCGTCTCCCCCTCCTGGATGCCTGCATGAACCCGTCGACAGTGCACCACCCGTATCGCTTCGGCCCCTCCGCAGCGCGCCTGGCATTGGCCATCGCTCTGGTAGCGTCGTGCGCCGCCCGTAGCGCGGCCGGCGACGAGCAGCCAGCCTTCGAGCCCCTCTGGCCCGATGGCGCCCCGGGTGCCGTGGGCAGCGAGGAGGCAGATCGGCCCGGTTTGTGGGCATACCCCCTAGCGGGCGATACGCAGGCCGGAGCCGTGGTGGTCTGTCCCGGCGGCGGGTACGGCGCCTTGGCCGTGCAGCACGAGGGGCACGAGGTGGCGCGCTGGCTGAACGCAAACGGCGTGGCCGCCTTTGTGCTCAGGTACCGCATTGCGCCGCGCTACCGCCATCCGGCACCGTTGGCAGATGTGCAGCGAGCCATTCGGCTGGTGCGGGCGCGTGCGGCGGAGTGGCGGGTCGATCCGCGGCGTGTAGGAGTGATGGGTTTCTCTGCCGGGGGCCATCTGGCCTCGACGGTGGCGACGCACTTCGACGAGGGCGGCGCAGAGACAGACGAGGTGGAGAGGCAGAGCTGCCGGCCGGACTTTGCGATTCTGTGCTATCCTGTGATTTCGTTTGTCACGCCGCATGCCCACGCAGGTTCGCGGCGGAACCTGCTGGGCGAAGAGCCGGATGCAGAACTGGTGAAGTCTCTTTCCAACGAGCTGCACGTAACCGCAGAAACGCCGCCCACGTTCTTATTCCACACCGATGCCGATGCGGGCGTGGTGCCCGAGAACAGCATCCTCTTCTACCTTGCGCTGCGCCGGGCCGGTGTGCCGGCGGAGTTGCACATTTATGAGCGTGGCCCGCACGGCGTCGGCCTGGCTGCCCAGGACCCTGTGCTGGGTTCGTGGACCGAGCGGCTGCGAGACTGGCTGCGCGGCCGCGGGGTGGCGCCATGAGCGGTCGCGCTTGTATGCAACTCTGTGCGGCTGGCAGCGTCCCAAAGGTGCGCAGCGTGGTATGGGCGGCTGGCGCGGTTTGGAACGCCGCCATGCTGGCTCCCGCTGCCCAGGCTGCCGCGGTGCTGGTTGCGGCGGCGCTCGCCTTGGGCGCCTGGCTGCCTGCGGCGGCTGCTGAAGCAGCAGAACCAGAGGCTGAGGCCCAGCCCTTTGCACTGCAAGACGGCGAGCGCGTCGTGTTCTTCGGAGACAGCATCACGCAGCAGGGTCAGTACGTGGCGTACGTGCATGCCTACCTGCTCACGCGATTCCCAAAGCTGGCGGTCGAGATCATCAATCACGGCATTTCCAGCGAGACCCTGTCGGGCACAAGCGAGCCTGATCACGATCCGCCGCGTCCCCATGCCCTGGCGCGGTTCGCGCGAGATGTCGCCGCCTGGCAGCCTGACGTGGTCGTTGCCTGCTTCGGCATGAACGACGGCAACTACCATCCCCTGGATGAGGAGCGGTTCGCAAAATACCGCGAAGGCGTGCGCCGCCTCTGCACGCTCGTTCGAGAAGAGACGCAAGCCCGCCTGGTGCTGCTCACTCCCCCGCCGTTCGATCCCTACCGCCGCACGGCCAGCGATCCGCAGGCACGCACGTTCGGCTACAAGTTTCCGGCCGTCGACTACGACGACGTGCTGGCCACGTACAGCCGATGGCTAATGCGGCTGGGAGCAGAGACAGGCGGCCCACAGGTGGTCGACATCCACTCGGCCATACACCGCATCGTGGCCGAGAGGCGCAAGAAAGAAGTGAGCTTTACCGTTTCTCCCGATGCAGTGCATCCCAACGCCACGGGCCATTGGCTGATGGCCCAAGAGCTGCTGCTTGCTTGGGGCGCTCCGGCCTTGGCAGGCGAATTGTGGGTCGACGCCAGCAGTAGCAGCGTCCGCGCGGGCAATGGCCAAGTTCGCCGGCAGACGCCAGGGATGCTCGAGCTGGTTTGGCAGGCGGCTGTTCCGCTGCCCCACGACGAAGATTGGGACGAGGCCGCATTGCAAATCGCCGACACAGAACGGTTGCTGAACCGGTATGTGCTGCGGGTCACGGGCCTCGCGGAAGGAAACTACCAACTGAGCGCCGAGGGCCGGCAAGTGGCCGTGTACAAGAGTGACGAGCTGGCCTCGGGCGTGCAACTCGGCCGCCAGCGAGGTTTTCCCACCGTCGAGGCTGCGCGCGAAGTGCTGCTGCGGTTGCGTGCCGTGCACGCAGAGCGCTATGCCGCCTGGAGGAAAAGCTTGCTCGAGGCCGACGTAGCCCGTGGAGCCGGCAGAGGCCAGCACGCCGCACTTGAAGCAGAGGACCTTTCGAACATTCGCGCCTTGTGCCAACCGCAGCCCCTTGTCTTGCGGCTGGAACGCCTGGAGTGACCGCACATGTCATCGCCTTGGATCATAGACGTTACAGGCCAAACGTTCGAGCAAGAATGCGTGGCACGCTCGCACAAGGTGCCTGTGGTGGTAGACTTCTGGGCGCCCTGGTGCGGTCCGTGCCGGCTATTGGGGCCGCTGCTGGAGCGGTTGGCCGAAGAGCAGTCGGGCAGGTTCTTGCTGGCGCGGGTCAACATCGACGAGGCCCAGGACCTGGCCTATGCATTTGGCGTGCAGGCGGTGCCAACAGTGTTGGCGCTGCGCGGAGGCAAGATCGTCGGTCGCTTCATGGGAGTGGTCGATGAGCCCGAGTTGCGGCGGTTTCTGGAAGAAATCCAACCTCCCGAGCACGAGCGGCTTGTGGCAGAGGCAGCAGCCGATCCCGCTCATGCTGAAGAGAAACTGCGCCGCGCACTGGAGCTGACACCGCAAGATGCCCAAGCGCGCATTGCACTGGCCAGGCTGATGGCGGACCAGAACCGGTGGGACGAGGCGCAGGCCGAGTTGGCCGAGCTGGAGGCCCGCGGTTTTCTTGAGCCGGAGGCCCAGGAACTTAAAGCCCGCTTGTGGATGCGCACGCTGGCGGCCGAGGCCGATACGGTGGAGGCCTGCCGCGCCGCCCTCGCAGAGGCACCGCACGATCGCAACCGCCAGTGGCGGCTGGCTCAGGCGCTGGCCGCAGCAGGCGTCTACGAAGAGGCGATGCAGTTGTGCCTGGAACTCGTGCGCCAAGACCGCCACGGCCTCGGTGAGCAGGCCCGGCAGTTGATGGTGCAATTGTTCCACCTGCTGGGCCCAGACAGCGAACTCGCCTCTCAATACCGCAGGCAGCTTTCTCTGGCCCTGTACTAAAGCCCGACGATCGGCGGCAGAGCATCACGATAAGTCGGGGCTAGCGTTAGTACCGCACCGGGTCAAGGCAGCATGCTGGTAGCGCATCTACGAGCTAGAGCGTGCCGGCCCACTTTCCCGTTCCCCCCTCGGCGCCGAACGCACAAGCGGCACACTCTGCGCCATTGCCCACGCGCCGCATACGCGCCCATAATGTTTGCAAGTGCTAGCCCATGTTTGACATTTCCAGGGCGGTTTTTGGCGCGGTAAGGGGACCTGGATTGCGGTTTTCCCGGTGTTCACGCGGGGCCAAGCCGTTCGTGCACCGAAAAAGCGTAGCGACAGACACGATGTGTCCGATGGCGTTTTCCGCTCGACAGTACCATATTTGGTGCTGATAAGCGTGGCATGCTCGTGCGAGTGGTCAAAGTTCCCTCAGGATCCGGCGAGGTCAAAAAATACGTACGCATCGTCGAGTCCTATCGCGAGCAGGGTAAGGTCAAACAGCGCGCGCTCGACAATCTCGGGGCCAAGCATCTGTTGCCAGAGATGCTCCCGAACCTCGCACGCGTGCTGCGCGGCGCCTCGCTGCCGCAGGGCACCGAAGGCGATGTAGAGTTTGCACGCCCGGAACTGGGGGCCGATTCTGGCTGTGCGTCGGCTCTTCGATGAACTTGGACTATGGGCCATTCTCGACGGTTGCTTGCCCAGGCCGAAGTAGGGCTGGTACTCGCGGCTCGCTGGCCGCTGACGCGCCACGTCTGGCAAGGGAAGCCTAACGATGTGACCACCTTGCCCGAGGTGTTCGACGTTCTCGTGCGCCGGTTTGGTTTCTCACCGTGTGATTCTGGTGGGCGATCGCGGCATGGTCAGCGAGCACCATTTGCAAGCGAGAGCGGCCGATGCACGGTACGTGATAGCCACCAGAGAGTAAGACAAGGACATACTGGCGGCAATCGCACGCCACAAGACGCCGATGGAGGTCAAGCGCAGCTTCCGGAGTCTCAAGGACGTGTTGGGATCGGTCCGAAGCACCAACAGTGCGAATGCCGGTTGCAGGGACATATTTGTGTTCCGGTTCCGGCGTCGCGGTTACCTGGTAGTGCCAGACTTCGCCTTCGTCGTTACTCTGAACACATTGGTGTGACGGCTCTGGCGTTGCTGGTACAGTGGATGCCGACGTGGCGGCTTTCGGATGCCAAGTGCGGCCTTTCTGCGGCAGACGCACTTCGGGCATTGGAGACGGTACCGCTGGTGGGGTTTGAAGTGGATGGCCACAAGAGTCGCGGCAGGACCACGCTCAGCCCTCAGGCCCGTCAGGTGCTCAACGCTCTGGGGATCACAAAACTCGACCCGCCCGACCCGCCGGCCGGGCCGCCCGAAGCCGCGTAGTGACCAATCTCCTTTTGAGACCTTCCGCCACAAGGACTTGCGACGCGTTTGTCGAACGTGCCCTAGCGCTGACTGACAGCCTACCTTCGCACGCCCAACCGAAGATTTCCCCTTGCCGCCGACCCCTCGGTCCGGCGGCGGGTGTGCCACTGCTTGACGCAACGCGTCAAGCAGTGCGAGCTGCGCACCACGCAACCACGTCCTCCGTGTGCCACTGCTTGACGCACAGCGTCAAGCAGTGCGAGCCGCCAAGAACGGTTCGCCCTGCACGAGCACTGCTTGAATGCGGCCATGGTGCATCAATTCTGTTCCCGCAGGCTTACGCGCGGCCGCATTCAAGAGAGTGGTACACCGGTGACGCACCGCGTCAAGCAGTGCGAACTGCCAAGCACGTCTCAGCGTACGCCTGGACCGTCACGTCTCGCCACAGGCGGGGCATGTCAGCCGATGCCGCTGATACTCGGTCACGATCGGCACGATTTCGGGCAATTCCCAGAGCTGGTGTCGCAACGGCTCGGCGTCGCTGCCCCACAACTTCGCACCAGAACGCCGACATTCGGTAGGCTTGAGCGGCTCCACGTGGTTGCAGTCTTCCGCGGGAATCAGGGACCGCCCGTGTTTTTCGTGGCCGGGCTGCACGCCACGCTTTCTCCTCCACTTGCGTTTGGCCGGCTGCGGCCGGGCATGGAGATGTTGCGTACTGGGCGGCCACGAGGAATTTTGCGGCGTCTTGCCCTTCCCTCGGCGCCGGAGTTCCTGGACCTGCGCCTCCAACTCGCCAATTCTCGCCAGCAACAGGCAGATGATGGCCTGGGCTTCCGGCGGCTGGCGAGCCACGATTTCTTTCGTGATTTCTTCCAGCGACATGCCCCGCTTGTCGCCGGAAACCGCTTTCGGTGTCTGTACCAGTTTTCCACGAAACCCGGTCCTCATCGGGAACGTTTAGCCAGGTTCTTGAGAGGGTGGCTTGACAACCCAGATCTACTTGTTCAGGATCACGATTGTCGCTCTGCGCCAAAACGGGGTCCCGACAGGCGCGCTAAACCTCAACATTGCAAAAACTCGCCGCTCTAGCTAGCCCTATTTAGAGCGGCGAGCATGGCAAGAATCCGCTCTTTGACGGCCGCG
>FWWM01006037.1_pt1 | contig 20867 bp, 27 predicted proteins | sample 2228351 | NCBI WGS metagenome assembly FWWM01 (sample SAMEA103939774, study PRJEB20133) | metagenome
ACTAACAGCAGAATGGGATGCAGGATTTACCTTTGAGTTTTGAAATTGCTTGAAAATTCCTTCAGGATTAAGTATATTTTGTCCACCAGATGAAAACGATTATGCTTTTTTATGGTGAGAAAATGTATAAGAGGGCTATTGTTGGGTTTAAGCTTCCTTTCATGCCCGCGCATTATTGCCATTTTTCAGTTTGCTTAGAAATAAGGTGATCCCTGATTTCCCAGAACCATGATAGGCCGTCTTAGGATTGCAACATTCGCAGGCGTTTCCTTTTCCTAACCATGGCAGCTTTATCCTGCGCTGGAAAGAAATCTTCCATTAGCTTTATCTAAAAGTTCGTACAAAAATCGAGGGAGTTATGAAGTTGTTTGATGAACCCATTTTTGATCTTGAATTCGAACCACATATATTGCCAGCTTCCCAGGACGAAAATTTACGCGATCGGATTCACCGATTAGTGAGCCAACAGTCGTTCTGCGTTCTCTGTACCCAGGGCGGAAACCAGCCCTACGGCTCGCTGATCGCTTTCGCATTTACCGATGATCTGAAACATTTCTTTTTCACCACTCCTGTGGCAACTCGAAAATATAAATTATTGTCTGAGTGCCAGAACGTAGCGCTGGTGATCGATAGTCGCTGCCAGCATCAGGACGATCCCACCCAGGCCGACGCCGTAACCATTACAGGCAAGGCGATACAAATAGAATCAGGCAGTGATTACGAGTGCGGCATCACCATGCTTAAAAGTCGGCATCCGTATCTGGTGAGCTTTATCGACTCCGACTCCACAGCATTATTTCGAATCGATGTGGTGCGCTATTTTCACGTCACCCGATTCCAGGAAGTGTCGCAGTGGATTCCATGATTGGTCTCACTATTAGTGTAGCCTTATCGAAAAATAGCCAATTAGCTGTTAGTGGCTTTAACGGCAGATAAAATTCAGTTTTGTTTTCACGGCATGGTATAATTTTTAAGAAATCATTTGACATTTTTATCTCACTTTATTATATTAAATCTGAATCAGTGACAAAAAATGATATTAAATTTAAGAGAAGAGAAATGAAAGTCAATGATGATGTTGAAAAAAAATTGCACGATCGATTAACACGGGGTAAAAAATTATCCAGAGAAGAACAAGCGCTGCTGAATGATTGGTATAAGGATCAGGATCGCGAGGAAATGGAAACCCTGAATCGATTCACAATTCGGGATCTAGACATCGAAGCAGTACAAAAAGAAATCAACACCGTATTAACCCAAATCCGAACCACGATCGAACATATTCAAGAAATTACTAAAGAGAATAGCGTGCTTCGTCAGGAAATCGCGGCAATACAGCATCAATTGATTCAAAAAACAATAGCTCAACCAGCATGATGATCGATGCCGATATAAGGGAACAGGTTCGACAGCGCGCTGGTTTTGCCTGCGAATTCTGTGGTGTTACCGAATCCGATGCTGGCGGCTATTTAACTGTCGACCATTTTCAGCCAAAAAGTAAAGGTGGACAGGATAACCTGGAAAACTTGATCTATTGTTGCATTCAATGCAATCAATACAAATTTGATTATTGGCCATCCAGTCCTGATGATCCTCTCCTCTGGAATCCTCGAGCAGAACCTGCCAGTTATCATTTTGATGAACTTGATGATGGCCATCTTTTTCCGCTTACTGAAACTGGTTCATTTACTATCATGCGTTTGCGGCTCAATCGACAACCTTTGGTGGCTTACCGATTGAACAGAATCAAGGTCAGTCAATATCAACAGCTACTAACTAATTATCGAGAATTGACCAAATCTCTTGATAAGCTCTTAAAACAACAATCCCAATTGATCGATGAACAGCAAAGGTTGTTGAAAAAGCAAACTCAGCTTTTATTATTTCTTTTACGACAGAAAAAATAGTGAGCATCCATTTTGGTTTGAATTGTTGGCTTACGATTCAATTTCATTCTCTCAAACCTAGAAACCTTTTTCCCACCATTCCATCTAACTAATCGAAATTTTAAAACAAAAATTTATCAAAGATAAAAATGAAAAACAGAGGGAGATAACACCATGAAATGGTCACTGAAACTCGGAACCTACCGCGGCATCCCCGTCTACATCCATGCCACCTTCGTACTGATTATCCTGTGGGTGGCGCTGAGCCATTGGCTGCGGGGACATAACCTGGCGATGACGCTGAATGGAATATTCTTTGTGCTGTTGATATTTGGCATTGTGGTATTGCACGAATTCGGTCATGCTTTGATGGCCCAGCGATATAATATTAAGACCAGGGACATCACCTTGTTGCCCATTGGTGGGGTGGCGCGGCTGGAAAAGATGCCCGATGAGCCGCGGCAGGAACTGTGGGTGGCGCTGGCTGGTCCAGCCGTCAATGTGGTGCTCGCTGGGATTTTATTTGCTGTACTCACCGCCTCATCAAATCTCGAGCCGCTGCGGAATCTTTCGGTCACGGGAGGCAATCTGCTGGAGCGGTTACTGGTCATCAACCTTTTCATCGCGGGATTCAATATGCTGCCCGCGTTTCCCATGGATGGCGGACGCGTGCTGCGGGCGCTGCTGGCCATGCGGATGGAGTACTCTCGCGCTACGCAAGTAGCTGCCTCTATCGGCCAGGGGATGGCACTGCTGTTCGGATTGATCGGAATTTTTGGCAATCCGTTTTTGCTGTTCATCGCCTTCTTCGTGTGGATCGGTGCGGCACAGGAAGCGAATATGGCCAAAGTGCGTTACGTATTCGATGGCATCCCCGTCCGCAGCGCCATGATCACCGATTTCAAAACGCTGCGGCCCGAAGACCCGCTGTCCAAAGCCATTGAGCTGATTCTGGCTGGCTCGCAGCAGGATTTTCCCGTCACCCAAAATGGCAATGTGGTCGGCATCTTAGAGCGCAACTCTTTGATGAAAGGTCTGGCACAGTTAGGCCAGGATGCCAGTGTGGCACATGTGATGACCACCCAGTTCGAGACTGCAGAGGCATCTGAGATGCTGCAATCGGCCATGGCTCGCCTGCAAAGCTGCAATTGCCACATCATGCCTGTGGTCTCAAACAATCAACTGGCAGGATTGTTGAACATGGAAAATATCGGTGAGTTTATGATGATCCATGCGTCGCTGCAAAAAAGCCAGGCGTAATGAATTGTAGGACAGGATGGCATCCTGTCCTACATCCAGCGCGCTGCCTTCCTCGCTCTGGAGTTAAGCCGTCAGGCTTTATTCTTGAATAACAATAAGTCTAATTGGCTGCTTGAAATTAAGCTGATGCCTTAATTCCCTATGAATCGAAAGTGACAAACCTTGTGGGACCAGATGGCATCTTCTCCAACAATTTAATTAACGCGCCACTCCCAAGCCCATGAAGAACCCCTGCGGCTTCTGGCAAAAAGGACATTTTTCTAGTGCGCTTTTGCCTTTATGCACATAACCGCAATTCAGGCATTTCCATTCGATTTCTTTGTCGCTTTTATAAAGCGTGCCGTTCTCTAATTTATCAGCCAGGAGGGTGTATCGTTCGGCATGTTTCGCTTCGATGCCAGCCACCAATTTAAAAAATGTAGCCAGCTCAGGCAGGCCTTCGTCTCGGGCGGTCTTTTCAAAATCAGGGTACATGGTACCAGATTCGTAGGTTTCGCCAGCGGCGGCATTTCTTAAATTTTCCAGCGTTGTGCCGAGCGGATGAATGTCATAGGTATTGGTCATCTCGGTTCGCTCGGTGAGTTTCTCCAATTCCTCTTTGGCATGGGCCCGTTCATTGTCCGCCGTTTCTTCAAACACTTTGGCGATCCAGAACCAGCCCTCTTTCTCGGCAATTTTGGCATAGTAGGTGTACTTATTTCTCGCCATCGATTCCCCAGCAATGGCTTTGAGTAGATTGGCATGAGTTTGTTTCATTGTTGTCTCAATTATAAAGTTAGTTTTATTATTAAGTCGGAGAGATTTCACTTCTAAAGTGATGGCCCTGTACCATGAATTACTATTCAGGCAGCTCAAATGAGTCCAACTGCTTTGCGCACGCATATATTTTTTGTACCAGATTATTGCAGTGCCACAATTCCTGAAGGATCGTTCCTGATATGAAGCCTGCAGCCACTTCTCCACGCCGTTGCTTTTGATATACTCCAGATTGGGCGCCATGGTCCAATGATGCGGCCATTTATCGGTCATGAATTCATGAAGCTCGTGACAGGGATAATCGCTGCAATAGCCGCAGAAATCAATACGCTTTTCTCTGGCACAACTTCTGAACCGACAGTGTCTCACTCAATCGTCGATTCTGTCGCTCAAGCAGCCATCGCAGTCGGTTGCCCCACAGGCACCACAGAAGAAACCACAGGGGCCATATTGTAATTCTCTCATTTTATCGCTTTTTTCTAATCGTTAATGCTTTGTCAGCTATCGTTTCGATCTGCCAATTCCTTTTTCAGTCGCAAAAAAATCACCCAGCAACTTGGCTTTCAAGGAAATTCGACTGCCTTAATTTAATCACAGCAAATTGAAAAAACAATAGAAATTTTTTGAACCTATTAAATGATCCTTGAATTTTGCCTTTTCTGGGCGGAGCAAATCGGCCCCGCCATTCATTGCCGCCTGCCTAATAGGCTGGATTGCGCCAGGATTGGCCATCAGAATGGGTCAGAATAGCGTCCAACTCGATGTCGTCGAAGGGATCGGTATACGATTTTGAAGAGAGGCAGAGCCATTCGGTGGGTTGATGTTGAATTGCTAAGATTTGGTAAGGCACAGATTTTTTATTCAACGAAAAGGTCATTCCAGATGAATCTGTCAGCATTAAGCAATCTTGTAGAAATAAGTCATTTCGTTAAAGACTGATCTGCTTAAACCGCCCCAAATACTCCCGATTCATCTCAAACATCTCCCTCACCATCTGCCTGATCTCCGCCAGCGACAATTTCGCCGCCGTCAACGGATCGTGGGCAATGGCTTGATAGATCAGCATGGCATCGCCCTGGAAAAATCCTTCCACGGCCATCATTTCGGTCTGAGCAGTGAGGTTGGTGAGAATAGCACAGGAGTCTGGCAGGCGGCCGACATGGATCGGCTCAAAGCCTTTGCGGGAGGCAAGGACGGGGACTTCGACACAGGCGCCTTCGGGCAGATTGGTGACCAGCCCTGTATTGGGCACATTGCCGTTGAACTCATACAATTCGCCGCCCAGGTATGCATTGATGATATAAGCTGCATACTCATGGCCCCGCTCCAATGAAATCGGATGATCGCTGTTCAGCCAATTCAAAAAATCATTTTTCCAGGTTTTTTCGGCATTGCGGTATTCGTTCAAAATAAAGGCGTGATGACCAGGGTTCCAGCCCGTGCTATGGGTGCAGTATTTTTCAATCAAATCAGGTCGCTTGCGGAACCACCAGTTGTATTCGGAATTGTGGCCGCTGGATTCGGTGACGTAATAGCCCAGCGCCAGAAACATCTCATTGCGCACCTGCTCTTCGTTGTAAACTTTTTCATCGTTCTTCACCACTTCCCGCAGCCTGGGATAAAGATCTTTGCCCTGATGTTCCAGCTTCAAAAACCAGGCGAGGTGATTGATGCCAGCGCACACATAATCCAGCTCTTGAAATGGAATACCCACCCAGCGAGCTAGCATTTCCGCAGTACCCTGCACGCTATGGCACAAACCCGTCACTTTGATGAAGCTGGTTCGCTGCATGGCGTGGCACAGCATGGCCATGGGATTGGTGTAATTCAGCATGATCGCATTGGGACAGAGCTCTTCCATGTCTTTGCAAATATCCAGCATGGTGGGAATGGTGCGCAGCGCCCGAAAAATCCCCGATGGTCCACGAGTATCGCCCACATTGATATCGATGCCATATTTCATGGGGATCAAAATATCATGCTGCCAGACCGAGGTATCGCCGCAGAGGATAGTAACGAGCACCGCATCGGCATCTTTCAGCACATCCCGACGATCCAGCGACGCCGTGACTCGTGCTGGATAATTGCCCATTCGGATAATTTTTTCACACGCCTTTTTGGCGAATTCCAGTCGCTCAGCATCGATATCGACCAGTGCGATCTCCGCATCTTTCAATAATGGAAATGTCATCAGATCACGAACCAACCCCCTGGTGAAACCGAGGCTGCCCGCACCAATAAAAACGATCTTTTTCATAAATTATGCTATCTCCTATATATTTGCAAAATCCCAAAACTCAAAGAACAAATTCCAAATAATATCCAATAGCTCAAATCTCAAATTTCAAACATACTGACTACTGATTCCATCGCTCCAAGCGATGGAATCAGTATGAAATTTATCACGACAGTGGGCGGACGAGTTTGGAATTTGTCATTTGGAATTTATTTGTATTTTGGGATTTGTCATTTGGAATTTTATCATTTCAAAGCTCCCGCCGATAATCCCTTCACAAACGTCTTTTGCAACAGCGAAAATAAAATCAGCGGTGGAATGCTAAAGAACACCGCCGCCGCACACATCTGGTTCCACACCTCGCCGTACTCGCCGACAAAAAGCCCGATGCCGACGGGAATGGTTCGAGCGGCATCCGATTCGGCCAGCAGCAGGGCGAAAAAGAACTCGTTCCACGAGCCGAGAAAAGCGAAGATGGCCGTTGCCCCCAGCCCTGGCAATGCCAGCGGGATCAGCACCTTCCAGAACGTCTCCAGTCGGGAGCAGCCATCGATCAGCGCCGCATCCTCCACCTCCTGCGGGATCGTCTTGAAAAATCCATACAGCAGCCAGATGACAAACGGCAGCATCAGTGAGGTATGGGTCAAAATGAGTCCCAGATGGGTATCGTACAGACCGACTTTTCTCACCAATTGAAACAGCGGAATGATGACCGAGGCGCCAGGCAGCATCTGAGATAGCAGAAAGACCAATAGAAAAAAGTCCTTGCCTTTGAATTGAAATCGGGAAAAGGCAAACGCCGCCAGGCTGCCGATGAATAGCGTCAACAGCGTCGACGAGATGGCGATGACCACGCTATTGAATGTGTAGCGTGAAAACGGCAGAAAATTGAACATGTCGCTGTACGGCTGCAGGCTCATCTGTGGGCTGAGCCACTGCGGCGGATATTTGATCACTTCGGTCAGCGGCTTGAACGACGTAGAAAGCGTCCAGAGAAATGGGATGAGAATGACGAAGGCAATCAGTCCCATCAGAAATATGATGAGCAACTTTTTCATGACCTTTTCCCTTGAGATATAACTTGTTGCACCTGGGCTCCTGCCCGATGAACCAAAATATTTTGACCGTCCGCCCTTGCGGACTAATTATCCAAATTGCGCGAATTAATAATTGGCGAAATTCGCCTGGTTCGCGTAATTCGCGGTTTAAGATCTCTTTGGTCGCGATTTATCCACCTAAGGTAAATGAAAGATAGTGAAATTAGTAAACTGAAAATAAGGATCGACAGCGCCGAGCCTTTGCCCAGATCGAATTGCATGAACGAGAACTCCCTGACCAGCACAGGCAGCACCATCGATGAATAGATCGGCCCGCCACGGGTCATCACGAACACCATGTTGAAATCGTTGAAGCTCCAGATCATTCCCAGTAACAGCAGTACACCAGTTACCGATTGCAGATTGGGCAGGGTGATGTGAATGAATTTCTTAAGGCTCGATGCGCCATCCACCTCAGCGGCTTCGTACTGCTCCTGGGGGATGGTTTGCAGCCCTGCCAGGAACATGATCATCGCAAAAGGAAAAAATTGCCAGATGCGAGCCACGATGACGCAGCCCAGGGCCGTATCCGCACTGCCCAGCCAGGGGATGCTCTCTTTGATAATGCCGAGCCGCATGAGCCAGTAATTGGCCATACCAAAGTTGTCGTTCAACACCCATTTCCAGGCAAAGCCAGCCACGGCAGGGCAGATGACCCAGGGGAGGGTGTAGATAAATTTGAAAATATTGTTGATCTTCCCCAGCTTGAGATTCAGCAGCAGGGCAATCCCCAGGCCAAGCAGCAGGGAGCAAAGCGTTCCGATGATGGCATACAGTGCCGTGTTTTTGAAGCTGAGCCAGAAAAGATTATCCTTCAAAATATGAAAGTAATTGGCAAATCCGACCCAGCCTTTCGTGCCATAGACCAGGCTGATGTCACGAAAGCTGTTGATGAGATTTTGAATCAAAGGATAGACGAGCACAAAGATCGTAAAGAGCAAAGCAGGAACAAGTAGAAAGTACGGTGTCGATTTTTTCATGGTTTAATATTCTTTTGAATAACATTTTGGTAAAACGGATTATCGGAGTGTCGGAGTAATGGAGCGTAATACCTTTGCAGCATATCCATGAAACTCAAATTTTGTTCGCTAATGTCATTGCGAGGCGTTTTTTGCCGAAGCAATCTCGAACATGAGTACCAATAAATTAAAAGATTGCTTCGCTCCTGCGTCGCTCGCAATGACTGGTACTTTCTTGAATTTTAGCATTTCACAGACATAACCAAAAGGCATTGCCATCCAAAATTCCACTATTCCATCAATCCACAACTCCAATACTCCAGTACTCCAATACTTCATCACTCAGATCGACTACTTTTTCCCATCCAGCATCTCCTGCGCCTCAGCCACAGCCCGATCCCATGCCTCTTGCGGAGTCAGCTCGCCGATAACGGCTTTCATGCCGTATGGCGCAATGAGATTTTTCACAATCACGATCATCTTCGGATGCGGCGGCCAGGGCCTGGCATGTTTCAATTCGTTCTCAAAGACCTCGATGTCGTGAAAATTTTTGGCCTCAGGACTTTCCCAGGCTTGAATCGTCGTGGGCATTCCCCCCATATCGATGCGCACCCAGGCCATATCGGCTTCGGGATTGCGCAGGAACTTGGCGACCTCCCAGGCCGCTTCGGGATGTTTGGAATATTTGCTGACCGCTATCATCACCATGTCCTGCAACGTGGGAGCGGTCTGGTACTGATCGATTCGGTCATCGGGCACAGGGACAGGCACGGTGTAGAGGCATTTGCCAGGCCGCTTCTCATTCACCAGCCCCACAAACCAGGGACCTTCGATGCTCATCGCCGCCTTGTTGTTGCAGAAAAGGTCGTTGATCTCGGTTAAAGTATAGGCCAGAAATCCAGGCGTAATGGATTTATCGATCTGATACATATCGGCAAACAGTTGCAGGGCCGAAACAGCCTGTGGCGAGTTGAAGGTAGCCGTTTTCAGATCAGGCGTTAAGAATTCTGTTCCCGCCTTGAACATGAACGGCGCTAAGCGATAAGCAAATCCGCCACGATCACCACCCAACAGAACCAGTCCCCACTGGTCGATGACGCCATCGCCATCCAGGTCTTTGGTCAATTTTTTTGCCACCTCCCGAAATTCGGACCAGGTTTTGGGAGGCAGCAGTCCCTCTTTATCGAACATCTCTTTGTTGCAGACCAGCGCAAAGGCAATGGCGGTGTGTGGCAGGCCGTAATAATTATCCCCATAACGGGTCGATTCTAAGATAAAAGGCACGTACCAGCTTTTGACCTCCTCGAAATCGGGAAATTGATTGATGGGATAGAAATGCCCACCTCCGCCGAATTCGTAGGCATAGCTGGCATGGGTTTGCATGACGTCAGGCCCCTTGCCCGTGCTGAAATTGGTGTAGAGCAGCTCACGGATCAAATTCCAGCTCTTCTGATTGTAGGTCGCTTTAATTCCCGAATGCGTCTGGTTGAACAATGCAATTCGTTCCTTCCCCCATTTCATCATGGTGTTGTTGCCACCAAACGCCCAGTAGTTGATCGTTACCACATCATCTTTTTTACCGCAGGAAGCTAACAAGGTGAGAACAAGAATGAGGCATACGTTTCTTTTCATCACATCCCTCCGCTAAATTTTGAACGATTAAGATATAATTTTTGAAAGAGATTGTCAAGGGATTTTTGGGGTGGGGGCAAAATTTTGGTTAAAGATTGCGGGCGTGAATAATTTTAGAATGCGATCGAGATGCCGAGTTGATCTATTTAATAGCTTTCTTTTTGTGGCAAATTCGAAAAATGGATTGTTGAGATGGCAAGAATTAAAATTCAACAAGGGGTGAAAAATAATTACGCTGAGTTATTGCTCTTGATGATAGAATTCATAGCAAGCTGTTCTGGTGATTTAAATAAATAGCCTTTCTTTAGCGCCAATATCTCAAGATCATTTAAAGTAGCGATCAGGGATAAATCCCTTATCTAAAGCCCAAGCCACAGGCGAAAATATTTTTCCACATGAGCCATTTGGTCAGATGAAATGTTACTTAATTTTCTGAGTAGTTTTGCTACTGGAATGGTGACTATGCTTTGCGCATCGAGTACACCAGGGCGCAAAAAACGAGCTTCAATAGCAACTTCAAAGCGTGAATTTCGAGGACTGGTTGTGTGGGGGATGACACTAATCAAGGCACGATCTTCATCACTAAATGAGACGCTCAGGATAAGACAGGGTCGTACTTTGGCAGTTAGCCCAGGATTGACGAGCCAGACTTCACCACGCTTGGGAGCTATCATTTTGGGATTCTCTTTGATCGAGTTCTAAGAAAATCTCGTTGGCATTGAATACACGTTGCTCTTCGGAAAGAGGCGGCAGATCGAATTTAAGGCTACGTCGTATGATTTGGTATGCTAACTCACGCTTTTCAAGTTCTGGTAATCGATCATACGTTCGAAGAATTTTTTTTACTGCTGATGTCATAGCGTAATTAAAATGTCAATGATTTATTACAAACACAATTTGAAAGCACTTTTTTGCTTTAATCTAAATCTGAATTCAATGAGTATTCAGCTAAATCACCAGTATAATCTGTCAGGACGAGCTGATATTTGTCCAAAAATAGCAGCGTGAGGAGCTCATCGACTTTCTTTAAAAATTGTGTGTCCTTGAGCAACTCATTCTCTTTCCTCAAACGAGTATATTCTTCTTTTGGTATGGTAATCGTCTCCATGTCAATCCCTTTTTTTAAGCCAGCAAAAATATAAATAAAATTTCGAGTAATGTCAAGAAAAAATATGCTCGATTTTATATCTACCTGCAAAGTTATCACATCGTGGCGAATACTTTAGCTTCTATAACTGAATTCATGAGCCGCCTCTATAAACGCCACAAAATTTTCAGGCGGCGTGCCTGGCAGAACTGCATCGGCGGTGGAGATGATGTGTTTCCAGCCTCGGACTGACTCGACCATCTGGTGGGTCAACTCGGCAATTTGAGCGGGAGTGCCTTCCCGTAATAGATTTAATTTGAAATTGCCCTTGGTGCAAATTTGAGGATCGAGATATTTTCGGGACTCTGCCAGGTCATTATCGCCCTCGGGCAGGGTGCAATTGGCTGTAAAGCGACTCAATTTTGGTGGGAGCAGTAAAGAAGACCAATACAATTTCCAAATACACAATAAAAACATGCGAGCTAATGATTAGATTCTTGAAACTTCGATTTAGTTTTCTCCTAACAGTCGTGCCCCATGATATATCGCTACAATTTCAATGGCATCTTCTTTTATTCGATAAATAATCCGATAATGCTTATAAAACTTTTCCCGCAAATTTATATCTTGATATTCAGGCACAACTCTTCCTGAGAAGGGAAATTGTGGTATCGCTTCGACAATCGCTATTATTCGTTTAGCAACCAATGAAGCGTAGTATTCAGAATCTTTAGCGATATAGTTACATATCTCCTCCAGATTATTGGCTGCACGAGGAGACCAAATTATTTTTTTAACCATCTCGACATTCGATCCTTAACTAGATCATGAGGGATTCCTTTGCCCTCATCAAGTTCTTTCAAGCCCGCATCAACCTGAATTTTGAAAAATAATTCAGCGATGATGTCATCCACTGTCACGTCATCAGGCATGGCATCAACCATGCGTTTAACTTGTTCTTTTATGTTATACATCTTCATCCCACCGTAGGTATTTAGTTTTTTGGTTACTACAGCATTAAAAGAAAATTACTCCATCAATTCTCTGTGCAGCATAATCTTCACTATAATTCTCTGAACGATATAAAGATTGATAGTGAGGATGGAGCGCAAATTGATTCATTTATGCAACTAATCTAAAATGTCAATAGGCTCTTTTCTGTTAATATCCGTCTTATCAAAATCTTTATCAAAGCTGATAAACTGCAGACCAAATTTTTTCGCTGACAAGTATTGATAAGCATCATCAAAATCAAAATGGTATCGAACGGCGATGTCATGTAGCTCCAGCAATTCAGAATCCCTTAAGGTTAAAATTCCCATCCCATCTAAAATGAGATCTTTAATGAAAGAGCAATAAAGCTCAGCTTGTTTGAATCTAAATAGGATGACACCTATCGAATGGAGCGAAAAATCGGTAATATAAAGATCATCCAAAGGTATGGTTTTGAAAAGCTGTTTCACTTCATCGGTTCGTTGTTGCTCGAGCAGGGCTTCTAAAAATATTTTGGTATCGAGCAGGTACACTATTTTCTCCATTCAAGGGATTGCTTCTGCAATTCCAGAGCAGAAAATTGACTTCTAAATTGTCTTAAGCCGCCAACCCAGTCAAGTTTTGGAGTCCTTTTCATTTTTCTCTTCTTTCTATTAATTAAAAACTCAATAAAATCGTTGGCTTGCTCTTGCAAATCGGGAGGCAAATTTTGTATTTTCTTTGCGAGCGATTCCATTTCATAATCCTCGTTTAGTCAAGCATATTTTCCGTTTGCTTTGCTATTAAGATAATGTTTTTTGTTATGGATGTCAAGAAAAATATCCAAGCACAAAATGAATCACATTGCCGATTAGCGCTATTAAATATAAAGCGAGCTATGGAGCTTTAGAATCTACTTGAGCGAATATCGTCATTCAAGACCTTCACGAGCCGCCTTCACAAACGCCATAAAATTCTCAGGCGGCGTCCCAGGCAGAACTGCATCGGCGGTGGAGATGATGTGTTTCCAGCCTCGGACTGACTCGACCATCTGGTGGGTCGCCTCGGCGATTTGATCGGGAGTGCCTTCCCGTAATAGATTTAAATTGAAATTGCCCTTGGTGCAAATTTGAGGATCGAGATATGTTCGGGACTCCGCCAGATCATTATCACCCTCTGGCGGCGGAGCGATCGTCTCGATCACATCGGCGCCCAGCGTGTTGAACGTCCCGTCCAGGATTAATTTTCGGGTGTAGCCACAATTGTGATACCAGAACAAACCGTTTCGTTCATGCGTCCATTGAGCGAATTTTTGAATGTAGGGGAGGTCCATTTCAGCGAAGAGCTGAGGCGAGGTCATTTCCAGTCCATAGCTGGAATCGCTCATAAAATCGATGCCCTCTTCCATGGCGATGTTCATCACAAAAAGCGAGGCTTCAAACAGTGCATCCATGCTGCGGATAAAGGTCTCCCGAAAATCAGTCCAATGATAGAAAATCATCGATGGGCTGATCTGATAGCCGAGCCACGACGGATGCGGATGCCCCAGCACAATTACACCGTCCTCGCCCACTCGTTGGCGGAATTGGCGATAATACTGCCTGATCGTTTCGGCTCGTTCGCCCACCTGCTCACAAACTGCCACAAAAAATTGATGATCCTGTTCGGTCTGAACGGGACAGAGGGCATCATCGTTCCATTGAATCTCTTTGCGAGGGAATTTTCGCACCCATTCGCCTCTGGGAGTTCGAATGACCGAGACTTCATGCTCCGCATCGGATCGGCTCTCATCGACCTGCCAGTTGAAGATCAAGCCTGTCAACTCTGCCATGAACATGGGTTCATAGTCGAGGTGTCTGGCAAGCCGAATTTCGTTTTGAATATCGTCAGATCCGACAGGCAAATTCAGGTATTGTAGGGTTGATTTGACGACGCCTGGATTGGGCAGAAAAGGAGATACAATTGGCCGAGTGGTCTGGTGATTGCGAACGTAGGAGAGAAAGCGTTGTCGGGGTGTTGAATTCATATTTTATTTTTTAATGCGAAATCCATAATTGAGGTAATAAGAATTTCATTCAGATGATGCCAAGTGATCTTGAAGAATTAATTGAAGAGCTTTCATTGCATTGATGGCATATTTGGCTTGCTCACGAGTGGCGGTTTCTCCAGGATATCGAAACTTCACCGCAAACTGGGTTAAATACGCTAACAGTCCTCTGTCTAATTCCAGGGAGGGGACCTTTGGTAAGCATAATTCAAATAAAGCCAGCAAATCATGAATTTTTTCAAATCGAATATTGTACTTTTGCAGGATCGCTTTCAAATATTTTTCAATGCACTGCTGGGCATGAAATCCCGCTGCATCATAATTTGGATGTTTGCGTGCCCGATATTCCCGCAGAGCACTAATGTAATCAGCTTCCGCTTTTTTCACCCACTCAATTACGAGATCGTTCATATAAAATTCTCCCATTCTTAAGAATATCATCAATGAAAAAATCTCCTGCATTTAATCGCTTATCTATTTCGTCAGAAGTTTTCACGATGATATCGATGGGAAAGGTATGTTTCAAAGCAAGTGACACTTCGATACTTTTTTCCCATGACGACTTATCTGAATTTAATATAATGAAAAGATCGACATCACTTTCAGGAGTGGGATTTCCAGAAGCATAAGAACCAAACAGGATAATTTTCTCAGGATCGAATTGTTCTATTATCTGATTCGCCTTTTCCAAAATTTCTTCCTCTGTGGGGCAGCGTTTCCCTGTGATGACTTCTGAATTTGACATCCTAATATCCTTTTTAAAATTTATAACTTTGGTTTTACATTTGAACTCACGTCGTATAAATTTCAATGCGGGACTGAAAAATAAGTTTCAATCAAAGAGGAGGCAGACGGCAGACGTGAGAAGGCAAAAATACCATGTTTGACGCTTGACGTGTCGCATCTCACGTTTGCCGTCTCACGTCTCACATTTCACGTTTGCCATTTCAACATTCCGCAATAATCCGATCCACTACCATCTGCCGAAACTCAGGCGATAGGCTACCGAAATAGGCGCTAAAGCCAGTCACCCGAACCACGAGATCGGGATACTTGCTTGGATCTTTATGAGCCTCGAGAATTTTATTCTTATCGACGATGTTCATGTTGATCTGGGTGCCGCCCAGAGCAAAGTGCGTTTTGATCAGGCTGATGACTTTCTCAAGGCTCTCCTCATCTTTGCCCATGCCAGGATCGAATTCGATCTGCATGGGAGCCGTGTTGCCATAACCTGGCTGCACGCTGGCGACGGTTGCTGCCAGTGCCGATGGCGCCGCATCCTTTCGGAAGCCAGGATCGGGATTTGGGCCGTGAGAAATCATGGCTCGGGCATGGCGACCATTGGGCGTGGCGCCGACATCTTTGCCCATCAAAATATTGGCAGCCCAGGAGAAGATTCCTGGGATCAAATTATAGCCATTAGGAGTCGGCCTGGCTTTGACCAGGCGGGTAAAGGTCTGGGCGATTTTCAAACCGAAATCATCCGCACGGGAGCCGCCGCTGCCGTAGCGGGGAATATTTTTCATCATGAGTCGAGCTTTCTCACCTTCAGCGCCAGCCCAATCGGTTTCGAGCCAATGCGCCAGTTCCTGCCAAGTCAATCGCTGCTCCTGCTCGATGCGCTGGGAGACAGCGGCAAAAGAATCGGCGACCGTGGCCAATCCTGCGGCATCGATGCACAAATTATAAAACTCAACACCACCGTGGGAGGCATCTCGGCCTTTCTCGATCGTGCCGTGGCACAGCAGGTCCAAATGCAATTCAGGGAAGACCTCCCACATGTGATCGATGTGAAAATCCAGGCTTTTTCGGATGACCTCGATGGCCTGATCCAGATGATATTCAAATTTCTGCCATAATTTTTCCACGCTGGGCTGAATCGTCCCATCGGACATCATGTCTTTGAAGGCGACTTCAAACACAGCAGCGAGATTGACCTTCACGCAGTCATTGACCGTGTATTCCCTGCCAGGAATGGCGCACCAGTGGCAACCTGAATATGCTCGTTCATACCCCAATTCGATGGGATAGCCGTTTCTGGCAAAACCCTGGCTGGTATTATCGACGCCAAGAAATTTGGGGATGCCCGCTCTATCTGCAAACATGATTTCCACACCACGCCGCACTAAATTGGGATCGACTTTTTCACCAACCGCCACGCCAACATTGACAGGAATTTTCAGCCAATGCGCCGCTTCGAGCACCAGATAAGAAAGCGCATTGGTCACATCGTTGCCATCTTTATCGTAGCCGCCGAGCTGGGTGTAGCTGGTGTCCTGAATGAAATGGCAGGCGAGATGAAAGATCGCCTCTTCATCGGTTAAAATGCCCGCCTTTTTATCTCGCTCATAAAAAGGATAAAGGAACTGATCGATCCGTCCCAGCGAGCCGCCCATGTTGTACATTTTTCCCGCCATCTGGTACCAGTTCATCCATTGCACGGCTTCTCGAAACGTGCGAGGTGGATGGGAGACGAGCCGTTGGTTGATTTCAGCCATTTCGAGAAGATTTTTTTTGACCTGGGGGTTGGATTCTTTTTCAGCCATCTCAGCCGCAGCTTGGGCATGACGACCGATCCAATTTTGCATGCCCAGCACAAAGTGCTCCAGTCCATCATAAAATTCCTGGGCCTCGTCATCCAGATTGATCTTTCGATAATGGCGAATTTTATTCAGAATACCACCCCAGCCCAGGGTCAACCCAATGGTCATATCCTGGCAAAAATGTTGGGCAGCGCCGATGCCATGGGTGACTTTATATTTATCCTGCAGCGGTTTCAAATGCGAATAATCCAGATCAGGATTCCAGTACGGCTCCCGATAAGAGAGAAAATTGACCATATAACCACCTGCCAGCGAGCTCATGGGATCGATGTAGATGGGATGGATTTCCAGCAAGCGTCTGAAATTTTCGCCGCAGGCACGAGCGCCAAAAAAGCCACCGCTGGGGTGGTTGCTCTTCGGTACGAATTCCTTGAGCAGCACATCGGTAATCGGCACGCCCGAGGCACTGATCACGTTGACGATTTTGCGTGACTCAGGCGGTGGCAGGATGAGCGCATGATCATCAAAATCCATCGCCCCGATGACCTCCCATTTTTCCTGGGTGTGTTTCAGCTTGGTTTTTCGTAGGGCGTCGATACGTTCTCGGTAGCTGTAATCTGCAACTTTAATCGTTTCCAAATTCATTTCCTTTAGCAAAATTTGATTATCAAACTGGACAATATTAAAATTTTCCTCCCACAGAATTGATGTCCCACAGAAGTAAATTTTTAGTTTTTAATTCTGACAACTTTCATTTCTGAGACCTAAAGAATCTATGTTCTTTGACTGATTACCAAATTACCAAATTCCCCAATCGTTCAATCCCCCAGTTCCCAAATTACCCAATCGCCCAATTACCTGACCTGGACGAGCCAGAACCAAAAAGACCCTGAACCGCTAATTTCGCGATCCGCCAGTTGGCGGATTCGCTAATTACTAATTCGCGTAATTAGAATAATTAGCGGAATTCGCGGTTAAAATCTTTTTGCTCTTTGGGCAAGAATTTTACTGGTTAGGTACTAATTACCTAATCGCCCAGTTACCCAATCACCTAACCACTTCAACCCCATGAATCTCCGCAATCGCCGCCAGTTCCCGCATTCGTTCCTTCGAAGGCGGCTCTAAATTTTTGGCTCGATATTCCATTCCCAGACTGCGATATTTGTCAGCCGCAAGGCGATGAAAAGGCAAAAATTCCAATCGAATGTCTGCCGCTTGCTCCTTGCCATTGTTCTGTTGAATTCGCAGTTCCATCAGATGCTGGACAAATTTGACGATGGCGCCGATCTCCTCCAGCGAATCATTCACCGTTGGTACAACGGGTATCCGAAAGATGATCGGCTTGTCGGTCAGCGCCAATCTTCGGGCGTTCGCCAGAATGCGCTCATTGGAATCGCCGCAGGCTGCTTTGTGCTTGATGGGATCGATCAATTTTAGATCCATCATAATAAAATCAATCGCGGGCAGCAGCTTTTCTAATGGATCCCAGGGATAATTGCCGCAGGTCTCGATGGCCGTGTGCAAGCCTTCAGCGTGGCAGTGCTGCAGCAATGTCTGGGCGAAATCCGATTGCAGCATGGGTTCGCCGCCAGAAAGGGTTACGCCACCGTTGGAGGTTTCATAGAAAAGGCGGTCACGCATTATTTCTGCCATGACCTGTTCCAGCGTCATGTATCGACCCGTTAATTCCAGCGCATTGGCATAGCAGGTTTCAACACAGGCGCCACAGGCCTGGCAATTTTCACGGATGAAAAGATGGCAGTTTCCCTCCAGCCGATGCGCATGATTGGGACATCTGGAGAAGCATTCGCCGCAGGCGATGCAGCGTTCAGGGAAATACTGAATCTCAGGCCGAGGATGCCTGCCTTCGGGATTGTGACACCAAAAGCAGCGCAGCGAGCAGCCTTTGAAGAACACCGTCGTCCGAATGCCTGGGCCGTCATGAATAGAGAAACGTTGAATGTTGAAAATGAGTCCTGTCATATTATGAAGCATTGTTCTTAGGATGAAAACTTTTTATCTTAACTTTAAATATCGTAATTTCTCTTTTTTCGGTCAAGGAAAAAGTAATTAATCGTTGCACAAAAATTATCTTTTATGATTTCACCCCAGCGCTTTTATAGAAGATGAACGAAATACGAGGCCCTCTTCCTTTTAGGATAAAAGGCCAAGGGATGAGGTCGGAAATAGTATAGGCTAAAATTTTCGCTCAGGCTGAAAATTTTAATGTTTTCGTTCAGCACCAAATAAATGCTGGTTAGGCAGATTTTATTTTCACCTGCCCCTAAATCCCCTACACGCCAGTTGGCGGGCACCCCGCTGAAAACGTGGATTTGACTTCGCTCCCCCTTTGAAGCCTGTGGCCGAAGGGGATAGAGCCAGGCAGGATTTTGATGGATTGCAAATTAACTATTTCGCTAATCTGATAAAATGATATTTGTGATTGAACGAAAAAGCTATTTTATTGTATAGCCGTCATTACGAGAAGCGAAGCAAATAAACAATTTCCTTAAATGTGTAGGGATAGTAACTTCCTTCGCTTCGCTCGCAATGAGATCATCAGATGGTTTTCTTTCAAGTAATAATTATGATCCTCGAATATGATAGCAAAATCTCGTTGATGCATTCCCATTATTTGGATTTAATCAGAGTTATCTACCGAAAGATGCTTTTTTCCGAGCTTATAAAAAGAGACCCGCACCATTTGAGCATAGGCACGGGTCTTTACAGTTTAATGCTTTCAGAAAAATTGGGCAGCGAAAATTGTCAAGGTAAAAAAGAGCAATTTAATGGCTTAAGAATTAAGTCAGCCGTCCTCTTAGAAGCTCTTGACGAACGTGCTCAAGAATAGCAGCACGAAACCAACCAATAGCGCGACGAACTGCCAATCTTTAAAAAGAGAGATTTGAGGCAGAATCCACTGAAACACAACTGCGATGATGGCAAGAATTAAGGAGATCAACCAGGTGATCTTTTTCGGTGCGTTCAGACGCATATTAGCTCCCTCCTTAATAATGGTGAATGACTTTTTTTATTTCATCAAAATAGCCCATCCAACTGGGACTATTTTTTCTCTTTCTTTGGCAAAAATTACAGGTGATTTTGACGCTTTCAATAAAGCAGGGCAAACAGAATTTTTCTCGAATAAAGATAATAATTATTTTATCATTGTCAAGAATTTTTTTCAGGGCATTCGTCAGTCAAAGCAAAAATGAGAATTCAGCGCGCTGTTAGAGTGGAAATTAATAAAAGCCCTTCTGATTCAGGCTCTAATTTTCCGGTCAATTATTTTCTCCTGTATAAAAGATACATTGAAAATGTTCATGCAGCTATTTTCATTGATATGAATTTTTCATCATGGTATTCAAATCCATACAGTTTTCGAATATTTTTTAATAACGTGAGATCAAACTCGCTCATGGCAATGCGATGCCATTTCTCACTCACTCGGATCAAGGTAGCATAGACTAACTTGAGACAGCTTTGTTCATTTTAAAAATCGGGGAATCACCTTGGTACGCCGTTTCTGTTCCAGAAAACAGCGTTCCAGCAAATTGGTGCTTCTGATATGCCGATGATGGCCAGCAGGGAATTCCATAAAGCTGAGACAATGATCCAAATCGTCCTGGAAACATCGCATCGCTGCTGGATATTTATCAGAGAATTGATCGATCAGATGCGTTGCCGCAATGATCGCAACTTCTCGATCGCTCTGATAATAAATACTTTTGATCTTTGGCAATAGCTCTTGAAGGCCCTCTTTTGGAAATTTATTGGCAATGTTTCTCAACTTATGGACCAGACAGCGTTGCCGTCGGCTCTTGGGAAAGCACTCATCAATGGCTTTAATTAATCCAGGAGCCCCATCACTAATCACTAACAAGGGCATTCTGAGTCCTCGACCGATCATCTGGTGAAAAAAATCTTGCCAGCATTGATAGGACTCTTTGTTTTCTAATCCGAATTGAAGCGCTATCTTGCGACCATTCTAACTCAGCGGTGCTGGTACCAAAGCGCTTTAAAAAGGCCGAATGATAGGTCGTTTCAGTGTTGCGCAGTTGGGGAACGGCAATGGTAATTTTCCCTTCGGCTGACTTGAGCGTTCGGGGCTCATAACCATTGCGGTATCCTTTTCTGGCTGCGGAATTGTGCTGGTAATAGTCGCGGCCGAGATAATTGGCAATTTCCTGTTCCAATGTTTCCTGAATGATTTTGGTGATAGCTTTTCTAATAAGCAAAGAGAGTAAATCTTCCGATTCTTGGCAGCCATTGGTCAGCAATTCATTGATCTCCTGGCCGATTCGCTCAGAGGGTTGAATTTTTTTCATTGGGCGTTTTCTCCTGGTCAAAGTTATCTATATTTGTGCTGGTTAATATAAATCAAAATCACCG
>FWWM01007915.1_pt1 | contig 20861 bp, 22 predicted proteins | sample 2228351 | NCBI WGS metagenome assembly FWWM01 (sample SAMEA103939774, study PRJEB20133) | metagenome
GGCAGAGGGGGGCGGGGCCTCGAGGCGGCGGAGATGCTCCTGGACGTCCTCCTTAAGGATCCGCCCCCCAAGCCCCGTGCCCCGGACCTCCTCAGGCCGCACGCCATGCTCGGCCATCAGCCTCTCGGCCGCGGGCATGGCCAGAGGCTCCGGGGCCTTGGGCTTCTCCCCGGCCTCAGGGGTGGGGGCGGCCTCCGCGGCCCCAGCCTCCAGGAGGGCGATGGCCTCCCCCACCCGGGCCGTCTCCCCGGTCTTCTTCAGAATCCGGCGCAAGACCCCGTCAAAGGGGGCGGGAAGCTCCAGGGTAGCCTTATCCGTGATGAGCTCCACCAGGGGCTCATCACGCCGGAAGGCCTCCCCTTCCCCTTTAAGCCAGGCGCCAACCTCCACCTCCACAATGGACTCGCCCACCGAGGGCACAATGAGTTCCTGCATCTCGCCTCCTTACTTAAGGGCTTCCTCCAGAAGCCTCTCCTGCTCCTCCCGGTGTAGCTTGGAGGAACCCACCGCGGGGCTTGGGGACTCGGGCCGGGCCACCACGGAGAGGGGGTGGCCGTAGATCTCCCCGCAGAACCGGCTATTCAGGTACCACCAGGCCCCCTGGTTGATGGCCTCCTCCTGGACAAAGACCACCGGGGTCTTCTTGGGGTAAAAGCCCAGGGCCTCCTTAAGCTCGACCTCGGGGAAGGGGTAGAGGAGCTCTAAGCGCAGGATGGCCACATCCTGGGCCCCAAGCTCCCGGCGCCGGGCCAGAAGGTCGTAGTAGACCTTCCCCGAGGTGAGGAGGACCTTCCTCGCACCCTTAATCCGCTCGGGGATGACCTTTTGGAACCGGCCCTGGGCGAATTCACGAAGCTCCGAGACCACCTCGGGGTGGCGGAGGAGGCTTTTGGGAGTCATGACGACGAGGGGCTTCCGGATGGGCCGCTTCACCTGGCGGCGCAGGAGGTGGAAAAGCTGGGCCGGGGTGGTGGGGTAGGCCACCTGGAGGTTGTCCTGGGCGGCAAGCTGGAGGAAGCGCTCCAGCCGGGCCGAGGAGTGCTCGGGGCCCTGGCCCTCCAGGCCGTGGGGCAGGAGGAGGACAAGGCCGGAAAGCCGGCCCCACTTGGCCTCGGCGCTGGCCAGGAACTGGTCTATGTAGACCTGGGCCACGTTGGCGAAGTCCCCAAACTGGGCCTCCCAAAGGATGAGCCCCTCAGGAAAGTCCAGGCTGTACCCGTACTCAAACCCCAAGACCCCGGCCTCGGAGAGGGGGGAGTTATAGATCTCCACCGGGGCCTGGTCGGGGCTTAGGTGCTGGAGGGGGATATAGGCCTCGTTGGTCTCGTAATCAAAGAAGGCGGCGTGGCGCTGGGTGAAGGTCCCCCTCAAGGCGTCCTGGCCGGTGAGCCGGACCCGGTGCCCCTCCAGGGCCAGGCTCCCAAAGGCCAGGGCCTCGGCCGTAGCCCAATCCACGGGCCGCTTCCCCTCGGCTATCTCTTGGCGCGCCTCCAGGAAGCGCTTGAGCTTGGGGTGGAGGCGGAAGCCCTCGGGGAGGCGGGTTAGGCCCCGGAGGATCCCTTTGAGCCTCCCCTCCTCCACCCCAGTCTCCACCTCCTCTACCCCCTGGTCCCGCCCGCCCCGGTACCCCTGCCAGATCCCGGAAAGCCCGTGGGGGATCACGGGGCCGGGCTCGGCCTTGACCCGGGCGAAGGCGGCCTCGAGGCGGTCCAGGTAGGTTTCCCTAAGGGTCTGGACCTCCTCCTCCCCCAAGATCCCCTCAGCCTTAAGCCTTGCCCCATAGACCTGCCAGGCCTCGGGGTGGGTGCTGATCCGGGCGTACATAGCGGGCTGGGTGAAGGTGGGTTCATCCGTCTCGTTATGCCCCCGGCGGCGGAACCCCACCAGGTCCAGGAAGACGTCCTTCCCAAAGCGCTGCCGGTACTCCAGGGCCAGGGTGAGGATGTACCAGGCCTCGTCCAGGGCCTCGGCGTTCACGTGGAAAATGGGGAGGCCAAAGGCCTTGGCGATATCCGTGGGGTACCGGGCCGAGGTGTACTCCTCGGGAAGGGTGGTGAAGCCCAGCTGGTTGTTGGCCACGATGTGGAGCGCCCCCCCTACCCGGTACCCGGGGAGGCGGTGGAGGTTTAGGGTCTCCTGGGTGATCCCCTCCCCAATCAGGGCCGAGTCCCCGTGGACCAGGATGGCCAGGCCCCGCTTCCTCTCCCGGTCCCCGAACCGGTCCTGCTTGGCCCGGAGCCGGCCTAGGACCACGGGGTTTACAAACTCCAGGTGGCTCGGGTTAAAGCTCAGGGAGAGGTGGACGGGGCCATGGGGGGTGGGGAGGTCCGAGGAGTAGCCCAGGTGGTATTTCACATCCCCCAGGTACCCCTCGGGGAAAATCTCCTCAAACTCCAAAAAGAGCCTCTCCGGGGGCTTCCCCACCACGTTGACCAGGACGTTGAGCCGCCCCCGGTGGGCCATCCCCAAGACCACCTCCCGCACCCCGTGCCGGGCAGCCTCAAAGGCGGCCTCGTGGAGGAGGGGGATAAGGGCCTCCAGCCCCTCGGCCCCAAAGGTCTTGGCCCCCAGGTATTTGCGCTGGAGGAAGGCCTCAAAAAGGGCGGCCTCCAGGAGCTTCTGGAAGATGCGCCGACGGATCTCAGCTGGGGGCTTGGGCCAGGGGGCCTCGAGGCGGGCCAGGAACCAGTCCCTCTCCTCCGGCTCCAGGTGGTCCACCTCCACCCCCACGGGGCCCAGGTAGGTGGCCTCCAAAAGCCCAAGGAGGCCCCTCAGGCTGGAGGCGGGGAAAGGCGGGGGCAGGGGCCGGTCCAGGTCAGAGGGGGTAAGGCCATGGGCCTCGAGGCTTAAGGCCTTTGGCCTAGGCCTAGGCCGGCCCAAAGGGTCAATCCGGGCCGCCAGGTGCCCAAGCCGGCGGTAGGCCTCTAGGAGGTTCCAGGCCTTTAGGAGAAACTCCGCCTCCTCCTTAAGGGCCTCGGGGGCTGGGCCCGGTCTTCGGTCCAAGGCCTCTAGACTCAAAGCAGAAAAGTACCGCCGCCACTCCTCGGGTAGGGCAAAGGGGTCCTCTAGGTAGGTCCGGTAGAGGGCCTCGAGGTAACCTCCATTGGTCAGGGTAAGCTCCATGACAGGCCTCCGGGGGATGACCCCCCCTCTAAACTACACCAAAGCCCCGGGTTGGGTAAACTACACCGGGCACCAGGGGGCCGGTCCGGGGTAGGGGGACTATAGAATGGGGGCATGATCCTACGGGAAGACCAAGGCGCGGTGCGCCTCCTAACCCTAAACCGGCCCGAGCGGTTAAACGCCCTAACCGGTCCCCTCCTGGAGGCCCTGGCCCAGGAGGTCTTGGAGGCCGACCGGGACCCCAAGGTGCGGACCCTCCTCCTCACGGGGGCGGGCCGGGCCTTCAGCGCGGGGCAGGACCTAGGGGAGTTTGGGGAAGAAAAACCCGATTATGAAGCCCACTTAAGGCGGTATAACCGCCTGGTGGAGGCCCTGGCGGGCCTCGGGAAGCCCCTAGTGGTGGCGGTGAACGGCCCCGCGGCCGGGGCGGGGATGAGCCTCGCCCTCTGGGGCGACCTAAGGCTCGCCGCGGAAGGGGCAAGCTTCACCACCGCCTTTATCCGCATCGGCCTGGTCCCGGACTCGGGGATGAGTTTCCTCCTCCCGAGGCTCGTGGGCCTGGCCAAGGCCCAGGAGCTCCTCTTCCTCTCCCCTAGGCTCTCAGCCCAAGAGGCCCTAAGCCTAGGCCTGGTCCACCGGGTGGTCCCGGAGGGAAGGCTTAGGGAAGAGGCCCTGGCCCTAGCCCAGGAGCTGGCCCAAGGCCCCACCCGGGCCTACGCTCTCACCCGGAGGCTCCTCCTGGAGAGCTTCCGCCTGGACCTCCAGGGGGCCTTGGACCTCGAGGCCCGGCTCCAAGGGGAGGCGGGGCGGACCCTGGACCACGAGGAAGGGGTGAGGGCCTTCCGGGAAAAGCGCCCTCCTAGGTTCCAAGGCCGATGATCCGCTACCTAAAGGGCCAGGTCCAGGCCAAGGGGGAGGGGTGGGTCCTCCTCCGGGTGGGGGGGGTGGGATTCTGGCTGGAGATGCCCCGGAGCCAGGCGGGCCGGCTTAAGGAGGGGGAGGAAGAGGAGGTCTACACCCACCTGCGCCTAAAGGAGGAAGGCCTCAGCCTCTACGGCTTCCTGGACCCGGAAAGCCTGGAGCTCTTCGAGCTCCTCCTGGGGGTGAACGGGGTGGGGCCCAAGGTGGCCTTGAGCCTCCTGGACCTCGGCCCCGGCCTCCTGGCCCAGGCCCTGGCCCAAGGGGACCCCAAGCCCCTCACCCTGGCGAGCGGGGTGGGGCGGAGGCTTGCAGAGAGAATCGCCCTGGAGCTTAAGGGGAAACTCCCCCCCCATCTCCTCCCCCACCTGCCCCAGGGCCTAGGCCAGGCCGCGGAGGAGGCCATCCTGGGCCTTGCCGCCCTTGGCTTCCCCGAGGGCCGGGCCCGGGCCGCGGTCCTGGAGATCCTGGCCCAAAACCCCGAGGCCCAGGCCCCGGAACTCATTAAGGAGGCCCTGCGCCGGCTTAAATAGACCGGCCGGTAAGGTAGGCCCTAAGGACCAGGCCCAGGGCGAAGAGAAGCCCTAGGGCCACATAGACCTCGGGCCGGGCCGGGGGATTCTTAAGCCCCCGGTAAAACCACCCCCCGGGCTCCAACCCCCCCAGGTAGTGGAGGCCTGCGGCCAGAAGGAGGCCATAGAGGAGGTGCATCCCATCCCCGGGCCTAAGCCCAAAGCCAAAAAGGAGAAACCCAGTGATCACCTGAAGGATGGCAAGCCAGGCCGTCCCCCTTAGGGCCCTATAGAGGAGGCCAGGTAGAGGCCGGGAAAACCCCGGCAGGGCCAGGAGGGCCAGAAGGGGGACGAGCACAAGGAGGAGGAGGCCCAAAAGGGCATGGGCCAGGACCAGGTACCCCATAAGGCCATCCTACCGCCAATTTAATCGGGTTTAATCCAAAAAATCCATGGGGACCATGGCCGAAAAGCCCATGGTTAAGGGCAAGGTCGGGTATGGTATACTGAAAGGGTGAGCTACGACGCATCCGCCATCAAGGTCCTCAAAGGCCTGGAGGGGGTCCGGCACCGCCCCGCCATGTACATCGGGGGGACGGGGCCTGAGGGCTTCCACCATCTCTTTAAAGAAATCCTAGACAACGCCGTGGACGAGGCCCTGGCCGGGTACGCCACGGAGATCCTGGTGGAGCTCCACCAAGACGCCAAAACCCTCACGGTGGAGGACAATGGCCGGGGCATCCCCGTGGACCCCATGCCCGAGGAGGGGAACCGGCCCGCGGTGGAGGTGATCTACACCACTCTGCACGCCGGAGGCAAGTTCGAAGGGGGGGCCTACAAGGTCTCCGGGGGGCTCCACGGGGTGGGGGCCAGCGTGGTGAACGCCCTTTCGGAAGAGACCATCGTGGAGGTCTTCCGGGATGGGCTCCACCACCGCATCGCCTTCGTCCGGGGGGAGGTGGTGGAACCTTTAAAGGCGGCGGGCCCCACCAAGAAACGGGGCACCCGGGTGACCTTCCGGCCCGATCCCCTGATTTTTGGGGACCTTCGGTTTGATGCCGGCAAGATCCGGGCCCGGCTCCGGGAGGTGGCCTTCCTGGTGGCAGGGCTCAGGATCCGGTTCATAGACCGGGTCCACGGCCGGGAAGAGGCCTTCCTGGAAAAGGGCGGGGTGGGCTCCTTCGCCCTGGCCCTGGCCGAGGGGGAGGAGAAGCTTTCCGAAAAGCCCTTCTTCTTAAGGGGCCGGGAAGGGGAGGTGGAGGTGGAGGTGGGCCTCGCCTTCACCAAGGGGTATACTGGAGAGATTCTGACCTACGCCAACATGATCCCTACCCGGGACGGGGGAACCCACCTCACCGCCTTCCGCACCGCCTACACCCGGGCCTTTAACACCTGGGCCCGGCGGGCAGGCCTGGTCAAGGAGAAGGGCCCCCAGCCCTCGGGGGACGACCTCCTGGAAGGGGTCTATGGGGTGGTGAGCGTCAAGCTCCCCAACCCCCAGTTTGAGGGCCAGACCAAGGGGAAGCTCCTAAACCCCGAGGCGGGGAGCGCGGTCCAGAGCGTGGTCTACGAAAAGCTCATGGAGGCCCTCGAGGAAAACCCCCGCCTGGCCCGCCTCCTCTACGAGAAAGCCCAAAGGGCGGCCCAGGCCCGGGAGGCGGCCCGCAAAGCCCGCGAGCTTATAAGGCGGCAGAACCCCCTAGAATCCGATGAACTCCCGGGGAAGCTCGCGGACTGCCAGACGGAAAACCCCGAGGAGGCGGAGCTTTTCATCGTGGAGGGGGACTCGGCCGGGGGAAGCGCCAAGCAGGGCCGGGACCGGCGCTTCCAGGCCATCCTGCCCCTTAGGGGCAAGATCCTTAATGTGGAGAAGGCAGGCCTCCATAAGGCCCTCAAAAACGCCGAGGTCCGGGCCATCATCTCGGCCATCGGGGTGGGGGTCGGGGGGGATGGGGAGGCCCACCTGGACCTGGAGGGCCTGCGCTACGGCAAAATCATCCTCATGGCCGACGCGGATGTGGACGGAAGCCATATCCGCACCCTCCTCCTCACCTTCTTCTACCGCTACCTGAGGCCCCTGATTGAACGGGGGCATGTCTATATCGCCCAGCCTCCCCTCTACCGCCTCCAGGTGGGGAAGAAGGTGGAGTACCTCTACTCAGACGAGGAGCTCCAGGCCCGGCTCCAGGAGATCCAGGGGCCCTACGAGGTCCAGCGCTTTAAGGGCCTTGGGGAGATGAACCCCGAGCAGCTCTGGGAGACCACCATGAACCCCGAAAAGAGGGTGCTTAAACAGGTCACCCTCCAGGATGCCCTCGAGGCCAGCGAGCTCTTTGAAAAGCTCATGGGCCAGGAGGTGGCCCCCAGGCGGGAATTCATAGAGGAGTACGCCCGCTACGCCGAGCTGGACGTCTAATACCCTAGCCTTTCCAGGACCATCCGGGTAGCGGGGCTTTTGTTCAGGGTGTAGAAATGGACCCCTTCCACCCCGGCCTCCAAAAGCTCCGCCACCTGGCGGGTGGCGTGCTCCACCCCGATTTCCAGGATGGCCTTGGGGTCATCCTGGTGCCGCTCCAGCCGGGCCAGGAGGGGCCCTGGGATGCTGGCCCCGCAGACCTCGGTGAAGCGGCGGAGCTGGCGGTAGTCCGTGATGGGCATGATCCCGGGGAGGATGGGGATCCCAATCCCCAGGCGCCTCGCCCTTTCCAGGAAGCCGAAATAGTGGGCGTTGTTAAAAAAGAGCTGGGTGATGGCGAAGTCCAGCCCCGCCTCCACCTTGGCCTTGAAGTGGCGGAGGTCGGCCTCGAGACTCGGGCTTTCGGGGTGCCCCTCGGGATAGGCCGCCCCCCCCACGGCCACCCGGTCGCCAAAGAGCTCCCGGATCCGGGCTATGAGCTCCGCGGCGTAGCGGAAGCCCTGGGGATGGGGGCGGAAGACCCTCTCCCCTTGGGGCGGGTCCCCCCGGAGGGCGAGGAGGTTCACCACCCCCCCCTCCACCAGGCGGAGGAGGACCCCCTCCACCTCCTCCCGGCTCTGCCCGGCCACGGTGAGGTGGGCCAAGGGGAGTAGGCCCAGGCCCCGGATCCTTTCCGCCCAGATGAGGCTTTTGTCCCGGGTGGAGCCCATGGCCCCGTAGGTGATGGAGACAAAGGCGGGCCGGAAGCGCTTAAGCTCCCCGATGGTCCTAAAGAGGGCCTCCTCCCCTTCCGGGGTTTTAGGGGGGAAGAACTCAAAGGAAAAAAGGGGGGCCTGGCGTGCCCGGATGAGGTCCGGGATCCGCATAAAGGGGAGTTTAGCCCTTCCCTTCCCCAGGGGTCAAGGGCAGAATAAGGGTATGGTAGAGGTACCCGAGATCCCCAGGCACGAAACGGTGGAACTCCCGGCTAAGGAAACGGCCCTGGTGGTGGTGGATATGCAAAACGACTTCGCCCACCCCCAAGGGGCCCTTTTTGTACCGGATGCGCCGAGGAGCGTCCCGGCCATACAGGCCCTTCTGGAGAAGGCCCGCGCCGCCGGGGCCCTGGTGGTCTACACCCAGGACTGGCATGGGGAGGACGACCCGGAGTTTAGGATCTGGCCCCGGCACGCCGTGGCCGGGACCTGGGGGGCGGAGATCCTGGAGGAGCTTAGGCCCAGGCCCGGGGAGCTCGTCATCCAAAAGGTACGGTACGACGCCTTCTACGGCACCCCTCTAGACCACCACCTGAGGGTCCGGGGGGTTAAGCACCTGGTGGTCACGGGGACGGTGGCGAATATCTGCGTCCTCCACACCGCAGGCTCGGCCGCTCTCCGCTGGTACCATGTGGTCCTCCCCGAGGACGCTACGAGCGCCCTCACCCCCTTTGACCTCCAGTCCGCCCTGCGCCAGGTGACCTTCCTCTACCAGGGCCGGGTAACCCGGGCCGAGGGGGTGAGGTTCGTATAATACCACCCCACCCTGACTCCGTCAGGGTGGGGGCCCCGGTCAAACCCTCTAATGGGCCTATGCCCCCAAGGCAGACGATGAAGGGTTCAGCGCCAAAGGGTATAAGGGGGGTCCTTCCCCTCGAGGCCGCCCCGCCCCTGGGGGAGGTGGGCCTCTTGAAACAGGCCCAGGCCCTGGGGGTGAGGGTGGCCCCCACCTGGGTGGTGGCCCTGGAGGAGGAGTTCTACCGGCTGAATAACCTCGAGGACCAGCTCCAGAGCCTCTTCCGGGGGGTCTTTGGGGTCCGGGTGGACGAGGAAAGGCTCCTTTGGGCCGTGGCCGAGGCGGAAAAGCGGGTCCGGGCAAGCTACCTTCTCCCCGAGCGGGCCGAGGCCTTCCTCCTGGCCCTAAGGGGCCAGGGGCCCTTCCTCCTCCGCCGGATGGGGGAGGCCCCCAAGGCCCAGGCCAGGACCCCCCAGGAGGCCCTCTTCGCCCTAAAGCGGGCCTGGGCCGAGGGGTTTGGCCTCGAGGCCATCCTGGCCCGCTACCCCAGGCTCCTTCCCGAGCCCATCCCCTTCTTGGTCCAGGAAGGGGCAGGGGAGGTGGTGGAGGACCCCTTCCTGAGCCTGGACCTGGGCCAGGCCCTGGGCCAGCCCCTCAGGGCCTACACCCTGGGAGGGGCTTTGGTTTACCTAGAAGCCTATGGTGGATAGCCACATCCATACCCCCCTATGCCGCCACGCCCGGGGGCATCCTAAGGCCTACCTGGAGGCGGCCCAGAAGAGGGGGCTTAAGGGTCTGGTCTTCACCGACCACGCCCCCATGCCCCCCTGGTACGACCCCGAAAGCCGGATGGACTTCGAGGCCCTCCCCTTTTACCTCCTGGCCCTGGAAAAGCTCCGGGAAGAGGCTAAGGACCTGTACGTGGGGATTGGCCTCGAGGCGGATTTCCACCCGGGGACGGAAGGGTTTGTGCGGGACCTCCTAAGGGGCTACCCCTTTGACTACATCATCGGGAGCGTCCACTACCTGGGGGCCTGGCCTCTGGACCATCCGGATCACCGGGAGGAGTACGGGCGGCGGGACCTAAGGGAGGTCTACCGCCTCTACTTTAAGGAGGTGGAGGCTGCGGCCCGCTCGGGGCTTTTCCACGCCATCGGGCACCTGGACCTGCCCAAGAAGTTCGGGCACCGGCTGCCGGAGGAGGAGAGCTTGGCCCTGGCCGAACCCGCCCTCAGGGCCATCGCTGGGGAGGGGCTTTTTCTGGACGTGAACACCGCGGGCCTCCGCAAGCCCGTAGGGGAGGTCTACCCCAGCCTCCTTCTCCTCCAAAGGGCCCGGGAGCTTGGGATTGGAGTGATTCTGGGCTCCGACGCCCATGACCCCGAGGAGGTGGGGGCCGGGTTTTCTGAAGCGGTAGGGCTTCTCCTCGAGGCTGGGTACCGGGAGGCCTACTTCTTCCGGGAAGGCAAGCCCATCCCCTACCCCTTGTCCAAGGCCCGGTAAACCCGCGCCCTATAGGCCCCAAGCTCCAGGTCAGCCCGGCTTCCCCCTTGGGCCTCATAGGCCCGCACCGCCTCCACCAGGTGCAGGAAACTCTGGGCGCAAGGGTCAGGGGCCGGGGCCTCGTACTCCATGAAGGTGACCCGCTCATACTCCGGCCCGTACTCCTGGGCCTCCTTCTCTATGCATTCCCGGTAGGCCTTAAGGGCCTCCTCCACCTCGAGGCGGGCGGTTTCCAGGCTCATGGGACCCTCTTAGGCTTCACCGGGGTCCCCACCCTGACGAAGTCAGGGTGGGGTGGTGTCAGACCCCCGCCGGGCCCGGAAGCGGATGAGGTGGGCAGGAACAGGCCCCTCCTGGAACCGCTCCTCCCGCCAGGGGTCCCCCCGCCAGTGGTACCCGTGCCGCTCCCAAAAGCCAAGCTCCAAATGGTCCAAAAGCTCGATCCTATGGACCCATTTGGCGCTTTTCCAAGCGTAAAGATGGGGGACGAGAAGCCGGACCGGCCCCCCCCTTTCCGGGGGCAGGGGCTGGCCGAAGAGGGTGTGGGCGAGGAGGGTGGTCTCCTTTAGGAGATCCTCCAGGAGGAGGTTGGTGGTGTACCCCCCGTAGCAGTGGACCAGGGCGGCCACGGCCTCCCCCTTGGGCCTGGCCTCCGCCAGAAGGTCCCGCACCCTCACCCCCCGCCAGGCCACGTCCAGCCGGCTCCAGCGGGTGACGCAGTGGAAATCCGCCATGAGCTCCACCTGGGGCCGGGCGAGAAGCCCCGGGTAGTCCAGGACCAAAGGGGTTTCCACCAGCCCCACCACCTCGAGGCGCCAAGCCTCCTGGGGGATACGGGGCTCCTCCCCATAGGTCAGGATGGGGAAGCGCTCCGTGACGAGCTGGCCAGGGGGGATGCGGTCCATAAGACCATCCTGGCCTATGCCCCTTCCCTCAAAAAGGGGCCTAGGCCACCAAGGCCTAACCGGGACGGCTTTGGTACCGGATGACCTCCACCTTCTCCAAGGTGACGAGACCCTCCTGGATCATCCCGTCCAGAAGGGGCAGAAAGGCCTGGATCTTCTCCTCGGTGTCCACGATTTCAATCATCACGGGCAGGTCCTGGGAGAGCTGGAGGATCTTGGCGGTATGGATCCGGGAATGGGCTCCAAACCCCATGATCCCCCGGAAGACCGTCGCCCCAGCCAGGCCCAGGCGACGGGCCTCGAGGACGATGGCCTCATAAAGAGGCCTCCCCTGGTACCGGTCCGACTCCCCTACAAAGATCCTTAACAGCTTAGCCTCTCCCTGGAGCTTCATCCTCTCCTGAATCTTACCCCTTGAGGGCTCGAGGCCCCGACCCCCTTAGGCTGGGGCAGCCTAGCCCAGAAGCCGCCCCCCCAGGGTGTACCCCAGGAAGACCAGGACCAAGCCTAAGGCTAGGCTGCCTAGGGCGTAGAACCCAGCCCAGAGGACCTCCCCGTCCTGAAGGAGGGCGAGGGTCTCGTAGCTAAAGGTGGAAAAGGTGGTAAAGCCTCCTAGGAGGCCCATGGCCAAGAAAAGGCGGGCCTCCCCCGAAAGGGCCCCCTCCAAGGAAAGCCGGACCACGAGGCCGATGAGAAAACTCCCTAAAGCGTTGATCAGAAGGGTGCTCCAGGGAAAACCCGGCCCCAAGGCGGCCTGGATCCACCCCCCTAGGAGGTAGCGCCCTAAGGCCCCCAAAGCCCCCCCCAAGGCCACCAGGAGGTAGCGCTCCATGGGCCTTAAGTATAGTTAAGGTGTGAAGGCCAGAACCCTAAGCCCCATCCTTACCGCCCGGGGGGTGCGTCTAGGCATCGCCGTGGGCCGATTCAACGAGCGCATCACCAAGCTCCTCCTGGAAGGGGCCCTAGAGACCTATGCGCGGCTCGGGGGAGACCAGGAGGTCCTGGTGGCCTGGGTCCCAGGCTCCTTTGAACTCCCCCTGGTGGCCAAGCGCCTAGCCACCCGGGAGGATGTGGACGCGGTGGTGGCCCTGGGGGCGGTGATCCGGGGGGAGACCCCCCATTTTGAGTACGTGGCCGGTCAAGCCGCCTCCGGCCTCATGCAGGCCATGCTTCAGACGAATAAACCCATCGTCTTCGGCGTCCTCACCACCAATACCCCGGAGGAGGCCCAGGAAAGGGCCGGGGGCAAGGCGGGGAACAAGGGGGCCGAGGCCGTCCTCACCGCCTTGGAAATGGTGGGCCTCCTTAGGGCTATCGGCCCATAAGGGCCCGGGCGTAGCGGAGGTGGAGGTAGAGGAAGCACCCCAGGCAAAAGCCAAAGGCCAGGTTGATGAAGGCGAGGAGGGCCACCACCAAGGCCAGGCCATAGCCCAGGGTCTTAAGCCCCAGAAGAAGGCCCAGGCTCGCCAGGAGGAGGAAAACCCCCCCTAAAAACCGAGCGAACCGATGGGGCCTCGGGTCGTCCTCTACAAGCTGGACAGGAACCCTAAGGGTCCGCTTGAATAGGACCATGAGGTCCCAAGGGGTGTGCTGGCTGAGCATGAGGAGGGTCAGGCCGTACACGAGCCAGGGCCAGTCCAAGAAGGCCGCCAGGGGAAGGAGCCCCACCAAAAGGGCCTGGTTGAAGCGGAGCTGGTTCCGGTCCACCCGCATAGGGGTATAATACACCTAAGCCTGTAAGGCTAAGGGGTAATCCGGGGCACATTCGCCCCGGTAGAATGGTCCCGATGTTCCTCCTTACCCCCCTCCCCACCCCCCACGCCTTCACCACCCGGCTGGGCGGGGTCTCAGAAGAACCCTATCGGGGCCTTAACCTCTCCCCGGCCACCGGGGATGAGCCAGGCCGGGTGGCGGAGAACCAGGCCCGGGTCCTAAAGGCCTTCGGCCACCCCCCGGTGGCCAGCCTCCGCCAGGTCCACGGGACGGAGGTCCGATGGGTGGAGGCCCCCGGGGTCTACGAAGGGGACGGCCTCCTCACCCGGACCCCAGGCCTCCTCCTCAGGGTCGCAGCGGCGGACTGCTACCCCGTCCTCCTTTACCACCCGGAAGGGGCGGTGGGGGCCCTCCACGCGGGCTGGCGGGGGGTGGTGGGGGGGATTCTGCCCCGGGCCTTGGAGCTCCTGGTCCAGGCGGGGCTAGACCCGGCCAAGGCCGAGCTCGCCCTAGGCCCTGGGATTGGGGGCGGGTGCTACCAGGTGGGGCCGGAGGTGGCGGAGGCCTTCCAGGAGGCGGGCCTTCCCACCTTCCGGCCCGACCCCAAGGCCGAGGGCCGGTACCTTCTGGACCTCGAGGCCGCCCTTCTCCTCCAGGCCCAGGCCTATGGGGTGAGACGGGTCCACCGGGTGGGGCTCTGCACCCACTGCGACCCTAGGCTCTATTCCCACCGCCGGGATGGACCCAGGACCGGCCGGTCCTGGGGGGTGGTGAGGCTTTAACGCTACGCCTTTAAAAATAGGGTATGGGGCCCAGCAGGTCCGAAAGAAGGCCTGGAGGCCGGGACCCCTTGGCCTGGGGGGCCTCGAGGCGGCAGAATAAGGTCCATGCTCCGCCCCCGGGCCGTCCTGCCTTCCCTCTACCATCTCACCCCGGCCTGGCTCCGGGCCCGGGGGCTCAAGGGGGTTATTTTGGACCTGGACAACACCCTCCTGCCCTATGGGGAGGAGAGGATCCCAGAAGAGGTCCTGGCCTGGCTGGAGGATCTTAAGCGGGAATGCCCTATCTACCTACTCTCTAACGCTCTACCTGAGCGCTTTCGCCGGATCCAGGCCATCTTGGGTCTTCCCGGTCACGCCCCAGCCTTAAAACCCTGGTGGGGCTTCCGGCAGGCTTTGGCGCACCTTGGGCTCAAGGCCCAGGAGGTGGCCGTGGTGGGGGACCAGGTCTTCACGGATATCCTAGGGGGGAACCTGGTGGGGGCCTACACCGTCTTGGTCCCACCCCTCAAGCCCGTGGACCACCCCTATACCCGCCTGGTCCGGTTCTTGGAAAAACCCTTTAGGAAACCCTGGGAGGAAGGATGAGCCTGCTCACGGTTGGAGACAAGAGGCTGGGTGCGATTCTTCTGGACGCCGGGCTTCTTACGGACGAGGAGCTCCAGCTCGCCCTGGAGCGCCACCGGGAGGTGGGAGGGTCCTTGGCCGAGGTCCTGGTGGAGATGGGCCTTCTCTCAGAACGCCGCATCGCCCAGGCCATCGAGGATCACTTTGGCATCCCCTTGGTCAACCTGGCGGAGGTGGAGATCCCCCCCAAGGTCCTAGCCCTCATCCCTGCGGAGAAGGCCAAGGAACTCCAGGCCATCCCCTTTGCTCTGGACCAGGAGGCTGGGGTGGTCCGGGTGGCCTTTGTCAACCCCTTAGACCCCCTGATCCTGGAGGAGGTGGAGGAGCTCACGGGCCTGGTGGTGGAACCCTACCAGACCACCCCGAGCGCCTTCCGCTACGCCCTGGCCCGGCTCTACCCCGAACTCGGCCTTCCCCTTCCCCCCCCTCCCCGGGAGACCAGCCCCGAGGAAATCCGGCTGGGGGAGCTTCTGGTCCAAAAGGGCCTCCTTTCCCGGGATGCCCTAGAGGAGGCCTTGGTGGAGCAGGAAAGAACCGGGGACCTCCTGGGCCAGGTCCTCCTGCGGAAAGGGGTGTCCGAGGAGGCCCTCTACCGGGCCTTGGCGGAGCAGCATGGCCTCGAGTTCCTACCCCAGGTGGATCTCGAGCCAAACCCCGAGGCCCTCGCCCTCTTCCTCCGGCCCGAGGCCCTGAAGCATGGGGCCATCCCCCTGGCCTTTGAGGGGGAGAGGGTGGTGGTCCTCCTTTCCGACCCTAGGCACAAGGGTAAGGTGGAGGCCCAGCTGGGCCGCCCAGCCCGGTTCTACCTGGTCCCCCCCCAGGTCTGGGAACGGATCTTCCACCGGGTCTACCCCGAGGGCCCCCGCCTGGGGGAGATCCTGGTCCAGGAGGGTAAGCTCCAGACCAAGGACCTCAAAGACGCCCTGGCCGTCCAGAAAAGCCTGGGCAAGGCCAAGCCCTTGGGGGAGGTCCTGGTGGAGCTCGGCCTGGTCCGGCCCGAGGACGTGGAGGAGGCTCTAAAGCGGCAGCGCCAGGGCGGGGGGCGCCTCGAGGACACCCTGGTCCAGTCGGGCAAGCTTAGACCTGAGGACCTGGCCCGGGCCCTGGCCCAGCAGCTGGGCTACCCCTATATCCGGCCGGAGGAATCCCCTCCTGACCCCAGCCTCCTCGCCCTCCTCAACCTGCCGGAAAACCTGGTCCGGCGGTATACCCTCTTCCCCCACCACTTGGAGGAGGGCCGCCTAGTGGTCCTGATGAAAGACCCTAGGAACGTCATGGCCCTGGACGACCTCCGGGCGGTCTTGCGGCGGAAGGGGTTTAACTACGAGGTAAGCCCCGCGGTGAGCCCCGAGGCCGCCATCGTTAAACTCATTGAAAGGTTCTACGGCCAGGAGGAATTCAGCGAGCTGGCCAGGGAGTTCACAAAAGGCAAAAGGGAGGAAGAGGAAGAAGCCATCCTCCCCTCCATGGACGAAAGCGCAGCCCAGCGCTTTGTCCGGCAGCTCATCCGGGAGGCCTACCTCCAGGACGCCTCGGACATCCACATAGAACCCCGGATGCAGGATATCCTGGTCCGGATCCGGGTGGACGGCGTCTTGCGCCAGCACGGCTCCCCCCTGCCCAAGGGGGCCTTGGGGGCCATCGTCAACGTGATCAAGATCCGAAGCGGGATGGACGTGGCCGAGAAACGCCTGCCCCAGGACGGGAGGCTCCCATTTAGAGACGGGGCCATAGACCTGGACCTCCGGGTCTCCACCCTGCCCACGGTCTACGGGGAAAAGGTGGTGATGCGCCTCCTTAAAAAGGCCACGGATATCCCGGAGATCGAGGGCTTAGGGTTTGCCCCGGATGTCTTTGAGCGCTTCAAGGAGGTCATAGAAAAGCCCTACGGCATCTTCCTCATCACCGGCCCCACGGGGAGCGGCAAAAGCTTCACCACCTTCTCCATCCTGAAGCGTATCGCCACCCCAGACAAGAACACCCAGACCATCGAGGACCCGGTGGAGTACGAGATCCCCGGGATCAACCAGACCCAGGTCAACCCCCAGGCCGGCCTGACCTTCGCCCGGGCCTTAAGGGCTTTCCTCCGGCAGGACCCGGACATCATCATGGTGGGGGAGATCCGGGACTCGGAGACGGCCAAGATCGCCACGGAGGCCGCCCTAACGGGCCACCTGGTCATCGCCACCCTGCACACCAACGACGCCGCCCAGGCCATCACCCGGCTGGACGAGATGGGGGTGGAGCTCTTTAACATCTCCGCGGCCCTCATCGGGGTCCTCTCCCAAAGGCTCGTCCGGCGGATTTGTGAACACTGCAAAACCGAGGTCCAGCCCGACCCTCTGGTCCTCAAGCGGCTGGGGCTTAGGGAGGAAGAGATCCAAGGCGCCAAACTCTACAAGGGCCTGGGGTGCGAGCGGTGCGGCGGCACTGGGTACAAGGGCCGGTACGCCATCCACGAGCTTTTAGTGGTGGACGACGATATCCGCCACGCCATCGTGGCCGGGAAGTCCGCTACGGAGATCAAGGAACTCGCCCGGAGCAAGGGGATGAAAACCCTGCGGGAAGACGGGGTCTACAAGGCCCTCCAGGGGATCACCACCCTGGAGGAGGTCCTGGCCCGTACCGTAGAGTAAGGAGGAGGTAAACCATGCCCAAACCCCCAGATATCGTGGACCTCTTAACCCTAGCCGTGGAAAGGGGCGCGAGCGACCTGGTCCTCACTGTGGGCCTTCCCCCCATGATCAAGGTGGACGGGGAGTTCCACCCCACGGAGTATGACCCCCTCACCCCCCAGGAGACCCGGCGGCTCGTCTACGCCCTCATGGACGAGAAGCAGCAGCGTATTTTTGAAGAGGAGAAGGAGCTGGACTTCTCCTTCAGCCTCCCGGGCAAGGGGCGGTTCAGGGTCAACGCCTTTCTGCAAAGGGGGAGTGTGGCCGGGGTCCTGAGGGTGGTTCCCGCCAGCACCAAGAGCTTTGAGGAGCTGGGCCTGCCCAAGGCCATCGCCGAGATCGCCATGGCCCCCCGGGGTCTGGTCCTGGTCACCGGGCCCACGGGGAGCGGCAAAAGCACCACCCTGGCCTCCATGATCGACTACATCAACGAGCGCCGGGCCTGCCACATCGTCACCATTGAGGACCCCATTGAGTTCTTCCACCGGCACAAGCGCGCCATCGTGAACCAAAGGGAGATTGGGGCCGATACCCAGAGCTTCCACAAGGCCCTAAGGAGCGTCCTCCGCCAGGCCCCGGATGTGATCCTGGTGGGGGAGATGCGGGACTACGAGACCATCGCCGCGGCCATCACCGCCGCCGAGACCGGCCACCTGGTCATGGGCACCCTGCACACCAACTCCGCCCCCGAGACCATAGACCGGATTGTGGACGTCTTCCCCGAGGCCCAGCAGGAACAGATCCGGGTCCAGCTCTCCAACAACCTGGTGGCCGTCCTCACCCAGCAGCTCCTGCCCAAGGCCTTTGGGGGAGGGCGGGTCCTGGCCTATGAGCTCATGATCGCCACCCCGGCGGTCCGGGCCCTGATCCGGGAGGGGAAGACCCACCAGCTCCGCTCCGTGATCCAAACCGGGGGGCAGTACGGGATGATCACCATGGACGCCTGCCTGGCCGACCTTTACAAGCGGAAGCTCATCACCTACGAGATGGGCCGGAGCCGGGCCATTGACCCCAAGGAGTTTGAACGCCTGGCAGGAAGTCCGGCCCCCGGGAGGTAAAGGGTGGGGCCAGCCCAGCTTGAGGCGGCGATCGGCCTCGAGGTCCACCTCCAGCTCAAGACCCGGACCAAGATCTTCTGCCCCTGCCCCGCCGACCCCTTTGGGGTCCCGCCCAACACCCAGGTCTGCCCCGTCTGCCTGGGGCTTCCGGGAAGCCTTCCCGTGGTCAACGAGCGGGCGGTGGAGTTCGGGCTGAGGCTGGCCCTGGCCCTGGGGAGTAGGGTCCCAGATAGGCTCCTCTTCCACCGCAAGAACTACTTCTACCCCGACCTCCCCAAGAACTACCAGATCAGCCAGTACACCCTGCCCCTGGGCCAGGGGGGAAGCCTCCCCCTAGGGGAAAGGGAGATCCGGATCAAGAGGCTCCACCTGGAGGAGGACGCGGGGAAAAGCCTCCACCTCGAGGACCGGACCCTTCTGGACCTGAACCGGGCCGGGGTCCCTCTGATTGAGCTCGTCACCGAGCCCGACCTTAAGACCCCGGAGGAAGCCCGCCTCTTCCTCCAGAGGATCCAGGCCCTGGCCCAGACCCTGGGGATCTCCGAGGCCAGCCCTGAGGAGGGTAAGCTCCGGGCAGATGTGAATGTCTCCCTCAGGCGGCCGGGGGAACCTTTAGGAACCAAGGTAGAGATTAAAAACCTGAACTCCTTTAAAAGCGTCCAGCGGGCCCTGGAGTACGAGATCCGCCGCCAGACCGAGATCCTGCGTCGGGGGGAAAGGGTAAGGCAGGCCACCATGGGGTTTGAGGAGGGAAGCGGCAAGACCTACCCCCTAAGGACCAAGGAGGAGGAGGCGGACTACCGCTACTTCCCCGAGCCCGACCTCCCCCCCCTGCCCATTCCCCGGGCCTGGGTAGAAGAGGTCCAGGCCTCCCTCCCCGAACTCCCTTGGTCCCGGGAGGCCCGGTACCGGGCCTTGGGCCTTGGCCCAAAGGAGGCCGAGGCCCTGGCCTACACCCCAAGCCTAGCCCAGTTCTTTGACCAGGCCCTTTCCCAGGGGGCCTCTCCCAGGGCTCTGGCGGGCTGGCTCCTTTCGGACGTCCAGGGCTACCTAAACGAGCGGGGTCTAAGCCTCGAGGCCACCCGGCTCACCCCCAAGGCCCTGGCCCGGCTCGTGGCCCTCTTTGAGGAAGGGGCCATCACCAGCCGGGTGGCCAAGGCCCTCCTCCCTGAGGTCATGGAAGGGGCCGACCCCGAGGCCTTGGTCCAGGCCCGGGGCCTCAAGGTGGTGGCGGACGAGGGGGCCCTTAGAAAAGTGGTGGAGGAGGTTATCCAGGCCATGCCCGAGGCGGCAAGAAGCGTCCAGGAAGGAAAGCTCAAGGCCCTGGACGCCCTGGTGGGCCAGGTGATGCGGCGCACCCAAGGCCAGGCCCGGCCCGACCTGGTCCGCCGCCTCCTACAGGAAGCCCTTGGGGTAGGATAGGACCGTGCGGTACGAGGACGCAGGGGTCCAGCTTGAGGCCAAGCTCCAGGCCCTAAACGAAGCCAAGGCGGAGCTCGAGGCCACCTACACGCGGGAGGTCCTCCGGGGGTTTGGGGCCTTTGGGGGGCTTTGGGACGCCCAAGCCCTTAAGGCCATGCGCCACCCTGTCTTGGTGGCCACCACGGACGGGGTGGGGACCAAAACCCTTCTGGCCCTGGAATGGGGCCGCCTCGAGGGTCTGGGGTATGACCTGGTGAACCACTCCGTGAACGACCTCCTTTGCCAAGGGGCAAGGCCCCTTTTCTTTATGGACTACCTGGCTGCAGCCCGGTTGGAACCCAACATCCTGGCCACCCTCCTTCGCTCCTTGGCCGAGGCCTGCCGGGCCCTGGGCATCCCCCTCCTGGGCGGGGAAACGGCGGAGATGCCCGGGGTCTACCGGGAAGGGGCCTGGGATCTGGCCGGGACCCTGGTGGGGGTGGTGGAGCGGGAAGATATCCTGGGGCCAGACCGGGTGAGACCAGGGGACTGGCTCCTAGCCCTTCCCTCCTCCGGCCCCCACACCAACGGGTATAGCCTGATCCGCAAGGTCATCGCCGGGGAGGACCCGTGGGTCCTCCGGCCCGAGCTTGGGGAAAGCTTGGCCGAGGCCCTCCTCAGACCCCACCGGGCCTACCTCGGTGAATTCGAAGCCCTAAAGGACCTCGAGCTCCACGCCATCGCCCATATCACCGGCGGGGGGCTCCCTGAGAACCTCCCCCGGGCCCTCCCTAAGGGGCTAGGGGCCGAGATCCAAAGGGGAAGCTGGCCCGTCCCCCCCATCTTCCCCTACCTCCAAAGGCTTGGGGCTATCCCCGAAGAGGAAATGTACCGGGTCTTCAATATGGGCATAGGCCTAGTCCTGGTCCTCCCAGAAGAGGCGGCCCAGGAAGCCCTTAAGCGGGTGGAGGCCTACGCCATAGGCCGGGTGGTGGAAGGGACCGGGCTTTGCTGGGTATGAAAGAGGTCTGGTATATCCGGCACGGGGAAACCCCTTGGAATGCTGAAAAACGCTTCCAAGGACATTTGGATATCCCTCTTTCCCCCACGGGGATAGGCCAGGCCTTCCGTCTGGCCGAACGCCTACGGCGAAGCGGCCTAAGGTTTGATGGCCTTTACAGCTCCGACCTGCGCCGGGCCCAGGAGACCGCCCAAGCCCTGGCCCAGCTTCTCAGCCTCCCCCTTAGGACCTCATCCCTTCTTCGGGAGATCGACGTGGGCCAGCTTGCCGGCCTCACCCGGGAAGAGGCCCAGGCCCGATTTCCCGATTTCTTCCGCTGGGCCGAGGCAGACCCCTGGGAAGCGGAAAGGCCTAAAGGGGAAAGCATGGCCGCCCTGGCCCGAAGGCTCCTTCGCTTTCTAGAAGATCTCCCTCCCGGCCGGCACCTGGTGGTGACCCACGGGGGGACCATCCGAGCGGCTCTAAAACTCGCCCTTAACTTAAACGGCAACGCCTGGCGTCGATTTCATATTCAAAACACTTCCATCACCCGGATCCTCTACCCCGAGGAAGAAGTCATCACCGTAGGGGACACCGCTCATCTAGAGACCTGGGCCGATTCGCTTTCGGATGAAAGCCTAAAATAAAACCCCCCGGTTCTTTCCGGGGGTTTAGGTGGAGCGGGAGACGGGACTTGAACCCGCGACCCCGACCTTGGCAAGGTCGTGCTCTACCGACTG
>FWWM01005317.1_pt1 | contig 20858 bp, 19 predicted proteins | sample 2228351 | NCBI WGS metagenome assembly FWWM01 (sample SAMEA103939774, study PRJEB20133) | metagenome
TGGCGCCTTGTCGGGCCGGCTCTACGCGGCACGGGCGCCGAGGCCGGGCCCTTCCCGGCAGAGGCCAATGACTTTGATATAGCCGTGGCCCCCGTGTCAGCCCATTGACACCTCTGCGGCCCCTATGTTACAATGTGCCCAGAGTCCTGATACCGAGGCAGCGCATGGAACGATCGCCGGAAGACGAACTGGAGCGGATGCAGCAGGAGGCAGAAGAGTGGGCGGCCCGGCAACTCGGCGAGCAGGTCGCCGGGGTTGGGCCGTACCGTTGGCGTGGCCCGGCGGGGTATGAGTATCGCAGCGAGGCGACCTGGATGGGCCTGCCGCTGGTGCATATTGCCTTCGGGTTCGGCCCGGACGGCCGGCCGCTGGTGGCCCGGGGGGTCGTGGCCAGCGGAGGTGTGGCGATCGGGGTGCTGGCCCTGGGCGGGGTCGCCCTGGGAGGGGTGACCTTGGGCGGGGTGTCGCTGGGCCTGCTGGCCCTGGGCGGCCTGGCCCTGGGGTATGGCGCGGCCGGCGGGATGGCGATAGCCCTGTGGCTGGCGATCGGCGGGTTGGCCATCTCCGCCCAGTACGCCATCGGGGGGCTGGCCTTGGCGCCCCACGCCCTCGGGGGGAACGCCCAGGACCCGCTGCTCCTCCGCTGGTTGGAAGAGCACCTCCACCTGCGCTGGATGCCGTGAGCGGCGTAGGTCAAGGGCTTGCCCGGCGGCCGGAATTGCCGGAATGGGCCGGTTGTGATATAGTGGGCCTGGCGAGGTTCTCGCCTGTAGCGGATGGCCTGCCTGCAGACAGGTTGATGGCCGATGGAACAGGCCTGGTGATTGCACCGGGTAAAGGCACAGGAGGAGGATGTGCAGGATCTTGCCGATCGGGCCCTGGGCAAGTACATCATCCTGGAAGAGATCGGCCGGGGTGGCATGGGAGCCGTCTACAAGGCCCGCGACGTCGAACTGGACCGCATCGTCGCCATCAAGGTGCTCTCCCCCTACCTGGTCGGAGAACCCCGTCTGGTGCAACGGTTCATCCGCGAGGCCCGCATGGCCGCCAACCTGGACCACCCCAATATCGTGACGATCTATGACATTGGCGGCGAGGGCGGGTACTATTATTTTGCCATGAAGTACCTGGAAGGCCGGCCGCTCAAAGAGTACCTGGCCGAACACGCCCCGCTGCCCATCGAGGAAGTGGTCAGGATTACCGCTCAACTGGCCTCCGCGCTGGACTATGCCCACGGGCAGAACCTGATCCACCGCGATGTCAAGCCGGGGAACATTATCATCGGCGAAGATGGGCACGTCACCCTGACCGATTTCGGCCTGGCCAGGGTGGCCGAGAGCCTCAAGTTGACCGCCTCAGGGGAGGCGCTCGGCACCCTGGAGTACATGGCCCCGGAGCAGGCCCGGGGGGAGGTCAAGAAGGAGAGCGACATCTATTCCCTCGGCGTGATGGTTTACGAGATGTTGACCGGCCGGCTGCCTTTCCAGGGGGGCAATCAGGCCACCCTGCTCTACCAGCACATCCACGAGCCGCCGCCCTCGGTGCACCAGTGGCGGCCGGACCTGCCGGCCGACCTGGACCAGGTCATCCTGAAGGCGCTGGCCAAGCTGCCGGAGGAGCGCTACCAGAAGGCGGGCGACCTGGCCCGGGACCTGGAAGAGATCGCCCGCAAGGCCTGGTTCCCGCCGCCGGCGCGCAAGGAGCTGGTCCGCCCCCGCGCCGAGAGGGCCCCACGGCCGGCCCCGGCGGCGCGACCGGTCGAACGCCGGTCCGGGGCGCCATTCGCCAGTCTGCCTCCCTTCTTGCGCCGTTGGGGTTGGATTGCGCTGGCAGGACTTGTCCTGGTCGTCATCCTGCTCCTCGGCGGGGTTTTGCTGGCCCGGCGGCCCCGCCAGGTCCCCGCCGTGCCAGCCGTCGCCGGACCGGCCAACCCCTACTTTTTCCCGGTGGTGTTCAAGTCGCCTCCGCCGCCCACCCCCACGCCTGTCCTTGCCCAAATCGCGCTGCTCCTGCGTTGCCTGTCCCCCCAGGGAAGGGGCCAGGAAGGGATCTTTCTCTGGCAGTGGGGCCAGGGGGCCCCGGTTGCCTGGCCTGGCCTGGAGGGATTGGATGCCGGCCAGCCCTCCTGGTCCCCAGATGGGCAAACGATTGTCTTTACCCTCCTTCAGGAAGGACAAACCGGCCTTTCCCGGATCAACCTGGATGGATCGGGGTTGCAGCCGATCACGGCCACCGCAGGCATGGAGAAGGACCCGGCCTGGTCTCCAACAGGCGAGAGGATCGCCTTTGCCGCCGATGCTGCCGGGAACTGGGACCTGTTCGTCACCGCCCCGGATGGGGGAGAGGGGCTTCCGCTGGTGCAAAGCCCGGCCAACGAGTGGGCTCCGGCCTGGTCGCCGGACGGAGGCCGGCTGGTCTTTGTCTCCGACCGGGAGGGAAACCCAGAACTCTATCTGCTCGACCTGGCGAGCGGGCAGGAAACCCGCCTGACCCAGCATCCGGGGGCCGACCTCTATCCGATCTGGTCCCCGGATGGGAGCAGCGTGGTCTTTCTTTCGGACCGTGGTGCAGGGAGATTGCGCATCTTTCGTCTGGACCTGCAGACTGAGGAGGTCAACATCCTGGTGGACCGAGCCGTTTGGGAAGAGCGGCCGGCCCTTTCCCCGCAGGGGGATTGGGTTCTCTTTGCCCTTCAGGGGGGTAGCGGCACCCCGCAGATTCACCTGTTCCAGGTGGAGACGGGAACGCTCTATGCCGGGCCGGCCGGCTGTCACGAGCCGACCTGGCACCACCGACCATAGCGCCCTCCTCAGGGAAATTCCCAGGAGGGCCCCGGAGGACAGCCATGCAGACGAGTTGGAACCATCCCTTTCAGGGTATCGAGTTTCTCCAACAAGAGATGGAGCGGCTCTTCAACGATCTGTGGGGGCGACGCCTGCCGGCGATCCTGTGCCCTCGGGAGACCTGGCGACCCCCGACCGACGTTTACGAGACCGCCGAAGGGTTGATCATCAGGCTGGAACTGGCCGGGATGCGCGACCAGGAGATCGAGATCGTTCTCGACGAACGGGTGCTGATGGTCTCGGGAACCCGTCCCAATGAGCGGCCTTCCCACTGCCTCTCCTATCACCAGATGGGGCTGAACTATGGCCCCTTCTGCGCGCAGATATTCCTGCCCTGGCCGGTTGCCGAGGAACAGGTTCGCGCCCTCTACGAGGACGGCTTTCTCGAGATTCACCTGCCCCGCCGCGAGACCCGCTCGGAGACCGGCCGGCGGATTCGCATCCGGGTGCGCGAGGAGTGACCTCTCAGGTCGTTCGAGCAAGGTGAAAGGGGACTATGAACGAATACTGGCACCTCCCTTCCTCAGAAGATGCCTCCGCGCTTTCTCCCGGCAGCATGCCGGCCCGTTCGCCCCAGGGGGATGACCAACAGGTCCCGGAAGAACTGGCCATCCTGCCGTTGCAGAATGTGGTCGTTTTTCCGATCACCGTCTTTCCCCTGGCCGCAACCGAACCCCGGGCGGTGAAACTGGTGGATGACGCCGTTCTGGGCTCCCGCCTGATCGGGCTGACCACGATTCGACCCGCCCCCGAGGGAGAGGAGACCGCAGCGGCCGAAGAGGCCGGGCCGGAGCAACGCCTCTACTCGATCGGCACGCTGGGGTTGGTGCACAAACTGCTGAAACTTCCCGACGGAAGCCTGCGCATCGCCGTACAGGGGTTGAAACGGATCCGCATCCTCGAGTATGTGGCCACCGAGCCGTACCTGCGGGCCCGGGTCGAGCCGGCCCCGGAGACGATCGAGGAGGATATCGAAATCGAGGCCCTGACCCGCACCTTGGTGGACCTCTTTCAAAAGATCGCTGCGCTGCTCCCCCAGGTCTCGGAGGAACTGCAGGCGCTGGTGCTGAACATCAGCGACCCCCTGCACCTGGCCTATGTGCTGGCGGCCAGCACCCGCATGGACCTGACCGAGCGACAGGAGATTCTGGAAGAGGACAGTCTTCGCGAAAAGTTGCGCCGGCTGACAACCGTTCTGGGCAAGGAACTGGAGGTCCTGGAACTGGGGCAACGGATTCAGGCCCAGGTTCAGACGGGGATGAACCAAGCCCAGCGGGAATATTTTTTGCGGGAGCAACTCAAGGCGATCCGGCGCGAACTGGGCGAGACCGACGAGGCCCAGATGGAGGTGGAGCGGCTGCGCCAGGCGCTGGACGAGGCCGGCCTGCCGGAAGAGGCCAGGGAGCAGGCCGAGCGCGAACTGAAGCGTCTGGCCGACGTGCCCCCTGCTGCTGCCGAGTACAGCGTCATCCGTACCTATCTGGAATGGCTGGCCTCCCTTCCCTGGAAAAAGAGCAGCGAGGACCGCCTCGATGTGGCCGAGGCCCGGACCGTCCTGGATGAGGACCACTACGACCTGGAGGATGTCAAGGAGCGCATCCTCGAGTTCCTGGCCGTGCGCCAGTTGCGCACTCAGCGGCTGGCCGGCCAGGAGGATGCCGAGTCGGAGGTGCTCGTGGGCAAAGGGGCCATCCTCTGCTTCGTCGGCCCGCCGGGGGTGGGCAAGACCTCCCTGGGACGCTCGATCGCCCGGTCCATGGGGCGCAAGTTCATCCGCATCTCCCTGGGCGGCGTCCGCGACGAGGCCGAGATTCGCGGCCACCGCCGCACCTACATCGGGGCGATGCCCGGCACGATTATCCAGACGATTCGCCGGGTAGGCACCAACAACCCCGTCTTTATGATGGACGAGGTGGACAAGATCGGGGCCGACTTTCGGGGGGACCCCGCCTCGGCCCTCCTGGAAGTGCTGGACCCGGAGCAGAACCGCGAGTTCCGGGACCACTACCTGGATGTGGCCTTTGACCTGTCCAAGGTCCTCTTTATCACCACGGCCAACGTGACCGCGACCATCTCCCCGCCCCTCCTGGACCGGATGGAGGTCATCCGCATCGCCGGTTACAGTGAGGAGGAAAAGTTTCACATTGCCCGGCAGTATCTGGTGCCGCGCCAACTGAAGGAGCACGCCCTCACCGAGGAGGACATTCTCATCCCGGACGAGACGATTCGCCTGCTCATCCGCGACTATACCCGCGAGGCCGGGGTGCGCAACCTGGAGCGCGAGATCGGCAGCCTCTGCCGCAAGGTCGCCCGTCAGATCGCCGCCGGAGAGCAAGGTCCCCTCATCGTGGACGAGGCCCAGGTGCGCCGGTTCCTGGGGCCGCCGCGCTTTTACGCCGAGGTGGCCGAGCGCACCGATGTTCCGGGGGTAGCCACCGGCCTGAGTTGGACCCCCTCCGGGGGGGCGATCATCTTTGTGGAAGCGGCCAGGATGCCCGGGAACAAACAACTCCTCCTCACCGGGCAGTTGGGGGATGTGATGCGCGAGTCGGCCCAGGCCGCCCTCAGTTACGTCCGCTCGCAGGCCGAGTCCCTAGGGCTACCGGAAGACTTTTACGACCGCCTCGATGTGCACGTCCACGTGCCCGAAGGGGCGCAGCCCAAGGACGGCCCCTCGGCCGGGGTGACGATCGCTACCGCCCTGGCCTCGCTCTTTACCGGCCGGCCCGTCCGCAACGATGTGGCCATGACCGGCGAAATCACCCTGCGCGGCCGGGTCCTCTCGGTGGGGGGGATCAAGGAGAAGGTCCTGGCGGCTCGGCGGGCCGGTATCAAGATGGTTATCCTGCCCAGGCGCAACCAGGCCGACCTGGAAGAGGAGGTCCCCGAGTACCTGCGGAAGGACATGGAGTTTGTCTTTGTGGACAGGGTGGACCAGGTCTGGCAGGTGGCCTTGCGGGATGCGGCGGCCGAAGAGACCTGAGGTCCTATCATCACTGCGCGGCCCCTTCTCGGCGGGCCCATAGCATCCCCGCCCTTGCGCAGATGCAAGGATACCAGACGACACACAATGCCGTGGGGACTGGTTGACGGTTCTTCCGGGGCGTGGTATACTATGGTTGAAGGTTAGAAGGTTCCAGGTTGAAAAATCGGAAGATTTTCCATCCGGTACAAACTGGCGAAACGGTGTCATACTGAACCTTGGGGGCGACTTTTCTCTTTGGCGGAATCCAAGCGGACGACGGAGGAGGACGATGAACAAGGTGCGGATTTTTTCAGGGATACAACCGACCGGCATCCTGCACCTGGGAAACTATTTGGGGGCGATCAAGGGGATGATCGAACTGACGGAGCGGTACGAGTGCATCTATGGCATCGTGGACTATCACGCCATCACCGTCCCCTTTGATCCCCAGGCCATGCCAGAGCGCAAGCGTAACGTGGCCATCGGCTACCTGGCGGCCGGCCTGGACCCCTCCCGGACAACCCTGATGGTGCAGTCAGACGTCCCCGAACACACCGAACTGGCCTGGCTCCTGGGCTGCATCACCTCGGTGAACAAACTTGAGGACTTGCCGACATTAAAAGACAAACTGCGCACGGTGGACTTGTTTAGTTCGGGGTTGCTGAACTATCCCGTCCTGCAGGCTGCCGACATTATCATCTACAAGGCGACCCTGGTCCCGGTAGGGAAGGACCAGGAGGCCCACATCGAGTTCACCCGCGAGGTGGTGCGCAAGTTCAACAACCTCTTTGGGGACACCTTCCCCGAGCCCTTTTCCTACAACACCCCCGGCGCGGTCGTCCCCAGCCTGACCGGCGAGGGTAAGATGAGCAAGAGCATCCCCGGCAGTTACATCGCCCTGACCGACTCCCCGGACGTCATCTGGGAAAAGTTGGCCCGTACGCTGACCGACCCGGCGCGGGTACGGCGCACCGACCCCGGGGAACCGGAGAACTGCCCGGTCATCTGGACGCTGCACCGCATCTACACCTCGGAGGAGAAGCAGGCCGAACTGGCCGAGGGTTGCCGCACGGCCGGAATCGGCTGCCTGGAGTGCAAGCGGGTGCTGGCCGACGAGATTATCGCCGATCTGGCCCCGCTGCAGGAGCGCTGGCGCCACCTGGAGGCCGACCCCGATTACGTCCGCGACGTCCTCCGGGAGGGGGCGGCGCGGGCCCGACCGATCGCCCAGGCAACGATGGCCGAGGTGCGGGAGAGGATGGGGCTGGCCTGGGTCTGACGCCCCCCGATCACCGCAACGGGGCGGCCTATTCCCACTCGATGAACTCGACCTGTCCCGTCGCCGCGTCGTAGAGGGCGCAGGAGGACGGGCCTTTCCAGCCCATCACCTCGCCTGGGTTCAGCAGGACCGTCCTGCCCACCTGCATGGAGCGACGCTGGTGGTCGTGCCCGTGGCAGACCAGGTCGTACTCGCCCAGGGCGGCCAGGCCCTCGGCCAGGCGGGGATAGTGCACCAGGGCAATGCGCCGGCCGGCCAGTTCCAGGTCGGCGTGGATGCCGTGCAGGGTCACCCGGCCGGCCCGCTGAGCGACGCCGGCCAGGAGGAGCGGGTCCCCATCGTTGTTTCCCAGAACGGTGTGAATCGGCCCGGCAAAGTGCGCGACGATCTCGGCCAGGGTAAAGGGGGCACAGAGGTCCCCGCAAAAGAGCAGCGCGCCGCACCCCTGCACCCGCTCCAGGGCACGGCGTAGGTTCTCCAGATGGTCGTGGATATCGGAGAACACAGCGATCTTCATTGCCTTTCCTCCATGTCTGGGTGGGGCATGCTCCCCCCTGCTCAGGGGTAGTTTTCCCACCAGGAACGGTTGGCCGCGACGGCGCGGGCCTCCTCATCGGTGAAGGCCAGTCCCTTGCTCTGCCAGCGGTAGACCTCCTTCAGGTCTGCCCGGACGCCGGTTCCGGCCAGGTAGTTCAGCACCAGGCCATCCCCAGAGCAGTTCAGCAGGGCCAAGACGAAGCAGTTGGGCGTCCCGCCCAACCCCAGCGGGGCATAGTGCACCGTCGTTGCGTGCAAGCCGCAGCGCCCGACCGCCTGGGCCAGTTCGTCGCGGGCGACCTCCAGTTGCTCCAACCGCCGGCCGACCGCGCTCAACCGCTCCAGGAGCGGGCCGGCTCCCGCCCCCATGCCCAGACCCAACATCCGGACCTGCCGCCAGTTCCAACCTGCCCAAACCAGTGCGGCCAACCCACAAAAGAGGGCCGCGGCCGCCATCCAGATTGCCAAATCCATCGTCACCTCCTGTACAATGTCTCGGGGGCTCGCGCCCGGTCGGTTACCTGAGTCGGGTGGCAAAGCGTCGCCATAGGTCCTCAAGCCGTCTGGTCAACAGGTCCTCTTTACCCTCCGTGACAGACCCCGCACCATGAGCCGCCGGCTCAGACCGCCATTCTGCCTCTTCCAAGGGCGGCGTCGCTTCCCGACCTCCACTCTCTACCCCGGCCCTCTCTCGCCGGGCTGCCCGCCGTTCCCACCAGAAAAAGCCTCCCACCAGGCCGCCCAGGGCCAACAGGGCCGCACCGGTCAGCAGAAGAGGAGCCAGCCAGGGGCGGGCCTCCGGCGTCGTCCCCTGGGGGGAATGAGGGGATGGCGTGGGGGATGGCGTGGGGGCCGGCGTCCGGGTGGGTGTAGGGGAGGGTGTGGGCGGTGGTGTGTCCGTCGGCTGTGGCGGGGTCGGCGGCGGAGTGCGAGAAGGTGGGGGCGTGGGAGAATGGGCCGGGGAGGGGATGGGCGAAGGAGACGTGGTGGGGAGAGCGGTGGTCGGCGGCAGGGTCGGCGTGTCGGTAGCGGTGGGCGGCAGCAGCGTGGGCGAAGGGGTAGGCGTGGGTGAGGCAGTCAGCGTGGGTGAGGCGGTCAGCGTGGGTGAGGCGGTCGGCGGAGGGGTGGCCCGAACCCGGGTGCGGGTCGGTGTGGGGGAAAGGGGTGTTGCCGTCGGGGGAATGGGCGTCGCCGTGGGAGGAACCGGTGTGGCGGTAGGGGGTATCGGGGTGGCCGTCGGGGTCAAGGTGGGCGGCGGCGTCTTGGTGGGGTAGAAGGGTGTTTTGGTGGGATAGAAGGGTGTTTTGGTGGGATAGAAGGGTGTTTTGGTAGGGTAGAAGGGTGTCTGGGTAGGCACGATCGGCGTCTGGGTCGGCACCGCTGTTGGGGTCGGCTGCGGGGTCTGAGCGACGGCCACAGCCGGCCACAGGGCCAGCCCTAGGGCCACCACGGCCAGGAGCAAAACTCGGTCTCGGTGCAATCTTTCCTCCACGGCGGGGGCAAGGCGTCCCCCAAGGGGACCATCTGCCTTGCACCGGCCCCGCTCCGCTGGGGGGGCACCCCACGGGCCGGGGTGCCCCCCACGCAGTCCGTCCGGGCCGGCCGGCCCGGGACTAGTCCTCGATCCAGATCGGCGGGCTGCTCGCCCGCCCTTCCTCACCCCCGCCGGACCACGAGAGGGTGTTGACGACGTAGCAGCCGCACGGGTCGGTCACCGTGGCGGCCACATAGACCTGGGCCGTGCTCTTTCCGGGGACGGTAACGGTTCCCCACAGGGAACGGCCGTCATGCTCCAGGTCGCCGTCGGCCCAGACCTGCACGATCTCGAGTTCCAACGGGAAGGTGTCGCCGATGGTGACCTGTACCGGGGCCGGCCGGCGGTTGATCAGGCCGATCGTAAAGACGATCCGGTCGCCCGGTTCGACCTTCCGGGGCACCCCCACCTTGACCACAGACAGGTCCGGGAGGGGAGTAGGAGTAGGAGTGGGCGTGTCCCCCGGGGGTGTCGGTGTTGGGCGTGGTGTCGGGGTCGGCTGTGGGGTGGCCGGCACGACGCCGACCACCAGGGAGGGGAGGAAGGCGATCCGCTCGCCCTCCTCCACCACAACGACCGCCTCGGCCAAGTCGCCCCCACAGTTGTTCAGGGCCAGTAGCGTTACCGTGTACTCGCCCGGCAGGGCATAGGTGTGGGTCGGGCTGATCGCAGACGAGGTCGCGCCGTCCCCGAGCGTCCAGGAGAAATCCGGCGAGGTTCCATCACTTTCGTTGGAAAAGTGTACCCTCAATCTCTCAGTCTGCCAGGAAAAGGCCGCCACAGGGGGTATGCACGACCGGGCTGCCCCGTGCCGGACAGGCACAAGCAGCAACCCTGCGACCAAGATCAGGACGGCCGGCCCGACCCTCGTCCACTTGATCATCCGCTTATCCCCCCTTACTGCTCCGTGAACTCGAGTTTGTACCGCACTCTCAGTCCATAGTACGGCGGCCCGTTGGGACTTTGCTCAATCTTCAGGTAGTAGCGTCCCGTCTGGTCCGCCGTCCAGGTGATGCAGTCCCATCGCACCGCCGGGTTGCAGTCGTCGTTATAGGTGATCGGCGTGTCATACTCGCCGGAGCGGTACAGGAAGATTCTCGTGTCGGCCCTGCCCTGAAGGTCAAAGGTGTGAATGTAATAGGTCGCGCCAGACTGAAGGTCCAGGTAAACCCAGTCCACGTCGTTGTTCGGGTAGTGGCCGTGCCTGTGGATCTCCCCGAGGCCGAGCGGCCTGGCCTCCCCCGGCGTGTCGTCCGGTTCATACCGGTCATACCAGTACCCCTTGGTGACCAGCGGCAGGTACACCCGGTAGACCGGTGCGACCACCTCCACCGGGACTCCCTCCTGGAGGCTGCCACAGCCGTTCCAGACCGCGACGGTCGCCGTGTAAGAGCCGGCGCTCTGGTAAGTATGGCTGACCACCGCCCCCGTTGCCGGCGGCGAGCCGTCCCCAAAGAGCCAGTAGTAGGTCAGCGGTTCTGTTCCGGCCCCCAGGGTGGCGGTCAGAACGACCGGCCGGCCGGCCACCGCCGGCTGCGGGGCATAGACGACCGCAAGGTCCGCCGGCCCGACGCAGTGGGCCACCTCCACCGTCGCGGTGATGTTCGCTTCTCCGCAAAGGTTCTCTGCCGAAAGGGTTACCGTATACGTCCCGGTCACGGCGTACACGTGCGTGACGACCTGCCCCGTCCCGGTGAACCCGTCGCCAAAGGCCCAGGTGTAGGAGAGCGGCTCCGTCCCGGTTTGCACCTCCGCCGTAAAGGTCACCACCCCGCCCGGCTCAGGCATTTCCGGCGACCAGGTCATACCCAACCCGGTGATGGGGGCGCGAACTTCCACCCGGTCGCTCGCTTCATCCTCGCCGTAGGGGTTCTCTACATGCAACGTCACCGTGTAGGCGTCCGCCGCTGCGTAGGTGTGGGTGGGACTCTCCAGCGTCGAGGTGATCCCGTCGCCGAAATCCCAGAGGAAGGAGAGGGGTTCTGCCCCGCCGCTCGTGTTGGTGAAAACGACCGCTTCCCCCAAACAGACAGGCGCGCTGTGGAGAAAGCCCGCCTGCGGCAGGGCCTGAACCGAGAGTGTCTCCGAAACGGTCTCCTCTCCGCAGTAGTTTTGCCCCAGGAGCATCACGGTGTAGGTCCCGGTCGCCGCGTAGGTATGGGCGACGACCTGCCCCGTTCCGCTGATCCCGTCGCCGAAATCCCATGTGAAGGTAAAGGGGGCCGTCCCCTCCGCCGTAGCGGTAAAGACGGCCGGCGAACCCACCGTGGGGGTAAGCGGCTCCCAAGTAAAGGCCGTTCCGCTGATGGGGGTGCAGATGACCGAAACCATCGCGGAGGTTTCCTTTACCCCGCAACCGTTGTCCCCGACCAGGGTGACGGTGTAGACACCCGTGTCCCGGTAGGTATGCGTGGTCACCTGCCCCGTCCCGGTGAACCCGTCGCCAAAGTCCCAGGTGAAGGTCACCGGCAGGGTGGAGGTGGCCTGGGCCGTAAAGGTGATCGGGTTCAGCACCTCCGGCGGGTCGGGCTGCCAGGAGAAAGCGATCGCCGTCGGGCCGCTATGAGCGGTCAGCACCTCCTGGTGCGAGTCCTGACCGCACAACCCCGTTGCCAGGAGGGTAACCACAAACTCGGCCGGGTATGCGTAGGTATGGGTGGGGTTTTCGAGGAAGGAGAACCCTCCGTCGCCGAAGGCCCAATAGTAGGAAAGCGTGCCCGACCCGGCCGTGGTGTTGACAAACTGCACCGGCTCCCCCGCGCAGGCCGGGGTCGTGTAGGTAAAGTTGGACTGGGGCGGTCCCCAGATCGAGACCGTCTCGGTCGCCACACTCACTCCACACTCTGCCGTCGCTGTAAGCCAGGCGGTGTAGAGACCGGTAGCGGTGTAGATGTGGGTGGGGTTTTCCAGCGTCGAGGTGTACCCGTCCCCAAAGCCCCAGAGGTAGGTAAAGGGGCCGGGGCCGACAGTTTCGTTGGCAAAGGTGACGGTATCGCCGGCACAGGCGGGTTCCGGGGTGTGGGCAAACCCGGCCCGGATGCAAGGCGAAGCGTACTTGAGGTCGCCGGAAGTGGCATCGTAGTAGGCAATGTGGGGGAAACCTTGCGCGTCCAGGGACAGAGAGGCGTACTGCCCCACATCTCCCGCCGTGTCCACCGTCTCAATCTGCCAGGTCGTCCCGTCAAAGTGGGTATATTTGAGGGTGGCGGAGGTGGCATCATAGTAGGCGATGTGGGGAAAGCCGCTTCCATCCAGTTCCAGTGACGCATACTGCCCCACATCCCCGGCCACATCTACCGTCTCGGTAATCCAGACCATGCCGGAGTTATAAGCAACCTTGAGGTCGCCGTTTGTGGCGTCATAGTAGGCGATGTAGGGAACGCCGCTTCCGTCCAGGGCCAGAGAGGCGTACTGCCCCACATCCCCGGCCACATCCACCGTCATTGGCCACCAGGCGGCGCCGTTGTTGGCTGCATACTTGAGGTTTTTTCCGGTCGCATCATAGTAAGCAATGCTGGAAAAGCCGTTGACGGCGTTCAGGGCGAGCGAGGCGTACCGTCCGACATCTCCTCCTGTATCCACCGTTTCGGCCTGCCAGAAAAGCCCGTCAAAGTAGGCATGTCTGAGGTTGCCGCCGGGGAAATTGTAGAAAGCGATACGGGGCAGGCCGGATGCGTTCAGGGCGAGGGAGGAATACTGCCCGTCCCCCGGCGAAGTGGATACCTGCTCGGTGGTCCAGGTTGCACCCTTGTATGCGTGCTTGAGGGCAACATTTGTAGCATCATAATAGGCGATATGGGGCAGTCCGACCCACTCCAGGGCCAGGGAAGCGTACCGGCCGACGTCGCCGGTTGCGTCCACGACCTCGATCTGCCAGGCGGTACCATCGTAGGCGGCATATTTGAGGTTGCCATTGTCCGAGGCATAATAGGCAATGCGAGGGCGGTTGTTTGTGTCCAATGCCAGGGAAGCATACCTTCCCATATCGCCGGTCGCGTCCACCACCTCGATCTGCCAGGTCCAGTCGCTGCTGGCGGTCAGAACATCTGCCTCGCTCGTGCCCGACGGGCAGGTCGGTGGAGATGAGGAGGGGACAGGTAGAAGATCAGGAGATTGGGCCAGCGAGGCCGCCGGCCAGAGGGACAGAAGGGCCAGGAGGGCCACAGAAACGCTCAGAAACTGTTTTGGCTTCATGGTCTTTTTTTCCTTGCTTGCAAACTTTTCCTCTCGTTACGCAAACCGATCCGACAGGTTGGCGGCCTTAACAGGCCGCGGACAGGACAATGGCAGATCACCTCCTCTTTCGAGATTTCGGCCGTCTCCGGGCGGAGGGAGCCCTTTCTCGCCGGCTTGGGCCCCCAAGGAAGGGCCTGGGGGAGCGAAAGGCAGGCCGACGAGGGCGGCGCAACACCCTGCCCGAGTCCGTCGGGGGGAGCGACCGCGGGGGGCGGCGCAGCGGCAGGACGCCGCTGAGTCCCACCCCCAGAAGCGGCAGGCCAACCCAGCGGGCCGATGACGGCAAGAGGACAAGGGAGAACCACCCGGCGGGCAGGGCCCAGGCGGCCGGCCGGGGGGCGATCAGGGCGGCTCCCAGGGAGGCGACCCCCAGGACGATCCCCCAGAGGGAGAAGGCGCCACAACGCTCGCGCAGGATGGCAGCCTGCGGGTTCCACAGCAAAAAGAGGGCCAGCAGGCCGGCTCCCAGCCAGCAGAGCAGTGCGCTTCCCAACCAGTCGCTCCGGCTCATAACCATCTTCCCAACCACCCTTCGGCCCCGGGGAGCAGCCGTTCGACCAATCGCCAGACCCACACCCAGCCGGTTCCCAGCAGGACCAGGCTTTCGACGAGGCCACCGCGTACGGCCCGGCGCAGGCCCCAGGGGGGGATGTAGGCCCAGCGATAGGGCAAGAGGATCGCCAGCGGGCGGATACCGCCGTTGATCAGGTCAAGGAGCAGGTGGGAGAGCCAGCCGCCGAGAAAGGCGACGTAGAGGAGGGCAAAGTGCGGGAGATGGGCCAGCCAGCCCAGCAACCCGATCAGCCCACCCAAAGCGACCAGCAGTTCCAGGCCGTGCCAGGGGCCGCGTTCCTGGCCGAAGGCAGAGGCCCCATCCAGCCAGGGCCCACCGAGGCGACGGGCGCGCATTTCGCGGGCCAGCCGCAAAAAGAGGTACTCCAGTTGGGGCACGCTACCCCCCACCGCGCCGGCCAGAAGCGCGCTCTCCCAGCCCAACGGCAGGCCGACGACCAGGGCCAGGCCGGCCCCGGCGGCCCCTCCGGCGGCGATATGGGTCAGCGCTTTCATCGAGAACCTCCTGGGACAGGGAGCAGGCCGGCCGCCACGGCCAACCGCTCCAGCCCATCCAGCGGATTCGGGAAAACGACCTCGTACCCCTGCCCGATCAGGGTCCGGCCAATTGCCTGCCCCACGACCTCATCCTCCGCGGCCAGGAGGAGGGGGCCGGGCGAGGCCGGGAGGGTTGCAGGGAGCCAGTTCCCCTCCGGGAGGGGCCACCCCTCCTCCAGGAGCGGGGGCACCTGCACCGGCAGCAGGGGCCGCCGTTCCTGGCGAAAGAGGTCACCGACAACGGCCAGGTAGAGCGGCTCCAATCCGCCGGGAATGACCTTCGGTTCCCCCATCTCCTGCGGGCCGAAGGAGGCCACCTCCCAGGCCAAGGCCCCCAGGTAGAGGGCCACGCCGGCCGGTGTTTCCCCGGCCGCCGCCCGTAGGGCAACGGTCGGGGGGATGGAATAGACCGGGTTGAAGGGGGTCGGAATCGCCTCCACCTGGGCCCCGCCGGGAACCGCTACGACCGTCGCGATATCCCCTTCCCCTGTTGAGGACACGGCCACCACCTGCTCTAGGAGCCGCCACCAGGTCTGGCGGCCGGCCTCGTCCCAGCGCACCACCCGTCGCACCCGCAACCCACCCCGCTCCAGCGCCTCCCGGCCAACTGCGTTGCCGTAGAGCGCGGCCGGAAGGGCCTGTTGTCCCGACTCCGTGCGCACCTGCAGGGTAACCTGCCCCAATGCCAGACAATATCTCTCGCTTTCCACCTGCACCCCTCCCTCATTTACCCGCTGCCCCCAGCACTCCTGCCAGGCCCTTTCCGATCCGTCAAGAGGCACAGCACCGTCCTCCGTTTACCGGCCGCCCCAAGCCTGTATCGCCCCGTACAGGAAAGGGGATACCATCACGACGATCATCGTCGGCAGGAGCAGGGGCACGGTAATCCCCAGCAGTTTCAACGGGAGCACTTTGGCCTCCTCCAGCAGACGAGTGCTCTTGCGCTGATAGGCATGCTCCAGATAGGCCTCCAGGATGGCCGGAATCCCCCCCCCCTCCTCTTCGGCCGCCTCCAGGAGGTGAAAGAGGTCGCGCAGGAGGGGGTCTCCCAGGTCGCGGGCGGCCTCGTGGAGGGCAGGGTACTTGTCCTGGGCCAGCCGGGCCCGGCGGAGGGCGATCGTCAGGGCGTCGGTGAGGGGGTTGTCGGGAGGAGCCAGTCGCCGGGCAAACTCCAGCGCCTCGAGCAGGTTCGGCTTTACCTGATAGCCGACCAGGAGGTTGGAGAGAAAGGCCGGCAGCAGGCGGCAGAGGGTCTCCTGCCGGCCACGCCGGCGGTAGATCTCCTCCAGGGCCTCGATTCGGCCCCGCAGGGCGGCCCAGGCCCGCTGCGGGGTGATGCGGTACAGGGCGGCAAGCAAAAGGCCTCCGCTCAGGAGAATCAGCAGAATCGGTCTCGGGTCCATACCCTTCCTCCCTTCCTATCCACACAACCTGGATAGAGCGTTCGTTCCATCGGTCTAGTCCCAGCGAATCCGTTGCATAAAGCGGCGGCTCACCCACATCACCACTGCCTCCACCAGGACCACCAACCCCAGGATGAGTTGGCCGGGCAGGGTGTGGAGATAAAAGTCCATCACCGAAATCTGGATTTCCATGGCCGAACCGGCCAGGGCGGCCAGAAGGACAAAGCCGGGAATGAGCAGGAGAACGATGCGCTGAGAGGTCTGCCCAAAGCGACTTTCGATGCGCACGGTGCGGCGAATCTGCTCCTCCTGGCGGATGCGCTCGAGCAGCGAACGGACGGCCCGGCGTTGGGCCGGGAGATCCAGGGCCTCGCGGTAGATCAGGTCCAGAATCTCCAAAAGGAGACGCAGGTGCGGGTGGACCGCCTCGCCGGCCGCCCGCGAGAGGGCCTGGCCCAGGTCCGCCTGACCGCGCAGGACCAGTTCCATAAAGCCCAGTTCCTCCCGCAGCGGGTCGCTCGTCTGGCGGTAGGTCCGGCGGAGGAGGGCCATCGTCCCGCCGGGGGCCTCCCGGCCGGTCAGGCCGGCGGCCAGGGCCTGCACCAGCCCCTGAACCTGCTCGGAGAGGCGTTCATTGCGTTGGGCGACCCGTCGGTTGGCCACCGTCCAGGCCACGGCCCAGGCCAGCAAGAGACCGGCGGCGATTCCGATCGGCCCCAGGAGCAGCCCCAACAGCCCGCCGCCCAGGAGAAAGCCAAGCCCACCGATCAGCAGGGCCTGGCCGGCCACCTCCGGGGCCGCATGCGGGCCGACCATCGGGAGCAGGGCCTTTTCCACACGTCCCCGCCCCCAGCGGAGCAGGTGGCGCGGTTCCAGTTGCGGGTCTAGCAGCCTCCAGAGGAGGAGGACCCCCCCCAGGGCAAAGGTAACCAGGCCGGGCCAGCGTGCGCTCAAGAGCAGGTCGTTCATTTTTCTCCCTCCGAACAGGCGGCCCCATCCACCGCTGTGGACGGGGCAGCAGAAGCAATCGCCTGGGTTGCCAGGTCCAGGTAGAAGGGGGCCTCCGGGTGGTCAGGCTGACGTTGCAGGACTGCCTGGAGGAGTTCGACGGCGCGGCGGTCATTTCTCCCCATGTGTTCCAGGGCCAGGGCCAGGACCTCGTCCAGAGGCAGAAGCCTGGCCCGGGACTGCCAGAGGAGGGCGTCCAGTTCCCGGTCCACCTCGGGCAGGTGGGCACGGCCGGCCTCCCCGGCCAGCCACTCCAGGCGGGCTAGGTCGCCCCGCTCGGCGGCCTGGTGGGCCTGGGCGCGGAGTTGTTCGGCCTGATCGCGGCGGGAGCGGCGGGCGCGCTCCTGCTCCTGGCGGACCCGTTGCAGCAGGTGGAGGGCCGCTGCCTCCTGCGGGGAGAGGGAGAGAACCTGCTCCAGCAGGTGGCCGGCCGCCTCCCATTCGCCGGTTCGGGCCAGGGTGGCCGCAGAACTCAGCAGGCGCGCCACCTCGGCCTGCCGCTCTGCCTCCAGCGGGGCGACCGCCTCCTCCGTTTCGACGTAGGTGCTCAACAGGGCCTGCACACGGGGGCAACTCTCGGCCACCCGCGTCCAGACGATCTCTTCCGAGGGGAGGGCCTGGGCGGCAAAGACGGGGTGCAACCGCCAGCCCGGGCCGGCCACTTCCACCTCGGCCACCTGGCGGACGTAGCGCCGGCCGCTGTTGGGGGCCTGCTCCAACTGCACCACGACCTGAATCGAGCGGGCCACCGACTGACGCAGTTCCTCCGCCGTGGCTCCGACAAAGATGTCACTGAAGCGGGAGGAGCGGGCCAATCGGGCCAGCCGGCGGAGCGACTCCTCGGGGTCGTCGGTGTGGATGGTGGCTCCACCCCCCTTGACCCCTGCCGAGATGCCGTGGAGGATGGCCGCGGCCTCCGGCCCCTTGATCTCGCCGATGACCAGGCTGATGACCCCCATCTTGAGGGTCTGCATGGCCACCGTCTCCAGTGAGTTGGGGGAAGCGGGGTCGTCGGAGCCCTCCAGAAGGGTAATCAGCGGGTGGACGCCTTCTTTGCGAATCTCGGTACCCTGTTGGACAACGACGATATGGGCCTGCGGTGGGAAGAGGGAAAGAAGCATCTCCAGAAAGGCGGTCTTGCCCGCACCGCTGGGGCCGGCCACCAGGAAAAAGGCCCGTGCGCCGGCCAGGGCCCGCAGGTAGGCGGCAACCTGTTCATCGAGGGTGCCGTAGGCGAGGAGGGTTTCCAGGTCAAAGGCGCCGGCGGCCCGTCGCCGGATAAAGATTTGCGGGACCTCCTCAAAGGGCATCAACAGGATGCGGGAGCCATCGGAGAGTTGCACCTGGGCGACGGGGTTGCGCCGGCTAACCGCCTGGCCGCCCAGTTCGGCCAGGCGTTGGGCCAGGCGACGGACCTCCTCCACCCCCCCGGCAAAGTGGACCGCGTGGCGGGAACGGCGGCCGGCCCGCTCGACCAGGGCTGTCTGAGGGTCAATCAGTTTGACCTCGGTGACCTCCGGATCGGCCAGGAAGGGTTGGAGAGGCCCGAAACCGGCCACCTCACCGTAGAGATAGGCCACCAGGCTTTCGCCTCCTTGGGAAAGGAGGGCAACCTGGTTCTGCTCCAGCCACTCGCGGATGGCCCGGCGGATGACCCGTTCGCGCCCGCGCGGTTCCGAGAGCGGATGGAGCACCTCCGGGGGGACCCGGTCGAGGAGGTAGAAGCGAATCTCCTCCAGGAGACGCTCGGGCAGTTCCTGCTGCCACTGCCGGCGGCGACTCTGCAAGAGGGCCGGCCCGAGGCAATCCTGGGGCGGCAACCCAAAGCGGTGCGTGGTATAGGCCCTTCGACTCATTCTCTTCCCCGTAACATCTGTTCGACCAGTGCGGCCGTTTCTTTCAGCAGAGGAGGACGGCCATGGCGATGGCTTTGTCGAACCTCCCTGGAGTGGGGGATTAGAAAAAAGGGCAGGTGGCTCAGGCCCAACTCTTTGAGGACGCGGCGAATCTCGTGGGGGTGTTCGCCACTGCGCCGGCCGTCGTTAGCCACCACGATGACCCGGTCGGCGACACCCAGGCCGGCCAGGGCCACCATCAGGCGGCGAAAACTGGCCAGGGAAAAGTGCTCCAGGTCGGTCACGGCCAGAATCCAGTCGGACAGTTCCTGGACGGCAGTGACGACGATGGGGTTCTTTTGAATCTCGGCGTCGTTGTCCAGGACGACATATTCAAAGAGGCCACAGAGGTCCCGCACGACCTCGCGGGCCAGGTGCTCATCGGGAACCACAACCTGATCGGGCCGACCGGGGGCGGGGAGGAGATAGATGCCGGTCTCGCTGGGACGGATAAAGGCCTCGATCGGGGCGCTCATATTCTGCAAATAGTCCCAGATGGTGGGGATGTCGGGGGGAAGATGGAGCGCCTCGTGGACCAGGGCCTGGGGAAAATCGCAGTCCCAGATAACCACCCGGCCCGGCCGGCGGGCCAACTGCGCCGCTACCAGCAAGGCCACGGTGGTTTTGCCCACACCGCCCTTCATCGCGGTGACGGTGATCACGGTGGATCGAGCCACCGCCTTTGGGGCAAGGCCCAGGGCCCGCCCCAGGTCCTCCAGGGGCATGTCCTGGGGGAGAATCGAGATGCCGGGCAGGTCCAGGTCCAGGCCGGCCGTCGTCGGGCCGCTCAGGAGGACTACACGGGCATAGGGCAACCAGTCTCGGAGGAAGGACGAGATCTCCAGTGGGCCTATACCGTTGGCCACGCGGTCGTCCACCAGGACCAGGGCCGGCCGCAGGGCCGGGAGGACCTGCGCGGCACTGTCCAGGTCCGGCAGGGTGCCGGCGGGGATGAAATGAAAGCCCTCCGCCAGCCGTGCCGGCCATGTGGGATCGGCTGTAACAAAGGTAACCCGGTTGCTCACCTATCCACTCCCGACCCGCCGTTCCCAGTTCCCTTGACTGGGCGCGGGTCCTAACCTTGGAGAACTGTTGTGGTTGAGCAGAGTTCGGCCAGCCGTGCCCGGCCCAACTCCGTCTCGACCCAACGGCTCAACCACTGCCGCCAGGGAGAGGGAACAGAAGAGGGAACGATGCCACCCGCGTTGTCCTGTTTCCTTCCCGCTTCCGACAGGTTGTCATACCTCCTCCTGCCGGAAGTCTCTTCCCATTGCTTTCCTGCCATACTATTCCTCTTTTCCTTCCAAAACCAACCGCACATTTCCCTGACGGGTGGCTTCCATTAGCAGGTCGGCCAGAGCCGCGTCGGCATCAAGAAGGACAATGTCTGCCTTCCGGCCGGCCGGCGCAGAGAGAAGCGAGGTCCCTTCCGAAGTGTAGAGGTCGAGCACCAGGACGTGTTGGGCCAGAGGAGGAAGAACCACCTCCGCACTTTCGGTCAGGGGGTTGGTCAGATAGACCGACACCCGGTCGCCTACCCGCAAGGCGCCCCCGGCAGCGGAGACTTTGTCCAGGGGGATCGCCACCGCCAGGTGACCTGAGATGAGGACCATCCCGGAGGGTAAAAGCCGGCCTTCGGGTGGGGGGCTATTGGCGAGCATGGAAGGAAGCAAGATCGTGCCGGCCAGGATGTCCACCCGGGCCATCCGGTCCAGGACGGCCTTGGGGTCACGGAGGTAGGCGCTCTCTGTCCCCCGGGGCACCTGGGTTGTGCCCAGCATGGCCTTTGTCAGCACGCGGCCCCGGGGAATATCTATGGCCGCGGTGAGCACCTCGACCCGTTGGGCCTCTCCGCTCAGGTAGAGGTTTCCCCCGAACCAGAGCACTCCTACGATGAGGAGCAGGCCGGCGGTGGCAATCAGAAGGCGGTTCGACGGTGTGCGCACGACAGTCCTCCTTAGTCCTCCACAGGACGGGGTTATTTTACCCCAACTTTCCATCTTGTCAAGTATAGCCCCGGGGGGCGGGTATAGGACCCGCCCCTACAC
>FWWM01007916.1_pt1 | contig 20858 bp, 19 predicted proteins | sample 2228351 | NCBI WGS metagenome assembly FWWM01 (sample SAMEA103939774, study PRJEB20133) | metagenome
AACGCAAAACGGACTCATTGCGAAGGGCTCTGTGGATGTCTAACATCGTGTTCGGTGGATTTTTGTGCAAATATCGTTATTTTAGAACAACTCTAAAGTATATGTATCACTACCTACCGCGAATGCGACCATCAAAGGCGACTCGGGAGCGGGGGGGAGTATCAAGATAAATAGTGTTTCAGGAGGTATTCCTCCATACCAACTTCAATGGAGTAATGGCGCCACTGGGATGGAACTTACCAACTTGCCTCCAGGCACCTATACTGTAACTATCACGGACTCAAAAGGGTGCACAGGAACGAATAGGTTTACCATCCAAAGCACAGTATCAGCACAAGAAGAGGAAAGCTCTACTAATAAGCCACTGGTCAAGATCGTTCCCAACCCTACCGCCAGGTATAGAAGGGCATACCTGTTCTGGGAATTAGGAACGAATGCAAGCGTAAACTTGACTATCATAGATGCCTTAGGGCGTACGGTAACTACACAAAACGGCCTTACTGGAGGCCAACATCTTTTGCCGGAAGGCTTGTCGCCGGGTATCTATCGGGTAATTTTGCACGAACCATTACACGCAGAAAGTGCATGGGCAACTTGGATAGTACAATAGCTACTTGAATTACGGTAATAGTTTTCCCACCTTTTTATGGATTAGCATAGACACGCCCGGCCCGCATGACAGCCCTGACGCGCTCGAAGATGCGGATGTTGTCGAGCGGGTTTTCGGCGAGGGCCACGAGGTCGGCTGCATAGCCCGGGGCGATGCGGCCGATTTCTTTTTCCAAGCCGAGCAGTTCGGCGGCGTTGACGGTAGCGGAGCGGAGGATGTCCCAGGGTTTCATGCCGGCCTGAGCCATGTAGCCAAACTCGAGCGCATTTTTTCCGTGAGGGAACACGCCGGCGTCGGTGCCGAAGGCGATGCGCACACCTCGGCTGTAGGCGCGGCGGAGCGTTTCCGTGATTTGAGGGCCGATGCCTACGGCTTTTTGGCGCACTACTTCAGGGAAGAAGCCCGGGGCGTATTGGGCGCTGTCGCTGACGGCCCATCCTGCGGTGAGGGTGGGCACATACCAGGTTTTGTGGGCGCGCATCATGTCGAGGGTAGCGTCGGTGAGGAAGGTGCCGTGCTCGATGCTGTGCACGCCTGCGGCGATGGCGCGGCGCGCGCCTTCGTCTCCGTGGGCATGGGCAGCCACATGGACGCCGAGGTCTCGGGCTGTGCGCACGATGGCCAGCAGTTCGTCTTCGGCGTAGTGGGGCAGGCGCCCGTCGCGCGCCAAGCTAAGTACGCCGCCTGTGGCGGTTACTTTGATGAGGTCGGCGCCGCGGCGTATTTGGTGGCGCACGGCGGCGCGGCAGGCATCGGGGCCATCGGCGATGCCCTCATCGAAGCCGGGCGGTGGGTCGAAGAGGTCGAAGCGCGAGCCGGTGGTGTGGTCGCCGTGGCCGCCGGTGATGCTGATGGCCTTGCCCGCCGTCAGGATGCGCGGCCCTGGTACCCAGCCCTGGTTGATGGCGTTGCGCAGGGCGAGGTTGGCGCCGCGCCCGCCCAGGTCGCGCACGGTAGTGAAGCCTGCCCGCAGTGTGCGCTCGGCATACACCACGCCGCGGATGGCTGCCTCGGTGTCGTTGAGGGTGTATTTCTCGGAGTAAGAGTTGCGATTTTGTTCCCATTCTATGTGTACGTGGCAGTCAATGAGGCCGGGCATGACGGTGTACGCCTTCCAATCTACGACGGCGACGCCTTGTGGTGCGCGCAAGTAACCTGCCTCGACGCGCACGATGCGGCCGCTGTCAACGACGAGGGTCATTTCGGTGCGCACCTGCTCATCGGTCATGGTCAGCAGGCGCCCGCAGTACACGTATTGGGTTTGGGCCGTGGAGGTCATGGCGCGCAAGAGCAGCGCCCATGCCAGCAGAGCAGTGATGCGGTGGCTCATTCTTCCTTTTCTTTTTTGTGTATGCCTTCGAGAAAGGGCACGAAGCGGAAGGCCTCGAACACTTCGTCTTGGAATGCTTCTTCTGATTGCCGCGTAATGCGGTGCATGTACTGCACCTCTTCTCCTACCGGGATGACCAAGCGACCGCCAACGGCCAGCTGCTGGCGGAGCGGTTCGGGTACGATGGGAGCGCCGGCTGTAACGATGATGCCGTTGTAAGGGGCGTATTCGGGCAAGCCGCCGAAGCCATCGCGCAAGAAGCAGCGCACGTTTCGGATGCCCAGCTCAGCCAGCAGGGCCTTTGCGCGCAGGTAGAGGGCCTCTTGGCGCTCCAAGGTGTACACTTGTGCGCCGAGGGCCGCCAGAATGGCTGCTTGGTAGCCCGAGCCGGTGCCGATTTCGAGCACGCGATCGTTGGGCTGCACCTTGAGCAGGGCCGTCATGTAGGCCACGGTGAAGGGCTGCGAGATGGTCTGTTTGTGCCCGATAGGAAAGGGCTTGTCTTCGTAGGCGTGCTCTTCGAAGGCCTTATCTAAAAAAAAGTGGCGCGGCACGGCCATCATGGCGGCCAGTACAGCCTCGTCGGAGATGCCGCGCTGGCGCAGGGCATCCACCATGCGTTTGCGCAGGCCCTTGTGTCGGTAAGTGTCCTTCATCGTGTGGTCATTCCAAGTAGCGAAGTGCTCCATCGGCGGCCCAAAGTTAGGTCGGCAGAAGCCCTGTTTGCTAAAGTCTTCTGCGCGCAGTGACGCGCTGCCATTGTGGCGTCTTATGGGTGTTTGCCAGAAAAGCACGCGCCAATTCGGGCCTTTTTTGTCTCTTTGTGGGCGAAAATTGACGTTATCTTTTCACAGACAAACTTTCTCACCTCGAGTCTTGACGGAAGCAGTCTCATCCGCACCTCTCGGAGCACAGCCCTCAGATACTGAGCTGATTGCCCGTTTTTTAGCCGAGCAGAATCCATACTATTTCACCCTCCTGTATCGGCGCTATGCGGCTAAAGTGTACGCCAAGTGCCTTTCGATGTTGGCCAATGAAGCCCAGGCCCGCGACGCTACGCAGGACATTTTCATCAAGGTATTTCTCAACCTTTCGCGATTTAATGAAAAATCCTCCTTTTCCACATGGCTATATTCCATTACGTACAACTACTGCATTGACCTCATTCGGCGCAAGAAGAAGATGCCTATCCTGCTGGCCGAGGATGTGAGCCGCATCAGCGATGAGCCTGTGCCCGATATACCCGACAGTGTGCTGCTGGAAATGAAGCAAGAGCGCTTGGAGGTGGTACTCCAGCACCTGAATGAGGGCGATAGGATTGTGCTGTTGATGAAGTATTTGGATGACATGTCCATTAAAGAAATGGCTGACTTTTTTAATAAAACGGAGAGTGCTATCAAGATGCAGATCATGCGGGCCAAACACCGCGCGCAGTTGGTGTATGAGCAGCTGTTTGGCCATGATCCGCTGTAGGCTTGACATATCTCTACCGATTTGACCCAAACTGCTTTGCTTATGAACGATTTCAACGCTTTCACTCGATTGGAGAATAAATGGATGTCGCAGCTGCCGCCTGAGTTGGAGTTTCAGGTCAGTAGCCAGGTGCGCAGCGCCTCAGCTGCCGGACGGGTAGCGGATATTTTTCTTCCCTGTGCCTTGCGCACGGCGGCTCATCTGTTGGGAGGTACAGCGCCGGTGGGTTGCCCTGGTTTGCCCTCGGGGCGGAGCTCGCTTGGTGAAACCTTTGTGGATTGGCGCCGCCCGCCGGGGCGCTTTTAGAGCCGCCCGCCGGGCCTTTTTTCTGTATTTTCTTCATTCTTTGAACCAACCTTCCTCTTGCCTGCTCGTATGCTTTTGTTCTACGGCTTTTTTCAGGAAATTCAAGACGGCGTGTTTGCTGAATTGGTAGCGCGCTTTTCAGAAACGGCGCCCAAACTCTTCATGGCCCTGCTTATCTTGGTGGTAGGGCGCATTATTGCGGGTTTTTTCCGAAAACTGGTGCGTCGCGTGCTCTCTTTGGCCGGCATTGACCGCTTGGCGGAGCGCCTCAACGATATAGACTTGGTGCAGCGCACAGGGGTGCGCATTGCCCTTTCTGGCGTGGTAGGGCAAATGGTCTTCTACCTGCTCATGTTGGCCTTTGTCATTTTCGCCACTGATGTGCTGGGCATTCCGGCCATTACGGACATGGTGCGCGACCTAATAGACTACTTGCCGGCATTGTTTTCTGCCTTTGTGCTCTTCTTGTTGGGCCTTTTTTTGGCCGATATGGTGCGCGGCATCGTCCAGACGGCTTGCCAGAGTATGGGCATTCCGTCGGCCCGCCTCATCGGCACGGCGGTGTTTTACTTTCTCTTTATCACGGTGGCGGTGAGCGCTCTTTCGCAAGCCAAAATCAACACGGGCTTCATTGCTGCCAACCTCACGGTGGTGGTAGGGGCCTTGGCCTTGGCCTTTGCAGTGGGCTATGGACTGGCCGCACGCGACTTGGTGGCCAACTACATCGCCGGCCATTACAACCGCAACAAGGTGCAGGTAGGCCATGATGTGCGCATCGCCGGCGTGCGCGGCAAGGTGGTGCACATAGACGCTACTTCGCTCATCCTGCAGACGCCTGAGCGGGCCATCATCATACCCATGAGCAAGATGATGACCGAAAAGGTGGAGATCTTCTACCCCGATGGGCAGGAAGAGAACCTGCTGCCGCCGGAAGGCTCGGGGGCAATCATTTGAGTACGTAAAAAACAACACTACTTCAGACTATGCGCATTTTAGCCACACTTCTCGCCTTGGTACTCGTTTCGGCGGGCACTGTTCAAGCACAAGACACTCCTGCTCCTGAAGCCAAGGACACGCTCTGGCGCTTCGGCGGCGGCCTAGGCTTCGACCTCAGCGGCCTGGGCATCATCAACCCACGCGTGGGGGCTGGCACCAGCCGCCTAACGCTGGGTGGTTTGGGCACGTTCTCTGCCAACCGCATCTCGGGCCGCTCTTTCTGGAAAAACCAGCTGGCCTTGCAACTCGTCCTCCAGCAACAGGGGCGCACCTCTCCTACACAGCCGAAAGGCTTCATTAAAAACTTAGACATCCTTCGCCTCACTTCTACTTACGGCTACAGGGTGGATGCCGCTAACAAGTGGTTTGTGTCGGCTGACCTGCTGGCTCAGTCGCAATTGTTGCGCACCTACCGCAGCAACTTCCTGCGCGCTACGGAGATAGACGGCAAACCCGACCGCGTGGTGGCTAACTTCCTCTCGCCGCTTATCGTCCAGTTCTCGCCGGGCATTACTTTCAAGCCCAACAAGCACCTCAGCTTTCAGTACTCTCCTGTGGCGGTGCGTTTCATCTACGTACAGGATGACTCGCTGGCCATCCTCGACATTCATGGCAACAGCGTTACCAAAGACGACCAGGGCAACGTGATTGACTACAACAATTACTTCCTCGGCTTAGGCTCTGAGCTCGTGGGGCGCTATGAAAACAAGTACTTCAACGACCGTCTTTCCGCAACGAGCAACCTGCGCTTGTTCTCCAACTACCTCGAAAACCCGCAGAACCTCGTGGTGCTGTTCTCTAACAACTTCAGTATTCAGCTGTTTAAGGGGCTGTCGCTCGACCTGTTGGGCGAAGCCTTCTACGACCCAAACCTGAAGATGATCATTGATGCCAATAAAAATCGCATTTACGGCGACGATGGCGATAGGCTGGCTCCGGCTACCCAGCTAACAGGCGCCTTCATGCTCAAATACAGCGTGATTTTCTGATGCGTATCCTCATGGTTTGCCTCGGCAACATCTGCCGAAGCCCTCTGGCAGAGGGTATCCTCAAGCACAAGGTACGCCAGCATGGGCTGGATTGGTTCGTGGACAGCGCCGGTACAGGCTACTGGCATGTTGGCGAATTGCCCGACCCTCGCTCCATTGAGGTGGCGCGACGCTTTGGGGTGGACATCACCGACCAGCGCGCGCGTCAGTTCAAGCCCACGGACTTTGAGCATTTCGAGCGCATCTTCGTCATGGACAACCAAAACTTGCGCGACGTGTTGCGGCTGGCCCAAAAAGAAGAGCATCGGCAGAAGACACAGCTTTTGCTTGACCTCCTCTACCCTGGCCAAGGCCGCGAGGTGCCCGACCCGTACTACGGTGGCCCAGAGGGTTTTGAGAAAGTCTTTCGCCTCATTGAGGCAGCGTGCGACTACCTGATAGCCGAACATCAGCATCTGTCGTATCGCTGAGGGCAAGCTGGGCAAAAAGAAAAGCCCCTGCATTGTGCTTGCAGTGCAGGGGCTTTGCGTTGGTGAGGGCGTGTCGCTTACACCTCCAAGGCTCTGGTGGTAACCTCCTTGCCGTTCATCAAGGAGCGACGCCCAAAGACGAGACCTGCGCCGTCGGCATCCACGAGCACGGTGTCGCCTTTGATGTAATTGCCCGCTAGGATGTGTTTGGCCAGCTCGTTGACGAACTCGCGCTGCAAGGTGCGCTTGAGTGGCCGGGCGCCATACTGGGGGTCGAACCCTTGCTCCACCAACCACTGGGCTGCTGCAGGCGTAAGCTCAACTTTGAGCTCCTGACGCGCTAGCGTCTCGCGGATGTCTTCGAGCAGGATATTGAGGATGGCGCGCATCTGGCCCTTGAGTAACGGGTGGAAGACGATGATTTCATCTATGCGGTTGAGGAACTCAGGGCGCAGATGTTGCTTGAGGGCCTCATTGACTTCCTCTTTGGCGCGCTGGTAGGCAGCGTGCAGGTCTTCGTAGTTCTCGAACATCTGCTGGATGCGGTCGCTGGCCAAATTAGAAGTCATGATGATAATAGTGTTCTTGAAGTTGGCCGTTCGGCCCTTGTTGTCGGTCAGGCGGCCGTCATCAAGCACCTGCAGGAGGATGTTGAAGACATCGGGGTGCGCCTTTTCTATTTCATCGAGCAAAACGATGGTATAGGGGCGTCGGCGCACGGCCTCTGTCAGTTGGCCGCCTTCGTCGTAGCCTACGTAGCCGGGCGGTGCACCCACCAAGCGCGAGACGCTGTGGCGCTCCTGGTATTCGCTCATGTCAATGCGGACGATGGCGCGCTCGTCATCGAAGAGCACGTCGGCCAAGGCTTTGGCCAGCTCGGTTTTACCTACGCCAGTAGGGCCGCAGAAGATGAAGGAGCCGATGGGCTTATCTGGGTCGCTCAGCCCAGCGCGGTTGCGCCGAATGGCGTCAGCGACGGCAGCCACGGCCTCATCTTGGCCTACGACGCGTTTGTGTAGCTCGTCTTCGAGGTGGAGCAGGCGCTCTTTTTCGCCTCGCATCATCTTGGCTACCGGGATGCCCGTCCAGCGCGCTACCACCTCGGCGATGTCGTTGGCCGTTACGGCTTGGGCCGTCATGCGGTTTTCGGGCGAGAGTTCGGCCAGCTTGGCCTCGGCGGCCTTTAGGGCCGCTTCCTGGGCAGGTATCTCGCTGTATTTGATGCGGGAGGCCAGCTCGAAGTTCCCCTCGCGTTCGGCGCGCTGGTACTGCAGTTGTAGGTCTTCGAGGCGCTGCTTGCTGTTCTGGGTGGCCTCGGCAATTTCGCGCTCTTGTTGCCACTTGCTGCGCAGGGCATCTAATTTTTCGCGCACATCCTCGATTTGCTTGGTTAGCACCTCCAGTTTGCGCTCGTCCTTTTCGCGCTTGATGGCTTCGCGCTCGATTTCGAGCTGGCGCAGGCGGCGGTCGAGTTCGTCCACTTCTTCGGGCACAGAGTCGAGTTCGAGGCGCAGTTTGGCCGCGGCTTCGTCAATGAGGTCAATGGCCTTGTCGGGCAGTTTGCGCTCGCTGATGTAGCGGTGCGACAGTTCGGCCGCAGCGATGATGGCCTCATCGAGGATTTGCACCTTGTGGTAGTTTTCGTAGCGCTCGCGCAAGCCGCGCAAGATAGAGATGGTGTCTTCTACGCTTGGCTCATCTACAAAGACGGACTGGAAGCGGCGCTCGAGCGCCTTGTCGCTTTCAAAGTATTTCTGGTACTCGTCGAGGGTAGTGGCGCCGATGGTGCGCAGTTCGCCGCGAGCCAGCGCCGGCTTCAGGATGTTGGCGGCATCCATGGCCCCCTGACCGCCGCCGGCACCTACGAGGGTGTGGATCTCGTCAATGAACAGGATGACCTGCTCGTTCGACTCGACGACTTCCTTGATGACGGCCTTGAGGCGCTCTTCAAACTCGCCTTTGTACTTGGCGCCGGCGATAAGGGCGGCCATGTCCAAGGCGAAGATGCGCTTGGAGCGCAGGTTTTCGGGCACGTCGTGGCGAGCGATGCGCCAGGCGATGCCCTCCACAATGGCGGTCTTACCCACCCCTGGGTCGCCGATGAGAATGGGGTTGTTCTTTTTTCGGCGGCTGAGGATGTGCAACACGCGCCGTATCTCCTCGTCGCGCCCAATGACGGGGTCGAGCTTGCCTGCTTCGGCCATCTCGGTGAGGTTGATGGCGTATTTCTGCAGAGCGTTATAGGTCTGTTCTGCCCCTTGGTCGGTTACTTTGCGGCCTTTGCGCAGCTCTTGGATGGCCTTGGAGAGAGCCTCAGGGGTAGCGCCCTCCTCGCGCAAGAGGCGGGCGGTCTTGTCGGAACCTTTGGCAATGCCCAACAGCAGTAGCTCTAACGAAATGTACTCATCGCCGTACTCCTTGAGCAGCGACTTGGCCGCCGTAATAGCGCGGTTGGCGTCGGGGGTCAAGTATTGCTTATCCGTGCCTTTCACGTGCGGTATTTCCTGAATGAGCTGTTCCAGCCGCTCCTCTATGCGCTTGGGATTGGAGCCGACTTTGCCCAAAAGGAAAGATACGACCGACTCGTCCACCTCGAGCATTCCCTTGAGCAGATGGGCGGTATCTACGTTTTGCTGCTCATTGCCGGCGGCTAATTGCTGCGCCTGCACGAGCGCTTCTTGTGCTTTAATGGTGAAATTATCGTACGTCATGGCAGTCGTTACAAAGCCTCTTCGCGGAGGCTGGGTTGCGTTTTGGGTGAAAAAATATGTCAGTAGGCCTTCAAATTTGCTTCCAATGGCCTGCAGCGCGCCCTAAGGTGCCAAAAAGGCATCTTTCCTCAAATATGCATGACTTTTTGGCGGAGCCGATGAGCACAAAGGCTGACTAAAAGGCTAAAGGCCGCCATGACGACCATTTTTTTAGGGGAAAAACGGCCCCGGTGCCATTGCTGGGTCTTTTCGCGCAGCTGCGCTTCTCGGGGCCTTTGCCTGGGTCTGGCGTGTGCCCGTCTCGCTTGTGGCTTTAATAATAGCGCAGTGGTGCGTTGGCGTCTCCGTCATTGCATGCGCGAAGACGGTGGGCTGTTGCCGCGCCATTATTAAGGGCCAAGAGCGGGACGGGAAGATGCTCGGGGCCAAACAGGAGAAGCAAAGACCGAGGGAAGGCCGAAAAGGTTCGGGCTGGACGGCAGCCCGTTTTTTCACCATCCCAAAAAATGGAGGTCTGAAAGGGCAGAGACCGACGGGGCAGGAGGGTCGGCGTAACGGGGGGCTGAGCCGCCAAACAAGCAGGGCCGAAGGCGGAGATGCGAGGCTGTCGCCGCGCCATTATTAAGGGCCAAGAGCGGGACGGGGGCATGCCCAAGGTCAAATAGGAGAGGCCAGCATGCCTTCTGGTGGGAGGCCAAACATACGGACGTGCGCCGTTTTTCCCCAAAAAAACGGGGGCAGAAAGGCTGGGCGCCGGCGGAGCAGCGGGAGAGTGGTTGCTACTCAGGGCGTCTCCTCAATAGCGGCTTTGCCGCGCTGGGCCAGGCGCCCTACGGTAAGACCTTGGACGAGGATGCTGAAGGCCACGACCATGTAGGTGAGCGTGAGCCAGAGGTCGCGGCCCAGTTCGGGGGTGAGTTTGAGGGCCAGGGCGATGGAGATGCTGCCGCGCAAGCCGCCCCAGGTGAGCACGAGGATGGTGTGTGAGGTGATGGTGCCGCGCAGGCGGATGATTTGGGCGGGCAACCACACAGACAGGTAGCGCGAGATGAGACCTAAAGCGATGACAATGAGGCCAATGGCAAACCAGGAAGGCACGAAGGAGAGGATGACGAGCTCCAGGCCGATGAGGACGAAGAGGATGGCATTGAGGGTTTCGTCTATGAGTTCCCAGAACTTGTCCACGTAGTCGGCAGTCTCTTCCGACATGGCGAGTTGGCGACCGTGGTTGCCGATGAGCAGCCCAGCCACGACGACAGCTAATGGGCCTGACACGTGAAAGCGGTGGGCCGCCAAGTAGCAGCCCATGACTACGGCAAGGGTGAGGAGTACTTCTACTTTGTAGTTGTTGATGTTGCGCATGAGGGCGAAGCCTGCAAGGCCGGCGGCAAAGCCCAGCAACAAGCCGCCGCCAGCTTCCTGGACGAAGAGCAGGGCGACGTCGGTCCAGTGCATGGCCTCGGGCTGAAGGGCCACCTTAAGGATGGAAAGGAAGACGACGACGCCGACGCCGTCATTGAAGAGGGACTCGCCGGCGATTTTCATCTCGACGTCCTTGCTGACGCCGGCTTGCTTGAGGATGCTCAGCACGGCAATGGGGTCGGTGGGCGATATGAGGGCACCGAAGAGCAGGCAGTGGAGGTAGGGCACCGGCATACCGAAGAGGTGCAATAGCCCAAATACGCCCGTGCCGACGAGGAAGGTGTTGATGATCACGCTCAGGGTGGAGAAGAGTACTACGGCCAGACGCACCTTGCGCAGCTCTTCGAGATGGATGTGGATGGCGCCGGCAAAGAGCATGAAGCCCAGCATCACTTCGAGCAGTAGGTCGGCAAAGTCAATTTCGCTAACTATCTCCATGAGGCCCTCCAAAGCAACGGGATAGATGCGCCCTGCTCCAATGAGCACCAAGGAGAGCAGTAGGCTGGTCAGCATCAGGCCGATGGCCGAAGGCAGCCGCATGTAGCGGTGATTGAGGTAGGCAAATACAGCGGAGAGGACGACTAAAAGGGCCAACAGGTCAAAGAAGTGCGACATAGGCTGTTGCTCGTTTGGTGTGCGTATGGCAAAGGTAGGCCGGCCCGGCAGAGTGGCAGGCTCAGAGCATGCGCTCGATTTCGTAGATGGAGTTCACCTTGCCGGCAAAGAGGCAGTAGAAGCGCGGCCGCTCTCGGAGCAAGGAGATTTCGGTAGGGCGGCCGTCATCAATATAGCTGGCTTTGAGTTTGGTTTTGATGGTGAAATAAGAAAAGAGGTATTGGAGTTGGACGTCTTCTGCCAGGTATTGGCGCATTTGGGCAATCATCTTGTGTGCGTTGGTGTGGGGTCGGCGTGGGCAGGTGGTGCAGATACCTGGGGCTGCAGGCTGGCAGCGGGGGTCGTCGGTGGGCTGTTGGCAGGCGAAGGTGGGCAGGTCGTCGTAAGAGATGGCGTGGTGGGTATAGGCCACTGAGGAGATGGAGAGCAGACCGCTGCGGCCATAGGGCATGATGGATCCGAAGGGGCCATCCATGACGGTCAGGCCGATGTCGCGCAATTGAGGCGAGGCGGCAAAGGCAATCTCCGAGATTTCGTGCGTCAGGGCGAGGCTGGGCACTCCGAATAAGCGATTGATGGCGTTGGTGGCGGCATAGGTGGCATTGATGACCATGGGCGCCTGTACGCGGGCATAATGTAGGTTTCCACCCTCGGCGGAGGCTGTTTCTACGAGCCATTCATCGGCGTCAGCTTGTGCGTCCTTGACCTGTGTGTTCAGACGAAGGTGGATGGCCGGCTGAGCGGCAAGGCGCTGCCGATACCAAGCGCTCAGCAGTACGGGGTCGAAGGAATGCTCTACGGTGAGGAAGAGGGCCTCCAGTCGGTGAAAGTTGAACAGTAGGTGTTCGTGCACGCGTTTGCAGGGGATGTTGAGGTGGTGGCAAAAGCGTTCGAACTGGCCGGCGTCGGTGAAGGAGCTGTAACGGTCAATGGCGTAGTACTTCTCGAAGGTGCTGTGGATGAAAGGCTTGTGTTCGGCGGTAAAGCGCTCCTTGTAGGTATCGCTCATGCGCGCTGTAGCCACTGAGCGCGGGTAGTGATAGCCGCCGTGGAGCCGGGCCTGATTGACCAAGGAGGCCTTCTGGAATAGCCGCGCTTCTTTTTCTAGTAGGAGCACGCGCATGCCCTTGCCGGCTAAGTACAAGGCTGCGTAACAGCCAAAGATTCCACCTCCTATGATAATGGCATCGTATCGCGCTAGCATGGCTATCTGCTGCTCACTCGACTTCGGTCTGTTGGTACACGCCGGGCAAATTGCGCCCTAGGCCGTCGTAATCTAACCCATAGCCCACTACGAAGCGGTCTGGAATGTCGAAGCCCACGTACTCAACCGCTACGGGGAAGATAGCGGCTGTGGGTTTGCGCAGGAAGGCCACGGTGCATAGGCTGGCAGGGCGCTGGGCGCGCAAATACTCAAGGAAGAAATGCAGCGTCCGCCCAGTATCCACAATGTCTTCTACCACAATGAGATGACGACCTTCCAGAGGAGCATCTATGCCCATGACGGTCTGCACTTGTCCGGTGGACTTGGCGCCTGAGTAGGAGCTGAGTTTGACGAAACTCACTTCACACGGCGCCTGAAAGGCGCGGATGAGGTCGGCTGCAAAGACAAAGGCGCCGCTAAGAATGCTGATGAACAGTGGGCACTCGTCGGCGTAGCGTTCGGTGAGCAAGGCGCCCAATTCGCGCACGCGGTGGCGCACCTGGGCCTCGCTGAAAAGGGGCGCAAATCGCAGACCGTGTAATTGCACAAGGTTTCCACTGTCGTCATTGAAAGAGGGCGGCATGAAATGGCTGTCTTGAATGGTTAGACCTAGATCCGAGGCGTGAGGAAGAAGACTTTTTACACCTCACGCAACGAGATGGGCGAAGGTAGGTGCTATTGACTAAACGCCGCTTTCTGAAGAGCTGCAGCCCAAGAGCACCACCCCAGTATTTTAAATCTTTATTTGCTTTTTGCACTCGGCTTGGCAGATAGCTCGCTTTTTGCCCTACTTTTGCCCGCCGAAAACAAAAACTGCTCAAGCCTTTTACAAAAAGAGACCGACACTATGGCACAAGAACCCACTGTCCGATACAGCGATGAGGAGTTAGAAGAATTTCGCGCCATAATCTTGGAAAGACTGGCCAAGGCGGAAGAAGAACTCGCCTTCACCCAAAAGCAAATCGAAGAGCTGAACGAAGGCGGCTTTCATCAACAAGGCGGAGACTGGTACGATGACTCTTCAGCCCATGCTGATTTAGAACTGTTGCAACGCATGGCCCAGCGCCAACAGCGCTACATTCAGGACCTGCGCAACGCCTTGCTCCGTATAGACAATAAAACCTACGGTATCTGCACGGTTACCGGGCAACTCATTGACAAAAACCGACTGCGCTTAGTGCCTCACGCTACCAAAAGCCTAGAGGGCAAAACCATCGCTAATGCCCAGCGCACCCCACCGCCCTCCGACACCACGACATCGCCTTTTGATGAGGAAGTGGATCGCCCTGCTCCTACACGCCCTATCGGCGACCGCGTAAGGCTGCCCAATAGCACGCGCTTGACCTCCGATACAGGCGATGAATGGGACCTCAGCAGTGAGGCTATGGAAAACGCTGAAGGCTATATCACCCAAAAACCCGACGACGACAACGACGAATAACTCGACGCCCAATACCTCACCAGAACTTGATAGCTGAAGCCAAATAAGCTTGTGCCATAGCGTTCAGCTGTCCCCAAGTGAAGCCGCATGCGTCGCACTGGTAAAAGGACATAATGTTGCCCACGTCGGGGGTATAGAAATTGCCGGAGGCATCTCGCTTTTGGCTGATAAAGTTACAGGGAGGATTTTCGTAAATAAGTATCGGCTCGTTCGGTAGATAAGGGTCTGCAGGTGTATCGCAGATGCCATCGCCTGCCGTCTCACAATTGGAGCCGTCCACCAGCTCATCTCCACCCCCTTCAAAAGTATCTTTCAGACCGAAAAAGTGCCCTAACTCATGCGCTATGAAGCGAGGCGTAATGCACGACTTGCTCAGCACGATGTACGAAGAAACCGGATTGCCAATGCCCCCTATCTCTGTCAGGCCGCAACGCGGATACGGATAAAGGAAGGAGGAAACCAAATATAGGTTGATGCGGCGCTCTACATTGTACTTGGTTGTTATCTCCGCAATCTCCGAGTTGGTCCGGATCAGGTTATCGTAATACCAGTTGGGATGATAGCGAAACTCGCAGATTTCGAAGCGCGTGCAGATAGGCTCAAAAAACACATTGGCCTTGGCCAAGGCTTGGCGAACACTGTCTTCCACAACACCTACATTGCCCAGACTGTCGGGAAAGACATGCACCACGATGGTAAAGGTTCTGTTCAGGCAGGGTAAAGAGGAATGTTTGAAGGTGTATTGTTGCGCATTCAGCGACACACCAAGGCCTAACAACAGGGCCAGAAGGGTCAGATTTCGCATGTGTACTATCGTTTTTGTAGGATGGAGACAAACCCAAATTCCATCGGCAAAAGTGACAACTTTCTCCTGAAGTCTCGCATTCTTTTTGTCCAACATGAGCCTACCCATGGGCACAGTGTACCTTTGCGCTACACCTCAGACACGCAACTGCACCACCGCTCATGCCACACACATACGAAGAGAAGCTGCAGGCCTTTGGTCGCCTACTTCGCATCATGGACGACTTGCGCGAGAAATGCCCCTGGGACCGCAAGCAAACCCTCGAGTCCCTGCGGCATCTCACCATCGAGGAAACCTACGAACTAGCCGATGCCATCCTGAGCAACGACCTCAACGGCGTGCGCGAAGAAGTGGGCGACCTGATGCTCCACATGGTCTTCTACGCCAAGATTGGCTCCGAACAGGGCGCCTTCGACATCGCCGACGCCCTCCATGCCGTGTGCGAAAAACTCATCGCACGCCACCCGCACATCTACGGCGACGTCAAGGTGGCCGACGACGAGGAGGTCAAACGAAACTGGGAGCAGCTCAAACTCCGCGAAGGCAAAAAGTCCATCCTCGCCGGCGTGCCCAACAGCCTACCCGCCATAGTAAAAGCCTATCGCATGCAGGAAAAGGCCAAACAGGTCGGCTTCGAATGGGAAAACGCCGAACAGGTCTGGGACAAAGTACAAGAAGAACTCGCTGAACTCCACCAGGCCGTCCGCTCCGGAGCGCCGCCCCAAGACGTAGAGGGTGAATTCGGCGACGTCCTCTTTGCCTTGGTCAATTACGCCCGCTTCATCGGCGTCGAGCCAGAAGGCGCCTTGGAACGCGCCAACCGAAAGTTCAAGCGCCGCTTCGAATACCTCGAGGCCAATGCTCCGCGCCCATTAGCCGAAATGACCCTAGCCGAGATGGACGCCCTCTGGAACCAAGCCAAAACCCTGGAAGTCAAGGCAGAAACCTCTCAGTAGCCTTCACTGCTGCCCAGGCGCATCGGCGTTTGTGCGGCTTCTGCTTAACAAGGCGCATCGTTCTGTGTTATTGCTTTAAAACCTCTCCTTATCATGAGCATAGGGATACTTTTCGGCTTGCTCATACTCGTCCTGATAGTGCTAGCCCTCTGGCGCCGCCGCCAGGACGACGAGGCCTGGCTGCGAGAAGAACGCTACGACGAGAGCGGCGCGTGGCTAGACAAACGCCCCGGCGAACGCGGTACCTACGGCTCCCTCGACGCCACCCAAGAAGCCGAACGCCTCGCCCTTTCCCGAAAAGGCCGCATTGCTGAACTGAGCATAGACATCCGCAGCTATTGCCTCCAACACCTGCCCACTTTCCAAAGCCAAAGCGACACCGTCATCCTCGCCTTCAGCCAACAAACCCGTCGCCAACTCGAGCGCTTCTTCGACCTCATCGAAAGCACCCGACGCGGCACCCCCCTGCCCAAACCACCCAAAGCACCCGACAACCCTCACACCGCCGCCCTCAAAAAACAAATCCTCAACACCGCTTTCGACCAGTACCCTTGGCTGCTCGACTGGGACATCCCCCAACTCAAACAACTCGACGCCTGTGCCCTTGCCCTTGCCGCTGAACTACTCGACCGCGCCAGCACTGCCAAGGCATGAGAGGGCAAGCCCAACCTCACAAGCACAAAAAAACCGCCGGCAAGGGCTTTCCCTGCCAGCGGCTAACCTCCTGCAGCAAGTACAGGATCTAGCGGCTAATGATTACTCTGTGTCCTGTTATCTGGGCATTGTTCTCCACCTGCAACAAATAAACTCCCGGTACAAACGCATGCGCCTGAAAGAAAAATTCCTCCTGAGGCGACTGTGCCACTCGGCGCGATTGCCACAACAACCGCCCGGTCAAGTCATAGAGCGTCAGCGTTACCTCCGTGCCTACCGCCAAGCCACCCAGCACTACGCGCCCTGAAGTGGTTACGGGCTGCGGCAGTACCCGAACTTCCAAAGATGGCAGCCCAACAGCTGCCTGTTCTTGACGCTGCCGATATTCAGCGCTCTCTCCTGGATAAGACAACCCCGGCGGCGTAAAGAAGCTCACTGACTTAGACCACTTGCTCTTCCCGCCGCCAGCACAAAGAGTGCGTACCTTGAACTTGTACTGCTGGTTGGGTTGCAAACCCGATATCACATACTCAGGCGCAGTGGTGAAGACCTTCACTTCCCATTTCACTCCAGAAGGTTGGCGCTCAATCTCCACCTGATAACCAACGGCTCCCACTACAGACTGCCACATGAGCTTTGCCCCCGTAGCCGTCACGTCAGACACCTGCAGATCCTTAGGCGTCACGCAGAGCTGAAAACCGCCCCCACCGGGAAGGTTACCCGTTTGCCAATAAACCTCTTTCGACCACACACTCACCGTACCATCGGCGCAACGCGTGCGCACCTTAAACTTGTACTGCAGATTGGCACTCAGACCAGAAAAAGTGTATGTATTTGTCTGGGTGGAGTCCTTCCATTTCAGGCCGCCCGGTTTGGCCTCTATTTCGATATAATAGTAAGCGGCCCCAGCAACAGTATCCCATGAGATAACAGCAGCGCTGTTCTGAACGACTACACCAACGCCCGCAGGAGGCGCGCATACAGAAGAGCCCCCGCTCGAACCGGCTGTCTTGAAATACACATCGGCCGACCAATCGCTTTTGCCGCTGCTGCAATAGGCCCGCACCTTGACCTTGTAGGTAGCGCCAGGCTTAAGCCCACTCAGGGCAAACGGGGTGCTCGTAGTGGCTACCTTGAACTCCATACCCTTGTTGCTGGGTTCAGCCTCCACCTCTATTTCGTAAAGCAGAGCACCACTCACCATACTCCACTGAAGCTGAGCGCTCGTTTCCGTCACGTCCGACACTGTCAGGTTGAGCGGCACAGCGCAGCCATTGCCAGAGCCACCACCTCCTGTAGTTGTATTAAAATAAACATATGCCGACCAATCGCTCTTGTCATTACTGCATTTCGAGCGCACTTTAAACTTATACTGCAAGCTCGCATCCAGGTTGCCAAGTGTGTAGAAGGTATCGGCAGTCGAGACCTTTATTTCATAATTCGAATTGCTCGGCTCCTGCTCTATCTCCAACTCGTAAAGCAGAGCGCCACTCAAAGCACTCCAACTCAGTACAACAGAAGTACTCGAAGATGGCTGCACAGAAAGGCCAACGGGCGAAGAACAAGTCCCGTCATCAGGCCTCGCTCCCAGCATATTGTTAGCCCACAAAAGCACCAGCAACAAGGCCATACCTTGTAACACAGCGAACAATCTCTTTTTCATAACAACAGCAAAAAAGTTTAGTGTGAAAAGGAAGGATGCATTGCAATGAGTATCTGGCCAGAGAACTCGATGCGAAGTTTTGTAACACAGCGAAGGGCGTGCAAATCACAGTTTCCGAATAGGCAAAATGCCAGACCCAGGCCGGAAAAAGGTATTCCAAGGCAATGCACAGGCTCCACCTGTCTGGCTAAGCCAGCCACTTTTGCACTGGTTCCTCCATTCTGCCATCCATTTTTTTGGGAAAAAACGGCTCCACAACCTCAAGCCCGGCTCTACACCCAGAAACATGCCAGCGTCTCCTGTCTGGTCCCAAGCGCAGTACTCCTCTCGCCCTTGGCCCTAATAATGGCGCAACAGCTACCCCACCCCTCCGCGCGTGCAATGTTTGGCCACGCCACATCTTGGCTCCAGAAGCCCTGCCCATCCACGCTATTCCACAGCAACCTTTCACCCCCGCATCTGTTTAAACCAACAATTTCAAACACCGCCGCCGACCCAACACCACCGGCGCACACACCTTTTCCCTGTTTCCATTTCCCATGAAGAAAAACAAGAAGCGCAGCGACAATAAGTTGACTGCCAAAGCCCTGCAAATCGAGCTGCTCAAATTTTTGCTGGCTAATCCTCGGAAAACTTTTGCCCCTGCTGAACTCTCCGAATTGCTGGGCGTTGCCAACAACCGCCACTCCATAGAGCACGGCCTACAGCAGCTCGTCCTGGCAGGCTCCGTAGAGATGAAGAAAAATGGCCGATACCGCGCCGCCGTTGACCGCCTAACGACCACCGACACCAAGAGAGAAAAAAATAGCCTACCCCCGAAACCTAAGGCAGAACAGCCCCGCAAGCGCGAACCCAAAGAACCCCGCACAATAGAAGGACGCGTGGATATGACCCGCTCCGGCTCAGCCTACATCGTTACAGAAGAGCACATGGACGACGTCTTCGTGGCCCCGCGCAACCTCAACGGCGCCCTCCATGGCGACATCGTGCGCGTCCTGCTTTTTCCAAAACACCAAGGGCACCGCGGTGCGCCACGACGCCCTGAAGGAGAGGTCATCAGAGTGCTTAAGCGCGCTAAAGAGTTCTTTATCGGTACCCTGCGCAAAAGCCGCAAGTACGCCCTCTTCTTGCCCGGCAACCCTAACATGCCCATAGACGTGTACGTACCCTTAGATGCCTGCGGCGACGCGCGCGATGGCGATAAGGTCATCGTCCACATCACCGACTGGCAAGAAGGCAAAGGCCGCGTGCCCATCGGCAAAGTAACCCAAACCTTAGGCGCCGCAGGAGGCTATGACTTCGAGATGAACAAAATCTTCATCAACGCTGGCTTCGAACTGGCCCACTCCCCCGAAGCCTTGGCCGAAGCCGCAGCCATCCCCGACGTCATTCCGCCACAAGAGTACGATCAACGGCGCGACTTCCGCTCGGTGCTCACTTTCACCATTGACCCCGAAGACGCCAAAGATTTCGATGATGCCATCAGCATACGCCAGTTAGAGAGCGGCAACATAGAAGTGGGCGTCCACATCGCCGACGTAACCCACTACCTTAAGCCGAATACCCGCATGGACGCCGAAGCCTACCAACGCAGCACCTCCGTGTACTTGGTAGGCCGCGCCAATCCCATGCTTCCTGAAAAGCTATCCAACCACCTGTGCTCCCTGGTGCCCTACGAAGACCGCCTGACGTTCTCCGCGGTGTTTGAGTTCGACGCCCAGGACCGCATCGTATCGCGCTGGTTTGGCAAAACGGTCATTCACTCCCAGAAACGCTTCACCTACGAGGAGGCCCAAACCATCATAGAAGACAAACCCACCGAAGCCCTGCGCCAACTGACTATTTATCCCCAACTAGAATGGGCGCTCAGGACACTCCAGCGAATGGCTAAAAAGATGCGACATGAACGCGAACGCAGTGGCGCCATTGGCTTCGACACCGAAGAGGTACGCTTCCGCTTGGCCGAAGACGGAGCACCCCTCGAAGCCTACATCAAAGAGCGCAAGGATGCCCACCTGCTTATCGAGGACTTTATGCTCTTAGCCAACAAGGAGGTTGCCCTATACATCCAGCATAAAAGCACCGGACAGGCAGAGATACCCTTCGTCTATCGCGTCCACGACCTCCCCGACATGGAAAAAGTAGCCGAATTTGCCCGCTTCGCCGCCGAAATGGGCTATCCGCTCAAAGTCAGCACGCCGCGCCAAATTGCCGAATCTTACAACCAACTCATGCGCGCCGCCGAAAAAGACCCGCGCCTTAAAATCTTAGAGCCGTTGGCTATCCGCACCATGGCCAAGGCCATCTATTCTACGCGCAACATCGGCCACTACGGGCTGGGCTTTACACACTACACCCATTTCACCTCACCCATACGCCGCTACGCCGATGTATTGGTGCATCGCATTCTGGAGAAAAACTTGGGTGAAAGCATCTACCGCGCCAACCGCGAACGCCTCGAAGAACAATGCAAACACATTAGTGAGCAAGAGCGAAAAGCCGCCGACGCCGAGCGCGAGAGCATCAAATACATCCAGACCGAACTGCTGCGCCAACACATCGGCGAGGTCTTCGAGGGCTACGTGAGCGGTATTATCGAGCGTGGTTTCTTTGTAGAACTTCTTGGCTCCTTAGCAGAGGGATTGGTGGACTTCAATACCCTGGCTGAAAGGTACACCGTAGAGGAAGGCAACCTGCGCGCCCGCGCCCGCCGCTCCGGTCATACCATCAAGATGGGCGACAAGGTGCGGGTGCGTATCATCGCAGTGGACACCACCAAGAGGCAAATCGAAATGGAGCTGGTGGAGGGCGATGAATAGGCAGATGCTTCGCCCCCTCAATGGTTTAAAGCACAGAGGGCGCGGAGGAGTTCTTCCTCGCGCCCTCTGAATATGAAGTAATGTGACGGCGAGTCTCATGCAAACTCACATGCAATAAAAAGCAGAAAATTGCTGACATAACAACCCATGGTATCTACAGAAGAAGGGCTGTAATCTGTACCTGCAAGAAAGGGATAATCTCATTCTATGATTGTAATTTTCTTTGTTACAATTATTCTGTTATCTTGTTGGAGTTGAAGAAAATACAGCCCCTTAGATAAACCGTCTCGCTGCAGAATAAATAGAGTTGTTCTAAAATAACGATATTTGCACAAAAATCCACCGAACACGATGTTAGACATCCACAGAGCCCTTCGCAATGAGTCCGTTTTGC
>FWWM01007917.1_pt1 | contig 20858 bp, 24 predicted proteins | sample 2228351 | NCBI WGS metagenome assembly FWWM01 (sample SAMEA103939774, study PRJEB20133) | metagenome
CTGGCCGCCAACTGGCAGTAGGCTCACGAGCGGGTATGCTCTGGATAGCGCTCCTCTCGTCACTCCTTGCGTGGGGGAGCGCCACGCCCGCTCTTGTCGCCAAGGCGGACCTCCTTCTCGACCCTCCCGGCGGGCCGTTCGAACTTGACCTTCCGCTGGCCTGTCGAGTCGGCGAGACCTGCTGGAAACAGAAAAGGGGTCGGGAGTCTTTGTTTGCGATAAGGACTCGGCCATCTCGAAGACATTGCGATCGCGTGCGCCTCCAGTTCTACACACCGCCACCACCGTCAACCTTGCGCACGATGATCCAATTAAGACTCCCGACCCCTTTTCTGTTCCGCCTTCGTGACGGTGACCTGGTCGAGCAGCGCCTCACGAGGAGCGTGACCGTCCGGTAGTCTTGCGTTTCCCTCCCTTGTTCTCCGGCGTTCCGGTCAACGACTCTGTCCCACGCCGATTCTCGCGTCCACGATGCGGCAGCCCTGGCCCGGCGCTAACGCGAACACGGGGTTCAGGTCGAGTTCGACGATCTCCGGCACCTCTTCCGCCAGCCTGGAGACGCGCAGCAGCGTCTCTTCGAGGGCCGGCACGTCGGCGGGAGGATGGCCGCGATAGCCGGTGAGGAGCCGATAGCCTTTGATCTCCCGGATCATGTCGGCGGCGTCGCGGTCCGTCAGCGGCGTTACCCGGAAGCGGACGTCGCTCAGGATTTCGACATACACGCCCCCCAGCCCGAACGCGACGAGCGGACCGAACGAGGGATCGTGGGTGACCCCGATCATCACCTCGATTCCGCCCGCGATCATCGGCTGCACCACGACCCCATCCATCGCGTCAAGCTGCCGCATCTGCGCGAGCCGGGACCGGATCGCCTCGAAGGCCTCGCGGACCTGCGTCTCGGACGCGAGGTTCAAGCGGACTCCGCCGGCTTCCGTCTTATGGACGATCCGGTGCGATGCGAGCTTCACCGCGACGGGAAATCCGACCCGGCGGGCCAGAGCGGCCGCCTCGTCCGCGGTCCGGGCCAAGCCGCCGCCGGGAAGGGGAAGTCCCGCGGCGGTAAGGACGGCTCGGGTTTCCTCGACGGTCAGCCACCCGGGTCCACGCTGAGCCAAGGCCTTTTTGCAGGTCTCTTTGGCCGTCGTCAGATCGAGGTCGTCGAAATCCGGAACCATCCCGAGCGGCTGTGCGCGCCACTCGGCGTAGGCGGCCATCTTGCTTAACACCCGGGCCGGCATCTCCGGCAGGGGGTACGTCGGAATCCGTTCGCCGGGAAGGGCGAAGGTCCGATCCTGGTCGCCTTCCGCCATCCAGCACATCAGCACCGGTTTCGCCGCGGCTCCGGCGGCGCGGCCGGCTTCAATGCCCGATCGGATGCCGTCCGCAATGGCGGACGTGTCGGTCGCGGTGACGGAGATGTACAGCACGATCAGGGCGTCGATCTCATCCGCCCGCAGGACCGTTTCGATGGCCTTGGCATATTGCGCCGGCGTGGCGGAAGCGATGAGGTCGACCGGATTCTTGAGGGCGGCGGCGGGCGGGAGGAACGACGCGAGCGCGGCCTTGGTGTGGGCGGACAGTTCCGGCACGAGCAGGCTGGCCGCCTCGCAGGCATCGGTGCAGAGAACGGCCGGGCCGCCCGCGTTGGTGATGAGGCCGACGCGCCGCCCCGGGGGGAGCGGCTGAGCGGACAGGCCGGCGGCCAGCGCGAACAGCTCCTCCAGTGTCTCGGCCCGGATCACGCCGGTCTGATGGAACAATGCCTCGACGGCCGTGTCGCTGGCGGCCAGCGCGGCAGTGTGCGAGCCGGCGGCCCGGCGGCCGGAGGGTGTGCGACCCGCCTTCACGGCGACGATCGGCTTGCGCCGGCTGACACGGCGCGCGATGCGCGCGAAGCGGCGCGGGTTGCCGAATGACTCCAGATACAGCAGGATCACCTCGGTCGACGGATCTTCCTCCCAATACTGCAGTAAGTCGTTGCCCGACACGTCCGCCTTGTTGCCGACGCTGACGAAGGTGGAAATGCCTACCTGGAGTCGGTGGGCGGCTCCGAGAAGGGCCAGTCCCAGGGCGCCGCTCTGCGAGGACATGGCGATCCGTCCCGAAGGTGGGAACAGGTCGGTGAACGTTGCGTTGAGCCGCACGGCCGGATCGGCGTTGACCAGGCCGAAACAGTTGGGCCCGACCATGCGCATCCCGTAATGGCGGACCTTCTCCACCAGGCGCCGTTGCAGCTCGCGGCCCTGATCGTCGACCTCGGCAAAGCCGGCCGTGATCACCACCAGCGCCCGCACGCCGCGCGCGGCGCAGTCGTCCACGATCGGCAGCACCGCGTCGCGCGGCACCACGATCACCGCCAGATCGGCCGGTTCGGGGATCGCCCGGACCGAGGGATACACGCGCAACCCGGCCAGTTCGGTCGCATGCGGATTGACGGGATAGATGCGGCCGGTGAAGCCGCTGGTGCGCAGGGCCTCCAGCAGCCGGAATCCGACGCTCCGAGGATCGCGCGAGGCGCCGACGACCGCCACGGCCTGCGGTTGGAAGAACGGGCGCAGCGATGCCACCGTGGCGAGGCGATCCCGCATCTCGGAGCGACTGACGCTGGCCTCCGTGGGAATAAGCGAGAGCTCGACCTCGATGTCGCCGCCTGCTGGGCTTTCATGGACCGCGAAGCCCGATTCGCGGAACACCTCCCGCATGGCGAGGTTGTCGGCGTGGGTGACGGCCCACAGGCGCCGGAATCCGTGACGGATCGCGAGCAAAGCCAACCGTTCGAGCAGCAATGTGCCGAGACCCTTGCCGTGAAAGGCGTCGTCGACGGCCAGAGCGACCTCGGCGGTGTGTTCGTCCCTGGCCAGGTAGGAGCCGGCGGCGATGATGCGCAACGCGCCTTCCCAGACGCGGGTCACGATCAAGGTCAATTGGGATGTGGGATGTGCGGCGTCGCAGAGTGCGGAGATGACGTCCTCCGGCGGAGTCGTTTCGGAGAAGAACCGGTGCCGCCTGGCTTCCGGCGACAACCGGTCCACAAAGGCGCGGAGAGCCGGCGCGTCTTCAGGTCGGGCGACGTGGACGGCGGCCGTCGTCCCGTCCCGCAGGATCAGGCGACCATGTTCCGGCGCCTCCTGGGTGGGTGATGGGATGAACAGGGGCCGGACGGGCTTCATGAGCGAAGCATCGTTTCTCGTTTCAGTGGCCTGGACCGGCTGTCAGGGAGACGAGAATGGACAATCCGATCAGCACGATGATAATCCACTCGAGCACCTCCATGCGCCTGGCTGCCGCCTGCGCCGCCAGTTTCTCGTAGATGCTCTCGAGCGTACGGAGTTTCCTGGTGATGCTGGCGTCCCACGATTCCAAGTGAAACCGCTGGGAGGCCAGGCGGTGGATGCGGGCCAGGTATTGGTCCCCGAACAGCTTCAAGGTATTGGTGACCCGCTCGAAGAGAATGGCGCTGTCCACCTGTAGTTGGGCGATCGACTCCAGTTCCGTGCGGACCGATCCCGGCAGATGCGACCTGATCCATCCGCGTTTGGACAAGGCCTCATAGGCTTCATCCAGGGCCCGATCGAGCTGGCGATCCAGCAGGCGCATCTCCAGCAACTCGACGTTGGCGAATTCGAGCACGGCCAGCACGTCCTCCATATCCTGCCCCAACAGGAGAGCCGCATTCCAGTCGATGACGGCGATATCCTCAGGACCGAACGACAGACGATATCCGATCGCGTCCTGGATTTCCTGTTCCGCCAGACTCTGCGATTCCGAGCGCAGGACCTGCGCGACGGCCAGAGCGTGGTCGGTGACGAGGTCCGAGCCGCTGAGGGAGGGAGTCGACGTTTCGATGTGATAAATCACGTAGTCTTCCACGGAGTCGACCAGGTGGGGGCGTTCCACAGCCTCGCCGATGGCGGCCAGCAGCTCTTCCACCCGCCGGCGCGACTCGGCCCGAAGCGGCTCATGGTCGTACAGATCCTGGCTGAGCGACAGCAGGTCGAAGAAAGTTCCGCTCAGCGGGATGGTATAGGTGAGAGACACGGCGCCGAGGTCATACAGCAGCAGATCCACGCCCGGATCGGTGTGAAACCGTCCGATCGTGAGCGGCTCGGTGTCCGCTCCGATCCTCAGCGGCGCGGGGCTGTAGTCGAAATAGGCGGGCGCCCGGCGCTTGTGTTTGATCCGGCTCCGCTCCTTGATCGTCGTGATCCGGCGTTCGGCCTCGTTCAGGTCGACCGATTGTCCGATGTCGTAGGCGAACATCGCGTAGGCCGTCCCTTTCTCTATCTGCAGGATCGGCGGCAAGGAACCCATGTCGCTTTCCGAGCGTCTCCCGGCGTTAGATCAGCCGCTGGGCCCTGGCTTCGAGGTACAGGTCTTTTTTCGTCAACAGGACGGACCCCAACCCGAAGAGCACGGCCAGGAGCGTCGCAAACACGCCGAGGAAGGGAACGGCGGTCAAAAAGAAGTACAGGCACAACCCGAACACGAAGGCCCATCGATCGCGGTCGGGGACGCCGAGCCGGTCGAAGACGAATCGTCCCAGCAGCGCGATGGTGAACACGCGGGAGACGTACAACACGATGGCGTACCAGGCCAGAAGCAGGACGGCGAGCGGAATCCCGAGCACGGTCACGGCCAGCAGCCCGGCCGCCAGCGGGATGGCCGTCAGGCCGAGCAAGCCCACGCCCAGGGACACCAGCGGCTGCTGCGACAGGTGTATCAGCGCGCGCTGGGTGGGAGCCGGGTACAGGCGCATGAGCAGCAACCCGATCACGAGCGTCGACACGAAGCTGGCCGCGGCCGCCACGAGCTTGAAGCCGACGAGCAAGGCGAGGACGTCCTTGAGCGTCGGCAGCAGTTCTTTGGGCACCATCCGTCTGATGGTCTGTCCCGAGACCACGGCTTGGGGATCGATCGAGGCGGGAAGCCGGCTCCAGTACATCAGATTCCCCGCCACCGCCGCCTTGGACGAGAGGCGCAAGGCGCCAACCGCGGCGGTCAAGTCGCCGCCGATGCGGTTGGAGACGCTGAGGTTCCCCGCGGCGATGCGCGCATCCCGGTGGATCAAGCCGCCGAGTTCAACCTGCCCGCCGGCCGCGATGATGTTGCCGCGAAAGAGCGCCGAGGGCGTCACGTCGATGCTGCCGCCGGCGATGGTGGCGTTTCGGCCGATGTCTCCGTTGAAGGTCAGCTTGCCCCCGACCGCGCGAACATCCTGAGACACCGTGCCGGAGACGGTCACGGTTCCGCCCGCCGCCAGCAGGTCTCCGTTGACGATTCCGTCGACCAGGATCTGCCTGCCGGCCGCATAGACATCCCCGTTCACCGTCCCGGAGATTTCCACGATCTTGCCGACGGCGAAATAATCATGGTCGACGACCGCGCCGGCCGGCAACACCACGAGTTCGTCCCCGCCGGTCTCCCGACGGTCTGTGTCCTCCGCCGCGGCGGGACTTCCCGAAGACAAGACGAGCAGGACGACCATGAGCGCCGCAGTCACCGGCCGTCGGCTGATTCCGGACTGACGCGGCTGGGAGGGCCGAGTGTTCATGAGGGGCTTTCTTGTTCTCGCAGCCGCGACTCGCGCTCCCCGCGCGAGTCGCGCGAGTCGCGCGACGCGGGGGTTTGCACGGGTTAATTCGCGAGCCACTCCGGCTTCAAGATGAGGATGACCCCCAGCCCGAGCATGACGGCTCCGCTCGCGAACTTCAACCAGCGTCCTTCCCGTTCCTCGAGCTTTCGGCGTCCCAACGTCACGACGGCGATCGCCACCACGAGACTATCGTCGAGCATATAGGCCAGATTGTAAAGCGCTAAATATCCGTAATATTCCCACCAGGCCAGGGAGTGGAGCGCGAGGATCTGGGTATAGACCGCCGGAAAGCCAGCCGTGCAGAGCAACTCGATCAGATTGACGAGGACCGCGAGCGCCGCGACGCCGATCAGGGCGCCGCCGAGGTGTTCCGCCTGGAGGACCCGCCGAATCCCGGCGTAGAAGCCCGGCTTGGCGGCCTCAGGAATGCTGAGCGACGGTCCGCGACCCAGGGCGACGAAGTCCTTGAGATTCATCATGCCGATCAACGAAGCCGCGCCGCCGAGAATGACCTGGACCGTCCGGGAAAGACCGATCAACAAGAACAGATTCAGCCAAGCGGCCATGAAGGCGAAGTAGACGAGTCCGCTGATCGCGACGAAGGTCCCGGCGACCAGCGCCATCTTCACCCGGTCCTGCAGGTTCACCAAGAGGGAGAGCAGGAAAAGCAACGCCCACATGGCGCAAGGGTTGAATCCGTCCAGCAGCCCGATCACGACGGTGAAGAGCGGCAGGCCGAGGTCGTGCGCGTTGAGCCGTCCCATCCAAGGCGTCTCGACACTCTCCGTCTGCGAGGGAGCGGCGGCCTCGGCGTGATCGCAGTTCCGGAGTGTGTCGGGAAGACAGGCGCCGGCCGGTGGTTCGGCGGTTTCGCCGTCAGGCGGCCGGTCTAGCAGGGCCTTCAGCCTGGCGCCCGTCGTTCGACCGTCGATGAAGCCGATGATCAATTGGCCCCGCAGGTAGAACGCCGGCACGCCGAGCGTGCGCACGTCGAATCGAGCGGCCAGGACCTTGAGTCTCGCCAGAGCCTTCGGATCCTGTCCGATGTCTTGAACGGCGATGCGGAGAGTTGGCCGCTCCCGTTGGAGCTCGTTCAGGAATCGTTTTGCCGCGGCGCAATGGGGGCAGCCTGCGCGGGTGAAGACTTCAATGTCGACCGGCGTCTCGGCCCGACTGACCGGCGTCCCGACGAGGAAGACGAAGCCGATCAGGCACGGCCCGAGGATGAACCGGGCTCGCAGAACGATGCCCCAGCCTCCGACCGCCAGGCTCCCGCTAACTGGTCGCATCGAACGGCGCCATCATCCTGATGTAGGACAGCACGTCGCGGATCTGTTCGTCCGTCAAGCGCTCGCGGAACCCGTGCATCGGGGTGAACAGGACGCCGTGGGAGATGGTGATCAACAGCTCCCAGTCGGTCTTCGACCGGGACCGAATGGACTGCAGGTTTGCCGGGGGGACGATCAGGTAGCGCCCTTCCGGCCCGGTCCCATCCAGATTCGTGCCGTGACAGCGAAGACAATGTTGCGCGTAAATTCCCTCCCCATTCCGAGGGTTCCCCTGCATTCCCTGCGCGGCCACCCAGGAACCGCAGAAGCAGAAAAGGACGGCGATGACAGCGGCGGCGATTCGTGTGACAGGCATGGTGGACGGCCTCCTGGCTTTCGGTTAACGCACGACGAGCACGGGACGGGTCGAACGGTGCGTGATCGAGTGCGAGACGCTTCCCAAGAGGAAGCGGTCGGCCCCCGTTCGCCCGTGTGATCCCACGACCAGCAGATCGAACGCATCTCCCAGCGTGGCGATCATGCCGGCAGGGTCTCCGCTCAGGATCTGCGTGGTGACCGTATAAGAATGATGGTCCGCCAGCGCAGCCGCCGTCGTCTTCACCAGGTCTTCGGCGTATTGCCCGGCCGACTCGGCCCATGATGCGAAGGCTAGAGCGCCGGTGGGTTCGGTGAGAGGCAGCGGCTCGATCACTGTGGTGACGACCAGTTCGACCGGCGTGCGGAACGGGTGGTCGATCAGCCACGTCCGGATGCGCTGCGCGTCCTCCGTGCCCTCGACGGCTACGAGAACCCGCTTGAGCGGACGGGCCTCGCCTTTGACGATGAGCGTGGGGCAGGTCGCGTGCATGAGGATGCGATGGGACACGCTCCCCAGCGCGAGTTCGCTCACCGGTCCACGGCCGCGGGCGCCGACGGCGATCAGATCGGGAGCGACGCCCCGAACGGTGTCCAGGACGAACACGGCGGGACGCGCGAGGTCGTACACCTTCCGCACGGACGGCGTGCTGGGCGGAACCAGGTCCGACATCCGTTCCATCAGTTGCCGGCCGGCGTCCAGCATCGCCCGGCGGAACTCCCCGTACCCTTGCAGGTTCGCCGCCTGCGCGACCACGGGATAGCGGACAATGCCCAGATCGACGGCGTGCGCCAGGACCACTTCTTGCGGCGCATAGAGCTCAAACACCTCCCGCACGGCGGCGAACGCCTGTTCCGACCAGTCCACAGCGATGACCACCTTCATCAATGAGATCCTTTGTTCCTCGACCTCGTCACCCGGCTCCGGCTTTTGAGCTGATAACCGACGGCGAATCGCTGATAGCCGGCAGCGAACAGCCAAGAGCTGCGCTAGGCCGCCGGAATTTCGAGCAGGTACAACTCGCCCTTCATCCCTGGATGCAGATCGCAGCGGAACGAATAGTTGCCGACGCGATCGGGCGTGAAGCGGATCACCAGGGTCTTCCCCGGGTCCACATACACTCCTTCCACCCCTTTTCCATATGCGGCGACGCCTTCACCCTCCACGCGCAGCGCCAGTTGCGCGAGCACCGGTGCCGTGAACCCGTGGCGGAGGATGTCTTGATTGCGAAGGATGATGACGGTGGGAATGCCCGGACGGATCGGCGCCGGTTGGGTCAAGAGAAACTCATAATTGCGGATCGTGAGGTCGATGCGTTGCTCTTGAGCGATGCGGTTATCAGGCTGGTCACCGGCGAATCCGAATCCGGAAACGAGGAAGATGAGCCCGACGCAAACGGCGCCGCGAAGCGAAGTACCCATTCGACTTGCCATCGTGTCCTCCCATTGTCTCCGCTCAACGCAAAGCATTGAGTTCCTCGTAGTGCGACGCGACCACGCGAAGGAGTGCCTGCCGCAGCTCCTCGCCCCGGTATTGGCGATTGACGACTTTTCGCAGTCGTGCGGCCAGCGTGCCGTCCCCGAGCGTCCCTTCCGCCCAGCGGACGAAATCCTGCCGGCGGTCATGGTATTCCAGGCTGCCGATCGGAAGGCGGGGAATGAGTTGGAGAAATTCGTACAGACTGGCGGCTTCCTGGCCGATTGCTCCCTGTTCGTCCCGGAACCAGAAACGCTTCCCTGGCGGCAACGGCGTGTCAAGATACTTATAGAGGTGGCGAATATGGGGGACCCGCCGGATCGCGGGACGCATCCGGACCATCTGGCCGCCGCACAGGAGCGCGTGCCCCATCGGAATCTCGTCGAGACGGGTCTCCGTCAGCCCGCAAATGCGGCAATGCTCGCGGAGGCCGCGGGCCGCCTCCGGGTCCGACACGCGGGTGAAAAGGCAGTGGTGTAAGGCCTCCAGCACCGGAGCGCCGAGGCGATCCGGTCGATAGGAGACGAAGGCCCACCCTCCGGCCGCCAGCAGCGGAAGGACGGCCCCGGTCACCTCGCCGCCGCTGACGGCAAATTGTTGCGCTTCGTCCAATACGATCCAATGCGGGCGGTACCGTCGCTCGCGGACCGGGCGGAGCGCGCGGAGCAACTCGGTGACGTAGCCGCTTCGCAAGGGGACCGGATACTGGCTGAGATCCAACGTCAGCGAGACCCCGCCCTCGTCGAGCAACGAGACGACGGCCGAGGGAGGCGGCAGGCTGGCGCGGTCCCCGCTGACGGATACGAAGCGCGGCAAGACCCGCAGCCCGCGAAAGTCGCCCTCGGGATCGATCAGCAGGACCTGGTACTCCTCATGGTGCAAGCCCTCGGCGATCAGGCCGACCATCCAGGACTTCCCGGTTCCTGAGTCGCCGAACACCCCGAGATTCCGTCCGGCCAGGCGGGAGGCCGGAAGGGTCACGGTGGATCCGGCTTCGGTCTGGCCGAGCAGGATCGGGCGTTCCCGCTTGAGCGGAATGTCCAGGAACTGGCCGGCCAGCGGATAGCGTTCCAGGATTTCCCGCACGCCTTGAGGGCCCGGCGCCTCGGCGACGACGTCCGCCAGTTCCCGCACCGCGGGAACCGCATCCGCGACGGCGACTGCGACTTCAGCCAGGGTCAGCATGGACAGGTCGTTTTCCGCGTCGCCGAAGGCTGCCAGGTTGCGTGGCGAAAAGCCGCACAGCGCGAGCAGGCGTTCCAAGCCGGTCCCCTTGGTGGCGCCCGGCGGCAAGACCATGACGGCACCCTTGTTGTATTCGATCGAGGCACTACCGCCGTAGGCGCCGGCCACCTGCCAGAGCGTCTGATCGTGCGGCGTCCCGGTGGCGGCGATGGCCAATCCCCGCTCAAACGGAATGCCGCGCTCTTCCAAGGCCTTCACGAGGTTCGCATCCAGTTGGCCGAACGGCAGATACGTTTCTCCGCTGCCGGTGTGAGTCAGCACCGCGCCGTTCTCCCAGACGATGCCCATGAACAACTCGCCGAGACGGCCCAACGCAACCGTCTCGAAGCGCCGACCGGTGACCAAGAACAGCGCATGCCCCATGGCGCGGCAGCGTTCGAGCGCCGTCACCAACTCGGGAGGGACGACCCCGTCTATGGCGAGCGTCCCGTCGAAGTCGAAAGCCATCACGCGGCGATACATCACGCCTACCGGCGAATTCTGAATGCTGAATTAAGAATGTTGAATTGCAGCATTCCGACAATTCATAATTCAGAATTCCTAATTCATCATTTCTTCAGATGCCCACCAGCACCCGGTGCGCGCTGATGGCCCGCAAGGTCCGCATCACGTCCTCGTAGGACAGCTCGGGCACCTTCTTGCCCTTCGTTTCCTCCGCCTTCAACACCAGATCGTTCATCGACAGCATCCCCTGGAGGACGCCGTCTTCGTCGACTACCGGGAGCCGGCGGACTTTCTCCCGTTTCATGAGATCGAGCGCGGTATGGACATCGTCGGTACCGCGGCAGGTGTACGCTTTCCCGGAAACCGTCTCCCACACCGTGATCTCAGCGGCCGGTTTGTTCTTTGTGGCCACGGCCATGCAAATGTCACGGTCGGTAATGACCCCGAGAACCTTGCCCTCGACGTTGAGAACCGGCAAGACTCCGCAATCACTGTCCCACATCATCTTGGCGGCCTCGGCCAGATTCGTGTTGGGGCCGCAGCACTGCACGTCCCGCGTCATGATGTCTTGAACTTTCATGGTATCCCTCCTTTCCGAGCTTGCCGAGCCGCTCGCCCGCAACCATCCGGCTTTTCGGTTCTCTTCCTTGCGTCGGCGTCATCGTTCCCACTTCACGCGAACGAACTGCTCCCCTTCATCGTAATGGACCCGGAACTCGCCTTGATAGGCATGGTGCAGCATCTCCCCGATGCGCCGCGGCAGGTGGGTGTCGGTGGTCGAGACGACCAGCGTCTCATCCTGCTGTTCGATCGTCATGATGCGTGAAAGGGGATGCTCGGCCTTCTCCTTCGCTTCGGTGTTGCGGACGACGCCGAGGATCTCCTCCCGATGGTCGATCAGAAACGGACCGGCGATGGTGAGCAGGCCCTTCGGGTACTTGTCGCGAATGCGATGGCAGGCCGGGCACAGGGCCTCGTGCGCTCCTGCAGGCTTGGAAGCCCAGGTCCACCGGCCCTTGTGGAACACCGCGCCGCACTCGGGGCACACGGTAGGTTCCTTGAGCTTGCCCGGCAACTTATAGGTGTCGTGCTGGTATTCCTGGACGATCCGATCGCGCCGCACTCCCAGCCCTGCGGGGGTCTTGGTCTTTGCAGACATAGAGTGTCCTTTCTTCGTTCGCGGCAAAACCGCGGATTGGCCCTCGGTCACGCGGTCGGCCCCTGCCGGTGGGCGCGCAGCGCCTCTTCCGCCAAGTTCAGGTAGCGGAGAACATCCGCATCGTCGACTTGGGCGAAGTCGGCATAATGGCTTCCGACCGCAAAAAACGGCTCCGGCGCCTGTAAGACGGCCAACTCATCGACCAATCGTCCGACTTCTTGGAGCGTCTCGCGGGGCCCCACCGGAACGGCCGCGATCAACCGGCGCGGCTTCAAGTCCCGTATCGCATCCAACGAGGCAAAGAACGTCGCGCCGGTCGCAATGCCGTCGTCCACGAGCAACACCGTTCGATTGGTGATCGTCGGCTGTGTCCGTCCTTGCCGGTAAAGCGCCTGCCGTCGGGCGATCTCTTCCTGCTGCGCCCGGATCAGCTTTTCCAATTCCGCCTGCGAGGGACCGTACAGCCTGACCGCCTCCTGGTTGAGATACAGCGAGCCGGTCTCGCTGATCGCACCGAGGGCGTACTCGGGATTGTCCGGCGCCCCGATTTTCCTGGTGATGAACACATCCAAGGGAAGACGAAGCGCGAGGCTCATCTGATAGCCGACCGCCACTCCGCCCCGCGGCAAGGCCAGGATCAAGGCCGCCGGATCGTCCCGGTAGTGCTCAAGCCGGGCCGCCAGAAGGCGGCCCGCCTCTTCCCGGTCGCGAAATAGGGCGTCGATTCCGATCTCAAGAGCCATCGGCGGCACCCTATAGCAGACCGCCGGTGACGCCGACGCCGATCAGGAAGATCGCGAGAAACGCCAGCGCCGCGAGCAGCCACCATAGTCGGCGGGCCGGACTCAACGGCGCCCGCGCATGGTCCCACTGCATCGACCATGGAAATTCCAAGTCGTGCGGGCGATGTGACATGGTGACCCTCCTCTCCGAGCTTGCCGAGCCGCTCGCTCGTTATCGCTTGATCGCATGTGGCGCGAGCGGAGTGCGTCTGCGATCAACCGGCGTTCTCAGTTTCCGTCCGTGCGTTGGCCAGGCTCTCAGGCGACCTTCACCTCGATGGCCTTGGGTTTCGCTTTCTCGGACTTGGGCAAATGCACCTTCAGCACGCCGTCCTTGTACTCGGCGCTGACTTTGGATCCGTCGGCATCCTCCGGCAGGGTAAAGCTCCGCATGAAGCTCCCGTAAGCCCGCTCCACCCGATGATACTTCTTGCCCTTTTCTTCCTTTTCGTACTTGCGTTCTCCCGAGATCGACAGGACGTTGTCTTGAATGGTCAACTTCACGTCCTCTTTTTTCACTTCCGGAAGCTCCGCCTTGATCACGTACTCCTTCTCGTCCTCCGTGATGTCCACGAGCGGCGACCATTCCGCCACCGTCATGGCCTCTTTCTCGCCGCCGGATCGCACCGGCACCCGGCCGAACACAGACATCAGCCGCTTTTCCATCTCTTCCAATTCCTTAAACGGATCCCAGCGCGTCTTTAACGGTTCCCACGGTGTAATGGCGCCCATGACCTCTCCTCCTTGTTGAATGACGAAAGATTTGTCCTCCCCCTCCGAAGGATTTTGCATCTGGAGTGCCAGTACCGAAGAACTCGGACAGCGGACAAGACTCTCACGGCAACGGGCACTTATGGAGATCTGACGGGAAACCGATCAGCGGGACGAAGACCTATTGTGGCGTTTCGGGCCAGCGACGGGACTACCGCTGTTGCCTATTACCTCAGGCGCTAAGTCAGAAAGGCTTTCCGAAGCCGAACCAGGAACTCGTCGACGAGGCTCAGATCGGATCGGTGTGTACAGTGCGCCAGCCGGCGCCGAGCCTCCTGGGTCCAGTACTCGCCCAGGTCAATGACCTCTCCGACGCGGTAGTTGCCCGCTTTGATCTTCCGGATGGTTTCGCCGATCGGGGTTTCGGCGATGCGCACGCTGAACGTCTCCCGCTCCAGGAGTTCGCAGAGGTTGAACAAGACACGGAGGTAGGCGGCGGCGTACTTCTCCGGGCGCTCGTCCTTTTTGTCCAGCATCTTCCTGCGCTGATTTTCGCAATAATTGATGAACGCGTCATAGGCCGTCTGCGGAGACCAGACGTGAGGAAAGAGCCGCCGGAGTTCCGTTCCCCAGTCATCCATTGCCACGACCGGAGCCACGAAGGTCTCGAGGATCAGCGGATGGCATTGCGTGCCGAGGAGGAGAAATTGGCCGACCTCCCAGGCCGTTTCGTCGGCTTCCTCTTTCGTCATGCGTGCGCCCTGATACTTGAAGCCCAGGCGGAACATCTCCGCGGTCGGCATGACGAACACGCTGCGATAGTCGGCGTCGCTGCCAGGCGCGGCCAGGCCGTGGGCCTGGGATCCAACGAGGACTTTAATGATTGTCCGGTCGGCGCTCTTTTGTGCGGATTCCATCACAAGCCGTTCGGTTCGATGTGAGCGTTGTCGAGGTGAATCCTCAGATTTTTCTGAGCGCTTCAGCGCTCAGCATGATCACTTCGATTTCTTCGGTAATGTCTTCCTGGCGCAGGACGTTGCGCTTGACCTGCAGCTCCGAGATTTCTTTTTCCAGCCGTTGGATCGCCTGATCCATGTGTTGAAAGCGGCGGCGATTTTCGGCCATGAGCGAGCTGTAAAACACTTCGTGCAAAACGGCGAACAGGTAGTGGTCGAACAGGTCGGTCACGAAAGAAAGCGCATCGAGGTTCAAGAGGGGCGGAGAGGAAAATCCGGCCGGTTGGGGTCTGAGGTGCTGGAAAGGGTGCCGGATTTGAATGGGCGTCCCGCCGGAATCGGGGCCGTGGTGCAGAATGGCCAAATCCAGGGGACAAGCAGGCGCCAGGTGCGCCTGTAAGTCCCTCAGCGTATCCATGACCTTGATAAGCACGGCCTGAACCTCCTCGGCGACCGTTGGCCCCCCTAGACGGGCCGCGACGCGGCGGTCCTCCTCCACGAGGACCGAAAGCTTGTGCCCGACCGTGATGAGAAACGGGCTCCCGATTGAAGCCTCTTGTAAATGTCGGTTCAGAGCCTCAATCAGGACCCGATTGAAATCTCCACAAAAGCCGCGCTCGGAGCCAATGATCAGATACACAGGTTTGACCTGATCGGGATGGCGGAGGGCCGCCGGATTGAAGGTGAAAAAATCAGCGGCAACCGCCTCAATCGAGTCGACGACTCTGCGTTGCGCCGCGAGAAAGCGGCTGAGCTTCTGAGTCTCCAACAGAGAAAGATTTTTCATGGCGCTGAGAATACCATTGATCTCGCTCAACGCGCGGAGATGGTCTGCGAGTTCCCGCTGTCTGCTCATGCCAGAACCTGCTCTTGCAACCAGCTCCCGAGCGCGGCGGCCCACTCTTCGTCGGTGCTGTCGAGCGTCAACTGGCTGTTCGGAAGGTTTGCTAAGAGCCGTTCCAGCAGGACTCGGATTTCACTGGGCGAGCGGTCGTCGAACAGTCCTCGGTTGAATCCCATCAGCCAGGCCAGTTGGAATTCGATGGGGAGGGGGGCTAGCCGGTCTTGCTTGAGTAGCTCGCGCAACAGGCGTCCGCGCGCGATCTTGGCCTCCATGGAGGCTTCCAAGCGGGCGCCAAAACGGGTGAACACTTCCAGCTCAAGAAATTGGAGGTAGTCCAGTTTCATGCGTCCCGCCTGCTCCTTGATCCGAGGATGCTGCCCCTTTCCGCCGACGCGCGAGACCGATCTGGTGACATCGATTGCGGGTAGCACCCCGCTGGCAAACAAACCGGTGTCCATGTAAATCTGCCCGTCTGTAATCGAGATCAGGTTCGTCGGAATATAGGAGGCGATCTCCCCTTGCGAGGTTTCTACGATGGGCAAGGCTGTCATGCTCCCGCCGCCGACGCTTGGCGCCAGGCAGGTCGAACGCTCGAGCAGGCGTGAATGGAGAAAAAAGATATCCCCGGGATAGGCTTCGCGCCCGGGGGGCCGACGCAGCAGCAGCGAGAGTTCCCGATAGGTTTGGGCATGCGTCGTCAGATCGTCATACACGATCAAGGTGTCCTTGCCCTGCCACATCCAGTATTCGGCGACCGCACAGCCGGCAAACGGAGCCAGGTATTTGAGTCCGGGGAGGGCGGTCGCTTCGGCGGCAACGACGGTCGTATGCTCCATCGCGCCATAGGCGCGCAAGGTTTCGACGATGTTGACCACACTCGAGCGTTTTTGACCGATCAGGGTGTAGACGCAGAGGACATCCTTGCCCCGCTGGTTGATGACGGTATCGATGGCCAGAGCTCTCTTCCCGACGCCATTATCTCCGATGATCAATTGGCGTTGTCCCTTGCCGATGGGGATGAGGGTATCGACAACTTTATTCCCCGTGTACAAGGGCCGATGGACGAAATCGCGCGACACAATCGGCGGCGAGGCGACGAACAGATCGCGCCGACCTGCACAGTCCGGTGCGGGCAGCCCGTCAAGCGGGAAGCCCAGCGGATCGATGACACGGCCAAGTAAGGAATCCCCGACCGGAATGCTGAGCCGCTGTCCGGATAGATGAGCGGTCGTCCCAGCCGTGAGCGTGTCCGTTTGCCGCAAGAGAATTCCGCCAAGCAGGTCCTTTGCCAGGTGGTACACCAGCGCGTGACTCCCGTCTTCCAGAGCCAGGACCTCGTCGATCGCGGCGGAAGGAAGTCCCTCGATCCAGACGATGCCGTCTCCGACGGACACGACCCGTCCCTGTTCCGTGACTCGTAACCCGAAACGGTACTGATCGAGCCATGCCGCCCGGCTCGCGATGAGCGAATTAGGAGGCGGTGATTGGACCGGCATGATGAGTCGCCTTCACAAAGAATTTCAATTCGTCCTGCAGATTCGCACCCATCACCCAGTGACCGAGACTGAGACGGACGCCGGCCAATAACTGAGTATCCTGCAGCCACTCACAGGCGACAGGCCGGCCGATCAGGGACCGAAGCGCTTCCGACAACGCATCGCGCTGGGTTGGGGTGAGCGGGTACGCGCTGGTGACCGTGACCGGCACTTCCGGCTTCGCGCATGCGGCACAGAGCGACTCCCACTGCTCCTGGGCTCGCAAGGCTTGTCTCTGTTCTTCGGGCAGCGTGCGCAAATCGTCCAGGATCAGCGCCACCAAGCGAGATCCCAGTTCGGGACCGGCGACGCGCGACAAGAGCCTCGAAGCGAATTCTACGCTCTGCGCCACGGCGGCCTCCTCCGCTTGGCGCGTCAGCTCGCCGAGATGACGCGCCTCCAGGACCCTGGCTTTCTCGCGCTCCTGCTCCAGCGAAGATCGAAGACCGGCCAGCAGGCGGGTGCGCTCCGCGTTCACGTCTGCGAGCATTTGTGACCGAACCTTTTCTTTCTCCTGTTCCCAATCGGCGAGCCGATGCTCGTACTGGTCGCGCAGGGTTTGCGCCTCCTGCCGGAGCCGCTCTGATTCTGACAGGGTCTTCTCAACCGCAGCCCTGCGCTGGGTGATCGCGTTCAAGACCGGCTTGTACAGAAAGCGCTTGAGAATCCATATCAGGACCAGGAAATTGATGATCTCCAGGAGAAAGGTCGACCAATCCAGGTTCATACCTTACCTTCTCCGGTCGAACACGACGCTGCGATGGCAAGGCCGTGCGGTCTGACGTTCGACATCTTCGATCTCACTTCAACAGATATTCAAGAAGGGGGTTTCTGAACAGGATGATCAGGACGATCACCAGACAATAGATCGCCAGCGATTCGATCATGGCCAGCCCGATGAACAGCGTCCGCGTGATCGACTTCTCGGCTTCCGGCTGTCTGGCCAAGGCCTCCAGAGCCTGGCTGATGGCACGGCCCATGGCCAGGGCGGGAAACATCGTACCTGCGGCGATGGCCAATGCCGCAAAGACGGTGGAAGCGAGCGCAAACCAGGTCATGTCACGCATGGGTGACCTCCCCTTCTTTGTGTTGTCGGTACCGCTGTGTCTGAATCGCGCCGGCGATATAGATCAAGGCGAGCATGCCGAAGATATAGGCCTGGATCAGAGCCTCGACGATGTGCAGCAGCAACAAGGGCACGGGCGCCAGAAACCCGGCCACCAGCAGGACCAGCAGCGCAGCCATTTCAAGGCTCATCATGTTGCCGAACAGACGGATGGCCAGGGCCAAGGTTCTTGTGACCTCGCTGATAATGTGAAATGGAAACAGAACAGGCAGCGGGGCGAGGTAATGGCGAAGATAAGTTTTCACCCCGTCAGCCTTGATGCCGAACCAATGGACGGACACACACACCAAGGTTGCCAGGGCTGCGGTCACGGAGAGATGAGCCGTCGGCGCATCCACGCCGGGAACAAGGCCGCTCAGATTGGCGACCACGATGAAAATCCAGAGGGTGCCGATGAACGGAAAAACCTGCTCGGTATGGGAGGGCAACACCGCGCGAATAGCATCTTCGATCGCCCCGACGATTCCTTCCAAGGCCGCCTGTATGGGACCCGGGTCGAGGCTGAGGCGGCGTGTCGCGGCCCAGCAGAGTCCGGCCAGGACGAGCATGATGCCCCAGGTTGTGATGACCGCGCGGGCGATCCCGATCGGACCGATCTGAAACACAAACTCCTTCGATCCCACGCCGTCCATCAATTATTCCCTCACGAACAAGTAGACGTTCATCGCTCCGACGGCCAGGCCGAGTACGATCAGACTCAGAGTCCATCGGATGGAATAGCCTTCAGAGAGGCTGTCCAGCCAATGGCCGAGGTACGCACCAGCGATCATCGGCAGCACGAATAACAGGCCCAGTGTGCCGATGTAGGCGGTCTGCGCCAGCAGAGTGGGACGGTCTTTCTCCGCCTGCTTCATCCGAGCCGCCTGTCGCTCGACTTGTTTCTTGAGTTCTTGGTGGTTACCGACGGTCATGGTTCACCGCGTCCCATCTTCCACAGGCGCTTGAACATTTCTTCCTCAAGACGGCGCAAGCTGTCTTTCATGCTGCGCAAGGACGTCTCTTCGGCGAGCAACCGCTGATCGAGTTCCCGGCTGATGCGGGCATAACTCTCGTCACGGAGATATCGGCGCGTGTTAATAAACAGTTCGTTGCCAACGAAGTAGAGCAGGGCACCCGGGAGCGCCAGGAACTGCCAGGGGCCGTCACCGGTACGAAACCGCGCCAGACCGAACACCAACGAGGTCATCATGCGCTCATGACCCGCAAGGATGCCGAATGAGCCGGACCGATCCTCGCCGACGAAACTGGTGACGCCTTCGATCCGCTCATATTGGGTGGCGGCCTGCAGGTGAAGCACAAAGGGGTTCATGCCCGCATGTCCCTCATGGGGCCCCGCATGTAGCACTGGTCCTCCGGCATGTCGTCGAATTCTCCATGCAGAAAGGCTTCGCAGTCCAGAAGCGTGGTCTCGAGTGGCACCGAGACACCCGCGATCCCCGTGAATGCAGCGGTGACATAGAACGGTTGGGTGAGATAGCGTTGTAGTTTCCTGGCTCGCAGCACGATGCGCCGGTCGGTGTCGGACAGCTCTTCAAGGCCGAGCATGGTGATGATATCTTCAAGCTCGCGATACCGGGCAAGATGCTCGCGGACCCCTTGCGCCGCTGCGTAGTGCCGGTCTCCAAGAAAATGACGGTCCATGAGTTTGCTGGTGGACTGCAGAGGATCCACGGCGGGGTAGATCCCTTTGCCGGCCTGCGAGCGGGTGAGGATCACGGTCGTGTCGAGATGGTTCAGAATGCTGACGACGGCAGGGTCGGTCATGTCGTCGGCCGGAACGTAAATGGCTTGCACTGAGGTAATGGCGCCTTTGGTGGTTGAAATGATGCGGTCTTGCAATTCGGCCACTTCAGTCATGAGTGTGGGCTGATACCCTACGGTGGCCGGCATTCGTCCCAGCAACCCGGAGATCTCGCTCCCTGCCTGCACGAACCGAAACACATTATCCATGAGGAACAGCACTTCCTTGTGCAGCGTGTCCCGCAAATATTCAGCATAGGTGAGCGCGGTCAGCGCCACACGGAACCGCACTCCCGGCGATTCATCCATCTGTCCGAAGACCATCAGGGTTTGCGGCATCACGCCGGCCTTCTGCATCTCGTGCCATAGCTCATGGCCTTCGCGTATCCGTTCCCCGACACCGGCAAAGACCAACACGCCATGATGCAGGGCTACGATGGCGTGCATGAACTCCGTGATGAGCACGGTCTTGCCGATTCCGGCTCCGCCGAACAAGCCGGTCTTCCCGCCTTTGATAAAGGGGCAAAGCAGATCGATCACCTTGATGCCCGTTTCCAGAATTCCGCTGGCGCGCACGGTCTGATGCAAAGGGACCGGGTTCCCCAAGATGTTGCGGAACTCCTGACCGCTGAGAGGCGGCCCGGCATCCAAGGGTTCGCCGAACGCGTTCAAAAGGCGGCCAAGGCATCCCGGAGAGACGGGAACCTGTAATGGGGCCCCGGTGTCGAAGATGGGCATCCCCCGCCGCAGGCCCGCCGCGCTGTGGAGTGTGATCGCCCGCACATGGCGTTCGTCCAGATGCTGATACACCTCGAACGTGTATCGCTCGCTATCGAGAGCCAAATACAGGGCTTGGTGGAGCGGGGGCAGGCGCTTGCAAGCGATGTCCACGACGGGCCCATGAACCTCGGCGATCACACCGATCGGTAGGCCGTGGCGCGGTTGGGGCATCGAATCCATGAGTTCCGGTCCTCTGTCGGCATCGCGTGAGCGAACAAACACCCAAGGAATGAGGTGTCAAAAAACTCCGTCACCTTGCCAAGAGCATCTTGAGCGAGATCGCGAGGATGGCCACTCCGAATATCCCCTCCAGCATGATCTTCGACAATCCCATGGCGAATCTCGCTCCTAACAGTCCGCCCAGGAAGAATCCAACGCAGATGAGCATCGCGATTTCAAAATTCACGTGACCGGTTCTGGTAATAGGTCCACGCGGCCGGCAACCCGATGGGCGGCACCATGAGGGCCAGTGTCGTACCTTGCGCCTCGTGCTGCGTGAGGCTGAACAAAAACACCAGCACCGGGACGATGATGACGCCGCCCCCGATGCCGATGAGCCCACTCAACATTCCGGCTCCCAACCCTAACAGCACATAGAGCAACTCGGTCGTCATCGCTCATCCTCCATGTGATGATGATTAATCCGCTATTTCTTGGCGCCCGGGGTCGATGTCAGATACTGAATGCATCCATTCAGCGATGCCAGATGTGGATAGTCGGCTTCGGGAATCTCAACATTGAGTTCTTTGTGCAGGGCGATCACGAAGTTCAAAAAATCCATCGAGTCGAGGTCCAACTGATCGCGAAAGCTCACATCCGGCTT
>FWWM01007930.1_pt1 | contig 20831 bp, 18 predicted proteins | sample 2228351 | NCBI WGS metagenome assembly FWWM01 (sample SAMEA103939774, study PRJEB20133) | metagenome
CGCATAACTCGCGGCAGCGTTGCACGAAGCCCGGCTCCGGTGGGATACAGCCGGAGTCGTAGTTGATCGGCTCCATCACCAACGCGGCGATCTCGTGCCCATGTTGCGCGAAGGCGGCCTCCAGCGCGTCGGCGTCGTTGAATGGCGCAATGATGAGCGTCTGCGTGGTCACGCCAGGGATGCCTGCGGATTCGGGGTAGGGCGTAGGTGCCTGAGCCGGCCCGGCCTGCGCCAGGGGCGGCGCCCAGCTGAAGTTCAGAAAGTCCGAGTAACCATGAAAGTGCCCCTCGAACTTGATGATTTTCTCGCGACCCGTCGCCGCACGCGCCAGCCTCAGGCCATGCATCATCGTCTCGGTGCCGCTGGATGAGAATCGCGCCATCTCTGCGCACGGCACGCACGCGCGCAGCTTTTGCGCCAGCGCCACCTGGTGTTCGGTCTCCGCTGCACAGAGGATCCCCATCTCCAGCGCGCGCATGATGGCTGCTTTGATCGCCGGGTGGTTGTGGCCGAGCAACGACGCGCCGTGGGATGTGCACAGGTCAACATACGGTCGGTCGTCCAGATCGAACACGTACGCGCCGTCGCCGTGGGCGATGTAGAACGGGCGGCCGAGCGCCTTGTTGAAGCGCGCCGTGGCCGTGACGCCGCCGGGCAACACTTGCCGGGCGCGGTCGAAAAGGGCTTGAGCGGAGGTCATACCAGGGATTTAAGCACAGCCTGTGAGGGTTGCATCGGCGTTGCTTCGTTGCACAATCAGCGCGATGATGAGCACACAACCACATCCCTTCAACGGCCTGGGCATGCACCTGGGCAACCTGTCGCGACTCTCGAACGCTCGAACGCGCTCCATCAGCGCCGAAAACCCTGCTGGCGAGAAGGGCAAGGGCGGCATGGCGACCGAAGGCACCGGCGCCAACGCGGCGCGCGAACTCGGCCAGGGCTGGAAGGTGTCGCCATCGGTCCCGATTGCACCCCGGACTACGTTCACGCTGGCTGCCATCGAGGGCAGCGGCGCGATTCAGCACATCTGGATGACGATGTTCCCGGATAAGTGGCGACGTGCTGTGTTGCGCATGTACTGGGACGGCGAGGACACGCCGTCGGTCGAGACGCCGGTGGGCGATTTCTTCTGCTGTGGCTGGGGGGTGCGTTGCAACGTGGCATCGCTGGCTGTCTGCGTCAACCCCGCCGGCGGTTTCAACGCTTACTGGGAGATGCCCTTCCGCAGGTCGGCGCGCATCACGCTCGAGAATCTGGCCGATGACCCGCTGATCTGCTACTACCAGATCACCTACGCGCTGACCGACGTCCCTGACGATGCCGCCTATTTCCATGCCCAGTGGCGGCGCAGCAACCCGCTGCCCTACAAGTCGGTTCACACGTTGCTCGACGGCGTGCGCGGCAAGGGGCACTACGTCGGCACGTATCTGGCCTGGGGCGTGAACAACAACGGCTGGTGGGGCGAGGGCGAGATCAAGTTCTACATGGATGGCGACGACTGGCCCACCATCTGCGGCACCGGGACGGAGGACTACTTCGGTGGTGCCTGGAACTTCGAACATCCAAAGGGCGAATATGGCGCGTTCTGTTCACCCTACACCGGCTTGCCTCAGGTCATCAAGCCGGATGGCCTGTACCAAAGCCAGCAGCGCTTCGGCATGTATCGCTGGCATATCGCCGACCCGATCCGCTTCGAGCACGACCTGTGCGTGACCATTCAGGCGTTAGGTTGGCGCAGCGGTGGCCGATATCTGCCCCTGCAAGACGACATCGCCTCCACGGCGTTCTGGTACCAGACCGAACCACACGCTCCCTTCCCGGCTTTGCCGGATCGAGACGGCTTGGAGGTGATTTGAGTAAATCGAGAGCCGGGTCGCCCCCGCGGGTGACCCGGCTCTCGAACTTTCGTCGGCTAAATGCTCACTCGATCTCGTATGTCACCTGCACCTGGATGCTCACGTCTTGCGTGCCTGGTGTGATGGACGCACCGCCGCCCAGGCCCTCGGCGGCCGGCGCAGCCATAGCCAGGACCGGGATCGGGCTGCCGGTGATCACCTCCAGGATGGTCAGCACGCGCCCCACTTTCGCGCCGGCCTGATCGGCCAACGCTTCGGCCCTGGCTCTGGCATCGGCCATGGCGCTCTTGCGCGCGTCGGCTTCGATCGGCTTGACGTCCTCGATGGTGAAGGTCAGCCCCTGGATGGTATTGGCGCCGGCATTTACGGCTGCGTCGAGCACGGCGCCGGCATTGTCTAGGTCGCGCACCGTCACGCGCATGGTGTTGATCACGCGATAGCCGGTAATCGGACCTGGGCCGGTCGGCCCGTAGGACTGCTGAGGAAAGACGTTGAACTCGGCCGTGCGGATGTCCTCCTTTTTGACGCCGGCTTTCTCCAGCGCAGCCATGATAGCCGCCGTCTTGCGGTTGGCCTCGGTAAGCGCAGCATTCAGCCGGGGGTTGATGATGTCCACCCCCAGGGTGACGCGCGCGATATCCGGCGCGGCGGTGGCGCGGCCAACACCGATCACGGTCACGGTGCGACGAAAGGGTTGATCGCCCTGCTGAGGCTGAGTATTAGCGCGCGCGGGTTGAGCTGCCAGGATGGCTGCCGTCAGCGCGCCGGCCACCAGGGTCAGTAAAGGTCGTCGTGTCATATCTGTTCCTCCTCGTTGATTGACTCCGTCTGTCAAGACGCCGGCGGTGCTTCGTTCGTTCCCGCGCACGCAGTCAGGTCGCCCGCCGCGTCTGACGCCTGACCCAGCTGGCGATCCGATCGCAGATCGCCGACACGACAGCGTCGGGCACGCCGTTGACCGCCGTGGACTTCAGCCGGAAGTCGCAGGGGTCGTTGACATAGTCGCACACCTTCCACAGGTTATTCTGGTCGAGCGCAATCTCGGTGGAGAACAGGTTTAGCCCACACAGGCCGGCGATTTGCTGGGTGATGCCGCGCAGGATGCCGAGCTGGAAGCGCCCTTCATCCTCGGGTGAAACCGGCTCCTGGATGTGGCTGCGGTCGTCGGCCCAACAAGGGAAGGTGCTGCCGCATGCGTAGAACACGCGAAACCAGGCCCGGCGCCCGCCAAGCAGTCTCGGCTCGACCCACGCCTGCAGGATGGTTTGATCGCTCGGCCACTCGCGACGCTGGACGAGGACGTCTTCCCAGCGTGTCACCGGTTCGAGCACACCGCTGCCGCCGCTGTGCACGCTCTTGACGGAGAATTTCTCGCCCAGTGGGGCGAGGTTGGGCCGTGGCAGGTTGGGCTGCTCTTCATACGAGGGCAGGAGGATCAGGTGCGGTGTATAGAGCCCATGTGCGATCAACGTCATGTGCATCGTCAGCTTGTTCCAGATGCGCCGCACGCGCGCATAGTCGTTGATCATCATTGGCACGTTGCGTTGCATCGCTTCGACGTGCATCTCATATTCCCCGCCCCAATCCCACACGCGATCCAGGCCGACGCGTGCTCGGATCGCGCCGGCATCCAATCGTGCGGAGAGTCCGACCAGGTCATCCGGGCCACAAATGCACGTGCTCACATTGCGCGCCGCGCATGCGCGCTCGAGCAGGGCGATGAAGTCGGCGTCGTATTCCCATGCCCATAGGATCAGCAGATCATGCGGCTGATGTTGGTTGGAAGAAGCAGTCATTCGGCAAGCGGCGTTCGGGGGCACAGTGGCAGAATCATCCAACTTCGAGCGATCGGGTGGGTCATACGATCATCAGGTCACGAGTAAACGTCGTCAGGCTCTGGCTGCCGTCCTCGGTGATCAGCACGTCATCCTCGATGCGCACGCCGCCTTTGCCGGGGATGTAGATGCCGGGCTCGATGGTGAACGTCATGCCCGGCTGTAGCACGGTCGTATCGCCCGCGACCATGTAGGGCGGCTCATGCCCTTCCAACCCCAGGCCGTGGCCTGTGCGATGTGTGAAGTACTGCCCGTATCCGGCTGCCTCGATCACCTTGCGCGCGGCTCGGTCCACAGCTTCACCTGTGACGCCGGGCCTGGCCGCAGCGCGCCCGGCGGCGTTGGCTGCCTTCACCACCTCGTAGGCTTCGCGCATGGGCGCATCCGGCTCGCCGACCGCAATCGTGCGCGTGATATCGCTGCTGTAATCGTCCACCGTCAGGCCGAAGTCAATGACCACCATGTCGCCCTGGCGCAACGGCCGGTCACTCGACGTGCCGTGCGGGTTCGCGCCGTTCGGCCCGGCCTGCACCAGCGGCGCAAACGGCAGGGCGTGTGCACCTGCATCCAGCATCCGGCTCATCAACAAGCCGGCAACCTGGCGCTCGGTCATCCCTGCGCGAATCTCCTCGAGCGTCTGGGTGAGCGCCGCCTCGGCCAGCGCGATGGCGCGCTGCATGGCAGCCACCTCATCGGCGTCCTTGATCATGCGCAGCGGGGTGATCAGCTCGCTGGCCGACGCCTGCTGGACTCCGTGCGCCGCGCCGCTGAGCAGCGCCCACTCCAACACGCGCATCTGCAGCGGCTCGACGGCGATGGTCTTGCCATGCAGACCGTGGACATCTGCAGCCGAGCGGAAGGCGTCTTCGTATGGAACGCCGTCCTTATAGCTGTGCACCTGCCAGTCCAGTCGAACGGGGCCCGAGGTAGCCTTGCCCACTTCGAAGAACGGCGCGATCAGGATGGGTGGCTCGTCGGCAGTGGGGAAGAGTGCTAAGATCGGTCGTTCGCTCAAATGCATGTGGAGGCCGGTGAAATAGATCAGGTTGGGGCCCGGCACGAGAGCGACGTAATCCACTCCTGCACTGCGCTGCGCGTGCTTTAGCTTGCTCAGTCGTGCGGTGGTCATAGTTGGGCTATTTTAGCGACGTCGCACAACTCGACCGGGCATGTAGTGTTAACCTAGACGTCACAGTAATCCGAGTCGGTCGAATCGCGGCTCGCTGATTCGGCGATCGGACGAAGGAGGATCGAGTGTTATGGGCAGATTTGGCAGCTTTCTGAACGGCATGATCATCGGCGCGATTGCAGGTGCGGTCATCGCCTTGTTGCTGGCACCCAAGTCCGGCGAGGACTTGCGCGACGAGATCAAGCGGGAGGTGGACGAAATCCTCGAGGAGGGACGTCGCGCCGCCGAACAGCGCCAGCACGAGATGGAGGAACAGCTCAACCGGCTGCGTGGTATGTGAGCGCCGACGCACGACCATGGCCGACATCATCATCAATGGCTACGCGATAGACGACAAGCTGCTCCAGAAGAAGGCCATCCGGCGCTGTGAAGTCGCCCGATGCAAGGCCGGCTGTTGCGCCGACGGCGTATGGGTGGATTATGCGCATGCCCAGCGCATCATGTCCGAGGCTGCGCTGATCCAGCCTTTCATGCCGGCGGCGCGGCGCGATCCGAATACCTGGTTTGCGGAGTTGCACGACGACGATCCAGCCTTTCCCTCCGGGCGCTACATCGGCACGACCACGGTCGAGGATCCATCTCATCCGAGTGGCACGACGTGCGTATTCCTGCGTCCAGAGGACCGCTACTGCGCGATTCAGGCTGCCTGCATCGCCCACGGGAGGGCCCCCTGGGAGCTCAAGCCTTACTACTGCTGCCTCTTCCCGGTGGTGGACGAATACGTGGACGCAGAAGACCAGCCGTTGCCGGTGAAGCGCCTCACGCTGGACGACGAAAACGACCTGTTCAATCGCGGCGGTGGTTGCTATGCAGATTGTCCGGGCGAACAGCACTATATCTTCCAGGTCTATGCCGAGGAAATCGCGCTGGCGCTGGGCGTGGAGGGCTATCGTGAGCTGTGTGCCGTCGTAGGCGTGGCACCGCGGCTGTGATCGGCGCTGCGCTATGCGATCAGCTCGCTCGTCCGGATTCGGCTGATGCCTCCGCCGTCCTCGATGCTGCGCCCGCCGCCGAAAGCGCGAAAGTAAGGTTCACCCAGCAACTCCGCCCGGTGTGCTGCGAACAGCATGCCCGGAATGCAGGCCACTAGCGGTGCGAAAGCCTCCGGACAGGGTGCATAAGGCAGATGAAACCCATCGTGACTCTGGGGGGAAGGCGAGATCTCGACGACGCGGCGACCGATCGTCTGCATGGCTACCTTCACCTCGGCCGCGCGGCTGGCATCGCATTCTCGCGCGGTGATGAGGAACGTGGGCGTGTCCACCGCCTTAGCGAAGTATTGCAGATGGGCCCATTCTTCCACATCCTGGCCTATAGCGGCGTCGCCGCTGGCCTCCAGCACTTTGGCGGCACAAAACTGCGCCGTGCCGAAGTTCGGCCCGCTACCGCAGAACACGAACTCACGCGCGTCGAGGGTGCGTTCGGCCAGAGCGCGGGCGGGCGCATCACTCATCTCGATCGTCTGACGGGCGCGGTTCCTCATGTCCAGCAAGATTGCCCGCCAGGGTCGAGCCTCCCGTCGGCGCGCCGTCGCGACGCGCAGCGCGCAGGCGTACAGCATGACCAGCGAAGCGACATACGAGCGTGTCCCCGGCACCTGAACGCCGGCGGCGTTGGGCACATCGGGCACCCGGGTCGTCAACACCGCGTCGGCTGCCTGGGCAATGCGCGTCTGGCTGCCGCTGGTCAAGGCAAACGTGCGCATCCCGCGTGCCCGGGCGCGCAGCACGCCTTCTATGGTGCGCGTGACGCCGCCGGAGACCGAGATGCCGATGACGGCGCTCGTGTCCGGCCGCTGCCAGAACCCTGGTGCGTCAAAGTTGATCACCCTGTAGCGCGAGAATGCCATCGCCCCCTGAGCCTCGGTCGGCACGCCGGCGATGGACTCGAAGGCGAACTGGGTCGCCAACGCGGCGAAGTGGCTATCGCCGCAGCCGATGGTGTATAGCCGCTCCAACGAGCGACAAAAGGCGTCGTCGAATGTCCGCTCCGCTTCGTCGAGGAACGGCTCTGTTACGTCTGCAATGAGCTGCGGCAGGGTGAGGATCTGTTCATGGAAGTCGTTCATGTCGGCGTGATTGTAGCGGTTGGGTCGTTCGTCTAACGGTGAGGGGTGGGGTAGAATCCAGCGTAGTCGGGCGTTCGACCGAGCGCGATTCCGAGTTCGGCGTCAACACCCGGCTGAGGAACATTTCAAGCCTGGGATGATTCGTCCGTTCGACATTCGTGATGTAAGCGTGGTGCAGCGACTGACGTCGTTGGCCCGACCGCTGGCGTGCGAGTTGGTGGCCGTTGATGGTGTGAATCCGCTGCGCGACGCGGTCCGCTCGTATTTGGGGGGCGGGCGCGACCATGCTGTGGTGCTCGTCGAACGGGACGCCGACCATGACATCGAAGCCTTTGGCGTGATGTATTTGCTGCCGGGCTCGAACGGCGACGACCACAACAATGGCGCAGGAGCGCATCGCCGGGCGGCGCTGGTGATGATTGCGCCACACGCCCAATCCGACGAACTGATGGAGGCGTGGATGTATCTCGCGCAGGAGTTCGTCGTCGAGGCAGCGCAGCGCGGCGTACATCACATCGTGGCCGAAGCCCCCGAGGTTGGCGGCGAAGCTGAGGCGCTGCAGGGGGCGGGGTTCGTCCCGCTCATCCAGCAGGACGTCCTCAAGCTGGCAACCAAGCCGGATCTGACCGTGCTGCCCGAAGTGAGCGGCCTGCGCGAGCAAACCAGGGACGACGAGCCGTTGATCAAGGCGCTGCACCTCCGCGCTGCGCCGAAGATGACCTATCAGGCCGAGGTGTCGTTCGACCTGCTGCGCTCCACCCATCGCATGGATCGCGGCTTCGTGCTGATGCGGGGCAACGAACTGGTCGCGCATGTCTCGGTGCGCCAGGGTAAGCGCGGCTATGGCATGCAAGCGTTGTTCCGCCCCGACGCCGAGGAGGACGCCCGGCCCACCCTTCGCTTTGCACTGGCACATCTGCTCTCGCGCGTCTGGCGACCGGTCTATCTCACCGTTCGGCACTATCAAAGCTGGATGCTCCCCATCCTGGACGAGCTGGGCTTCGTGCACATGACCTCGACCATGCTGATGGTGCGCCACACAGCGGCGCGCGTCCACCAGCCGGTCTGGTCACCCGTGACAGCCGAGGGAAGCGTGATCAAGAACACGCATTCGGCCTCGATCCATCTGGAATCTCGCGCTTCGTCCGACGACGAAGGCGCGCACGACACAGATGCGCCCTTGAGCGCGCATGACTATGCAAGAACTGCGAATCACTGACGATCTGGATACGCTCTTGAATGTGCTGCCGCCTTCGATTGCGGAGGCGATCAGGCGAATCGGTCGCTTCAACGATCTCATCGAGGTCGTCATGGACCTTGGGCGCTTGCCCGAGTCGCGCTACGTGAGTGCCGAGGCCAACGGCGATGCCGGCAGTCCCACTGCACGTGAAGAGACGCTGGTGCTGCGCGACACAGAAGTGACGCAGGAAGATTTGGACTACGTGCTCGAACGAATCGGCGAATTCGATGACGACAACCGCGCCGGCATCGCTCGCACGCTGCACCGCATCTCCGGCATCAAGAACCGACGCGGCGTGGTGGTGGGTCTGACGTGCCGGGTAGGGCGCGCCGTATACGGCACGCTCAAGATCATCGAGGACATCATCGAAAGCGGCAAGAGCATCCTGTTGTTGGGTAAGCCCGGCGTGGGCAAGACCACGATGCTGCGCGAGGCAGCACGCGTGTTGGCCGAGACCAGACGCGTGGTGATCGTGGATACGTCGAACGAGATCGGCGGCGATGGCGACATCCCTCATCCGGCGGTCGGGCGCGCGCGCCGCATGCAGGTTTCCACACCGAGTATGCAGCACGAGGTGATGATCGAGGCGGTCGAGAACCACAACCCTCAGGTCATCGTGATTGACGAGATCGGGCGCGAGCAGGAAGCCGAAGCAGCGCGCACCATCGCGGAACGCGGCGTGCAGCTGATCGGCACGGCGCACGGCCAGACGATCGAAAACTTGATGGTGAACCCGACGCTGAACGACCTGATCGGCGGCATCGAAAGCGTGACGCTCTCCGACGAAGAGGCACGCCGGCGCGGCACGCAAAAGACTGTCCTGGAACGCCGCGCCCCGCCCACCTTCGATGTGCTGATCGAGATTCGCGACCGACATCGCTTGCTGGTGCATCACGACGTGAGCGAAGCGGTGGATGCGCTGTTGCGCAACCGGATGCCAGTGGCCGAGCTGCGCTACTGGGACGAGGAAGGGCGCATGCGCAGCGAGCGCGTTCGCCTGTCGCAGGGGGATGCCCATGAGCGCGAGGCCGAGCCCTTCGATCGCCGCGATCGCCGCCTCCGGCGCGATGTAGACGGCGCCCGCGGCGCATCACGTCGCGATCGCGACGTCTACGAAGACTTGCCCGTGCTGCACACCGATAGATCCGGCGAGTCGGTCATCATCCGGCAGGACGAGCCAGAGGGGCAGGAGAAAGCACTCGAAGCAGCAGAGACGTTTGGCGCAGGCCCGGGCGGCATGAAGGCAATGCGCCTGTATGCGTTCGGTGTGTCGAAGCATCGCCTGAAGCAGGCTGCCCGCCAGCTCGGCGTCCCAGCCGTGTTCGTGGATAGCCTGGACGACGCCGATGTGCTGATCACCGCGAAGTCATATTATCGGCAACGGCCGCGCACCATCATAGACGCCGAGCAGGATAACGTGCCGATCTACGTGCTGCGCTCCAACTCGGTGGCCCAAATGGAGAGCTGTCTGGCCGACTTGTTCGGCTTGACTGATGGCGAGCGCATCCCCTACGAGAGCGCGATCGAAGAGACCGAAGAGGCCATCCGACGCGTGCTGGCCGGCGAGCGCGTCGTGGATCTGTCCCCTCAAAACGCCTTCGTGCGTCGCCAACAGCATCAGCTCGCGCGCGCCTCCAACCTGGTCTCGCACTCCTACGGCAAGGAGCCGATGCGCCGGGTGAGAATCTTCAGGGAGTGAGGCGCCGCAGCCTGATCTTCCACCTTACGACTTGGAGTCTGGAGTCCAGAACCCAGAGTCCAGAATCCAGAACCTAGAACCAAGAGTCTAGAATCCAGAGTCCAGAAATCCATGTTCATCTCCTTCGAAGGCCTAGACGGCAGTGGTAAGACGACGCAGATACAACGTCTGGCGGTGTGGTTGCGCACCCATCATCGGCATGTGCTGACCCTGCGTGAGCCGGGCGGCACCAAGATCGGCGATGCCATTCGCGCCATCCTGCACGACCGGAACCATTCGAACATGGATCCACGGACCGAGTTATTGCTGTATTGCGCGTCGCGCGCTCAGCTCATCGCCGAGCAGGTACAACCTTACCTGAACGGTGGCGGCATCGTGCTGAGCGATCGCTTCGCGGACAGCACGCTGGCCTATCAGGGCTACGGTCGCGGGCTGGACCTGGATTTCTTGCGCAGCCTGCTCGATTTCACGACGCGCGGCGTCAAGCCCGACCTGACGTTGTATTTCGACGTGGAGCCGGAACGGGCGCTGCAGCGCAGAATGGCCAGCGGTGCCGAGATCAACCGGATCGACGTCGAGACGATCGAGTTTCACCAGCGCGTGCGCGATGGCTATCACCAGTTGATCGCTCAGGAGCCGGAGCGGTGGCAGTTGATTGACGCATCGGCGACGCCCGATCAAGTCGCTGCCCAGGTAAAAGATATCGTTAAGACGCGGCTAAACATCGCCGACTAGGATGCCCGCATGATTTGCGCGAGGATTCGGCGAGGAATCGCCCGAGCGATGAGCGTGATGGGCATCGCCTGCATCGCGTTCGGCGTCGCCCTCTCTGCGCAGGGGCTGAACGCGAGCGAGGCCAGCTCGAACTTCGACGTGCCGGCGCAGGAGAGCTCGATGCCTGTGAACGAAGCGTATCCGGTGCCGGAACGGATCTGGATCGATAAGCTGAAGATCGCCGCCCGGGTTCAACCGGTTGGACCCGGTAAGCGCGTCGGCTTGCTCGCCGTCGAGTGGTCTGCACCGAACAACCGGAATGTCGGCTGGCACGACTACTCCGGTAGACTGGGACAAGGCAAGAACATCGTCCTCAACGGACACAACAACATTCACGGTGCTGTCTTTCGCAAGCTCTACACGCTAAAGCCCGGCGACGAAATCCGCCTGGGCGCCGGCGATCGGCAGGTGACCTATCGCGTGGAAGAAGTGAAGATCTTGCGCGAGAAAGGTCAACCGCTCGAGGTGCGCACTGCGAACGCACAATACATCCAGGCCATGGACGACGATCGGTTGACCCTGGTCTCATGTTGGCCGGAGACGAACAACACGCATCGCGTGATCGTCATCGCCCGCCCTGTCGAGCAGTCTTAAATTGTCCCCGAGATGCATCGAGTGACGCGCGAGGTCGCATTGTGGTGCGCCATTGCCGTTCTGGCCGGGGTTCCACGCCTGGTTCGACTGGACTTTCTGCTGACGAACGCCGAAGCGACGGCGGCGATGACCTCGATCGCAGCGTTGCGAGGTGAGCCGGCCGTCTTCTCCAATCCGCTCTTCGGCTGGCTGCAGGCTTTTCTCTTCGGCCTCTTCGGCGCGAACGAAGCGTCGGCTCGCCTGGTGCCGGCGGTGAGCGGCATCGTGCTGTGTCTGTTGCCGGCAATGCTGCGCCTGGAGCTTGGGCGCACACGAGCGTTGCTCTTCGCGATGTTGCTTGCGCTCTCACCCACCCTGTGGTTCGCATCACGCGAGTCGGTTGGCGCGATGTTAGCCTGGACGCTGGCCTTCGCAGCGTACTGCGCCTGGTGGATCGGTCGTCCAACCCTGGCAGCAGCGGCGTTGGGCGCACTGCTGGCCACGGGCAGCGATGCGATCGCGCCGTTGATCGTGAGTGTCGCGGCTGCCCCGTTCGTAGCGCCATTCACCCGGACTCGCCTCCCGGCGCGTGCCGTGTGGGTGGCTCTGACGGCCTTCGTCCTGTCGTCCACGGGGTTGCTGGTACGACCATCCGGCCTGGGTGATGCCTTCAACGGCTATGCGACGTGGGTGCAAGTGCTGCGGTCGGAGGAATGGCTGACGGTGGGGCGCCTGATGCTCGGCCTGACGACGAGCGAGTTGGTTGCGCTGGTGGGCGCGGTTGCTGCGCTTGTAGCGTTTGCGCGTTCGCGCAACATCGCCCGCGCCGAAGTTGCCTGGCTGGTCTGGATCATGGTCGGTCTGGTGCTGCTCGTCTTCGCCAGGGGCCAGGGGGCAGTTGCGCTCGTGCCGACGGTCATCGGCTGCGCTGCGCTGGCTTCGTCGGCCTACGATGCGTTGCTCGACGCGGTGTGGCGCCGTGGGGCCTGGCAGCGGGAGGGCGCCATCGCCGGCCTCGCCGGTGTCCTGCTGATCTATGCTGGCTTGGGCGTATGGCAATACGCCGGGCAGGGACGCGATACGTGGCTGGTCTCGGTGCTGATCGCTGCGCTGCTGATCCTGGCGATCGTCACCGGTGGCAGTCTGGGGATGGGCTATGGCGCGGCGCTGCGCGGGGTCGCCCTGGCTGGGGTTGCCGTGCTGTCGTTGTATTCGCTCGGCGCCGGCATCCAGATGAATCATGTACGGCCATACAACCCTGCTGAACCATATCGTGTCGAGGCTTCATCTCCCGGGTTGGAGACGCTGAGGGACACCATCCGGATGACGAGCATGCGCGCAACCGGTGAGCCAGGCGCGCTCGCCGTGCGAGTCGAGGGAGAGGCGCCGCCTGTGCTACGATGGATTTTGCGTGGTCAGCAAAGCCCTGGCCCGGGCGGTGCCGGGATCGTGCTGACGCCGGCGGCGGAAAGGCCGCGCGGCACCGACAACTTCATCGGCATGGCCTACGAAGTGACGACGCGGGCGCCATTGAGCGAAGTGCGATGCACCGGCCTGCCCCTGGATGGACTGGATTGCCTTCCGCTGGTTCGCTGGCTGGCGTTTCGCGATGCAGGCAATGTGCAGGCGGACCGCTGGTTGTTCTGGTTGCGCGAAGACGTGGCAAAGCGGGTGAGTGGGGAGAGATGAGGATCACGATGGTCGGCGAACAGCGGTTGACTGAATTGGAGACGGCGGTACCACGAGCTGTATCGCGCGATGCGTGGCTGGACAAGCCTCTGCTTGCGGCTGTGACGTGGGAGCGAGCGCTGTACTGCCTGTTTATCCTCCTCGCCATCCTCTCGCGCTTCTACGATATGGGCGCGCGTGTGATGAGCCACGACGAGTCGCTGCACACATACTTCTCGTACCTGCTCGCGACCGGCAAGGGCTTCCAGCACACACCGCTCATGCACGGGCCGTTCCTCTTCCATGTCACCGCGCTGAGCTACTTCTTGTTCGGCGCAGATGATTTCACCTCGCGCATTCCGACAGCAGTCTTCGGCGTGGTCCTGGTCGCGCTGCCCTATCTCTTCCGACGCTGGCTTGGCCGCGTGGGTGCGCTGGCCACGTCGTTCGCGCTGCTGATATCGCCCTCGATCCTGTATCACGCGCGCTACATCCGGCAGGAAGAGTTCATCCTGGTGTGGACGACGCTGACGGTGTTGTGCATGTGGCGCTACCTGGAGGATCGGCAAGCAGGCTGGCTGGTCGGGCTGACGGCAGCGCTGGCCTTTCACGCGACGGACAAAGCTACGTCATTCCTGGCGGTGGCGATGCTCATGGTGTTCCTCTCGCTGCTCGCCTTGTGGCAGTTGTATCGCGCGCGCCGCAAGCGCGCCGATGGCCGGCGCTGGCAGGATGCGGCGATGCTCATCGGCTTCGGCGCGGTCACGGCGATCTTCATGGTGAGTCTGAGTATCCTCTTCGAGCTGGGCAGCACGTCCCTGGCACGGGCGTTGGGCGTCATCGCTCCCTCACCCGGCGCGACTGGCGGGGTTCTGAACACGCTGGCCTACGTCCTCATCATGCTGCTGATGGCGGTGCTGGTGTGCGTCGGCCTGACCTTTCTCTATCGGATGACATTCGGCGAATGGCTGAGCGTGGCTTCCCGCAACGCGCCGGCCTTCAACGTCATCATCGTGCTGGTGACCACGACGATGTTCATGGGATCGCCGGCGATGCTGCTGATCAAGAATCGCATCTGGCAGGTGTTCCGCGGCGAGGAGCTGGTGCCCATCAGCACGCTGGGCAACATGAGCAACCTGCAGGCGAACCCACAGGTGATCACGACGATGTTCGCCATGGCGCTGGCGCTGATCAGCATCGCCATCGCCATAGGGGTTGCCTGGAATTGGCGGCTATGGCTGGTCGTCATCGGCGTGTTTCTCATCATCACCGTGACGCTGTTCACCACGGTGTTCACCAATACCGCCGGCATCGGCACGGGCTTCGTCGGCCAGCTGGGCTACTGGATGGCCCAACAGGACGTCCAGCGCGGCAATCAACCCTGGTATTACTACCTCCTGCTCGTGCCGATGTACGAGTACGCCGTGCTCGTCGGCGCGTTGTGCGCCATGGCCACCCTGGCTGTGCGTATCCTGTCTGCGTTGCGTTCGAGCTTCGTCTTCTGGGCGACGTTGCGTCGGCACCGCTTCCTGCTCTTCCTGACCTGGTGGACCGTCGCGACGTGGGCCACTTACACCATCGCCGGCGAGAAGATGCCCTGGCTGACAGTGCACTTCGCCTTGCCGATGGCGTTCCTCACCGGCTGGTTCATTCAGCAGGTAGCGACCGGGCTGCGCGCCGCGCTCCGCAGCCAGCCGACGCCGTCCTTCGGCCGAACGGCGCAAGGCTTTGCGATGGCGGGGTTGGCCACGCTGGTCGTGGTGTTGTTCGTGAGGCTGCTCTCGCTGATCGGCAGTCTGGATCTGGCCGGCAGACCGATGGCCGATGCCCTGTCGTGGGTGCTGAGTTTCGCCCTCGGTGTGGCTGCGCTGACCATCGCCGGATATGCGCTCGGTCGCGTAGCGAACGGCGCTTCGCTGCCGGCGGTGGCGCTGGCCGGTTTTGCCCTGCTCAGCGTGCTCACCATCCGCACCGCTGTGATGGTGACCTACATCAACTACGACTACACGCGCGAGTTCCTGTTCTATGCCCACGGCGCGCCGGGCGTGAAGATTGCGCTGAACCAGATCGACGATTTGCAAAAGCGCATGGGCGGGCGCGATCCGTTGCGGGTGGGCTACACCCAAGAGACGAGTTGGCCAATGTCGTGGTATATGCAGCGCCGCCCGGGTGCGCAATTCCTCGGCGCTCAACTGCCCCCTAACATCGAGGACTTCCACATCATCATCGCCAGCGAGCAGGACGCCCAGTTCTCGCAATTCAGTGATGCCCTGTCGGCGAACTACGTGCGCTTCGACTACATGTTGGTGTGGTGGCCGATGCAGGATTACTTCGACTTGAACTGGGATCGCATCAGCTACTCGCTGTTCAACCCACAGGCGCGCGCGGCGCTGTGGGAGATTGCTTTCAACCGCAATTTCGAGCCCTATGCCAGGCTCTTCGGCAAGACGTCACTCACGCCGGAGACGTGGTCGCCCGGCCACCGTTTCTCGCTGTTCGTGCGCAACGACATCGCCGACCAGTTGTGGGATTACCGCACCGGCGCTGTGGCGAGTGGACGGAGCGACCGCGCCCCAAGTCCGCGCCTGCAGAGCCCCACCGGCCTTGCCTTTGCATCGGACGGCACGCGCTTCGTGGTGGATCGCAAAGCCAACCGCGTCTTCCACCAGGATGCCGATGGGCAGCTCATCGCCAGCTTCGGTGGTCCTGGCAACCAGCCCGGCAGGTTCAATGAAGCCTGGGGTATCGCTGTGGATGATGCGCAGAACGTCTACGTAGCCGACACGTTCAATCATCGCATCCAGAAATTCGACGCGGCCGGCAATTTGCTCACGACCTGGGGCCGGCCAGGCGCCACCGATCAGCCCGGCTTCGGTCCAGACACGCAGTTCTTCGGCCCACGTGACATCGCATTCGATCGGGAAGGGCGTCTGCTGGTCACCGACACCGGCAACAAGCGGGTGCAGGTATTCGACCGCGACGGCAACTTCATCACGCAGTTCGGCGGCGCTGGTGCCGGCGATGGGCAGCTCGACGAACCGGTCGGCATCGCCGTGGATGCGAACGGCAACATCTACGTGGCCGATACGTGGAACCGGCGCATCCAGGTGTTCGATCCGAACTACCGGTTCCTCCGATCGTGGTCGGTGGCTGCGTGGGATGAATCGCAGATGGACGCCAACGAGCTGCGAGCAATTGACCACAAGCCATATCTGGCGATCAATGGCAATACCCTCTTTGTCAGCAGCCCGCGCACGGCGCAGGTGCTGGGCTACACGCTGACCGGCGCGCCGGTCGCGCTGCCGGGCATCACGTTCGATGTGGATGACCTGCCTACCGGCATCGAGGTTCACGCCGGCTCGTTGTTCGTGACCAACGCGCGCGACGGCACGGTGATCGAATTTCCGCTCGGCACAGGGTTGCAGTGACCTGCGCTGCTCACTCGCTGCCCGGATCGAAGCAGCGACCGTCCGTGGCCTACTTGAAGCGACTGCGGTTGCCCCACAGCCCACCCGTATACGAGCCGAGGTCAATGATGAAGCCGAGCACGACGAGAGCCCACGGCAACACACCTTGCAAGCCGCCGGGTTGCCAGACCAGCACGTAGAACAGCGAAGTAAAGGGCAGAAAGATCACCCCTAACAACGGCAACAGCAACTCACCTTCGAACGCCCGCGCAACCCGATCGGTGAACAGCCAGGTGGCGACGAACGCTGCACGTGGACCGATCAAAAGCAAGATGGAGAGAATGCAGCACATGGGTCGGATTGTAGTGACCCGACGCAGACTCTCGGCGCTCGATCGAAGAGGCTGTCTATCAGTCGTGGAACTGGTCCGACCGAAGTGGGTTGGTGCGGCCGAGCAGGGCGAAGGCGCGATCCTGGGCATGCCACATCCGACGCCGGCGCGCAGGTATGTGGTGGTCATATCCGATCAGATGCAGCACGCCGTGGATCACCAGCAGGGCCAGCTCGTCGTCGAGCGAGTGACCGTACTGCTCGGCTTGTGCAGCGCATCGTTCCATCGAGATGGCAATATCGCCGAGGTAAGCAGGCGCGGTGGTCTCCCGACGCGGCGCGCCATCCTCGAAGCCCTCGCCGCCAAACGAGAGCACGTCGGTCGGCGCGTCGGTAGCGCGGTACTGTCGGTTGAGGGCGTGCAGTTCAGCGTCATCGGTGAGGCGAATCGTTAATTCGACCCTGGCCGGCAAATCGTGCGCCTGAGCGAGCGCGGCGAGCGCTGCCCGGCGCACCAGGCCGGCACGGCCGTGGGCGCGGTAGGCCGCGCGAACGTGTAGATGGATGTCGGCATCGGCGATTGGCTTTGCCTCCGCCGCAGACGCGCCCTTGCGCGGTGACGTCATGACGTGGCCAGCTCCTGGTCGGGATGCAAGGGCATCGGCTTGCCGGTGACCAGCGCATCGGCGGATGGGGATACCGTCACCTGCGCTGGATACTTCATGCGCGGGTGATACACGCCGCGCAACGTCTCCAGGAAGGATTGCCGCACCACCTCCATCTCGCGCAGGGTCAGGTCGCTGTCGTCGAGCTGATGGTCGGCCAGACGGTCGGCGAACAGCCGGCGCAGCACCTCGTCCATCTCCTCAACCGACGTGCAGCGGTTGGCGCGCACGGCGGCCTCGCTGCCGTCGGCCAGCATCAGCAGCGCCGTCTCCTTGCTCTGTGGGCGTGGCCCGGGGTAGCGGAACGGCTGTGCATCCACTTTGCCCCCGCTCTCCTCACAAGCCCTCACATATTGGTAATGGGTCTTCGTCGTGCCGTGATGTTCGGCGATGAAGGCGCGCACGCGCGATGGTAGCCGATACCTGGCGGCCAGCTTCAGGCCGTCCGCGACGTGATTTTGCAGGATGGTCGAGCTGGTCAACGGGTCGAGCTGTTCATGCGGGTTGACGCCCTCGAGTTGGTTCTCGATGAAGAAATGTGGGTTGGCTAGCTTGCCGATGTCGTGGAAGTACGACCCGACACGCGTGAGCAACGAATCGGCGCCGATGCGCTCGGCGGCGTTCTCTGCCAGGTTCGTCACCATGAGGGTGTGATGATACGTGCCCGGCGCCTGCGCCACCATCTGTTGCAGCAGTGGATGGGAGAGGCGCGACAACTCGATCAATTGCACGACCGTGGTCACGTCGAAGGCGGCGCCGCTGATGTAGAGGATAGCCAGCGCCAGCCCGGCCGACAGCACCCCGCTGGCGAGGCTGGCGATCAGATAAACGGCCAGCAGCGGCACGTCGTTCGGCTGTGCCGTGGGAAGGTTGAAGGCCAGCACGATGGCACATTGCGTGATGCCGGCCAGCACGCCTGCGCGCAAGAAGTTGCTCAGTCTTTCGGCCCGGCCAAGCGTCAGACATGCAGCGATGCCGCTCCCGGTGATGCACGCTGCAAACTCCAGTTGCTTATCCATGCCTATGCCGATCAAGCCACCCATCAGCACGGCGCTGATCACGCCGGGCAACAAGCCGGACCAACTCGTGATCGCAATGCAGACGGCTGCTATCGGCGCCAGGTAAGGCAGAACGCCGTGACCGGGCAGCAGCCAGCGCGCCAGCATCAGTATGGCGACGAACAGCACAGCGCTCAAAGCGGTCTGGCGAATCGGGCGTTTGAAGATATTCTCTCGCGCACGCAGCATGCCCATGCCGAGTGCCATCACCGACAGCGCGCTCAGCGTCAAGGCGCTGGCGATGTGCATCCAGGTGAGCGCCGGCCGGCGCAGGTTGAATCGCTCCAGCGCCTCGATCTCGTTCGGGCCGATCACCTGCCCGCTGCGGATGATGATCTGGTTTGCCTCATATTTGCGTTCGACCGGCTTGACGTTCTCGCGTGCGGCGCGGCGTGCGGCTGCGGTGGCTGCCGAGTCGTAGTTCGTGTTCGGCACGATCAACGCGCTCACCAGCTGATTGACGATCTCGGCTTCTTCGGCCCGCAGGCTGAAGCTGATCAGTTGTGACACGCTGGCGCGCGTCTCGTCCAGATTGCCGGGATGGATCGGTCGGCGCAGCACGCTGTCGAGCACGGCCAGCGTTTGAGCCGCGACTCGGTTCCACTGGCCGTCTTCCAGGGCCAGGATGTTGCGGGCAGTGGACTCCCAGATGACCAGCTCATCCAGGTTGGTCAGCTTTCGCACGCGATCATCCAGGCTGGCTGTTTGATTGCTGCGGACCTGTTGGATGTAGTCGAGCGACTCGTAGGCCAGCGACATTTGCCGGCGCGAGGTTTGTGCGTCGGGCGGCGTGAAGATCGGTGCCACGCTGGCTTCGGCCAGGTCACGTTGGCGATTGGTCTCTACATCACTGACGTAGACCAATCGGTGGGGCGCGCGGATGTCAAAAGCAGCGACGTCACCCAGGTTGTAGACGACGCTGGCACCGATGACGTGACGCGACAGCTGCGCTGCTGTGACGCCCAGGAACGTCGCACAGGCGATCACGCTCAGGGCTGCGACCTTGTGCCGCTGCAGGTTCTTCAGTTGCCGGCGGGTGCCGGAAGTCGCGTCTAGGTTCATGAGCATCCTGCGGGCGCGTCCGATGGTGCTCCTCGGCCACGTCCGAATGGTGCGCGGCGCGCCACGGGGGCGTCGCAGTGTGCGTTGCGCGTGGGTGGTTCACCCCAACAATTCGCGCACGACTTCGTTCACCAGTCTGCCGTCGGCGATGTCTTTGACCTTGGGCTGCAGTGCTTTCATGACCTGGCCATGCTGCTTAGGCGAGGTGGCGTTGAGTTCCTGGATGGTTTGCCTGGCCAGTTCAATGATCTCTTCCCGGGACAGTTGTCTGGGAAGAAGGGATTTGAGAACGTCCAGCTCGGCCTGTTGTTGTGCGATCAAATCTTCGCGACCGGCGTTCTGCGCTTCGAGCAGCGATTCCTCGTGTTGCTTGATCTCGCGTCGCACGAGGGCCAACACGTCGCTGTCGCTCAACACGCCGCCTCGCCCGTCGGTGCGGGCTTCGACCTCGGCGTTCTTGATCTGGGCGACGAGCAGGCGCAGCACCGTCTTGCGCGTTTCGTCGCCGCCGCGCATCGCTGCCTTCAGTTCGTCCTGGATTCGCTGTTTGAGTACCGCTTCCATGCGTTGATCTCGATCGCGCCCCGGCTCGAATGAACCGTCATCGTTCATCGGCCTGGCGGTCATATTGTACAGGCTGCGATGAAGGGGAGGAGCTGGCAAAACAATCAGGGCGAGCATCACGCCCGCCCTGCGTCTTCATGAAGGAGTGAAGCGCTCGTGAGGACTACTCCGGCTGTGCGAACTTCATGCTTTGGCGCCGGCTCTTGCGCAACTTCGCTGCGCGTTTGCGCTTGTTGATCACGCTCGGCTTCTCGAAATAGCGCCGGTTGCGCACTTCGACGAGGATGCGGTTGCCTTGCACGATCTTGTTGAAGCGCCGGAGCGCCGACTCAAAGGTCTCGTCTTCTTCGACCACTACGCGAGCCACTCAATCACCTTCTTTTATCGCTTGAATTTCTGCTTGTCCGTGAAGCCGGGCGGAATTATACGAATTTGAAATGCGATGTCAACGCTCGGATGCCTGCCGACCTGTGCCTCCGCGCACTGGCTGTTGACAGGCGCTCCCGGTGGAGGGGAACGCCGGCTAATCCCCTTATAATCGTTCTCTACTACCGTTCGGACGACATTCCCAGACCCGGCAAACCGGATCCTGACTGCTCAATCATGTTCAAGAATTTGCTCACGAAACTCGTCGGCAGCGACAGCGACAAGGCGCTGGCCCGGCTTGGCCCGCTCGTCGAGCGCTGTAACGCGCTCGAGCCGGAGATGATGAGGCTCAGCGATGCCGAGCTGCGCGCCAAGACCGACGAATTCAAGGCGCGCCTGGCCGATGGCGAGACGCTCGATCAGCTCATGCCCGAGGCGTTCGCCGTCGTGCGCGAGGCATCCAGGCGCGTGAAC
>FWWM01007935.1_pt1 | contig 20813 bp, 19 predicted proteins | sample 2228351 | NCBI WGS metagenome assembly FWWM01 (sample SAMEA103939774, study PRJEB20133) | metagenome
TTCAAGGAGAGCACCTACGCACCTTATGTGCAGGTGGGGCTGGATGCGATCTGTCGAGAGTTGAGGGAGCAGCTGCCCGCGTGTCAGGAGTGATCAAGAGCGGTTGATGGGGCCTTGGGTCAAGCAGAGGACATTGGAGGCAGATCGTGGGCAATCCCTTAAAGCTGCTCTCACAGCCGTGACGATCTTTAGGGCCGGCGACGACGGCATAGATCTCAACCACCAACGAGCAGGCAACCAGGCGGGTGAGACGTGCTCTTAGCTTGAGCTGCGGCGCTCGCCTTGGTACAATCTCTATGCCATGCGGGCTCTGGCTCTCTTTCTGATTGTGCTCTATCAAAAGCTGCTCTCGCCCTTGTTTCCCAGCACGTGCCGCTTTTATCCTTCGTGTTCGGAGTACGCCAAGCAAGCGATTCAGAAACACGGGATTGTGAAGGGAGCCTGCTTAGCCCTTAAGAGGGTCAGCCGGTGCCATCCGGGAAATCCCGGAGGACTCGATCCCGTGCCCTAGCTGCGTTATAATCATAAGCGATGGGGAGCCTCACACGCGTTCAAGAGTTTCAGCTTGTTGCGCCCTTTGCCCCCCGCGGCGATCAGCCCAAAGCTATTAGTGAACTGACCGAAGGGCTCCGCGCGGGCTTGCAGCACCAGACGCTGCTGGGCGTCACGGGATCGGGAAAGACGTTCACCATCGCCCACGTCATCCAGAACGTTCAGAAGCCCACCCTGGTCATCGCCCATAATAAGACGCTCGCCGCCCAGCTTTACAATGAGTTTCGCGAATTCTTCCCCCACAACGCCGTGCACTACTTCGTCAGCTACTATGATTACTATCAGCCTGAGGCGTATATCCCCCAGACGGATACGTACATCGAGAAGGGTGCCTCGATTAACGACGAGATAGACCGGCTGCGCCATGCCGCCACCAGCGCCCTCCTAGAGCGCAGGGATGTCATCATTGTCGCGAGCGTCTCATGTATTTATGGGCTGGGCACCCCTGAAGAATACGCGGCGATGACGCTGCCGCTGCGGCGGGGCGCCACGCTCGAGCGCGACGAGATCTTACATAGACTTGTCGAGCTGCAGTACGAGCGCAACGAGATCGGCTTTGGGTGCGGCACCTTTCGCGCCAAGGGCGACACGATCGAAGTCATCCCCGCCTACAGCGAACACCCAATCAGAATTGAGCTCTTCGGCGACGAGATCGAACGGATCTCGGAGCTGGATGCGCTCACGGGGAAGCGCTTGCGCGACTTGGATTTCACGGTGATCTACCCGGCGACGCACTGGGTCACCGGGCGGGAAAAACTCGAACGCGCCATAGAGTCGATTCGCGCCGAGCTGGAAGAACGACTCGCAGAGTTGCACCGCGCGGGAAAACTTTTAGAAGCTCAGCGTCTGGAGCAGCGCACTCAGCACGACTTAGAGATGCTGCGCGAGCTGGGCTACTGCCCGGGGATCGAGAACTATTCGCGGCACTTGGACGGGCGCAGGCCCGGCGAGCCCCCCTACACGCTCATAGACTACTTCCCCAAGGACTTTTTAATGATCATTGACGAGTCCCATCAGACGATCCCCCAGATCCGCGGGATGTACAATGGGGATCGCTCTCGCAAGGAAGTCTTAATAGAATACGGTTTTCGGCTGCCCTCAGCGCTGGACAATCGCCCACTGAAGTTTGAGGAGTTTGAGCGCAAGATGAATCAAGTCATCTATGTGTCAGCGACGCCGGGGCCCTACGAGCGCGCCAAGAGCCAGAAGATCGTAGAGCAGATCATTCGGCCCACGGGGCTGGTCGATCCTGAGGTCGTCGTCCGTCCGGTGCAGGGGCAGATCGACGATCTGATCCACGAGATCAGAGAAGCGACCGCTCGAGGCGAGCGCGTCTTGGTGACGACGCTGACGAAGAAGATGGCCGAAGACCTGACAGAATATCTGACAGATCTGGGGATTCGGGCACGCTACCTGCACTCGGAGATCGAGACGCTCGACCGTGTCGACATTCTCTATGATTTACGGGTGGGGGAGTTTGACGTGTTAGTAGGGGTGAATCTCTTGCGAGAGGGGCTGGACTTGCCTGAGGTTTCGCTGGTGGCGATCCTGGACGCCGACAAAGAGGGGTTCTTGCGCTCGGAGACCTCGCTGATTCAGACGATTGGGCGGGCGGCGCGCAACGTGCGCGGGCGAGTTATCTTATACGCCGATGATGTGACGGGCTCGATGGCGCGGGCGATCGCCGAGACGCAGCGTCGCCGAAAGCTCCAGCTTGAGTACAATGAGCAACATGGGATCACGCCGGAGACCGTCAAGAAAGCGATCAAGGAGTTCATGCCCGAGCTGGCGCGCGAGAGTAAAAAGCCTAAGAAGAAGCTCACCGTGAAGACGCCGGCGGAGTTGGCTGATCTCATCAAAGAGTTGGAGCAAGAGATGTTCGCTGCGGCAAAGCGTTTGGAGTTTGAGAGGGCTGCAAGACTTCGAGACGAGATCAAGGAGCTGAGACGAGAGCTGATTGGGATTGTCCATTAACCGTTTGCACTCCTTGCCCGCTCCCTTTAAGATAGTCCAATCCCATAATATGATTTCAAAACTGAGGGATGATGATGAGCACCGAGAAGATCACTCCCAGAAGCCAAGATTTTTCGTCCTGGTATAACGAAGTCGTCCAGCGGGCTGAATTAGCCGATTATGCTCCCGTGCGCGGGTGCATGGTAATCATGCCCTACGGCTACGCCTTGTGGGAGAATTTGCAGAGGGAATTAGATAGGCGCTTCAAAGCCACCGGGCACAAGAACGCCTACTTTCCCCTCTTTATCCCGCTGAGCTTCATCCAGAAAGAAGCGGAGCACATCGAAGGCTTCTCCCCGGAGCTGGCCGTGGTCACCCACGGCGGCGGCGAACAATTGGCCGAGCCGCTCGTCGTCCGCCCTACTTCGGAGACGATCATCGGCTATATGTTTAGGCAATGGATCAAGTCCTATCGCGACCTGCCCCTATTGATCAATCAATGGGCCAACGTCGTGCGCTGGGAGCTGCGCCCGCGGCTCTTCTTAAGAACTCTCGAATTCTTATGGCAGGAGGGGCACACAGCACACGCTACCGAAGAAGAAGCCGAGGAAGAGACGCTGAGGATGCTCAATATCTATGTGGACGTGGCCCAGAACGAAGCGGCGATCCCCGTCATCGCTGGGCGCAAGAGCGAGTCCGAAAAATTCGCTGGAGCTCTGCGCAGCTATACCATAGAAGCGATGATGGGCGACAAGCGCGCCCTGCAAGCAGGGACTTCGCATAATCTCGGCCAGAACTTCGCCAAGGCCTTCGGGATCCAGTATTTAGATAAGAACAATCAATTACAGTATTGCTGGACGACGAGCTGGGGGATGAGCACGCGCATGATCGGCGCGATCGTTATGACCCACGGCGACGATCACGGGCTGATCTTGCCCCCCAGATTGGCCCCAATCCAAGTGATTATTGTGCCCATCTGGAAATCGGGCAACCAAGACGAGAGAACTCACGTCTTAGAGGGTGTGGAGCGCATCAAGAGAATTCTGGGGGAGCGCGTTCGCTTAGAAGTAGATGCCCGCGAAGAGTACTCGCCTGGTTGGCGGTTCAACGAGTGGGAGCTGCGCGGCGTGCCCCTGAGAATTGAGATCGGCCCTAGAGATTTACAGAAGAACCAAGTCGTGCTGGCGCGCCGGGATACCAAAGAAAAACTCTCCGTGTCGCAGGATCAGCTGGCTGAGCGCGTGCCCCTCTTATTAGACGAGATTCAGAAGAATCTCTTCGAGCGCGCCAAGAAGTTCAGGGACGAGAACACCGTCGAGCTGAGCGATTACGAGAAGTTCAAGGAGTTTATGGAGGGTGAGGGCAGTCGGGGGTTTGTGCGGGCGTACTGGTGCGGCTCACGGGAGTGCGAAGCGCAGATCAAGGCCGAGACCAAAGCCACCACGCGCTGTATCCCCTTTGAGCAGCCGAAAGATCCGGGCCGCTGCATCTATTGTGGCAAAGACGCCAAGGAACAGGCGATCTTCGCCAAGGCGTATTAGGCTCGGATCTCTTGCCTTTGGAAGAGCACGTACCCGATAGCAAACAGCACGATCGTCCCGGCGATTAAGCCCGTCAGCTGCGGCCAGACTAATAATAAGCTTTGGCTGAGCGGCAGCGGTGCCCTCACTCCCCACTGTAGCAGCTGAATGAGCTGCAAGGGCACCAGGGGCCCAAATCCCCGCACCTCTGGATTCAAGAACGCTGAGATCGCCTCGACGTAGAGCGTGTTCGGCGATAGCCGAGCTAAAAAGAGCTCTAACTGTATCTGATTGAACGCCCCCCTGGTGAGCACTTGCGCCAGGAGCCCAACCAGCATCCCCCAAAAGACCGTGAAGAAGAGCCAGACGGATATGGCCGCTAATGCTGCGGTTGCCGGCTGGCGAAATCGCACCGAGAAGACCATTGCCACCCCCAGCCAGATCCCCCCATAGGCGATCGTCGCCAGCAGAAAGAGCAGCCCGCGCGCTACCTCTTCGCTTGTGGGCGGCACACCCAAGCGAAAGATCCCCAGCCCGATAATCATCAGCCAGATCGCGATCAGCACGAGGGCTAGCGTGAAGAGCCCCGCGAGGAACTTCCCTAACAATAGCGCATCGCGATAGATCGGCTGGGCTAGGACACGCGAGAGCGTCCGCCTGTTAAATTCGCCGTTGATGGCATCAAACCCCAGCGCGATCGCGATCAGGGGCACGAGAAACCCCAAAAAACCCACAAACGCCGGCAGAGGGTCTTGTGAGGTCGTGAAGAGCTTGAGGAAGAGAAATTCGCTCGAACTAGATAAGTTCTGCAGGGCCATGTAGAGCGTCACCGCGGCGGTCAGGAGCACGATCGCTTCGAGAATCCCCATGCGCACGCTCGTCAAGTGATCGGCCATCTCTTTGGCAACGACAGCCCATAGCCCTCGCCACGGCGACCCTTCTCGAACGGGCTTCATCGAGTCGTCGTCACCCCCTGAAAGTAGCGTTGATAGACTTCATCGAGGCTTGGCTCCTCCAAGCCTAACGATAGTAACTGCGCGCCGGCGTGCACGGCAACTCGGGCCACCTCGGCGCGCAGATCTTCTTGCGCTTCGACTTGGTAGAAGTTCGTATCAAGAGTCTTCACGCTTACTGCGCCGGGGATCTTGCGCAGGGCTTCGTGCAAATCCGGTCCGAGGGCCCGCACCTGCACGCGATAGGCCCCACCCAAGACCTGCCGCGCCAGCTCCGAAACCGTGCCCTCAAGGACCATCTTCCCTTGGGAGAAGAGCCCAACTCGGTCACACACAGCTTGCACTTGATGTAACAAGTGCGACGAGAGCAGCACGGTGATCTTCTCTTCTTTTTTCAGCGTGCGAATAATCTGCAAAAATTCACGGGCGGCTTCCGGATCTAGCCCCAAGGTTGGCTCATCTAAGATGATAACTTGAGGGTGTTTGATCAAGATCTCGGCGACGCCCAGGCGCTGGCGCATCCCGCGCGAGAACGTCCCCACGCGACGGTCGGCGACATCAGCTAGGCCCATGCGCTCCAAGGCATCGCTGATCCTTCTCTGGGCGACAGGGCGCGAGAGCCCATTCAGCTTCGCTGTGTATGCCAGATTCTCTCTCGCGGTCAGTTCGTCGTAGAAGCCCACTTGGTCGGGCAGATACCCCACGCGCGACTTCACTTCCAAGGGCTGGCGCATGGGGTCAAAGCCCAGCACCCGCGCCCAGCCTGAGGTCGGCTCGGTCAGCCCCAGGAGCATTAAAATAGTCGTCGTCTTCCCAGAGCCGTTTGGCCCCAATATCCCGAAGACCTCGCCGGCGCGAATCTTCAGGGTGAGCTCGTCTACCGCGACGATCTCGCCGTAGCGTTTTGAGAGATTCTGCGTCTCGATGACGATATCGCTCATAGGTTATCTTCGACCAAAGCGCGACACAGCCCAGCCCACAACGCCCAGGGCGATCACGATAATGCCGATCCCAACCAGACCCCATACCGTAGACGTCACGACGGTGATGCGAAACTCCTTGGAGTCCGAGATGCTCTCGCTGCGCGCCGTGATCGTCAGCATATAGTCTCCGGCGACGGTCTTATCCGAGGGCTTGATCTTGGCCGTCACCTCGGCGAAGTTGTCCGGGGCGATTTCAGGAAGGGTTTTGGGCTCGAACTCGACGTTCCAGCCGACCGGTGGGAAAGAACTCAGCTCGACGTCGCGGGCGGGTGCGGTGCCCCGGTTGTGCACTCTAATAGTGAGGGTGTTCTCTCTGCCTGCGGTGGCTTGCGCTGACAGTCGCCCATCTGGGGTCGTCACGCTCAGCTCGGCCTGCCCAGTGATGATCGCGCGCAAGGCGAGTACGGCTTGGGCTTGGCCGCCCAGAGCACGCACGGTGATCGGGTATTCGCCGGCTTGAGCTTGCTTGGGCGGGCGGACTTCGATATCTAGATTCTTAGACTCGCCGGCTTTGATGGGGAAGCTCGTCACTTCCTCGCTGCCAAAGCGCAGCTTGAACGTCACTTGGAAGCCCTCGGGTGCGTCGGCTTCCAAATTGACGGTCGTCTCTTGCTCGCCCTTGTTGGTGAGTGTTGCGGAGTAGCGAAAAGTCGTGGTAGATGTGCCGCGTCGGGTGGGGAGCTCCGTCTCAAATTGGAGTTGCGGGGGCAGTTGCGCTTCGACAGTCAACTCAAGGGGCAGCTCGCTCTGGGCATTTTGTCCTCGGGCGAGCACGACGAAGCGATAAGTGCCCGCTTGCACGCCCGCAGGCGGCTCGAGCTTCAAGCTCAACGAAGCCGACTCGTCTGTATCGACATAGACGGCCTGGACGGGGCGGCCTCCCCCGGTGAGCGAGGCCTTCCAGCCCTCGGCAACTTCTTTCATAGACACGCGCACGATCTGCGGCGCCAGCCCGCGATTGGTCACCGTCAAAGATATGATGACGGTCTCGCCGACTTGAACAGACTGCGCCGGATACTGTGTAGACAATGTCAGCCCACGGGGCTTTTGCGCCAGGGCTGGAAGAGCCAAGAGCCCAATGAGTAAGACTGCACCAAGATATCGCTTCATGAGTTTCCCTCCCGATATGAGCTCTGTCTTATACTGGGCTAATTATACCAAACGGGTGGGCGAGGATTGCAATAGCCTCCAAGATGTGGCAAACTTGAGAAGAAAGCCATGGCGACTGATAAGATTCTCATTCGCGGCGCGCGAGAGCACAACCTCAAAAATATAGATCTCGAGCTGCCCAGAAATAAGCTCATAGTATTTACGGGGATCTCCGGCTCTGGGAAGTCTTCCCTGGCTTTTGACACGATCTACGCTGAGGGTCAGCGACGCTACGTCGAGTCTCTGTCAGCCTACGCCCGGCAGTTCCTGGGCCAGATGGACAAGCCCGACGTCGATTTCATCGAAGGGCTCTCTCCGGCTATTTCTATAGATCAGAAGACCGTTCACAAGAACCCGCGCTCGACTGTGGGCACGGTGACGGAGATCTATGACTACCTGCGATTGCTCTTTGCGCGCATTGGCAAGCCCCATTGCTATAAGTGCGGTCGCCCCATCGCCCAGCAGACGGCGCAGCAGATCGTCGATCAGATTCTCGAGCTGGGAGAGGGGACCAAAATTCAAATCCTTGCGCCCATCGCCCGCGGGCGCAAGGGCGAGTATAAGAAAGTCTTTGAAGACTTACGAAAAGAAGGCTTCGCCCGCGTGCGCGTCAACGGCGAGATCACAGATCTTTCTAGCGACGAGATCGCGCTCGATAAGAAGAAGAAACACTCCATCGAAGTGGTCGTGGACCGCCTTGTGGTCAAACGGGAGACCAAGACGAGGATCGCCGACGCTGTCGAGACAGCGCTCAAGAAAGCCAACGGCCTGGTGCTCATAGACGTCGTCGAGCCAAAGAGAGAGATTCTCTTCAGCGAGCATTTTGCGTGTCCTGATTGCGGGATCAGCTACGAGAAGATCGAGCCGAGGCTCTTTTCGTTCAACAGCCCCTTTGGGTCGTGCCCCGTATGTACGGGCTTAGGCTTCAAAATGGAGATCGATCCCGAACGGGTCATTGACCCGAAGAGATCGCTGAGAGACGGCGGGCTGATCCCCTGGGCTGATCGGCAGAGCAAGTGGCTGTGGGGCGTGCTCTTTGGCGTCTGCAAGATATATAAGATCGACCCGGATAAGCCCTTGGGGAAGTTGCCCAAAGAGCAGCTTGACGTCTTGCTCTATGGGGCCGATGGCGTCCCCATCACGTTTCCCTATACGAATCGCTACGGGCGGACGCGTTACTTTATGGACTACTATGAGGGGCTGATCCCAGCGCTCGAGCGTTCCTATCGCGAAGCTGAGTCTGAGTGGGCCCGCGAGGAGATCGAGCAGTATATGAGCAAGCGCCCCTGCGCCGCGTGCCAGGGGAAACGCTTACGCCCCGAAAGCCTCGCGGTGACTATCGCCGGGAAGAACATCATGGACGTTTGTGCTCTCTCCGTCAAGGAGGCTTATAAGTTCTTCTCAGAACTGGAGCTGACGGAGCGCGAGTGGCTGATCGCCCATCAAGTGCTTAAGGAGATCAAGACGAGGCTGAAGTTTCTCTTGGACGTGGGCTTGGAGTATCTCACCCTGGATCGCCCTGCGGGGACGCTCGCGGGCGGTGAGGCCCAGAGAATCCGCTTGGCAACACAAGTCGGCTCGGGATTAGTCGGCGTCTTGTATATCTTGGACGAGCCGAGCATCGGGCTGCACCAGCGGGATAACCAAAGGCTCTTAAATACGCTCAAGGGGCTGCGCGACTTGGGCAATACGGTCATCGTCGTGGAGCACGACGAAGAGACCATAAGGGCAGCTGACTTTATCGTGGACATTGGGCCTGGGGCTGGGGCGCATGGGGGCTCTATCGTCGCGACCGGGACAGTCGAAGATATTTGCGCCAATCCCCGCTCGATCACGGGGCAGTTCTTGAGCGGGCGACGCCAGATCGCTGTGCCGCCACGGCGCCGCACGCCTAGGGGCTTCTTAACTATTGTGGGCGCGCGCCAGCATAACTTGAAGAATCTCACGGTCAGAATCCCCCTGGGGGTCTTCGTCTGCGTCACGGGGGTGTCAGGATCGGGCAAGAGCACGCTCATCGACGAGATTCTCTATCGCGGCGTCGCCCAGAGATTGGGCTACGTCGTCGAGCGCCCCGGCGAGCACGACGCGATCATAGGGCTGGAGCAGATAGACAAGATCATTGAGATAGATCAATCGCCCATCGGGCGCACCCCGCGCTCCAATCCGGCGACGTACACGGGGCTGTTTGACGAGATTCGCCAGCTCTTCGCCCTGGTGCCCGAAGCGCGCGCCCGGGGGTACAAGCCCGGTCGGTTCTCGTTCAACGTCAAGGGCGGGCGCTGCGAAGCTTGTAAGGGCGACGGATTGATAAAAATAGAGATGCACTTTCTGCCGGACGTCTACGTCCCCTGCGAGGTCTGCAAGGGCCAGCGCTACAATCGCGAGACCCTCGAGATCCGGTACAAAGAGAAGAACATCGCTGACGTCTTGGCCATGACCGTCGAAGAAGCCCTGGCGTTCTTCGAGCGCCATCCGGCCATTAAGAGAAAGCTTCAGACGCTCTACGATGTCGGCTTGGGGTATATTCGCTTAGGGCAGCCCGCGACGCAGCTCTCCGGCGGCGAGGCCCAGCGTGTCAAACTGGCAACAGAGCTGAGCAAGCGCGACACCGGGCGCACCCTCTATATCTTGGACGAGCCGACGACGGGATTGCACCTGGCAGATATCGAGAAGCTTCTTGATGTGCTCCATAGGTTAGTCGCTGTGGGCAACACGGTGATCGTTATCGAGCACAATCTCGATGTCATCAAAACAGCAGATTATATCATTGATTTGGGGCCTGAGGGGGGCGACGCCGGCGGGCAGATCATCGCTGAGGGGACGCCTGAAGAAGTAGCCCGTGTGCCGGAGTCGTACACCGGGCAATTCTTGAGAAAGATTCTGAAAACAGCGACTGAAGTCGCTGCCTCAGCAGATGGAAGCGTGCTCAAGCACGCTGGAGTTTGCTCTAGACAGGCATAAAAGTCTTTCATAGCCCGCTTCAGCGGGCTTATATCTGCTGAGCCAGATGCTTCAGCATCTGGTACTACTTCTCATCTCGCGCCATGAACGCTCTTACCATATCTACGGGAAGCGGGAAGACAATGGTGCTCGTGTTGCGCTCCGAGGAGATGTCTATAAGGGTCTGCAGATAGCGCAGCTGGAGGGACGCCGGGTTCTGGGTGAGAATTTCAGCGGCTTCGCGGAGCTTCGTCGCGGCTTGCAGTTCGCCCTCAGCGTTGATGATCTTGCTGCGGCGCTCGCGCTCCGCTTCCGCTTGACGCGCGATGGCCCGCTGCATCTCCTGGGGAATCCTGACGTCTTTGATCTCCACGGCCTTCACTTTGATGCCCCAGGGGTCGGTCTGCTCGTCAATAATCATTTGAAGCTGCTTGTTGAGCTTCTCCCGCTCGGCAAGCAACTCGTCGAGCTCGACTTGGCCCAGGACGCTGCGCAGCGTCGTCTGCGCGATCTGGGAGGTCGCTTGCAGATAGTCTTCGACTTGGGTGATCGCTGCCTCAGGGGACATCACCCTGAAGAAGACAATAGCGTTGACGTTCACGGTGACGTTGTCGCGGGTGATCACTTCTTGTGGGGGCACGTCGAACGTCACGACGCGCAGGTCAACTTTGACGACTTGGTCGACAATGGGGATGATGAAGAACAGCCCTGGCCCTTTGGCCCCTTGGAGACGTCCCAATCGAAAGATCACGACGCGCTCGTACTCCCGCACGATCTTGATCGCGTTGAGCAGGAAGAGCACGGCGATGGCCAGCACGATGATGAGCGCAGTTGTGGGCATAGCCAAACCTCCTATCAGATTCAGTAGTGTATCCCAGCCCAATATTGAGACGAAGAGAACCACTAAAAACCCCAAAGCTCCTAGGATCTCCGTCCACCCTTGTTGTGGTCGTTGTTTCATTATCTTAATATTAGCAAGGCTGCTCTCTGAAAGCAAATTTCTGTGATATAATAGCGTGTTTATGAGAGCAGAGCGTCAGAGGCTCGTAGTGGCCAACTGGAAGATGCACTTCGTGCGCGCGCAAGCGCTGGAGTATCTCCAAGTATTTAAAGAGCGTGTCAAAGATATCACTCATACGGAGATCGTGCTTGCGCCGCCGTTTACGCTCTTAGAGACGGTTGGGCAGGCGCTGCGCGGGACTGGGATCAAGCTCGCAGCACAAAATCTCTTCTCTGAGCGCGAGGGGGCGTTCACCGGGGAGATTTCCCCGATAATGCTGAAAGATCTCGGCTGTTCGTATGTGATCGTGGGGCACTCGGAGCGCCGACGACTGTTTGGCGAGACCGACGAGCTTATTAATAAGAAGCTGCAAGCTGCGCTGGACGCTGAGCTTGTCCCCATTCTCTGTGTGGGCGAGACTTTAGAAGAGCGTCGTGCTGAGAGGACTCACAGTGTACTGGGGGTCCAAATTCGCGGGGCGCTTGAGGGGCTTGCGCTCTCAGAAGATCTTGTCATTGCGTATGAGCCGGTGTGGGCCATTGGGACGGGGGTGAATGCCAAGCCCGAAGAAGCCGAGGCGAGCGCGCTCTTCATTCGTGAGCTTGTAGCCCAGCTCTCTCGCAAAGAGATCGCGAGAAGAATTCGGGTTCTCTACGGGGGGAGCGTCAAGCCCGCAAATCTTGAAGATTTTCTGAGGCAGCCGAACATAGACGGGGCGCTTGTTGGCGGGGCCTCGCTCGACCCGGAAGCGTTCGCGCAGATGGCTGAAATGTCAGAACGCCTCAGCGAGATCTCTTAAATATCTGACTCTCTTCGCCGCGCAAAATTCTCTGAATATTGCTTCGGTGCTGCCAGACCGCCATCAACCCTAACACACTGAAAAGCCCTACCATCTCCCAGCTCACCGATGGCAACTGAAAGAGCACAAGCACAATGGGAGCTAATACGAGCGCGATCATCGAGCCGACAGCAACATAGCGCGTGAGCGCGACCGTCACCACCCAAATCAGGAGCGTCACCAGTAACGCCTGCCAAGAGAAGCTCAACAGAAGCCCCATCGTCGTGGCGACGCCCTTGCCCCCAGTGAATTTCAGCCAGATGCTCCAGTTGTGCCCGACGACCGCCAGCCCAGAAAGCCAGAGGGGAGCACCAAGAAAACCCACCAGCCACGCCGCGAAGATCCCCTTCCCTACGTCTCCTATGAGGGCTATCGCACCATAACCTGCCCCGACGACACGCGTGACGTTGGTCGCGCCGACGTTGCCGCTGCCGTGCTGGCGAATGTCTATGCGCTTCAGACGAGCGACCAGATAGCTGAAGGGCAGGGAGCCGACAAGATAACAGCCAACCGCTGCCCCCAGGACCTGCCAATCCATCGAAGCTCTAGGAGCCCTCAGACTGTTCTGTCAGCAGCTCTTTGAGGCCCTTGATGCGCTGGCCCATCGTGATCGCCTCGTGTCCCGCATCTTCGCTGGTGACCAGGCGCTCCTGCTTGTGCAGGTTGCGCATGGAGAGCCGCACCTGACGCTTCTCTTCGTTAATCCCGATGATACGCGCCTTCACCGTCTGGCCCACCTGTAAGACGTCTGCCGGGGTCGAGATGCGCTCTTCGGTGATCTCCGAGACGTGAATGAGCCCCTCGACGTCTTCAGTGATCTTCATGAACGCGCCGAAGTCCTTGAGCTCCGTGATCGGGCCTTCGACTATCGAGCCCACAGAATAGCTCTCCAAGAACTTGTGCCAAGGGTCCTCTTGGAGCTCTTTCAAGCTGAGACGAATCTTGCGCTTGGAGGCGTCCGATTTGATCACCTTTGCCGTGATCTCCTGGCCCTCGTGCACCACGTCGCTGGGTTTGTTCACTTTATCCCAGCTCATCTCGGAGATGTGCAGGAGCGCCTCCACGCCCTCTTCAAGGTGTACGAACGCCCCGAAGTCCGCGAGCTTGGTCACCCTCCCTTGAACGATGCTCCCCTCAGGATACTTCTCTTCGATCTTCTCCCAAGGGTCGGGCTGGACGCGCTTCATGGAGAGGCTGACGCGCCGCTCTTGCTCGTTCACGTCGAGCACGACCACTTCGACCTGCTGGCCGACCTTGACGACCTCCTTGGGATGCTCCGGATACCCCCAGGACAGTTCGGAGATGTGCACCAAGCCCTCGACGTCCTCTTCGATGCGCACGAACGCGCCGAAGTCTGTCAGGCTGACAACCGTCCCCTTGGTCTTGGTCCCCGCAGGGTATCGCTGTTTCAGGCCGATCCAGGGGTCAGGACGCAGCTGTTTGATCGAGAGCGAGATGCGCTCGCGCTCGCGATCCACGCCCAAGACTTTTACCGTGACTTTGTCGCCGACCTTGTAGGTATTGGGCGGCACCGGGATGTCCTTCCAGCTGATCTCCGAACGGTGCACCAACCCCTCAAAGCCACCGACGTCGACAAAGATCCCGAAGTCCACGATGGACTTGATCGTGCCCTCGATCACCTGGCCGGGCTGGAGCTTACTGAACAGCTCTTCCTTGCGCTGGCGCTCAAGCTCTTTGAGGTACTCCCGATGCGAGACGACGAGGTTGCGCTCGCGACGGTCTAACTCTAAGATAATGAACGGCACTTCCTTGCCGCGCAGTTCCTCAATGTTGGGAGGCAGGTCTTCGCCCAAGTGCGAGCCTGGTAAGAAGGCGCGGATCCCGGATTTCAGCAGATTCACGTGATAGCCGGCGCCCTTGACCTCGTCTTCGATCGTGCCCGTGATGGGGAGCCGCTGTTTGTAGGCGCGCTCAAGCTCGCTGATGCGCTTCTCGTAGAGTGCAGCCTTCTCCGAGACGTGGATCGTGCCCTCTTCTTCGTCAATATATGTGATCAGGACCTCGATCTCGTCTCCGGGTTGGAGCGGGGCCTTGTGGAACGGCGCCAGCTCCGTCGGCCGCATCAACGCCTCCGATTTGTACCCGATGTCGACAAGGACACCCTGATCGCTCACCTGGACGACTCGCCCCTTGAGGATGTCCCCGCGTGAATACGTCAATACGTCCTGGTCTCCTAACAACGCTTCCATCTGGGATGGCTCAGTGGTCTCTTTGAGCTCCTCGGACATGCTCGATCACCCGCTTGCTTGAGAGATTAACTCGTGAGTTGCTCAATGGCCGCTTGGACAGCTTCAATACACCGCGTGGGGGTGGAAGCCCCCGCAGAGATCCCTATGCGCTGCTTTCCCAAGAACCACTCTCCTTTCAGCTCGGATGCGTCCTCTATATGATAGCACGTCGTGTACTGCGATGCGATCTCCGCCAGCCGACAGGTGTTGGAGCTGTTGCGCCCGCCAATAACTATAACGACATCGCACCGCTGCGCCAGCTCGCGAATAGCGTCTTGACGGTCGAACGTCGCTTGACATATTGTATTATATGCCCGGACTTCCAGGCAATGCTTCAGAACTTCTCCGATCAAATGGGCGAATTTCTCGTAAGGGTGGGTCGTCTGCGAGATCAACCCCACCCGATCCGAAGCTCGTAATTTAAGTTTCTCCACTTCTTCCGGGCCAGTGATCACATCTACTTGGGCGTCTAGCCCTTCAAGATGGCCCAGGATCCCTTGGATCTCCGGATGCTCTTTATGCCCCATGATCACCACTCTGTATCCCTGCTCAGCGACCTCGCGCGCGAACCTTTGCGGGATCGTCACCAAGGGGCACGTCCCGTCGTGAATCTCATAGCCCTTCTTCTGCAAAATTCTCTTCACGGCGGGCGCGACACCATGGGCGCGGATCAAGACTTTTCGTCTTTGCCCTGGCTCTAGCGGGGGCAGCTCCTCGTGAGACTTGACGAAGACCATCCCCTTGGCGCGCAATCGTGCGACCTCCTGGGGATTGTGAATCAGCTCCCCCAAACAGTAAACCGGGCCGTCGGGCGTTTCGCTCAATAAGCGCTCGGCCATCTCCACGATGCGCTCCACGCCGAAGCACCATCCGGCGCTGCGCGCGATCTCTATGGTCGGTTTCACTCGAGTCATCGTGTGACCTCCTGACTCCCTCATCCTCGGCCCCTCTCCCCTGTGAGGGAAAGGGGAGCAGGGGCGAAGGTCTGCCCCACCTTGTCTATGCGCTCCATGAGCAAGTCCGCGAGCTTCTGATAGCGTTCATGGCGATCTGAGATCTCTCCCAGATCAAACTCCAAATCCCGCAGGCTAAACGGCGCACTGATATGGGCCGTGATCTGGGGCCACCGGAAGGGGTACTTTGGGGGATATGGCCCGCGTGCCTCAAGGCGCACCGCGACGAACTCGCTGCCGGTGCGCTCGGCAAAGCGGATCACCCCCGGATGGGCCCGTTGGGGGTTCTGCGTCGTCCCCTCGGGGAAGATCCCCACTATCTTCCCAGACTTGATGGCCTCTAACACCTTGCGCATATCTTCGACCCTGAAGTGCTCCCGATCTATGGGTATGGCAAAGAGCCACACGAAGAACGCTAAGAATTTATTCTCTTGTAGGAGCGTCTTGCGCGCCACAAAGTGGATCCGATGGCGCCCTCCCAGCGCCAACGCCACCAATGGGATATCCCAGTAGCTGCGATGGCGCGCGACTACTAAAAACCCGCCTTGTTGGGGGATATGCTCCCTCCCCCGCACCCGAAGACGGAAGAGAGGGCGCACCACCACGCTGACTAAGATGGCCAAGAAGCGATAGAGCAAATCTTTCCAGGCTTCGGCCGCGTTCACTCGTTCAGTTTACCAGACGTGCTCCCTCTCTGCAACGCGGCCTCCACAGCCCGCACCGCTTCAGCGATGACGTCGTGGAGCGTGCGGCCATCGGTGCGAATGACGATAGTATCTGGGGTGATCTGCAGTCGGCCGAAGCCCTGGCCATCGCGGGCATCGCGGGCGCGCATGTGTGCTAAGACGTCTGCATAAGACTGACTGGGGCGCTCGCGGCAGCGTCGTCGCGCGCGCTCTTCGAGCGACGCGTCAAGATAGAGCTTGACATGGGCGGTGGGGAGCACCACCGAGCCGATATCGCGCCCCTCCATGACGACATCGCGATTCTGGGCGAGCGCCCGCTGCTGGGCGATGAGAAACTCTCGCACTTCCGGGCGCGCTGCTACTTGGGAGGCCAGCTCATCCATCTCAGGGGTGTAGAGCTTCTCTGTGACGTCTTGGCCGTTGAGCACGACGCGTTCATCGGGGCGGATTTCTATCTGTATTTCTGAGAGCTTCAGCCCTTGGGAGAGCCCTAAAGCGACGGCGCGGTACATCGCGCCGGTGTTCACGAAAAGACAGCCAAAGCGCTTGGCCAAGGCGCGTGCAACACTAGTCTTGCCCGATCCGGCAGGACCGTCAATAGCGATCTGTATCATATCATCCCCTGCACGCCCTTCCAGATCATATTGATCGCCGAATAGAGCAGTACGACACCGAAGAGCCGTTGCAGAAAGGCTTTCGAGACTTTGGTCGTGCTCCACGCTCCCAGCTGCGCCCCGATAATGATGCCCACAGCAAGCGGGATCGCCAGATCTATATGCAGATTGCCCTGAAAGAAGTGCGTGATCGCTGCGATGAGCGACGACGGCCCCATGACAAAAAGACTTGTCGCCACAGCGCTCACAATATCGACGCCGAGAAAGATATTCATCGCTGGGACCATGACGATCCCGCCGCCGATCCCAAAGAACCCTGCAGCAATTCCAGCGATCAGCCCCACAAGAGCACCGAGAACGGGCGTGGGATTGCCGTGGGGATCGAGGCCGCGCTTGAGCAGTAACCCCAGCTCTTTTGGCTCTCTCCCCGCGAGCATCAGCCCGGAGACGTAGAGCAATAAGACGCCAAACGCGATAGCTAGAGCTTCGCTGGAGATAAATTTCGTGAGGAACGCGCCGAGCCACGCGCCCACCAGCGCCATCGGCAGTAGAGCCAGAGCAAATTTGTAGTCTATCTTCTTCTGTCGAGAGTAGGCGATAGTGCTGGAGATCGAATTGAAGACGATTGCCGCTAAGCTCGTGCCCACGGCTTCTTGGGTCGTGCTCACCGAGCTCAAAAAGACCAAGAGCGGGACCATGAAGATCCCGCCGCCGACCCCGACCATGCTCGCCACCCAGCCGATGGCAATGGCTGCGAAGAAAAGCAACGTGAAGATCACGTTAATTATCCTTTTTGAAAGACCAGTAGAGCAAGGATGACAAAGCCCAAAATGGCCATGAAGATACCCTCTATACGAATCATACGAAATGCTTCATCTGAGGGCTCAACGTATCTAAATTCCCACTTTGGCAATCTTAGCCACCATGCTGTAACTGGATCGAAAGTTTCCCAGATTCCATAAACAATCAGAAGAAATGCTAAGAGAACGCTCAATACCTCCATGATGATCTCAGCCCTTAGTAAACAGCACTAGCATGAGAGTAATGCATACTATGACAGTTACTATACCCTCGAAACGAATCAGATTTATAGCGATCTCAGAGGGTTCTGGATGTTTAGCTAGCATCAACAGCTCCCATCTATACCAGTACATAAAGAAGCCCTTCGGATCGACGGCAGCCCAAATCCCCAAGAGTGCCACAAGAAGTACCATCAAAACCCCCACTGCCTTTAAACCTATATAGTAGAACATGGCAAAGAAGATATGAGTGCTAGCAATGGCTATTCCTAGTGGCACCAGGGCTTTGAGTGTTCGAGTCATCACGCGTCCGAACATTTTTTTATCGCTTCCGTTTCAAATACCCCTCAATGAACGGATCTAGCTCGCCGTCGAGAACGGCCTGCACGTTGCCTACTTCAATCTCCGTGCGATGGTCCTTCACTAGTTGGTACGGCTGCAAGACGTAGGAGCGGATCTGGCTGCCCCACTCAATCGAGCGCAGCTCACCGCGCACCTTTGCGATCTCTTGTTCTTTTTCGCGCAGCTTCAGCTCGTACAGTCGTGCAGCGAGGAGCTCGAGCGCGATCTCTTTGTTCTGTTGTTGGCTGCGCTCCCTCTGACAGGTGACGACGATCCCTGTGGGCAGGTGCGTAATGCGCACAGCTGACTCAGTCTTGTTCACGTACTGTCCCCCGGCACCACCAGCACGGAAAGTGTCGATCTTCAAATCTTCTGGGAGTATTTCGACATCGGCTTCCTCAACTTTAGGGGTCACGGTAACAGCCGCAAACGACGTGTGCCGCCGCGCGTTGGCGTCGAAGGGCGAGATGCGCACCAGGCGATGGACGCCACGCTCCGCCTTCAAATATCCGTAAGCATAGGGGCCTTGAACTTCGACCGTGGCGCTCTTGATCCCCGCGACCTCGCCGGGGCTGACTTCAATGATGCTGGCCCGCCAGCCCCGACGCTCTATATATCTCAGATACATTCGCAAGAGCATCTCGGCCCAGTCTTGCGCATCGGTGCCACCTGCGCCCGCGTTGATCGAGAGATAACAATCATTGGGATCGTAGGGCTCGTTGAGAAACGCCTCGAGCTCCAGGGCTGCCAGGCGCTTCGCGAGCTCTTGAGCGCCCAGCTGCACCTCGCGCTCGAGCGATGGGTCGGCCTCTGATTTGCCCAGCTCTTCTAAGACTTCCAAGTCATCGAGCTGAGTCTCTAAAGCTTTGTATTTCTGAACGATGCGGCGCTTCTGCTCGACCTGCTGCGAGACGAGCCTCGCTCGGAGTTTGTCCTCCCAGAAGCCCGGCGCGGACATCTGGTCTTCAAGCTGCTTCAGCTCAGCCTCAAGAGTGGCCAAGTCAAAGGCGATCAGCGATCTGTGCCAGACGATCGCGCAGTTCTTGGAGCATGGGCATCCTTCCTCCTCAGTTGCATGAATAATCAATAGTATTCTATGATTGCCGTGTGAGAAATGCAACCGGCACGCTCTATATCGTCGCCACGCCCATTGGGAACTTAGAGGACATCACACTGCGGGCGCTGAGGGTTCTCAAGGAGTGCGATCTCATTATCGCTGAGGACACGCGGCGCTCGCGACGGCTTCTGGCGCACTATGGGATCGAAAAACCCTTTGAGCGCAGCTTATATCGCGGGGTGGAGCATGAGCGCGTCGAGTATTTTGTGCAAAAACTCAAATCTGGAGCGAGGATCGCGCTCATCTCTGACGCGGGCACCCCGCTCATCTCCGATCCGGGATATAAACTTGTCCGGCGGGCGATCGCTGAAGACATTAGTGTGATTGCGATTCCGGGGCCGACGGCGCTGATTACGGCTCTGATCGTGTCGGGCTTTTCCCCGGAGCGATTCGTCTTCGAGGGCGTGCCGCCCAAGAAAGAGAGAGCTAGACGGGAGTTCTTCGCGCGGCTTGCGCAAGAGCCGCGTACAATAGTGCTCTATGAGTCCCCCCATCGGGTACTCGATACACTAGAGATCATGAGCGAGGTGCTCCCAGAGAGGGGGATTGCGCTCTGTCGGGAGCTGACCAAGATGCATGAAGAGATCTTACGGGGCAGGCCCAGGGAAATTCTTGGGCAGCTGAAGTCGCGCCCGACGATCAAGGGCGAGATCACGATCGTTATAGAATCTCAAGAAGCTCTAGAGTCTGGGGAATCAGAAGATGCAGAGCTGAGCGTAGTCGAGCACGTGGCGAAGCTGATGGCTGAGGGAGTCACGGAAAAGGAGGCGATCAGACGAGTCGCGCAGTTGCGGGGGCTACCTAAACGCGAGGTCTATAGCCGCGTGATGGCGCACAAGAAGACTTCTCAACCCTTAGGGTGAGAGCTATAATAGTGTCGTGAAAGGAGAGAAACTATGAGGCGAGTTTGCATGATGGCGGCGGTTTTAGCGGTAGCCTTGGTTTCTTGGGAAGCTTATGCCCAAGGCCCCTCGCTGGTGTATTACGGTGCCCAAATCGGTGGCGGGACCATTGCTGCTCTCGCAGGTGGCGCAGCAGGAACGTTCATAGGCGGCCTCAGCGGCGTCTTATTAGGCTTGCCTATCGAACTGGCTCGTCATCCTAGGGATCAAATCCAAATCTTCTATCAAGATCAAGACTTATCAAAGCTTCCAGCGCTACAGGAGCCCGTGCCGATGCGCTGGGGCATTGCCGGGGCCAAGATCGGCTTTGGTCTTGGGGTGAGCGCTGGAGCGGCGCTGGGCGTCATCTGGATAGGGAAGCTCTTTGGGGTTGAAGGCGACCCTCACGGTGCATGGACCGGGGCATTTGCTGGAACTTTAGCAGGCGTCATGCTGATGACCGATATAACAGAGGGAAGATATCCGTTCGTGCTCTCTCGGTGGCACTGCAAGCGTACCGAGCAGGGCGAGAGGATCTCGTTTGAATGTGGCTATGAGAGTGAATATCTATCCCCTATGGAGGTGCTGCTCAGTCCGATGGTCTTAGCAGCTCTAGGAGCGACTGTAGGGTATAATGCTAAAATGGGGTTTGCGGTCTCTATGCTAATTGTGAGCGTGAGTTTTTAGGGGAGCGCCGGGATCTCGCGGACTTGATCCCCAGAGACTTCTAAGACGATATTGTCAATCAGTCTTGCCTTGCCGAAGTACACGGCGAGCGCGATCAGGACTTTTCCATCAACGCGCACGACCGGCTGCAGGTCTCTCACATCAACGATCTCGATGTAGTCTATCTTGGCTTCGCTGGCTGTCTGAATCAGCTTCTGCATCTCCGCGATAACTCGGTGAGGGTCGCGCTCACCAGCAGAGATTAGATCTTGAGCACGTTGGAGAGCGCGAAAGAGCACGGTGCTCTGGGCGCGCTGCTCTGGAGTTAAGTAAACATTGCGGCTGCTCATGGCCAGCCCGTCGCGCTCGCGCACCGTCGGCGCGGCGATAATCTTGAT
>FWWM01007936.1_pt1 | contig 20807 bp, 15 predicted proteins | sample 2228351 | NCBI WGS metagenome assembly FWWM01 (sample SAMEA103939774, study PRJEB20133) | metagenome
GGACGGATATAGAAAAATTGACGGCTTTTCAAGGATATTTGAAATTGGCGAACAAAAGCAAAGCAAAGATTTTTCATACAACGGATTTACAATAAATACAAAACTGTTGCTTAAACCGAGGCAAGGGATAGCGGAAGTTTTGGAAAATTACAAACGGTACTGGTTTGACAACTTTGTTGATTTTGCAGGCAAAATCAGTTAATTTAAAAATGGCGGCGCATTTCGCAAAGCGAAATGCGAAATTCTGCGGCGGCGAAAGCGAGGGCGGGCAAAAATTCCTCTCCCACAACCCCCTTTAATATTTTTTGTTGATTGATTTTAATTTATTTGGCATCATTATATTGAAAGAACAACATATTACTTACGTACCATCAAATTATTGAGATTATGGCAACAGAAATCAACGTAGGTGAAAAATGTAAAGAAATACAGAACAAAGCAGGGTTTATCGCAAGAGGATTTTGCAAAGAAATCCGGCGTTAAATACACTACCCTGACCAAAATTGAAAGCAATGTATTTAAAAAGTCATCCGTGCTAATTATGGCATAATTAGCCAAAGAACTCGGTGTTTCGATTGAAGATATAATTGAATAGATTATGGCAACCACAGCATTTGTAAAAATGTTCAACAACAAGTCAAAATCCAATGGGCAGCCCCCAGAAGTTATCCAGCTTTTACTTAAGCTTGCAAAAACTACACCAGAAAAAACACTGAAAGCGTTGCATACCAGCGATCTTGGCCTGTCATCTACTGAAGCTAAAAAAAGAATTTTGGAATACGGCGCCAATAAAATCATTCAAGAAAAACCGCCTGCATGGTGGCTACAGCTGACCAAGTCTTTTATTACTCCGTTTAATATTATTTTGATAGTCCTCGCCCTCCTTTCTTATATTACTGATGTTGTTTTGGCTGGATCGGAACGAGACTGGACCAAAGTGATTATTTTGAGTATTATGGTCTCCACATCTTCCCTGTTGCGTTTTTGGCAGGAGTTTCAATCTCAAAAGACTGCGGAACAATTAAAAAAACTCATCCGAAACACAGCGCTGGTTAAGCGGCAGGATTGGACACATAACCCAATTTCTCAAAATAATCAGATTAAAAACGGTGATAAGCGCGAAATTCCTATTACTGAACTTGTTCCTGGTGATATTGTATACCTCTCCGCGGGCGACATGGTTCCGGCAGATATGCGACTTATCAGTTCAATTGACTTGTTTGTTACCCAGTCGGCGTTAACCGGCGAATCAATGCCGATAGAAAAATTTGCTGTACCACTGGCTCCCGAGGAACGTGAAGAATGGAGGCACGATAAAACAGAAAATAATCCTCTTGATTTGAACACCTTGGTATTCATGGGCACGAGCGTCATTAGCGGTAGCGGAGTTGGAGTTGTGTTGACAACTGGAAAACGCACTTACTTTGGTTCTATCGCGCAAAAAATCACCGGACAGAGGGAACTGACCAGCTTTGATAAAGGTATTAATCGGGTAAGTTGGGTTTTGATTTACTTCATGCTCGTCATGGTGCCGATCGTGTTTCTCATTAACGCTGTCACCAAAAATGATTGGTTTGGGGCTTTACTTTTTGCTCTGGCAGTGGCGGTTGGTCTTACACCCGAAATGTTGCCGCTTGTGGTTACCGCTAATTTGGCTAAAGGTGCACGTAGAATGGCCAAGCAGAAAGTCATTGTAAAAAAATTGAATGCCATCCAAAATTTTGGCGCAATGGACGTTTTGTGCACCGATAAAACTGGCACCATTACCGAAAATCGGGTCGTACTGGTAAGACACATAGACATAGAAGGAAAAGAAAATGACCGGGTGTTGAGTTTAGCCTATATCAATAGTCATCTTCAAACTGGCTTAAAAAATCTCATGGATACCGCCATTATTGAGTATAAAGAGAAGAACGGGTATCTGGAGGAAGAATTGAGTTACCGTAAAATTGACGAGGTGCCTTTTGATTTTCAAAGGCGGCGTATGTCGGTTATTGTGCAGAGAGAAAACGGCAACCATGTGCTCATATGTAAAGGCGCTGTCGAGGAAGTGGAACCGCTATGTACGCGCGTTGAAGTGGGCGGAAAAGTAATTAAGGCAACAAACGAAGTATTCCAAAGAACGAAAGCCATGGTTAAAAAAATTAATCAAAACGGTATGCGGGTCTTGGCTGTCGCGTACAAAAATATTGCCGAAAAAAAACACATATACAAGCACCAAGACGAATGCGATTTAACTTTAGTTGGATTTGTCGGCTTTCTTGATCCGCCAAAGGCGTCGGCAAAAGAGGCAATTGCGCTTCTGAAACAACACGGTGTGCAAGTAAAAATCATAACAGGCGATAACAGCATTGTTACTACGACCATTGCCCGCGCAGTCGGGCTCGACAGTCGAACGGTTTTGCGCGGTGATGAAATTGATGCATTAGATGAGGTAGAGTTGAAAAAAGCGGTGGCAACAGTCAATATTTTCACTAAAATTGACCCACTGCAAAAAGCACGCCTTGTAAAAGCCATAAAAGATCAAGGCCATACGGTCGGATATCTAGGAGATGGGGTCAATGACGCAGCGGCTTTGAAAGCAGCTGATGTGGGCGTATCAGTAGATAATGCCGTGGATATTGCCAAGGATTCAGCAGATATTATTCTTTTAGAAAATGATTTGCTGGTGCTTGAACAAGGCGTTGTTCAAGGCAGAACAATCTACGGCAATATCATGAAATATATCAAAATGACCGCAAGCTCAAATTTTGGAAATGTTTTCAGCGTGTTAGCGGCCTCTGTTTTCTTGCCCTTTTTACCCATGTTGCCGATTCATATCCTGACGCAAAATCTCCTCTACGATTTATCGCAATTATCCATACCATGGGATAATATGGATAAGGAATTTCTCAAAAAGCCGAGAACATGGCAATCGGGTGGACTGGCCCGCTTTATGGTTTTTATCGGCCCCATCAGTTCAATTTTTGACATTACAACGTTTCTTTTGATGTGGTTCATATACAAGGCAAATACGCCGGCTATGCAGACGCTCTTTCAATCCGGGTGGTTTGTGGAAGGTCTTCTTTCGCAAATGCTTATCGTGCACATAATTCGAACGCAGAAAATACCTTTTGTGCAAAGCCGCGCCGCAACACCTGTCATTGTGCTTACTGTAGCTTTTATGTTGGTGGGAATATATATTCCCTTCTCTCACTTTGGGAGGGGTATCGGTTTGCAGGCCTTGCCATTCAGTTATTTTCCTTGGCTCATCGCTACCCTTCTTTGCTATGTTGTGTTCGCGCAAATTGTTAAACAGTGGTATGTGCGAAAATTTCAAGAGTGGCTATAAAATGATATGACACAAGTCCCACCGCGGTCATTAAAACTTTGGAGGACAGGCAGCAAGCGGGCCAAAAGGAAAGGTGTTTGAGGGAAGGAATTTTTGCCCGCCTGCTTTCCGTGCCGAAGGCGGGACAGGGGTGGGAAGCAGCTAGTTTCTGCGTCAGCAAGAAGGCAAAACAGAAAAATTTTCGTTTTCTTAATAAAAAAAGTTCTGTGGAGGAGCAATAAAAAATATTAAAAATAATTTTCAGTTTTACCTACTGCAAAGCGGGCAGAACCTAGGGAAAGTATTCGATCCAAATCCGCTTGGCAATTTTCCCTGTAAAATTTTGGATTGCATTACGAAATCAGTAGCACAGTACCCGCACTTGCATCTCTGGGACTGTCATTTGCAAAAAACAGTTATAACTTTTTCTTAAATCTACGACTAGTTGGAGAGATTATTACTTAAGATACTATAAAAAATCTATCATCGTATCTTGTAAAAAAGCCTCTTTTATTTTTCTCTAAAATTGAGTAAATTATTGTAATGAAAAAATTTTTATCTTTTCAACTTGTCATCTCTATCCTGATTGCTCAACTTGCAGGCGTTGTTGGTGCAACTTTTACTATCTCAAGTATTGACATCTGGTATGCCAGACTCAACAAGCCGTCTTGGTTTCCACCAAATGAAATATTTGCTCCAGTCTGGGTGACATTGTATACCCTTATGGGTATTGCCGCATATCTGATTTGGCAAAAGAAGACCCCTAAGAAACTGATCGATGCAGCTTTGAAACTTTATCTGCTCAATTTAGTATTCAACAGCCTCTGGTCGATCATCTTTTTTGGATTAAACAATCTCCAACTTGCTTTTCTGGAGATCGTTGCGCTTTGGTTAACTATATTGCTTTTAGTAAGATATTTTTATCGTCTCCATAGATGGGCTGTTTATCTTTTGTTACCATATTTGTCGTGGACAACTTTTGCAATGGGATTGAATTTTGTGATATTACTGTTAAACTAATATTATGATAGATAAAAAGCAACAATTGTATCAGCTTGTAGAAAAAATTCCTCGAGGCAAGGTGACAACATACGGTCTGCTGGCTAAAAAATTGGGATTTAAAAGTGCACGAATTATCGGCAACTGGCTGCACAACAATCCTGATGCCCCCCAAATACCTTGTCATCGAGTTGTAAGTATTAAAGGATGGTTAGCAGCAAATTTTGTTGATGGAATCAAGGTCCAAAAACAAAGATTGACGGCTGAAGGAGTAGAAGTAGTTGGTTACCGACTAGATTTGAAAAAATATCTGTGGAAACCATAATTATCATAAATAAATTTTTCCGCCCAAATATCACTTCAATTCCAAAACTTGCAACCTGAATCTTGAAGAATTGCTGTCTGCATTTTCATAAATATAAATTTTTGTAAGATAAGTTGAAACATAAATCAAGTATACCTCTTAAGCAAATTGCTAGAGATACTTCTTTTGTCTCATCAGCATATCTGTTATACTGTATCTTTCTATGGAACTGGCTGCACTTATCGAAACCGTAGGTTATGTCGGTTTATTTGCGATAATTTTTGCTGAATCGGGACTTCTCATCGGCTTTTTCTTTCCCGGAGATAGTCTTTTATTCACCGCTGGATTTTTGGCATCACAAAATATTTTATCTCTCCCCATACTTATTGTCACTTGTTTTGTGGCAGCTGTACTGGGGGACAGCGTCGGCTATACTTTTGGTCATCGGGTAGGTCGGCATCTTTTCAAACGTGAAGATACTTTTTTTTTCCACAAAAAGAATCTACTGAGGGCGCAAATTTTTTATGCAAAGCACGGTGCTAAAACTATTGTTCTAGCCCGTTTTATGCCTATAGTACGTACTTTTGCACCAATTGTGGCAGGTATTGGAGCGATGCATTATGCTACTTTTATCAAATATAATCTGATTGGTGGCGTTTTATGGGCAATCGGACTAAATTTGTTGGGTTATTTTTTGGGCAGCTTGATCCCGAATGTTGATAAATATATATTGCCGATTGTGGCTATCATCATTGTCGCCTCGGTGGCTCCTGGTATTTTGCATGTCCTTAGAGATCAAGATCAAAGACAGAATATAAAATTGGCTTTAGCCAAATTATTTAAAAAATTTTTCAAGTAGATGTAAAAAATCCAAATACAAAAACAAAGACCAAAAACAAGACTATATACACCCGTTAGATGTTTGGCCGCCTCCGCCAAAAAAGAAAGATAAAAAAGAGGAAATAAAGGATGATAAAATACAAGAGGACGAGACGATTGATCCAACGGACACGCTAGTCTATGACAACGAACCAGAAATTCAATGCTGGGATTGGAAACAAAAGCACCAAAACTGATCCACACTTGAAACTAAGCAGCCTTGGCTTTGACTAAATATTTGTCTAGCGCTGTTTACTACCAAACAAAATCCTTATTTGAAAAAGTGAGTTTTTTTAAAGATAAAAATATATAAATTTTCTTCGCATCTGGACTAGATCAAAATGCAACTGTTTTTTAAAATATGATAAATTTTTAAACTCAGTCACCAACTCCTTAAGCTTTTCTTCAGTTTAAAGTGTTAAATTCAATCTCAAATACCCAAAGAAAGGTGGTGAGTCAATGAAAAACTTTTTCATAATTACTGCTGTTGCCTTGTTGTTGTTAATCGGTTCATTTGCCATTGTCCGCTTGGCATCGGCTCAAGATACAGAAAAACCGCTGCCAACTCTGGTGCAAAAAATTGCTCAGAGGTTCGGTCTAAACCAAGCAGATGTGCAAGCAGTGTTTACTGAACACCGTAATGAAATGCTTCAGCAAATGCAAACGAGATTTGAAGAAAGATTGAATCAGGCTGTGGCTGACGGTAAAATTACAGAGGCTCAAAAACAAAAAATTTTAGCCAAGCATAAGGAATTACAGCAAAAAAAAGCAGAATCACGCCAAAATTGGCAAGATATGACTGCAGAAGAACGTCAAGCTGCTAAAGATGATTTGCGTCAAGCTCGAGAGCAATTCCGTAGCCAACTCGATTCATGGGCTAACGAAAACGGAATCGATCTGGAAGTTTTACACATGTTTCTCACTCGAGGAATGAAGTTCGGTCATCGCGGTATGATGTGGTAATGTCCTTTTTGATTGGCTAATATTTTGGTAAAGCCGTCTGCGTATGGTTATAAAAGGGGCTCTTTCTGCAATTTTGTGGAAAAAGCCTGTTCACACACCAGGATTGATATAACTAGACACATCAGGTATCAAGTATATTTTTAGCTCTGGTCTAATTTAGTATCTGCGGGTTGATCCTGATGATTTTATCATCACCCGAATTTATATCACCCCGACCGTCGCGGTTGCTTGTGGAAATATATAGCCAACCGTCAGGACCCACCTTAACTGCTCTGATACGGCCGAATTCACTTTGAAAATGCCGTTTTAGATTTATTAAACGATTAGTATGTATTTGCGCTGAATAGAGTGCTTCTCCACGAAGACCCCCAAAATACAAAGTGTCATTGATTATTGTCAAGCTAGCTGGTGCCCAGGTGTCTTGCCGTCCTGATTCAATCACTGGAGCAATCATACCGGCTTGAGTCTGTTTTCCGCGAATCTCAGGCCAGCCGTAATTACCGCCTTTGACAATCAAGTTTACCTCATCATTCCCAGTTTCAATCCCTGAAGGACCATGTTCAGTCGCCCACAGCCTTCCTTGACTATCCCAAGCTAGGCCTTGAGGATTTCGGTGTCCGTATGAATAAACTGCGTTTGCAAATGGATTATCTCCAGGTATCGAACCGTCAGGATTTATGCGTAAAATTTTACCGTTTAGTGAATTTATGTCCTGTGCCAAATCTGGTTGTTGAGCATCACCGGTGGTGACGTAAAGTTTTCCATCAGGTCCAAATGCCAATCTACCACCGTCATGATTTGGTGCACCTTTGATACCTTTTAAAATTACTGTTCTGTCAGTTAAATTTCCCTTAACGAGTCGATACCTCTCAACCCGATTTTCTAAAATTCCGTTGTTTTTAAATGTGTAATAAAGATAAATAAAATTGGTGTGTAAAAAATCAGGAGCAAGTGCCAATCCCAATAGTCCACCTTCTCCCACATGCTCCACACCGGAAATTTCGAAAATGGTTTTTGTTGTTGTACCAATTTGCAATAGCTTGCCACTTCTTTCCGTAACTAATAAGTCACCATTTGGCAAAAACTCAATTTCCCAAGGAATTGTCAAATTTTCAGCCAAAATTTTAATATTATCTTCTGGTTGGTTAAAAACAGTAGCTTGAGGTAAATTTTTTTTAGTCGCACCTAGGGGAATTTGTGTCGGTGTTGGGGAAAAAAATGGTCGCATCAGATAATCTTTACCCAAATACAATCCCAAACCAATGATCAACAAAATGGCAATATTTTTGCCTGGTCTATTCATGACTATCTATTTTTTATCATATTATCTTTTCAAATACAATCTATAAATCCTATTCCCGACGTTGTGAAGCTTATCAACCCCCGGGGTTGACAAAAAATTGCTTAACCAAGTCTCTCTGGTATTGATCTATACAGTGCAAATACAATCAACCTCGGGGGTTGATGAAATTTCTACAGAAGAAAAAATTTGACAAACTATCAAACCTCTAGTATATTTGCATGTCTGACTTGCTATTTAAAGTTTTATGAGGATAAGAAAAGCCATTTCCGCTGCTCCTGCCAAAAAATACCAATTTCCACTTGGGTCTACTTTTTTATTTTAATTAGTCTGTCAGTTCTATTTTATATTTTCTCAAGCTCAATTTCCGCTCAAACCAATGCCAACCCCGCAACCTCAGAGCAAAACCATTCGATAAGTGACAGTGTTTCTTAATCCGGCCAACTTCTAGTCTTTCACATGGATAAAAAAGGGCTCGGATACTATATATAAATTTATCTCCGACACCAATCACCGGACTTATTATATAAAGTTTTTAAATAAATCACATCAGCTTCATTCAGGCTCGTGTATCCAATTAAACTTACCTACGGCTAAACAGTTTGATCTAAATACCACGTTTCAACTGACAGCAGCAGATTTTAAAATTCTGTATGAAACTACAGACGCCACCACTGGTGAGAAAAAAGTTTTAATTTTGCTGTTAAATTTCGCCATTGATTGGTCCAATCCTATACAACTTGATGAAATGGTCAATTTGATGTTTAACGGACCTGATTCTGTTAACGCTTATTTTCAGGAAAACTCCTTTGGCAAATTGAGTTTGACTGGTAATGTATTTGGCTGGCACCACCTTACTCAAAACAACTTTGATTGTTACAACAACTCTTACAGCTGGTCCTTGGAAGCCTTGGAAATAGCTGCTGCATAAGGGATCAAAGTTGATCAGTATACAAATATTATATTCGTGTTTGCTGATCCGGAAAATTGTGATTATATTGCCGGAGCCTCGCTGGGGGGTGAACCAGGCTGGATTGCTGTATATAGCGCATTTTGGGATCCGCGGATTTATGCTGACGAATTAGGTCACAACCTTACATTGCAACACGCAGCTTCTCTCAAATGCAGGATGCTGTTTATAGATTTTTATCAAAATTGCATTTATGATGAATATGGAGATTATTTTGATATTATGGGCAATTTTTGGTATGTCACACCTTATATTTTCCACTTTAATGCTCCTCACAAACTTGGTCTGAATTGGATCGGACCTGCCAGTGTCAAAGAAGCAACTGCCACCGGCACATATCAAATCTACCATAGTGAAACTAGTACAACAAACACGCAAATTTTGAAAGTCTATAAAGCTGATACCAATGTATATTATTATTTGAGCTACCGGCAACCGCTAGGTTTTGGTGCCGGTTTATATTATGGACTTGCCCAAGGAGCCAGTATACATTTGTGGAATAACGATCCACTGTATCAAACTCAATTTTTGGACAGCACACCGATGGTAGGGGATTTTAACTGCTTTGGGGATGCGACCTTAAGCGACGGACAAGAGGCAGTGGATCAAATAAATGGATTGACATTTACCCAATTGAGTCATAACGGAGACTTCACTGAAGTCCAGGTGACGCTGGCGGATAAAATTCAGCCAGAAATTTATATAACATGCCCGATTTATAACCAACTGGTAAAACAAAAGAAATATATCAAAGTCCAAGCAGCTGCTACTGACAATATCGGTGTCACTAAAGTCGAGTTTCGCAGAAACGGTGTTGTGAAATGTATAGTATTTTCAGAACCCTTTTTCTGCAACATGTATAATGCTAAAGTTAAAGGCGTGCAAGTAACTAATTCCGCCACCGCTTATGATGCTGCCGGTAACTCTACCTCTATCCAAACAAAAGTCACCACAAAATAACAACATGCTTTAAAAAAAATCCGCTGGTGAGGATGGATCAATCACCGCTACAAACTTTGTTGAAACTTCGGGATTTATCAGGTGGATATTGGGTGGTGACCGAAGCGGTTGCGCAGTGCTGTAAGAATTTTTCCGGTATAGTTAGGATTTTTTTGAGACATTTCTCGAAATTTAACCGCCTCTGCTATCACTTTGGTTTGCACATTTAGTTTTTTGGCAGTGTCCAGGGTCCATTTGCCCTCACCTGATTGCGCTACGCGTCCGGAAATTTGGGTTAAATCCTCTCCGTAAATTTCAAAAGCTTCATAAAGCCAGGCAAGCAAACGCGATTCGATTACACTACCATGATTGTAAACTTGAGCCACCCGTGATAAATCCAGTTTAAAGTGAGATTTGGCCAAAATAGTAAATCCTTCGGCAATTGCCTGCATCATGCCGTACTCGATGCCGTTATGAATCATTTTTACAAAATGACCAGCCCCAATTCCGGAAAAATGTTGTACTCCTCCGGCTTTGGCCAGATCAATAAACAATGGCAGTAAATTATTAAAATCTTTCTTATCACCTCCGACCATCAGACTGGCACCGTTTAAAGCTCCATCAGGACCTCCAGAAATCCCCACATCAACAAATTCTATTTCTTGCTTGATCAGCTGACTATAACGTTTGACTGTATCAGCAAAATATGAGTTACTTGCATCAATCACCATGTCTCCTGCTTTAAGATATTTAGCCAATCCCAAATCTCCAAAAAGCACCTCATCAATCGCTTTTCCCGCAGGCAGTGAGAGCCAGACTACTTTGGGATGGACTAAGTTTTCAACTAGTTCTGCAATTGAAGAGACACCGACAAGTCCAGTCTTGACAAGCTCGCGAGTTTTTTCCGGTGAACGGTTATATCCTACCACTTTATAGCCTTTAAGAAGTAGATGCCGAGCCAGATTGCCTCCCATTTTACCCAAGCCTACAATGCCTATTTCTTTTTTAAATTCTTTTTTTGATTCCAAAGCATCTGTGGCAGTCTGAGAAATTTGTTTGTCATAGGGTAAATATTTAAATAAGGGTACTTGATTCTCATTCCAAGCCTTTATTATCGGATCAACATACTTCCACATTGCTTCAATTTCCTGTGAATCAACAAACAGAAGTTGATTCCCTTCAATGCAATCTAAAAGCAATTTTTCATATTCTTCTACATACTGCGTATACTGAACCCGCTTGCGGTAGATAAACTCAAATGATCTGTCTTCGGTTTGCATCACTAACCCAGGTTGTTTTGCCAAAAATTTGATCGCGATTTTTTCTTGCGGCTCCATCTGAAATACTATCTGATTTTGCAAGTGTTTTCCTGGCGGACATAAACAATTTTTTTTATGTCGAAAAGTCACCACCACTTCTTTTAACTGCTGTGGCATCTTTTTACCGCTTTCCAGATAAATCGGTACGTTTTGCCAACGGGCTGAATCGAGAAAAAGTTTTATTTTAAAATAAGTCTCTGTGGTTGATGTCGGGGATACCTCAGCCACTTGCAAAAAATCAGTGTACTGAGCTCGAAATGTCTGGACTTTGATTTCACTTGTGTCGGGTATACGAATTTGCTGTAAAAGCTTGGCCCGCTGCCGTCGCACTTCAAGCGGTGACATATCTTTGGGATTATCCATGGTTACCAAAGCAAGCATTTGTAAAAGATGATTTTGTCCTACATCGCGGAGTGCTCCCAGACCGTCATAAAATGCACCTCGACCCTCAACTCCTTTAGTTTCCAAAAGTCGGATATCGATTTTTTCAATAAATTTGCTGTTCCAGCTTTCCTCAAACAGATTATTGGCAAAACGGAAAGAAAGTATATTTTGCAACATGTCTTTTCCTAAATAATGATCCAGTCGATAAATTTGCTCCTCTTTAAATAATTCTGAGAGCAGTTTATCCAACTGCTGGGCGGTGACCAAATCTTTGCCAAACGGCTTTTCTACAATTACCCGTGTCCAGCCTTCATCATCACCACAGGGAATTGTCAGTCCTGAATCATGCAAGTTGTGAAATATCTCAGCATAATATTTGGGGGGCGCAGCAATATAAAACAGCTTGTTTGAACATACGCGCCATTCACCGTCAATACTGCCCAAAGCAGCTGCAAGACTTTGATAATCATCGAGGTTTTCAAATTTACCGATATGGTAGGAAAACAAATTTAAAAAAGATACTTTGAGTCCTTTGTCTGGAGCTTGCGGCATATGATCCAATATTTCTGATATATGTTGACGAAAAGCTTGAGCATCGAATCCCCGTCGGCCCACCCCGATGATTTTAAAAAGTCTTGGCAATTTATTTTTCTCAAACAATGAAAAAAACGCCGGCACTATCTTTTTGGTCATCAAATCACCGGTAGCACCGAAGATAATAAATACTGTCGGAAGGTGAAATTTATTATTTTTGTAATCTACCACAACTTTAAAATAGCATTTTATAAAAGAAGGCACAAGCACAAAAATTAATATCACCTCACAAAAATAAATTGCTATATTGACAGATATCTATAAACCTTTATCTGAATAAATCTTTATTGGACTCAACTTTATCCTAAAGGGGCCTAGGTGAAACAAAGGAGGTGATAAATTGTGACACAACAACAATGAGATCAGCATGTCGCGCATATGCGTAAACACATCACCTGGCCCGCAAACCAAAGCCCAAATTGTCAAGGCGTGTGGTGGTGAGGATGTCGAACCGGAAGTACTGGAAGTTGTCAAAAGAATTTACCGGAAGGCACTTACCAAAACGAGACAGAAGTGTTAAATGTTTTGGTGCGATAAGTTTTAGATTTCAAAAATTACCGGAATTTTCTTGCTCAAACTATCCTGCTGTAGTAGGAAAATGGCTTGTGTTATTTAAGTGGTAAAAAAGTTCATTAATATTTGGCATTTTTAAGTCACTTTTAAATCCACACCCGATGTGGAATAGATTCTGCACATCAGGAAAATCAATATTTCCAAATCACATGTTTGATTGTTTCAAGTCTTTGTAAAAAATAAGTCATGGTTCAATCACACAAGTAAAAAAATGATAAATTTCTTCTTCTGTTCATAAGGATAGAGTTTTCTTTGGTGTTGCTTTTGAGGAAGGTTAGTCAAGACTTTACCGATGTGCAAGGAGTAAACCACATCGGGTGTGGATAAAATTTCTTCTTTTGGATGCTCATCTGGAAAAGACCATTACGAGTGAGGAATACATCATCAAGAAAAACAAAATCTTTGCGCGAAATATCGAAGCAGAGCAAAAATTGAAGGATTTTGAGCAACAGGGCAATCGCTGGCTCGAACGCGCCCGAAAGCTCATAAAATCGGCTCACCAAGCCAAAATTATCGCTTTGCAAGAAAATTTTTCAGAATTGAAAAATTTTCTCCAAAAAGTCGGCTCGACCCTCCTTTTGCGGAAGCGGGCGGTTTCGGCTTCGTTAAAAAATGACTGGCAAATCCTCGCAAATCAGAGCACCGAGCGGCGAAGCCACGAGGCGCATCCTTTGACTTGTTCTAAATGGCTGGATAAATGGAACGATTTTAGGTTGGTAAACTGGTTAGACATCTTGGAATTTCCAGAGCTTACACTACAGTATACACAACAACTGTTGGGTGTATTAGCCTGAACTCCCTAAATCTTCTAACTGGCTTTCACAAGGGATACCTTTATCTTATGGATTCTGCGATTGGTTTCTTGGTAAAATACCTTATAATTATGGGTAAAACACAGGATAAAACCAAAAGTATGGAAAGACTCTGTTCCAGAAAAGATGACTTAAGGGAATTTGTTGTTAACAGGCTCAATGAGCTTGGAATTAGACCTAACGAAAACCTGGGGCAACATTTTTTGGTAGATGGGGATGCAATTGATACACTCACAAATTCTGTCGTATTGGGGGCAGCAGTCATTGAAGTGGGAGCTGGTGTTGGGCAATTAACGGAAGCGCTCGCAGAAAGAGCTAATGAGGTTGTCTCTGTGGAGATAGACAAGCGCTATAGACCGATTTTGACGCAAATTGAAAGAACTTACCCAAATGTTCGAATAGTTTACGGCGACATTCTTGCTTTAGAGATATCTGCATTGGTTGGAAAGCACAAGGGGCAAACACAGATAGTTGCTAGCCTACCCTACTACATTACTGAACCATTTTTACATAAAATTACGGAGTTTCCAATGCACAATGCTACTCTTGTTGTTGGTAAGAGACTTATGTATGCAATGGAAGCAATTAGCGAAAACGACCCTTCATTTGGTCAACTAACTTTATTAACTCAGACCTTTTTTTATCCTCAAGTAATCAGAACGATAGAAAAAAAGAAATTTTTTCCAGTTCCAAGAACTGACTCAGCGATCATACGATTAACACCTAAAACAAGAGAAGAAATAAATTTGAGTAGACGGGATTATTTATTAAAAAGATTGTTTGTAACAGCAAGATACAGTCCGCTAACAAAGAATGCATTAAAAGAAGGACTAATTGAACTTGCACGACTTTCGGGTGAAACACTAACCCAAAATCAAGCGAGGGCTATTATTTCAGAAATGGATGTTCCTAATGATGTTCTGGATAGACCCTTTCAACAACTGAGTAATGAAAACTTAAAAGCACTTTCAAGAGCTCTCAGGTAACAGGTAAGTTTAATTTTGAAAATACTGTTTTGTGGTAGTATAATGCAGTTATTGCAACGGTAGTTGGGCGTGCTACACAACATAAAGTGTAGGCCGTGCAAAATATAACCCAACATATGACAAATAAAAGCAGTGTTCGAAAGGAATTAGTCACCAATTTTGTCCTCCAGTTGTTGAGTGGCTTCGGTGAAGATATCTCCAGAGAAGGTTTAGCAGAAACACCCCTAAGAGTTTTCAAAATGCTTGAAGAGCTACTTAGCGGTTACTCTCAAAATCCCAAGACAGTTTTCAAAACATTTAAAAGCAACGGTTACAAAGATTTAGTCACTCTGACAAATATAGGGTTCCATAGTCTATGTGAACACCACATGATCCCGTTTTTCGGGAAAATCCATATTGGTTATATTCCCAACGGGAAAGTGCTTGGACTCTCGAAGTTTGTCCGATTGACGGAAATTTTGAGTCACCGACTTCAAACGCAAGAAAATCTCACTAACCAAATAGCTAATGCTATAGAGGAAAATTTAGATCCGAGAGGATTGATCGTCACAATTGAGGCAGAACATCTTTGCATGAGTATGAGAGGTGTAAGAAAAAGCGATTGTATCACGAAAACGACGATATTTAGAAGGTTACTAAAAAAAGAACACTAAATTAGTAGATCAATTTTATAGAGAAATAAACAACCAACAAAACAAATGATATGAAAGTTATAAAATGTTCGAACCTGCAAAAAAGCACGATTTGTCGCGACAAACTGCCTCTCTCGAAGCGCTTCGTCAATCTTAGCTGGGAGACTTGGATTCGAACCAAGATACACAGCTCCAAAGGCTGTTGTCCTACCGTTAGACGATCTCCCAAAATTTTTATTAAACTCCAAAAAAAGCTTCCAGATTTATTTTAGCAAATTCTGAAAGCTATTTCAGATTTATCAAGTCAGGAAAACAAATTGCTTAATTAACTGTTTTTAGTAGCAATAAATTCTGCTGTCAGTCATTTTTTGCCCTGCCTGCCCTCGGACAAGTTTGCGAGACACTTCTGCCCTACTCCTTGTCTGCCTTTGACAACTTTGAGCAGCGGAGGGGACTTGAACCCCCGACCTCTTCCTTGGCAAGGAAGCATTCTACCGCTGAACTACCGCTGCATGGGCATGTGCAGGTACAGAACAAAAAAACAGACTACTACTGTCAGACTTGGATTGATAGACTTCTGACCGCAAATACCAACCCAAAGAATACACAAGTAGTATAACAAAACCCAGCTTAGTGCTCAAGAAATTCGGAATTTATCAATTTACGAAGTAGAAAATAAAGTTGCATCAGTACAAATCCGCTATATAAAAGCAGAGTTGTTATTAATGCTGATTTGGAAAAAAATACCGGTTTTTGCCAAGTCATTTCGGAAATTGCCCATCTATATTTTGTCAATCCCGCATACGAAACTGCCCAATACTGGGGAACAAGCACCGCAATCAGACAATAAATATTTATGGCCAACATTGCCAGTGCAGAAATAATCAAAATCTTTGGACATGGCTTATTTTTGAAAACTATATAAATCAAAAGTGTCCCAAAAGGCAAAATTCCCGCTAATAAATGCCTACCCTGTGGCTGGTATGAACCATAAGCACTCTGATAAATTGATTGCAAAAACGTCAAAATAGCGCTTCCGGCCAAGACTAGAAAAATCGTTTTATATTTCTCTGATAATTTAAAATACAGCGAAAATCCTTTACCTAGCAAAATCAGCAAAATGGCGCCCAAAATAATATAGATCATATTTGGCAAAAAAAGGCTGTTCCAGTCAAATGCAGCAAAAGAGGATTTGAAAGTCACCCACAGCCAGTCGGTCCCAAATACAAGACTAATTACTCCAATTTGTGGGAATTCATGCGGCCTGACCTTTTTCAAAAGGTTGTACATATGCATCACCCCAGTGATATCACCGCGAAACCACCCTAGTAGGAACCACCAGCCGCAAGTTGTGATAAGTCCCCAAAAAAGCCACAAAACACATTTCAGCTTTTGCATTTGCCGCAACCTCAAAATGATTATTAAGAGCGAGCCGAGTAAAATTGGATAAGCATTGTAGCGCGTCAACATCGCTAGACCGGTAAGCAGCCCCTGGATAAAAACCCCAGCTGGTTTTGTTTGATTTCTGAAATAGAAAAATATCGCCAAAGTCATAACCAGAAATGGCAAACTTATGGAGAGCGCATCACTATTTGTATACGCTCCTAGAAAAGTCAATTGGGGGATAAATCCGATGACACTGGTCCCTAAATATCTCACCCACTTTTTAGCTCCCAAATCCGTAAAAAACAAATAAACGACATATGTCAAAAGCGTCATACTTAAAGCTGATCCAAGACGAGCAAACATATAGCTAGATTCTGCGGCTTGACCAAACCATGCAAATGGAGCTGCCACGATATACGATAATGGTGGCAATAGTGCATAAGAAACTGAAATTTGTCCATAGCCTGTTATAATAAACTGCCTCGGATCCAAACTGGTAGAAAAATACGTATAGTTTAATAACCTTTTAACCGTGTCCAGATGTGCCCATTCATCTGGGGCGGAATTGAACGGAATCACCCACATCCAAAGCAGTAAATTTATAAAAGTAAATATCACCAGAAGAGTAGGTTGCGGTGGAAGAAATACCCTAATTATGGATCTTAAATTTTGCTTCACAAAAGATAAAGTTGGTAGATTTTTCTTGTGGATACATTTTATGACACTTTCTAATATTGTTCAAAATTGTTAAAATACTTGTACACCTTTGGCCGAGGTAGCCAAGGTGGTCACGGCGCCTGTCTGAAAAACAGGTTATGTCAGTTCGATTCTGACCCTCGGCACCAATTTAAAAAATTATTTTGTCAATCCTCTTTAGCGCATTTTTCTTCTTTTTTTATCTCACCATTTTTGCCGGTTTTGATTTTGATACATTGGCCTTGATAATTCAGGGTGATATCTTGGCGGCCATCATCTTCAATCTTTTGTTTAATGATTGTGGCACCTGGATATTTTTGTAAAACACTATCAGGTAAGTTCCCGGAGCTTGGGGAATTGTTTGCGGAACCTGTAGGAGTTGGCGCCGGATTGGTGACATTTACCGCCGAACCGATGCTACCGATTTTGTAATTGTTTAGCAAATTGTAAGCATTACTAGAATGATCTTTATTTTTACCGCCTTTAGTCTGAAAAGCAAAGGTAGCATCAGTTCCACAAGTATTAGTAATAGCCTTTGCTCCACCAGGATGTACTGCAATATAATTTGTCACATCATATACAATTGCCGAAATTATTATCCAGCAGTTTTGCAGCGTATTGTGTGTAGCCACTTCCGCTGCGGTGAGTATCAAAAGGTTACTGGATTGACCAGTCCCTTGATTGGCCGCCAAATTTATCTCGGTTTGAAGTGGGGGCGAAGGAAATTGAGCAATGGAAATTTGAGATGGTTTAGGCAGCGGTTTACTAGCTAATGTCTCACCCACGGGACCGATGTAATAATTTTCCAAAAGTCCTTGAGCAAAGGTCGAATGTGAAGCTGCCGGATTTTTATCTTTTGTATTAAACGCTTGCGTACCATCTCCTCCGCAATAGGGGAGCATAGAAGCTTTACCACCTGGGTGATCAGACAAGAAACTTGTCAGGTCATAAATATTATAGTTTATGATCATCCAGCAATCGGTTTCTTTGTTGTGTTTGGCTACTTCTTCAGGATTTAAGATAAAACCGGTGTCAACCCTATCCTCTAAAATGTCCGCAAACATTCCGGAAGGTTTTCTCGTTTGACGGGGTGAATCTTTTTTAAGCTCATAAATTACCAATCCGGCAGTCAGTACCGAGATCAGTCCGACAAAAAACAGAGCCAATGAGATACCTACCAACCACTTCGTTTTCATAAATCAATATAAAGTGATTTTATTAATCACTACATCCTCCTGTGGAATACCAACAATACTTATAGGTATCTTACTGATCGCATCTGCCACTTCCATTCCTTGAGTTATCCAGCCAATTATCGTATGCTGTCCGTCCAACCATTGGGCCGAATCTGCCACCAAGATAAAAAATTGACTACCGCTGGTATTTGGACCCTGATTGGTAAGCGCCACAGCCCCACGGACAAATTTTTCATTTTCTCCGATCTCGTCAGCGACTACAAACCCCGGACCGCCTTTTCCCCATAAATTTTTTAAAGTAGTATTTTTACTTAACGGATCTCCTCCCTGAATAAGAAATTGTGGAACCACACGATGAAATCTGGTTCCATCGTAAAAACCGCTTCTCACAAGTTGTGTAAAATGCTGCACACTATTTACGGCTTTGGTGTTAAATTTCATTGTCATAATGCCATAATTGGTATGGAATGTCGCACTGTACGGCCTGCCAAAATTATAAGGCGAACTATATATAAGGCCAGCCAAAATCACCATACCAGAGGCAACTCCCAAAACAAAAGTAATGAGGGGCAAACGCAATTGTTTTGCCAATTTTTTTCTCATAAATGACACTTATATAGAAAATTTTAACATAAAATAAGTTTTACCAAGCTCACTGTGGCTATTATACTGTTTTTACTATATCTTGGTATAATAAACGCAGATAAATATACCAGTGACTCAAGTATACAAAATAATTTCCTTTTTATTACTCGCATTGAGCGTAGTTGTGCCGCTTGGATTGTGGTGGTTTGTATCCAAAAGCCCACCTGATGTCTCTACTTTTTCTCAAATCATGAAATCCCTGGGTCAAATATTTGGCTTGGTGGGAGCCTCACTGCTATCTTTAAATATCATTTTATCCAGCCGCGCTCGTTTTATCGAAAACCTCTTAGGAGGCCTCAATCGTGTCTATATCAATCATCATCTGATAGGCATATACGCTTTTATCCTCATCCTTTTTCACCCTTTATTTCTCAGCTTTCAGTATTTACCCGTATCAGTGATGGCTGCAACAAAGTTCTTTTTGGTACCGCTGTCAGACATACCAATGTGGTTTGGAATACTGGCAAATATCCTGTTTATTTTACTGCTTATCCTGACACTTTATGTCAGTTTACCGTATGAAATTTGGAAAAAAACACATAAATTTTTGGGTGTAGTGCAGGCTTTGGCATTGCTGCATGTAGCTACTATTCCGGGAAATCTGACTGACAACCTGCCTTTGAAATATTATATGGTGACCATATCTAGTGTAGCTTTATTATTTTATGTTTACAATACTCTTTTGGGACGGTTTCTAACCCGGAAATTACCTTATAAAGTAATTGAGGTTAAACAAATTGTTCCCAAAATCTGGGAAATCACCATGCAACCAAAGGACAAACGAATCCATTTTTTTCCAGGTCAATTTATTTTTGTCACTCCAGTGGATAGTCAAATCGTCAAACATGAACAGCATCCATTTTCTATTTCCAGTGCCAATGACAATATGCATCTGTCTTTTACTGCCAAGGCTTTGGGGGATTTTACTGAAAGCTTGCAATTTCTTAAACCCGGTAATTTAGTCAAAGTCGAAGGACCATACGGCAAATTTATTTTTATACTGAAAAAGAAAAAACAAATCTGGATCGCTGGCGGCATTGGAATTACGCCGTTTATGAGTATGGTCAGACAAATCAAAGCTTATCCTGACTTTGATTTTCAGCTGTTTTATACGGTCAAAAATGACAATGAAGCAGCCTTTATGTCCGAACTCCAACAAGCAGCAGCATCTTATCCAAACATTCATTTGCATCTGGTAAGAACTGAAAAAGAAGGCAGACTCACGGTTGAAAAGATCAGTCAACACGTCACGGATTATAAACAGCGGGTAGTTTTTCTTTGCGGACCGCCACCAATGATGAAATCACTACGACAGCAATTTAATAAATTGGGACTTGGTCACTCCCGTATCATTTCTGAGGAATTCTCATTATATTAACTATTGCCATCCAAGGCTAAATTTTATGAGTAATCCCGGGGTTGCGAAGCTAGTCAACCCCCGGGGTTGACAAAAGCTTTAACTATCCAAAAACTTTTGTTAAAATTTGAGCACAATGGATTCCTGGTTTACTATCTCAAATAGTTAGAGCATCCCTCAACTCCAATCAGATATCGGACGGTTAGCTCAGTGGTAGAGCGCTTCGTTGACATCGAAGAGGTCATAGGTTCAAGTCCTATACCGTCCACTAGAGGGAATTTATCGCCTAGATATAATCATACAGACAAATTTTAGAGGAAATCAAAAATAAATCTAAGTTATGATAAAGAGATAATGAACAGGATCTTAGGGAAATTTCCAGATTTGTTGGGAGATTATAATAGAATGATAAATGCTGTACGAGAACATGACCCAAAGATTCCGTGTCTTTTTTGTGGCCAGTGGAGTGGAAAAAATCGGATAGGTACCCCTTAAAATGCACACAGTGTCTGTATAATTGAAGCACTTTTAAGGGGGTGATTACTTTGAAAAATCATATCGCA
>FWWM01007940.1_pt1 | contig 20800 bp, 16 predicted proteins | sample 2228351 | NCBI WGS metagenome assembly FWWM01 (sample SAMEA103939774, study PRJEB20133) | metagenome
AAAGTATGAAATTTCGCTTGGCCCTGCTATATAAAATGCTGTAGGAAAAAGATAATCCTGTGTAATTGGTCGTAATAAGACATTCGGACTGAATCTTTCAGGATGCTCATTTATCTCCTGAATAATTTCTTCTTTCGTGAACTGCTTTCTTTTTCGTCTTAGCTTAAATACTTCATCAACCGGTTCGATTGAATATCTTCCATTCTCAAGATGATAAAATAAATTTACCGGTTTTACTTTCACCTGAGCATGGTATACTTCCTCGAGTGTAGCACTTACAGAAACTAATTTTTGAGTATGTAATCTGAAATTATTTATTTCAGTAATAAAAATTTGTGCTAATTGCTTTTTAACATCTGCTGCAGAAGGATCAAAAATTATCAATCCATACTTATCAAACAACCAGAACATTAAATCGCGGAAACTTTCTTTGAATGTTTTACCAGTATGATAAACTTCTTTTAGTTTTGAAATGATACTTTCTTTGAATTCAGTATTTCTGAGATTCAATTCCAGCTTATTGAAAAATTCGTTAATTGAATCATCAATTATTAGATTACCAATGCTTGGCTTTATTTCGTCGTCACTTACATCATCTTTGTATTTGATGTTTACAAGAACATTTTCATTATTCAGAATGTTTATCTGATGAACTTCGTTGAAATCATGATCATCACCTTCCATCCAGAATACCGGTACAAAGTTGTAATCAGGAAATCTATCATTAAGATTTTCTGAAAGTTTAATAGCAGTAATAATTTTATATATTGTGTAAAGTGGTCCACCTAATATTCCAAGCTGTTGTCCGGTAACAACAGCTAAGGTCTTTGGTTGGTCAAGAAGCCGGATATTTTTACTTGTTCTCTCAGAAAGATTATCATAGTTAGTATATTGATTTGCAATCAAACCGGATATTTTCAGATTTGAAGCAGATCTTTTCTTCAGAATTGAATTGAATATTTCGGGATATTTTTCTTTCTCCCTGAAATTATATTTATAGAACTCAGATACATTCTCAAATTCATATAAATAATCAAGAAACAGATTATGGTTTTTTGGTATATCACCAAAATTAATGAACATTTTACCTCACAATTGAAAATTTTATATGCTAAACTATGAAAAAGAGATAAGGTTGACAATAATTTATTAACTAAACACCGGCTCAGCTTTTCAATCAAGTTTTAGTATTACTATCTTCGCATAAAAAAATAGTTGAAGTTGGAAATAAACCCATTAAAACATTTTACTTTAAGGCGATTAATCAACGCACTTAAAATTTTAATCTCGTTTCGGTTATCATTAATAATAAGAAAGCCGATAGTATGGGGAATGCCAATATCTTATTCGATTGAACCAACAAATCATTGCAATCTTAAATGTCCTGAATGCCCAAGTGGGCTTGGCATTTTAACACGTCCGTTAGGTTTGCTCAAATTTGATGAATACAAAAAATGGATAGATGAGATAAAGGACACCGGCTTTTATGTCCAGTTATTCTTTCAGGGCGAACCTTACATCAATAAAAACCTTCCGGAGATGATTAAATATGCACAGGATAATAGAATTTATGTATCAATCAGTACGAATGGTCATTTTATAAATGATAAAAATGTTGACTCAATTCTTGAATACGCTCCTGATAAATTAATCTATTCTGTAGATGGACTCGATGAAGCGTCGTATCAGAATTATCGAGTTGGTGGAACTTTTGCTCAGGTGGATTCAGCACTGAAAACTTTAATTAAAAGAAAAAAAGAATTAAATAAGAGGAAACCTTTTATTGAATTCCAGTTTATTGTTATGAAACAAAATGAACATCAACTTGAAAGTGTCAGAAATTATTGCAAGGAAATCGGTGTGGATAAACTTGTATTCAAAACGATGCAGATTACTTCTTATGAAAACGCTATAAAATTTTTGCCGCTAAATAAAAATTACAGAAGATATGTAATTGAGGATAATTCATTCAGGATAAAATCTGAAATTAAAAACCACTGCTTCGCACTATGGCGAACTTCAGTAATAACCTGGGATGGAAAGCTTGTTCCTTGCTGCTTCGATAAAGATGCCGCATTTTCTTTAGGAACATTAAATGGCAAATCAATAAAGGATATTTGGTTATCAGAAAATTATAATAAATTTCGAATGGCAGTATTATCAAATAGAAAACAACATAAAATGTGTACTAACTGTACAGAAGGATTAAAGATAAATATTTTTGAAATGGAGCAATGAAAGATTTTTTAAATAAAAGTTTTACTCCTGCTGCAAAATTAGTTGAGAATAAAACCTTAATTATTTTTATATCTAAAATTGTAATTGCAATCGGACTACTTTATTATGTAATAAATGCAATAAACTTTAATGAAATAATTTCCGCAGTTATTGAAGCTGATATTTATTTAGTTCTGCTTGTAGTATTACTCAGTTTGCTGAATTTATTTCTTCAATATTATAAATGGAAAATAACCTCAGCATTAATTCTTAATAATTCTGATAATCGCAAAGTTATTTCCTCGTTATTTCAGGGTTTATCAGCTGCTGTTTTTACTCCGGCAAGAATAGGTGAATACTTTGGAAGAGCTTTGGTTTTTAAGAATCATTCGCTTCTAAAGGTTACACTGGCAACTTTACTCGATAAATTTTTCCCGCTTCTAATTGTAACTTTTTTAGGTTCATTTTCCAGCATTCTTTTTTTACATTTTTATTATGGTATAAACATTTACATAACTATTGGTTTGTTCATCGTACTTTTTTCATTGTTCTATCTGATTATACTAATAATATTCAATCGGGATTTTTGGAATAATTTTATATTTCAGAAACTGCAGTCTTGGGAAAAGTTTTCAGATTACTTTATGAAATTTTCAACAATAAAGAATCTCGACAGAAATTATTCGGCAAAAATGATTTTATCATCCCTTGTGTTTTATTTATGTTATATTGTGCAGTACGCAATACTTGTAGCTGCATTCTCACATAATTCTGCAATGCTAAATTATATTTGGGCGGGAAATCTGACAATGTTTTCCAAAACAGTTATTCCACCCATAAGTTTTAGTGAGCTGGGTATACGCGAGGGTGCATCTGTATTTTTTGTGCAGCAATTTGGGGAATCTGCATCTGTTGGATTTAATGCTTCAATTTTTTTATTCCTCATAAATGTTCTCATTCCGGCTTTAATCGGGGTGGTATTCATCCTTAGAAAAAACAATGATTGAAAATATTTTTTTACTTTTTTTTCTTTTACTTCTTATTCATTATTTGTTGTTTTTGCTAAAAGTATTTGCAGGATTGAAAAAATTAAAAACTAATTCCATCCTAAAAATTCCCGATGAATTTGTAACAGTGCTCGTTCCATTTAGAAATGAAGAGAAAAATATATTAAAAACTTTAAAGTCCATTGAATCTCAGGAATATCCGGAGGACCAATTTGAAGTTATTTTCATCGATGATCATTCAACCGATAATTCAAAAGAATTATTAATTAGGAACATTTCCAGAAGCAATGTAAAAGTAATTTCTGTTCCGGAAGACTTTTCAGCTTTTGCTCATAAGAAAAGAGCGATAAGATATGGGATTGACAATGCGAAGGGAGAAATTATAGTTACAACTGATGCTGATTGTGTTCATAATAAAGTTTGGCTTAAAACATTATTATCTTTTTTTGACGATGAAACGGGTTTTGTGTCAGGCCCTGTAAAATTTTGCGGAGGTAAAAATCTGTTTGGCAGACTTCAGGAACTCGAGTTTGCCGGTTTAGTAATTACAGGTGCCGGATTAATTGGCAGTAACAAACCAACCATTTGTAATGCTGCTAACATTGCTTACAGAAAAAAAGTATTTGAAAAAGTTGGCGGTTTCTCATTGCAAATGAATTTATCATCAGGTGATGATGAGTTGTTAATGCAAAAAATTTTCCGGGATACAAATTTTAAGATAAAATTTGCTCTTGACAAAAATGCTATTGTTCAGACTGAACCAAATGAGACCATTAAACATTTTTATCAACAGAGAAAAAGGTGGGCAAGTAAGGGATTATTCTATAAAAACAAAACTCTTGTGCTGAAATTAATTTTAATTTACCTCTTCTATTTTTCTCTTATAATTCAGCCAATATTAGGTCTAATATTTAATCAAATATTTTTTATTTCATTTCTGATATCATTTATCTCTAAAATCTTTTTTGAATACCTGATTATTAAAAAAGGCACAGATTTTCTTTTTCACAAAAGAATTCTAAACCTCTTTATCTTTGCCGAAATTTTGCACATACCATATATAATCATTGCAGGTTTAAGCGGGGCACTTGGAAACTACAAGTGGAAAGACCGATTGATTAACCGATAAATTAAACACATTTGTTTATTTAATAAGACAACCTCTACAATTTTAACTGCATTTTATCTGAATTTTGGAATTCCATATTGGCAAGGTTATTGGCTTTTGAATATCGCAATTGAAAGGAGATAGTCATGAAAAAATTAATTGCATTTTTCGTTTTTATTTTCATCGGTTTAACTGCAAATGCAGAAACCAGCACAAATTATTACCACAGAATTGGTGGTTATTTCTATACGAATTTAAGTCCTTATGGCTCGTGGATCGAAATAGATTACGGAGTCGTTGCCTGGCGTCCAACGATTATTAAAAGAAGCTGGGCTCCTTACAAAATAGGCAGATGGGTTTGGACAGATTATGGCTGGTATTGGGATTCATATGAACCATTCGGACATATTGTTTTCCATTATGGAAGATGGTATTATGATGATTATTACGGTTGGATTTGGATTCCTGACGATGAATGGGCTCCTGCATGGGTTGAATGGCGTTATGATGATGACTATATCGGATGGGCTCCTTTACATCCTTATGCAGTTTTCTCTGTAAATTTTGGGATAAGAATTACCTACAATTATTATATTCCTTACAATCACTGGCACTTTGTAACATATAAAAATTTCTGTAACCCATATGTTTATAATTACTATGTGCCTGAAAAACACAAGTATCGGATTTATGGAAGAACCGAAGAAAGATACAATTATAGTTATTACAATGGCAGAGTCAGGAATGAAGGGATTGATTTCGATTTAATCAGAAAGCGATCCAATCAGAAAATAGAAAAGCGTGATTTGATTACTTCAAATGATCCGAGGGAATTTGAAAACATCAAAAGTAGAAATAATAACAGTATCAGGACTTTTATTGCTGATCGGAATGAAATTCAAAGAGACAGGGAAACTTTACGGGATATTAAAATTGAAAGGTCAGATCGAAGGACAAAGCTGGATGTTGGAAAAATTGAACTTGCAGAAGTGAAAAGAAACAGGACAAATGAAAGGGATGAAGTAAATACTAGAAAACAGAATGAACAGGATAAAGCTACTAACCGTGAAGATAGAACTCGGGAAAGAAATGAAAGCTCTGAAAAAAACAAAACTGATGATTCAATGATAAGAGAAGATAAAAAAAGATCGATTGAACAAGATAAAAATCGTAATAACGAACAAAGGAATATGGAAAGAAGAAAAGAAATAGAATCAGATAATAATTCTTTTCGGAATAGGGAAGTCACTAATCACAAGAATGAAATGAACAGAACTAATGAAATAACTTTTCAAACTAAAAGAAATGATGGCAGAATAAATGAACAAAGAAATGAAATCAAAAGAAATGAAAGAGTTGAAACAAGAAACTTTGAGCAAAAAAGAAATGATAGTGATAGAAAATTAGAAACGAATCGAATGCAGCATCAGCAAAGAAATGATAATCCCGAAGGCAAACAAACAAACCCACGAACTGAAAGAAAAAGGTAAAAGTCTCTCTCATCTCTCTCCGAAAGCGGTATCAAACTTTTGATACCGCTTTTTGTTATTGTCAAATACCATAATAATTTTGACTAAAGTTTTGGAGATATTATGAGAGATAAATCCACAAGATTATTCATCATTCTCGGAGCATTTTTTGTTTCAAATGCTTTATTGGCTGAATTTATCGGTGTTAAAATTTTTTCTTTAGAGAAGACATTAGGATTACAACCATTAAATTTAAAATTTTTTGGTTATGAAAACTTATCATTTAATCTTACTGCCGGTGTTTTACTTTGGCCTATTGTTTTTATAATGACTGATATAATAAATGAGTATTTTGGCAGAAGAGGTGTAAGATTTATTTCATTTGTGGCCGCTGGCTTAATTGCATACGCTTATGCAATGGTATTTTTCTCAATGACATTAACACCTGCAGATTTTTGGTTGATAAGAGAAACTGCAAATGGAGCAATTAATATGGAATTAGCATTTGATACTATATTCGGGCAGGGATTATGGATAATCATTGGTTCATTAGTCGCATTTTTAATTGGACAGCTGGTTGATGTTACTGTATTTCATTATTTCAAATCCATAACTGGTAGTTCAAAAATCTGGTTAAGAGCAACAGGGTCAACACTCGTATCACAATTGATTGATAGTTTTATTGTACTTTTCATTGCATTTTATATCGGAGCAGGATGGGAATTGAAACTCGTTCTTGCGATTGGAATTGTAAATTATATCTATAAATTTTTTGTTGCCGTCTTTTTAACACCTCTTCTTTATCTTATTCATTTTGCAATAGATACTTACCTTGGTAAAGAGCTTTCAGAAAAACTTCAACTGGAAGCAACTAAAAAGTAATTTTTTCAATTAGAAAAGAAGTTTTGTATTTTTGCTATAGAAAATTGTTGTGTTTAGTAAACTTGCTAATCGAAGGTTCAAAGTGCATTCAGTAAATTCGAAATTAACTGTTGATAGTTTTTCTTTCCTCATTTCATCAAGACCTAAAATTTTTCAAATAACAATTCAATCAACTGAAATTCATAAGGAGCTATTATGAAAATTACCAAAGAGGAAGCTCTGTTATACCATAGCACTGAACGGGTTGGTAAAATAGAAGTGATACCAACAAAACCTTGTCTCACTTCACGGGATTTGTCTCTTGCTTATACTCCCGGTGTAGCCGAGCCATGTCGCGAAATTCATAAAAATGTAGAAGATGTTTATAAGTATACTGCTAAGGGAAACCTTGTTGCTGTGGTTTCCAATGGAACAGCCGTTCTGGGCCTCGGAGATATTGGACCTGAAGCCGGAAAGCCAGTAATGGAAGGTAAAGGAGTTCTTTTTAAGAGATTTGCTGACATTGATGTTTTTGATATTGAGGTTGCTTCACACGACCCTAAAGAGGTTATAAGAGTTTGCCAATTATTAGAACCCACCTTCGGCGGAATTAATCTCGAGGACATTAAAGCTCCTGAATGTTTTGAGATTGAAGAAACACTCAAAGCAACTATGAAAATTCCTGTTTTTCACGATGACCAGCACGGAACAGCAATTATATCCTGCGCTGCTTTAATAAATGCTGTTGAACTTGCAGGAAAGAAACTCGATGAAGTTAAGATTATTGTAAACGGAGCTGGTGCATCTGCAATATCTTGTTGTAAGCACTATATTAGAGCAGGAGTGAAAAGAGAAAACATTTGGATGTTTGATACAAAAGGATGCATAACTAAAGACAGAAAAGATCTTAATAAGTACAAGGAAGAATTTGCTCAGGAAAAAGGATTTTCCTCACTGTCAGAAGCAATGAAAGATGCTGATGTTTTTATAGGATTATCTGTTGGCGGAGTTGTGAGCAAAGAAATGGTCAAATCTATGGCTGAAAATCCTATCATCTTTGCAATGGCTAACCCTGATCCTGAGATAATGTATGATGAAGCTGTTTCAGTTCGCGATGATTTAATAATGGCTACAGGTAGAAGTGATTTTCCAAATCAGGTAAACAATGTACTTGGATTTCCGTTTATTTTCAGAGGTGCCCTTGATGTAAGAGCTACTCAGATTAATGATGAAATGAAAATGGCTGCAACAAAAGCATTGGCTCAGTTAGCAAAAGAAAAAGTTCCTGAAATGGTAATAAAAGCTTATGGGGGAGAAGAATTTGAATTCGGAAAAAATTATATAATTCCCAAACCTTTTGACCCAAGAGTGTTATGGTATGTAGCACCCGCCGTTGCAAAAGCTGCAATTGATACCGGTGTTGCTAAAATTACTGAAGTAAATTGGGATGCTTACCGTGAAAAACTTAAAGAAAGATTAGGATTGTCAAAAGAAATTATTAGGGTAATGATTCACAAAGCTCAGCAAAAACCAAAGAAAGTTGTTTATCCGGAAGGAGAAGAAGAAAATATTATTCGAGCTGCACACGCTGTTCATAATGACGGAATTGCACAACCAGTTTTATTAGGCAGCAAGGGCATAATCGAACAGGAAATAGAAAGAATTGGTTATGACCTGAGCGAATTTACTATAATCGATCCTGAAAGCTGTGATAAATGTGATGAGTATGCAAAGGCATTTTTTGATAAACGGAAACGCAAAGGTGCTACACTCTATGACTCGAAAAATCTTATCAGAAAGCCAAATTATTATGGTTCAATGATGGTTGCTGCCGGTGATGCTGACGCAATGATAAGTGGTTATACTACAAGTTATCCAAACACAATCAGACCTGCTTTACAATGTATCGGGGTAAAAGAAGGATTAAGTGTAGTGTCCGGTATGTATATAGTTATTGCAAAAAAGGAAACTTATTTCTTTGCCGATTGTACGGTTAATGTAAATCCAACTGCTGAACAATTAACTGAAATAGCTATATCTACGGCTGATGCTGTAAAAGAATTTGATGTTGTTCCCAAGATTGCATTGCTTTCATTCAGTAATTTTGGCAGTGCACCTTATCCTGAGTCAATTAAAGTTAAAGAAGCAGTTAAATTGATTAAACAGAAAAGACCTGAGTTGATTGTTGATGGTGAAATGCAGGCAGATACAGCTGTTGTTCCTGAAATAATAGAAAAAACATTTCCCTTTGCAGAAATTAAAGGGGGTGCTAATGTTCTGATTTTTCCAAATTTAGATTCTGCTAATATTGCTTATAAGCTTATGGCCAGAATAGGACAGGCAACGGTAATTGGGCCTATTCTTTTAGGAATGGCTAAGCCTGTTCATGTTCTTCAAAGAGGTGCTTCTGTTGATGACATCATCAACATGACAGCAATTGCTGTAGTTGATGCTGAATCGAAAAACAAATTTATCAGAAAATAAAAAATATTTAATTAACTGAAATGAGCCGGATTAATTTTCGGCTCTTTTTTTACCGCTCATAAAACTTTTTTTGCCTTTTGCATTGTATTAGGATATTTTTTATGTGGAATTATATAAACGAGTATGATAAATAGAAATGGAATAAGGATGCTTGCATCAATAATGTTCACTGATATGGTGGGCTATACGCTATTGATGCAGGAAGATGAACAAAAAGCAAAACTTCTCCTAGATAGATACAGAAAGATCCTCGAAGAAAAAGTGTTTGAACATCTTGGAAAAGTTATTCATTACTTCGGAGATGGAGCATTAGTAATATTCGGAAGTGTTGTTGAATCAGTATTATGTGCAAAAGAAATTCAGACTGAATTATTAAAGAAGCCAGAAGTTTTTATTCGAATTGGAATACATTCCGGAGAAGTAGTTTATGATGATGAAGGTGTTTATGGCGACACTGTAAATATTGCCTCACGGATTGAATCATTGAGTAAAGGTGGTAGCGTGTTGTTTTCTTCCAAGGTTAATGATGAACTCAAGAATCAATCTGACTTCAAAACAAAATCATTAGGACTTTTTGAATTAAAAAATGTTAAACATCCGGTTGAAATTTTTGCGCTGCAATGCGACGATATAGTAGTACCTCTGAAAAGTGATTACGAATCAAAACAAAATCTCAGAAACAATTCAATCGCAGTTTTGCCGTTTGTCAATATGAGTAACGATCCCGATAATGACTTCTTTTCTGACGGAATAACTGAAGAGATATTAAACGCTCTTTCAAAAATTGAAGAAATAAAAGTTACCTCAAGAACTTCTTCTTTTGCATTTAAAGGGAAAACGATTGATGCAAGGGAGATAGGAAAACAATTAGGTGTAAGAAATTTACTTGAGGGAAGTGTAAGAAAATTTGGTAACAGAGTTCGAATTACTGCACAATTAATTGATACTCTTGATGGATATCATAAATGGTCAGATACATTCGACCGGGATTTAAAGGATATTTTTCAGGTGCAGGATGAAATTGCAACAACTATCGTAAGTACATTAAAAAAATCATTAAAGATTTCCGCTGCGCCTGAATTACAGTTAGTTAAAATGTCAACAACAAATCTGGAAGCTTACCAACTTTTTCTGAAAGCAAATTTTTTCTGGAATAAATGGACACCTACGAATATCCGGAGGTCACTTCAACTCTTAGAGAAATCCATTGAATTAGATTCAAATTTTGCTCAAGCTTATTCATCATTAGCTGCTTGTTATGTTTATCTGGGTGCAACGGGTCAATTACCAAATAAAGTGGCTTTTGTGAAAGCTAAAAACTTAGCACAGGAAGCTTTAGCAATGAATATGCAACTTACTGATGGTCATCTTTCATTGGCTATGGCAAATTTATTTAATTGGCATTGGGATGATGCCTTTAAATCTTTTCAGCGTGCATTGGAATTAAGCCCTAACAATGCTGATGCTCATCATTATTATGCTTATTATCTGATGGCAATAAATAATACCCGCAAAGCAGTAATTGAAGCAGAGAAAGCCCATGAGCTTGATCCGCTTTCATTACCTATAAATGCTTTTCTTGGAGATATGTATTTGAATGCCGGAATGATTTCTGATGCTATAAGCCAATATAAAAAGACTCTTGTGATCGATTCGACCTTTCAAGCTGCAATAAACGGACTTAGTTGGGCTTATTACCATAGCGGTAATCCTGATGCTTCTCTCAATTTATTGCTGAAATATCAGGAAATGGCTGAGGATTTTTCTAACGCAAATGCAACTCTTGGTTATATTTATGGAAAGCTGGGGGAAACCGAAAAAGCACTTGATTGTCTTGAAAAATTGATTAGTAAAGAAAAATTATCGTTGGAAGCAAATTATGCAATTAATGTTGCATTAATTTATTTAGGGCTTGGGAATTTAGATAAAGTATTCGAATATCTGGACAGAGCTGTTAAGGAAAAGGTTGGTGCATTAATATTTATCAGAAGTCGTACCTGGAAAGAAATTCAGGATGATTTCCGTTATAAAGAGTTAATTAAAATGATGAAACTACCAACAGATTAGATTCACAACTTATATTTCTTAGGGAACTCAAAGAAATTCAACTCGAAATCTTTCTTACCAACATTTTTCCAGTTTTTGTTAGTGTTCATGCAAACTATCCCGCAAGTTGGAATATTATCAACTTCATTCTTACATAAATAATTTTGAATATCTGTCAAACCGGGATTATGACCCACAATGATTGCACATTTAATCTTTTCGTCTAAATTAAGGATAATACTCAATATCTTAAATGCAGATGCAAGATATAAATTCTTATCCCAAACTATACCTTCCTCTTTATATCCAAGTTTAAGGACAAACTCTAATGCTGTTTGTTTGGTTCTTTGAGCCGGTGATGAAATTAATATATCAGGTGCAATATTTTTTTGTGCGAGTAACTTCGCCATGAAAGAAACATCCCTTTTACCTCTTTTATTCAAGGGCCGATCATAATCAGATAAGTGTGGATCTTTCCAGCTTGATTTAGCATGTCTGATTAATATGAGTTGTCTCATAAGAATTAAAATTGTGATTACTATCATTTGCGAAACATACTCATAAAAGTAAGTTTCGCCACGAAAATAGAACAAGCAATTGTGACAATCAAATAGTTTAAGTTACTCGGTTATGAACACAAATTTATTAATTAAAACTGAAAAATATGTTCAAGAACTGCTGTCAAGTCGATGCCCGCAGCATTACAGATATCATAATTTTCATCATATCAAAAGTGTTGTTAATGCTGCAATTACAATATCAGAAAATGAAATGATTAATAAGCACGATAAAGAGATCATTATTCTTGCTTGTTTATTTCATGATATCGGATATTTAGATATATGTGACGGTCACGAAGCACGGAGCTGTGAGTATGCAAGGAGATTTTTATTAAAAGAAGCTTATCCTGAATCGGACATCGAAAAAATTGAATCCTGTATTCTAGCCACAAAAATTCCACAACAACCAAAAAATAAATTAGAAATGATTGTTTGTGATGCTGACCTGCACCACCTTGGTTCTTTAGATTTTCTAGAAGTTGGAAATAATCTTAGATTTGAAATTGAACATATTCATAAAATAAATTTTACTGATGAAACATGGCTGGAAAAAACAATAAGTTTTAACAGGAGTCATAGTTATTTCACTGACTATGCAAAAAAAGTTTATGGACAAAGGAAGGAAGCCAATGTCAGTTACCTGGAAATGTTACTGGCAAATGAAAGAATAAAGAAAAAATCTACTTCGTAATAAAGCTGATCCATTAGTTAACAATCCTCAAGATCTAACAGTTGGTTTAAACCTGATATCACTATACAAGTTATTGTTTGCTTCAATTACCGAAACCTGTGAGACAGGTCAATAAAAATTAGTTCTGCTATTGAAAATGGGATTAATATAAATATATTTGGATCGTAATTTAGATTTAGTCTTAATAATAATAAGGAGCAATCATGAAACATTTAATTCTTCTTTTTGTCACCATTTTTCTCTCCCAATTACTAATGGCACAGGATTTTGATTTTGTAGAATCAAAAGCCACCATTGGCGGCTACGGAGAATTGCACTACAATAATTCAAAAGTAGGAAACTCTTCTTCAAAGGCGCAATTAGATTTCCATCGATTTGTTTTATTCTTTGGATATAATTTTAATGAAAAATGGTCATTTAAATCCGAGGTGGAGTTGGAACATAATTTTGTAAAAAGTGGTCAGGGAGAACTTGAGCTAGAACAAGCTTATATCAATTATCATCACTCGGATTTATTCGGTTTTAATGTTGGTGTGATTTTACCTTCAATTGGACTTATTAATGAATTTCACGAACCACCTCTGTTCTTCGGCACTGAACGGCCAATTTATCACAACCTTATAATTCCAACTACTTGGTTTGGAAATGGTGCATCAATTTACGGTAACATTAATGGTTTTGATTACAGACTTAGTTTATTCGAGTCGCTAAACAGTGATAAATTTTCCTTGTCGCAGGGAATCAGACCTGCAAGAATGAAAGGGTATTTTTCTGATGCTTCTACTTTCTTATATAATGCTAAAATTGATTATCTAAATATTCCCGGATTAAAAATTGGTGGCTCATTTTCTTTTAATAATGCTAAAGGTGACTCAACCAAAATTGATGTTACTATATCTGAGTTTCATGCGAAATATGAAGCAAACAATATTGTTGCTGTTTTTGAATTTGGAAACATTTCATACAGTACCGGTGAATTAAGAGCTTCAAGAGGATATTATTTTGACCTCGGTTATAATATTGCCTCATTTTTCAAATCGGAGTTCAAGCTAATCCCGTTCTTCAGATTTTCAGATATCAATACTGCTGCTGAAACTGCAAGCGGTGGTGATAATGAAAAATTGTATCATTTTACTGAATGGATGATTGGGCTCTCCTTTAAACCGATTGATAATATAGTATTTAAAGCTGATTACAGTGAACATAACCGGAAATCTGATAACAGAAAAAGCAAATATATTAACCTTGGCGTTGGATATATGTTTTAATTATTGTAAATAATTAATTGACTATGCTAAAACTGATCATTCCATATTTATTCTTTTCAATATTGATTTATTCTCAATCAATTAAAAATGATGTTGAGAAATCCATTAGAAATTGTTTCGGTCAGAATGTAGATATTGAAGTAGAAAAGTTAGCTCTCAGCAGCTATGGGAAAAGTGAAATTGAAAGGGAAGTTGGGCAGAAGTTTTTTGCGGAAGAATTATTCTTTTACAAAATAAATATGGAAATGAAAATTATAGGTTATGCTTTACTTGATAATGTTTACGGAAAGTCGTTACCAATAACTTTTCTTGTAATGTATGACACTGATGGTAATATCAGATGTTCAGAAATAATAAAGTACCGAGAACCTTACGGTGGAGCTATTCAGAATAAAGACTGGAATGATCAGTTTAAAGGCAAAAATATTTTTTCACAATTTAAAGTAGGCAGTGAAATAAAAAACATAAGTGGGGCTACTATTTCCGTAAATTCTGTTACAAAGGGAGTAAAGAAGCTTACAATTTTAATTAACAGGATTATAAAAAAATGAACTTAAAGCTTTACGAATTCCCGAAAACTTTAAAGTATTTTATCCTTGCAATATTATTCAGTTTAACTTGTGGAGTTCTCACAGGATTAGCTTTTTTATATTACACAACTTCGTTTTCAACATCAGGTGCAGTTGAGAGATACAACGGTTCAGAAATAAATGCAGAATTTGAAATCGCAGATAATTATCCAAAACCTGTTTCAGAAATTTTTATTACTACTCATAATCACATAATTGCTTTTACGCTAATATTTACAGTTGTGTCACTACCTTTTTATTTCACTTCGATTACCAATAACTTTTGGAAGAAAATTTTAATTGTTGAGCCATTCATTTCAATTGTAGTTTCATTCAGTTGTTTATGGTTGATGAGATTTGTAAATCCAAATTTTGTTTATGTAATGGCAATCTCCTCAACACTTATTTACATCTCTTATTTTGCCATGGTTTTTATCATTTCTTATGAGATTTTATTTAAGAAACCATCCTGAATTTTCTTTCTGAATTTACAATAATCATTTATTATTACAGCAAAGATTTATCATCTTATGCGAGTATTAATATTTTCATTCATTTTCAGTTGTATGAATTTTGCTCAAAGTGGTAACTGGCAAATAATACAAACCAAAGTAACGGCTAATTTAAAACAAATTTATGCCGTTGATTCGCTGAACATTTGGGTTGCAGGTGACAGTGGATATATACTTTATACAAGTGATACTGGTAATTCCTGGCAAATACAAAACTACAATCCCGGCTTTGAGATAAACGATATCTTCTTCATTAATAGCCAATATGGTTGGGCTGTTGAAAATGGTGCTGATGGCATAGATGTAATTAATAATATTCTTCATACCAACGATGGTGGTCAAACCTGGAATTCAAAAAGATTTCGTCCCGATAATGTTATTATCTATTCAATTTGTTTTGTTGATACAATAAATGGTGTGGTTGCTGGAAATCAAGTATTTGCATATACAACAGATAATGGTTTGAACTGGATCGAAGTACAACGAGACAGTGCCACATTCTCAAACTTCCCGGTTAGAAAAGTAAGATTCGTTAATGATACAGCCGGATTTGCTGTTGGTGGCCTTTTCGATCGCGGCGGTGTTATATGGCATAGTTACGATAAAGGATTCAGCTGGATAACTGACTCCGCTTATGCAGACCCTTTTTTTGATATGGTAGTTATGGATTCAGTTTCCGTTCTGACTATTGCTAGTGATATAGAGAGAAGTTTTCCTTCCGCTGTGTTCAGAACAAGCGATTTAGGGCAAAGCTGGTTCTATGAAGAATTACCTTTTTATGGCGTTTCTACAGGAATTGATAAAAGAACATCTTATGAAATCTGGGGTACTTTTGGAAATGAATTTATTTTCAGCTCTGATGCTGGTAATTCCTGGCTTACTATTGAATCACCTGATAGCATTCTTGTTAACGATCTAACTTTTGTGGATTCAATAAGAGGATTTGCTGTTACCGAAGGTGGAAAATTTCTTAAATATATATTCAAAGTAAGTTCTGTTTCAGAAAAGGTTGTTAATTTTTCCGAGGGACTAATATTATATCAAAACTATCCGAATCCCTTTAATGCTAAAACTAAGATAAGAATCGATTTAATGACTGATAGTTATCTGAATTTAACTGTATACAATTCATTAGGGGAAGTAGCTAGAGAAATCTTCAAAGGATATCTGAAAGGAGGTACTTACGAATTTGATTTTGATGCCAGTTCTTTTCCCTCAGGAATTTATCCTTATGTTGTTAAAACATCCAACGCATTATCAGATTACTTCTTTGAGAATAAACTATCAGGAAAAATGATATTAATGAAATGAATGTTACCTGAGTAAAATCATCTTTCTTATTACTGAATGGGAACCGGAAGTTAATCTATAATAGTAAATCCCTGTAGCTAAATCTTTTCCATTAAATTCAAATTCATATTCACCTCCACTTAGAAAATCATTTACTAAAATGGCGACCTCATTTCCTAACAGATCAAAAATTTTAAGACTGGTTAGCACCGAAGAATTTTGATTTGGTATAGTAAACCGAATTTTTGTAACAGGATTAAAGGGATTAGGATAATTCTGATATAATTCAAAATTGAAATTATTAATTTCCTGTTTGTCAGTACTATTTGGTTCAAATGTAATTATTGTTGACCATATTTGATAGATTCCTGTGGAATTATCCATCCATACTGGATATAGTTTGTTATCTATAGCTGTTATGTCTATGTTATCACCCTGATAACCTTGTCCAAGTCCTCCAATTGGTTGTGGTTTGAAGTTATGATCAGAAATCTTGTAGTCAGTCCAGGAGATTCCTCCATTAGTAGAACGGGATAAAAAGACTCCCGTGGAGTCATTTGTTGTTGAGCGATCATCGTAATAGATAATGTTTATTCCTCCATATTTATCAATTTCGATTGCCGGGAAGTATTGAGTTTTACCATTGTTGAGTGCGTCCTGATTTACTCTGATTCCTGCTGACCAGGTATTACCATTATCGCTAGATTTATAAAGAATAATATCAGGGTCAGATCCGGCGGGTAAGAGGTTGAACTGAGTAGTGACTATATAGATAGTGCCTCTGTAAATTGAATTTGAGTTATCAATTGCAATTCTTGGCAAACCGTTTACTCTTATATTAGATTTTTGAGAAAGTACTCCAGTAATTCCATTAACAGGAAAAATATTATTTCTTACATCCCAGGTATTTCCACCATCAATTGATTTGGCAAAACTGATAGCTGTTTCGTTAAATGGTGAGGTGCTGCTGACCAGAGCATAGCAAATAAATATCTCTCCATTATTTCCAACTTCAATATCAGGACCTGCAGAGCGTTGAGTAAAGGAGTTTATTGTTTTCTGCTGAGGCCAGGGCTGAGTTATATCATCTGTATAAGAGAATTCAACCGGAAATGTTGCGCTAAGTTTTACCCAGGTTGCATAGGTTCTTCCAAAGAATGGACTTGATGGGTTATTATCACTGACTATTGTAGCTCTTTCATATAAAGATTCGCCATCACTTGTTATTTTATTTTGTGGGGACCAGTTAAGACCTAAGTCGGTTGAATAATGAGAATAAACACCATAGAAGGGTTGTCTTCCCAATCTTGATAGAATAAATCTTCCGTTATTATCAATGGTAATTCCGGGATCACCTTGGTGAAATGCTATATTGGGTCCGTTGCAAGTATCACTGCCAAACCAGTTATTTCCTCCATTTGTAGTAACATAAATTCCTTCGCTTACAAAAAATGGTTGGAATACGATTGTATTTGATGAAGCAAATAGAATGTTATTATCAAATGGATGATGGGTAATAAAAACTTCAGTTTGATTTACACTGCTTGGGTACAGAATATAATTTGTCCCAATATTTAAACCACTTCCCTGTGGAAGGGAAGTGGTATTTATTAAAATAAACAGAAGAAAAATACTAATTTTATTCATCATCAGAATGTATATCCTATATTGATTGTTCCGTAAAATGTTCTTGGTTCACCTGCTTCATAAAACCTTCCATTGGTTGAATTGATATTTATGAATCCGACATATCTCTTATCCAAAATATTGTTAATTCCTGCTGAAAGTAACACATTAATTTTTCCGATTCTATAATCAAGTCCAACTGTGGTACCAAGAAGGGTGTATGAATCTGTTTTATCAGAATTCGCATCATCCACATACAATCCTGAGACATACTGCAAACTTCCTTTTATGAACCCGGTCAGATTATAATTGAAGAAGTGTTCGTACTCTAAGGCGGTCAAGAGATTATGTTCAGGAACTGAAGGAACAAAATTACCTGAAAAATCTTTTTTATTTGTTACAATATTGCCTAAAGAGTCCAAATCAATTGAAGCTGCCTCATAATTATCATATTTGAAGTTGGAGTAAGTATAAGATAATGTTAATCTTAGTCCTTCTACTAATTCTGTTTTACCACCCAATTCTAATCCTCTTCTGGTTGTTTGAGCAGAGTTTCGATAAAAGACATCTCCGTAAACCTCAAATGGTACAATTTCATCTTCAATAATACTATTGAAAAAAGTGACTTCGAAGAAAGTGTTTCCAAAAATCTTTCTGTCGAAATCAACAATATTTCCTTTGATACCTAATTCAAAGTTTTTTGATTTCTGAGGTTTTAAGTCAGGATTAAGTAAAGTTGAGCCATTGTTAGAACTAAGAGGATAATTGTCAAGTTCGTTACCGGCTGGTGAATCGAAGCTTAGTCCAAATGAGGAGTAAGCAGATATTGCAGAGGTTAATTTATAATTTAAAGCCACCTTTGGTGTAAATGCTTCAAATCTTCTGATATCATTTCTGGAAGCCAATAGTTGATCTTTCTGATCGAAATAAACATTATCGTATCGGCCGCTGAAAAGTAAGTAAAGTTTTTTGTCGTATAGTTCCAGAATGTTTTGAATAAACATACCGGAATTTCCGATAGTCTCATCTGTAAGATTACCTAAGATGTCTCCTTTCTTACCTCCGATATTATTATAATCTTCAATCGGTCCGGTTTGATATAGGAAATCTCCACCGAATGAAAATTCATTTTCTCTGTCATTAAGAATATGGGTTTTATTAGTATATCTTGCAGAGCCACCAAGTCCATAACGATTTATTATCCTGTAATTTCTTTGTGTCCGTTCAAAATATTTTATTGTACCATATGTTGTAATCTCAACTTCATTATTCAATGACTCTCCGAATTTACTGTTGACTCTTAAACCGACCCTACCTTTCTTACTTACTCTCCTGAAATCAAAATCTTTCTCTCTTTGTGCTGCCTGGAAAGGATCGGCTTCAAACTCATCTTTTCGCAAAGAACCAGGTAGCCTGATTAAACCACTAACAAAATATCCGAGAAACTGAACATTAGTATTTCTACCCGGTGTAGTTTCAAGGACAGTGTTTAAGATATGCCAGTAATCCTCGCTATGTTCCCTATAACCTTTGTAATTATGATAAGTATAAGTTGCAAGGAAAGTATAATCCTCGGTTCGAAAGCCGGTTTTAAATCCGTTTCGTCTTAAGTCATAGGAACCGAAGTCATTAAATAAAACCAGAAAGTCATTGGGAAAGTTGATATCATTTATGAAATTTACAACCCCACCAGGTGCATTTGTGTAAAGTGAGGAAGAATTACCTTTTACAATTTCAATGCTACCAACGGAATTGAAATCAATGGCTTCTATTCTTGTTTGTCCATCGGGTTCAGACTCAGGTATTCCATCCAATAATATTCTTACACCTCTGATTCCGGAATTTGATCTGCTGCCAAATCCACGAATTGAAATTCTAACATCGTGATTACCATATCTGTTTTGCATAAATACTCCGGGAACAGTATTCAGAATATCACTAATGGAAGTTTTTCTGTCATACTGATAAGTTTTATTGCTGATTCGAATTACTGAATAAGGTATATCTATTATCTTCTTTAATGTTCTTGTTCCAGTGACAACGACATCATCGGTTTGATATTGAAGAGTGTCACTGCTGCTTAAATTTATTTTTGTTTCAGATTGCGGATACATTGAAACAATAAAATTAGAGCAGAGAAATATTACCATGAAAATAATTGAAATTTTCATTTAAACTCCTCTTTATTTGTTTTGTAAATTTTGCTTTTAAACAGTTAAACAAATTTAGATTGAGGAGGAGGAGTAATTATAGGCATAAAGGGTTGCTGAAAGGATGTTATTAAATAAACAAGATAGATCTCACTTTGAAAGAAATGATTAAAAGCATTTCCCGAAGTGAGGAAAACCCCAATGAAAGAGAACAGATTGGAAAATTTTTTAAGTTTATTATTATCTTTTTCAGTGTCAGAGTGCTTGTTATATAACTCTTCAAGCAAATTTTCTTTTTCATCGTAGTAACAGTAAAATCTCAAACTATCCTTGTCAGACAAATTTGATTTGATATCATACATTTTACCGTTAAATCTGAATTCTCTTGAGTGAATCCATTTAAATGAAACCTTATTATTATCAATATCTTGTCTGCTTATTGATAATAAGAATATTTCCTTATCAAAATCTCCACCGAGAACCTTTTTAATAATATACTTTTTAATCAGATGAGTTGTTGAAATGTAGAAAAGAATATACCCACTGCTATTTAACAGCAAAACGGAAATAACTATTAAAGTAATAGCTTTTTTAAGACTTAAATTCAAATGAAATATAAAGGTTATGTTTCTCTTTCAAAATTAAGAAAAAATATTTCGATAATAAATTATTTTGGGATTAATTGGAAGATTCCCATATAGTTTGTACTCTTTTGAGTTTGCAAGCAAAACAATAAGAATCTTTCTTTTATTTATAGAGTGGCGAGAATTGAATTCTTCGAAGTAGACTAATTTCCAGGGAATATATTTTTAGTAAACTTAGAGAGACCTGAGTTGTGTTGAGAAAGTCTTCTTTGTAAATCAGAGGTATGTCCAAAGTAATGTTTATTAAATTTAGGGGAGAATAAAATGTAAGCGTAAAACTTATCCATCTTTGCGGAGA
>FWWM01007942.1_pt1 | contig 20794 bp, 20 predicted proteins | sample 2228351 | NCBI WGS metagenome assembly FWWM01 (sample SAMEA103939774, study PRJEB20133) | metagenome
CTCTAAGGATGTATTAGGTCGAGTTTACGAATACTTTCTTGCTCAGTTTGCCAGTGCCGAAGGGAAGAAAGGTGGCGAGTTCTACACACCCCGATGTGTCGTCAAACTACTTGTCGAGATGATCGAGCCCTATCGGGGAAGGGTATATGACCCCTGCTGTGGATCAGAGGGAATGTTTGTTCAGCCCGTAGAATTTATTAAGGCTCATTCTACAGGCAATGGAAATGGAGGAAAAGCAAAGGCAGATATTTCCATTTATGGCCAGGAGTCGAATTACACCACCTGGAGGCTGGCAAAGATAAATCTTGCTATCAAGGGGATTGAGGGTCAGAAGTGACAAAATCGTGACAAAATAGAGCCAAAAAGGAAATAGTTTCATCTAATCATAAGCAAGAATATAAATGAGGGAACTGTTTGATAAATATGGTATTTTTAAGTACTTGTGGCCCTATGGTTCAGAATGGTATTCAAGAGGTCGATGGTTCGATAACGAACATCTCCACGTGCTCTTTTAACCACATTGGAAAAAATCAGGCTTTCATGTAGTATTTTACTAAGCATTTCGTAAATATTGGCATTGTAAATAATTCATTATTTTCGTTGGCATGCATAATCCAAAATTGGTGTCTATGGTATTATCTTGTGAATAATCACTTGATACAGGAGGATGCTTGATATCAGGCAATAAAGTTCTCATACTCCTCGGACCTACATGCGTTGGAAAGACGGGGATAGCAATTCTTCTTGCCAAGGCATTGAAAACAGAGATTATCAGTGCTGATTCGATGCAGATATACAGGCATATGGATATCGGCACAGCTAAGCCTTCTGTAGAAGAGAGGAAATTGATTAAACATCATATGATTGACATTGTAGAGCCCTGGGAATCTTTTAGTGTAGGTAAATACATCTCGATGGTAAAACCTATTATTGAATCTCTTCACAAAAACAATAAGATTCCCATTGTCGTGGGAGGAACAGGTCTTTATATAAAAGCGATGACCAGAGGTCTTTTTAGCGGTCCTTCTGCTGACTGGAAATTGAGAGAAGAACTTCTTGCACTCGAAAAAGAAGAGAAAGGATTTCTATTCAGTTATTTAAAAGACCTTGACCCTGAAGCAGCTCAACGGACAAGCCCAACTGATACGAGGCGCATTATCAGAGCGCTGGAAGTCTGTCTAAAAAGTAATATTAATATCTCTGAGATGCAAAAAAAATTTACCAGGCCTTTACCCTATGAATTTATAAAGATAGGTCTTAAGCGGGAAAGAAAGGAACTCTATAAATTAATAGAAGACAGGGTAGATACAATGATAGCAACTGGTTTGGTAGAAGAGGTAAAAAATCTTTTAGCTATTAATCCTGATAAAACTCCGTTACAGGCAATTGGCTATAAAGAAATGATTTTATACCTCGAAGGGAAAATCACCTTACAAGAAGCTGCCAAACTCATTAAAAGGGCTACAAAAAGATTTGCAAAAAGACAATTTACATGGTTCAAAAAAGAGGAAGGTATTCACTGGGTTGATTTGTCAGGGATTCACGATATCGAAGAATCTTTTTTACGCGTTCTAAAAATATTAAATAATCTGGAAGTAAAAATATCGACTTTATGTTAAAATGGATTGTTAACATATAAATCACAAAATGAGCAATACAGTTAAAGTTCAGAATATTCAGGATATCTATTTAAACCAACTCAGGAAAGAAAAAATCCCGGTGGTTGTCTATCTTACTAACGGCGTAAGACTGAAAGGTTTAATAAAAGGATTTGACAGCTTTGTTATTCTCCTGAAGGAAAATACTTATTCTTTGATTTATAAGCATGCAATTTCAACAATTGTGCCTGAGAAAGAAATAAATTTTAGATTTGAGGAACAGCAATAAATATCTAAATCCTATCCCTACTGTAGATATAATTATAGAATCAAACGGTGGAATTATTCTTATTAAGAGAAAAAATCCACCGGAGGGATGGGCACTTCCCGGTGGTTTCGTTGATTACGGAGAAACACTCGAAGCTGCCGCAATTCGTGAAGCAAAAGAGGAAACAGGACTCGATATAAAGTTAATAAGACAATTTCATACTTATTCTGATCCGAAAAGAGATCCAAGACATCATACCATAAGTACAGTTTTTATAGCTAAAGCAACGGGAAAACCAAAAGCAGGTGATGATGCTAAAGAAATAGGAATCTTCAATAAAGATAATCTTCCTGCACAAATTGCATTCGACCACAGGGATATAATTCAAGATTATTTTTCAGGGAGGTATTAGAGGATGATCAAGGCACTACGAAAACATGCAAAATATTTTTATATTCTCTTCTTTATTGTCATATTAACTTTTATTTTTTGGGGAGTGGGAACAGTTGATAAAACAGGGGAGGATGAAGTTGTTGCAGAGGTAGAAAAGTACAAAATAACAGTTCAGGATTATTGGAGAACATATGATAATGTTTATCGTTTTTATCGGGAAATTTACAAAGAAAAATTCGACGAAAAAATGGAAAAAGAATTAAACCTTAAAGAAAATGTCCTCGATTCAATGATAGACGAACATGTTCTTTTGATAGCTTCAAAAGAAATAGGTCTCAAAGTCAGTGATCAAGAACTACAAGAAGCGATTGCAAGAGAACCCGTCTTTCACAAAGATGGTGTGTTTAATAAAGATATATACATGAATAGGTTGAGATTAAACAGGATGACGCCAGAGGCTTACGAGGAAGCTAAACGGCAGGAATTACTTCTTACTAAAATGAAACGTTTAATTGAATTGTCAGTTGATATCTCAGATATTGATTTGAAGCTCCCACAAAATTCCGAAAATAAACAGATGCTCGAGATGCTAACGCAGGTTATGTTGAACAAAACAAAAGATAATGCGGTAAAGTCATTTGTCGAGGGATATAAAAAACAGCTTAAAATAAAGGTCAATAAGGATTTAATCTCTTAAACAAATTTCACCGCCATGTGTGTATTCCACCTTTCTTGAAATTGTTTATTAATCAACGAAAAATACACCCTTTTCTACTTTAGGAATTTTGTGCAAAAGATTTTATACTACCTTCTTGTTCAGGCTACCTGCGAACTTCATCATGAGTGTAAACTATTGGGGAATACGTCTCTGTCTATTTGTAAGAGGTAATAGAGGTAATATCTGAGCATTATTGGCCGCTGAGTGAACTTGGGATAAGCCTTTCTGGAAAACTCGGGCTTGATTCGTGCGCTGCGCTGTCTTTAATGTCTGAGCATTGCTAATGCAGTTTCTCAAAACTCCCTGATAACAATCACACTCAGAATTCTCAGGATATGCCTTATTTATGTACATCATCCCACCTCCCCACCACATCTCTATTCCTCTATATTCAAGAAATGTTGGATACCACCAGATATGACATGGTGCTTTCATCGGTGCACATACCTCAGGGTCTTCTTCATACTCTACCTGGTTCTTTATTGCTATGCCTGAATAGATTGATTTGGTAGGATATTGAATAAGCCATAGGTCATCTGGATCTGTGTTTACCCAGATTTCATATGAACTATATATAAAATTGTAGTCCGTCAGAATATAAAATGCCCTCTTGAATCCACCAGCACTAAGATAAGGAATAATAAAATCATATTCATCAGGTGAAGCATAACCAGCACTATTTATAGTTGATACCCTTAAATAAATATCCTTTACGTCATGTGGATATATGTCCCATTCAGGTATTCCATTACCATTTGTGTCAACCTGATTTATTGCTTCAGAACTTCCTGCTGTATACATACTTCCATTCAAACATATCTGATCCATATCGTTGAATAAATCTATCGGAGTAGGTTCACTTATATCTTTGAAACCTACTGCAATAGCTCCATCTTCAAGTCCAAGTCTTCCATGATATACAAGCCGAATGAAGACATTTATTGCATATAGTGGAATCGGATTACTACTTAAATCAAAGGTGAGCTCTATATACCTGTCACTTGGTATTGAACGAATTCCATTCGCTTCTGGTACAACTATGTACGTTATTTCATTGTCTGCCCTAAAAGGATAATCTTCAGGATAATTTTTGAAAGGGTCATCAATTGCACGCCTGTAACCTACAATAAGCTCTATTGTCCCATCGCTCATTTGTTCATTGTTTCGTGTTGTATTCCTTGCAAGAAGTTTTATCTGTGTGAATCCAGATGGGTTATCTGTCTGTGCATATGCCCCAGATATGGGCACTGTTATCTCTATGTTGCCCCGAAAGAAATAATCCAGTAATCCTGCGGAGTATCCCACAGCACGAGGTATGAGTAATGAGGCATAGTCTTTATAGCATTCGATGTCAAGAGTTACCGGCAACTTCTGATCATACTGAGGGAAATATTTTCTTCGATAGTCTAACAACCAACTTTTTACAGCTAAATGTTCAACACTATCACCGTTGCCCGTCTTTTTTATATAAGTCCTCTTGTTAGTGTCTATCCATAATGTAGTGTCACTGATTCGAGGAAAAGGAAAATTGTGTGAAGCACTGCTTTCAAATATAGAGTCCTTACTTAGAAAATTTACATTTGTATATTCGGCTATTCCTACAATTTGTGAAGCAGGCCGTGGGCCATCAAATACGGTTTTTGTGATATCTGGATTACTACCTGTATACATATCTGTATCAATTATACGAGAAATAGGGACAGGTGCAGATTGGTTCATTGAAGTAATATTCAATATAGACTTATCAAATGTTATGGGATTTGCTATTATTTTATCCCACAAGAAATCATACTTGGCTTTACGTGTTCTGAACTTTTCTACTTGAGCCTCGTATGCTGGTAAAATATGTATATCGTTTCGAACATGTTCAGGAACGGATGCATCCTGCACAAGATGCATTAATTGCCCAATAGCTCTAAAAGTATTCGCAAGGTATCTCTCTTTGTCTATTTTTGTAGTTGCTATTATATTTCCAAAAAAATCCTTTCCAGTTAAAGCAACATAATAATACGCCCTCGCATCTTGCCACGACCATTTACCACCAATATTCTGATTAGGATTCTGTGCCCACACCACCTGTGACTGGCCTGTAAAAGACAGCCCGAGAACAGTATCGTTTAATCCTGCATTCCCCCAATCTTCAGATGATTTTAACGGATTATGAAAATGATTGATTGAACGCGTAGGTTTCCTCAAAACATAATCATACCATTCTCCAGGTCGATCTTCTTGAACGCCGCCATAACCAAGCCACCAGAGAACATTTTTATTTATATTTCTACCGTTCGCATCGATTCCATTTAAATTTTCGCCTATCCCTTGAGGGTAACCCAATAGATTCTTAAGATATGTGTCAAGAAGAAATCCATTAATGTTTCTTCGAGCAATTTCTTTATTAATTGCTTCATGAGTTTCTTCTTTTAGACCATAAGCCTTTAAATTGAAGCTTAATATAAAAATAAGTACTAAAATAAAAAAAATTATTTTTTTCACAATATTACCTCCTCGCCATATCCTTTACTACTAACTCTTTAAACCTTTTAACTTTTCTAAAATTTTTTTCTAATGATTTCTTTTCTTCCAATAACCTGTTCGACGAACTGTTTAAAAATTGGAATTTTTTTATCATCCTCAAATGGTATAAAAGGGATATTTCTCAATAATATCTCTCGATCTTTATTGGTCAACTTAGGTAGCTCAACAACTTCCCCGATATTTTCGCTCTTAGTAAAGTTATATGTTTTCATTTTCCCTTTACATGCATCTATCCCAAATCCCGCTGGATACGAACAAAATCCTGGCTTGAATACAATAAATTCGGGAGGAAGCGTATAATACGTACCTGTAAGGAAAGTAAATATAGCTATTATATTTCCACCATCCCTCCCCTTCGGCCCATCTATTACCCATTCACCATTTTTGTTAGTAAGTGTCTCCTTTACATCTTTCAGACGTGAGGTTGGGCCTGCTGGCGTTGCTCTTTCCTCAACCCATGATGCAACTACTACTGCACCTTCAATTGGTTCTTTTGTATCAGCATCTATGACCTTACCGTTAAATATTTCTCCACACGCAGTAGTGCTAAAAAACATAAATGCAAAAAATAAACAAAATGTTATTTTATTTTTCATAGTTTTCTCCATCTCGAACCGAAATAAAAACAATTTTTTTAATCATTTTTAGAAAAAATTTATTTTCCATAATCCTTTGTGATCTTTAATAAATTCTATATAGTAAGACTCTTCTATTTCGTCCTTTATAACGGTCATATCGTATTCGGCGAGACTATCTTCTATCTCTTTCATCATGATTTTACCCATATCATGAACTATCATTGGAAGTATATCTTTCATCAGTTCAAAGTTATATCTATATATTTCCTCTGAATATTTACTAATATTTTTTAATCCTTCTTCCACATCCATATTTAAAAGTGCATACTTCATCCCTTCCCATTTCCCTCTCAGCAGTCTATCCATCTGAGCTCTGTTGAGTACGATTACCGCAATTGTATCTTCATAGAGAACATTATCAGGACCTGTTACACTTGCTGTAATATGGTATATTCCTTCTGTCAGTATCTTGATTGTATATTCATCAGAAGTTGATGATACAATCTCTGGCATTATCGGACCTGTTATATTAAGTGATGAGTTCTCAATATTGAATGAACCGTCTATTCTCAGTGTTACTTCCAATGGTGCAATACCTGACTCGATGTTTGAGGTTAATCTTATGTAATTATCCGTTGGAATCGCATTTACGGTAATTGAAGTGGTTGCTGTATTACCATCTGTATCTGTTGCCGTTATGGTAATAGTGTTTACTCCTTCAATCAATGGCACATGATTAGCCACAAATTGATTGCCATAAATAGTGGCAACTATTCCATTGACGGTAATGCCTGTCTCATTCCCTGTGGAGTTGATTATAGCACCTTTGACCATAACATCATGTTTTGTAATAATATCACCGTCTATTGGAGATGATACAAATACAGAGATTGAAGGAGCAACATCAGTAATAGAGGCTTTGCCATATGTGAGACTTCTGAATTTTCCTGCCCAGGCATTCCTTATATTTTCTATGCCTGCTATCTCATTGCCGGTGAATGTACCAGGTCTTGTTATGAAGATAAATGCTGTCTTGAATGCCTTCTGTGATGCTGACGCATCAGGAATCCTTTCCCCTTCAGCCGCAATAATATCATCTATTGTTACAAACTTTGTTGTCCCCGTAATCTTCGCTCCGATTTCAGGCATTCTTGAGGGGTCATAAGAGGTATTATCGATAAGAAGAACAGGTGAAACCTGTGTCTTATCATAAATCCCCATGAGATAGAGATCGAGAGAACTGTAATATCTATTTGCACCTGTTGATGTGAATGTTCCATCTCCGTTATCAAGCCAGTCATTACCATAAAGCACAGATGCATCTGTATCTAAAAGATAACTCCAGTGAACACCGTCTTTGCCAAGAAGTGCTGTGCTGATATTTCCATTTGTATCTTTAAACTTAATATTTGCTCCCCATCTGTGCATCTGTTCATGAGCAATAAGATTAATGGTTTCTTCAAACTTAGGATCAAGGGGGTTTGTTGCAAGAGCTGATATATTACCCATATCTATAATTCCCTGCAGTCTTCCATTGCTTCCGAATAAGGCGGAGTTATCAAAAAGTGGCTTTCCTATCCCCTGTATATCATTCTTTACCTCAAGATAAAACGCCTTTGTATCTGCATCAGGAATTAAAAAATCAAAATTTGTAAAAATAATGAAAAAGTCATATATGTCAGGATGGGTTCTCAAAAATTCCTTTGCAATTTCTTCTCTTGGTAATGAATTAATTGAGCCCTCAGGATTTTCCATATCATAATTTCCCTCAACCTCCATAACTGTAACATTACCATAATCTCCAATAGGCTTTGCTATAAATGTCTTGGTCGTTAATGTTCCATCTCCTGAGGATGAAGAAAAGCCATAAATATTTTTTGATGTAATTCTAAAGTGATATGTCGTTCCAGGTGTAAGATTTGTTAACTTAATAGCATGATCAACTACTAAAGCTGATTCTGTTACTGAACTTCCGTACGCTGTTGTTATGCCATATTCTACAAGACTATCTGCGGGTAGTTCGGTCTTCCATGTGATAATGGCAGAATCGCGAGTTATATCACTAACAGATATATCAGTTATAATTGGGATAATAGGATGCAGGGTAACGTCAATAATTGTAGTCTGTGCAGGTAATACGTTTCCTGAAAAATTGTAGGTATAGTATCCCTCCTTGCTTGCGCTTGCCGCAAAATATCCTGCAACAATATTGTCAAAATGGTATTTGCCATCAGCATCTGTTGAAGTAGTATGCATGATATTTAAAGAATCTGTTATTGAGACGGTTGCTAATCGAAGCGGCGATCCTGTCAAAGAATCGGTTACCGTACCTGTAATACTTCCTTTTGTAATTAGGATAACATTTATGCTGTCAGATGCAACCTGATTGTGCTGATCAATTGCTGAAGCTGTTAAGGTATTTAAACCTTCATTAAGCGAAATCAATGCTGAGAAAGTATTTCCAGCTACTGTAGCCTGAACGCCATTAACAGTTACCATTGCATTGTTGCTCACATTGCCGGTAACAGTTATTGGCGAGGAGGTTAATACTTCACCATCTTGTGGTGAAATTATTTCAAGTGTGAGAGTTGTCGCCAGAACTTCAACAAAATTTATTAAATCAGTTGACAGAGAATTTGTCGAATCATTTCTTGATGAATAAACCCTTACAGCAGTCCATCCATTTTCATCAATATAATCAGATGAAGATATTGTAGCAGAAAGATTAATATCATTTGTGGAACCATCGTATAATCTTATATCAAAACAATCCCACGAGGATGAAGTTCTGTTATATACTTCAAGATAAATATTTTTCCAGTCAAGACCCTGGATTCCTCTATTCGGGGATATGGGAGCAACACAGGAACGAGAATTAACATCTAAAATATTATCTATATAAACTTCAAATAATATTGCTTTGTAATTGCCTTTTATCCATTCACCACCTGAACGCCACCATGTAGAGCCTTCAAAATTTAAACATTCTCTTACTGTCACCTCTGGATAATTGGCACTGTCACTTTTATCTCTCCAGATCTCTATATAATATGTATCCCCAGCATTTACAGATATTGGATTATCGAAAACAAATGTAATCCAGCTACCACCCACTTCAAGAGAAGATTCAGGAACTGATTTACTTTGTGCAAGAACCTCACCACCAAGTTCGGATTTTAATCGGACATTTAAATTCCCATCTGGTGACCCCACTCTTTTCATAAAAACACCCACTTGAGTTAGTAACCCTGAATTATTGGCTTTAAATGATTGCGCATAAGCCTCTACCCCGGACTCATTTATCTGACCATTCCAAATTATTACACTGTTCTGTGAAGAAATCTTGGTTTTGAACTGGTGTATCATATATGGCTTGGCTGAATTATTCTGCGAAACTCTGTACTCATCGTTTTTATCTGTGTAGATTATGTCTGCTGGCGAATAAGGTATTTCTAAATTGTCATCGTTGGCAGGAAGTATTAAATAAGATCCTCTCGTATAATTCTTTAACGGCCTAGCAGAATCACCATCTATTCTGATTTCATAAACCCTCGCTTCACCGCTATCAGCACCCTTTTGTTTATAACCATTAACCCGCACGCGAAGATTATCTATATTGCTGAAACCATCACCCCAATCAGACATATTTAACTTTTGAACAAACTCTTTCTTTGTTACTCCTATCGAGGGGGGAAGTATCGTATGTTTTAGATTACCATATTGGTCTGTCACAACAACCTCGATTTGATCATCCATTTGTCCAGAAACTAGTCCTTCAAAGGTTATATATAACCAACCACTATACCAGTAATTAGATTTTCCTTCCCAAGCATTCAGTGATTCATCAGAAGAATAACCACCAAAGGATATAGAAGGAATGCCATCAGGTGAGTTTAAAAAAGTATATGTAGCAGGATTTCCATCATATCCATTAGATGGATTAATCCAGTTTTGAGGATTATAAGCTTCAGTAGGTCTTATTGTCTCAAAGGATTCGTTCATTATTAGTGCAAATGTGGTATCCGTATCAGAATCTCCATAGCGGTCAGTAACGGTCAGAGTAACCGAGTATCTACCAGGAGCAGAATATACATGGCTTGGATTAGTTTCAGTAGATGTGTAACCATCTCCAAAATCCCAGAGATAGTTTAAAGCATAACCATCGGGATCGTATGAACCCTCACTTCTGAAAGTAATTGACCTATTGGCAATTCCGCTATAAGAACCATTCGAAACCGCTACAGGTGAACGGTTTAAAATAGAGAATCTTGCTTCGGAAACATCAATCCAATTCCTCATAGCAACTATTCTAAACTGTACAAATCCAAAACCATCCATGAGGTGGATAAGTGGTGTAACATCAAGTTCATTCCAGCCATGTGACAAAGTAAATTCAAGATTTGTTGTTGGATAAACAGAAGACCCGTCTTCATTATAAGCATATACAAGAACTTGCTGAGTTCCAAAATAGTCTATATTTTTCACTGATGAATAAAGATCATTTACAAATATACTCAAAACGAGAGATGGTATTTGACTTGCTTCGATGTTTAATCGAAAACTTAAGATATCAAATTTCCCTTTACTTTTTTGAACTCGAACACCATTTTCTAACAATCCATCTTGCATAATCGAAGTTACATCCGATGTATTAATTTCATTTGCAATTGCTGATTTTAGTCCCTTACTATAAATTGATTGATCCAGTAGCTCAGCATTTGAAGGTATTCCGAAAAAGAGGATTGTTAATAATATTGACATGCAGGATATGTATAGATTACAAAATTTTCTCATTTTCTTTCCTCCGATCCCAGTGGCTCTTTGTTAATCCAAGACTTTTAAGTCAAACGGAGTAATATTAGCAAATGCTTAATTAAGTGTCAATAGGAATTTGAGTTCTTTGTAAAATTAATATTCTGTTTGGAAGGATAATAGAATCTTGTGCATTTTAGAAATGCAAGATGGAAATTCAAATGAAATGATTATTAAGTATTTAAAAAGCTTATAGTTGGAATATAAACAATTTCGTGATATAAAAGCTGGATGGATACCTTTTCGCTTAATAAACGAAATCGCTCAAGGTCATCATACAGCCTAAAAATATTTCATCACGGAAAAGGTGTTGCTTGTATTATAGTTAACATCCTTGAAAACAACGAGTTTTTTATTGTAGCATAGTAAAATGCCGAAGTGGTGGAATCTGGTAGACACGCACGTTTGAGGGGCGTGTGGGGTAACCCGTGCGGGTTCAAATCCCGCCTTCGGCACCATCTAAATCTGACATTGACCTTTGTTACTCAAACGCTATCTTCGTTGTCCATACCTCCCAAACATTTCTGACAAGGTCTGTTCCTGGTTTTAGTGTCATTTACCATGTCTTTACCCTGATAGTGTAGCTTCTGTACCTTTACTTTTCCGAACAAGCTGAAATGCTTGAATCTGTCTAATAGTTTCATTACATTTCTTCCAACAGGTGGCGTTAATATTTCATATCCCTCTAAGAATCATTGGATGTTCCTTATTGTTTAGAAGTTGCTGACTTTGCATTATTTTCTCTTTCTCCTTTTCTCATACAACTCCACCCGTAGGTCTTGCACAACCTACTTTAAACTCTTTTGGCATAAATATTAACCATATATTAACCATAAGATATTAACTTTCGATGAAAGCTTTTTACCCAAATCCTACATCAAGTCCCATCATCAATGCAAAACCAATCATCGCACCCCCCGTCGCTAAATCAGTATTTCCACCACGTTGGGATTCAGGAACAAGTTCCTCAATTACAACAAAGATCATTGCACCCGCAGCAAATGATAGAGCATAGGGTAGTATAGGCTGGGAAATAATAACAGCTGCCGCTCCTATGACACCCGCAACCGGCTCAACCATTGCAGATAACTGACCATACCAGAAACTTTTCAAACGTGATAAACCTTCACGACGCAGTGGCATAGAGACCGCAAGCCCTTCCGGAAAGTTTTGGATGCCAATACCTACAGCCAATGCAATAGCTCCTGCTAAGTTAGCAGATGGAACACCTGCTGCAGAAGCTCCAAAAGCAACTCCAACCGCAAGTCCTTCCGGTATGTTGTGTAATGTTATTGCTAAAATAAGCAAGGTGCTTCTTCGCCAGCTTGTCTTTATTCCTTCAGCTTCATCTATTGGAAGTCCAAGGTGCAAATGCGGGAGAAAAAGGTCAATAGCTCTCAAGCATAATCCACCCAGAAGAAAACCTGCAACCGCAGGAATCCATGACGGAATATCTTTTCCCTCTGACATCTCAATCGAAGGAGCGAGTAGTGACCAAAAACTTGCAGCAACCATCACGCCTGCAGCAAATCCAAGCATTCCATCGAGTAACTTCTTGTTTATGTCTCTTGCTATAAATACACCAGCCGCACCCAGAGCCGTCAAGCCCCATGTAAAACACGTGGCAAGCAAAGCCTGTAGCACAGGGTGAAAATGTTGAAAAGCTTCTATCACGTTAATATTTTTAACTCTAGAGTAGGAAAAAATAAATCGCTCATTTCTCCGTTTAAACGTAATATTAACCCGAAAGTGTCATTATAAAAATGCAGATGTTGCAAAAAATTTACTTTTCGATTCCATCTTGTGCTGGATATTCATTATTAGTTAATCGTTATCTGTTATTGGTATAAATACATAACTTTTACGGACACGGATAACAGACACATAAAAGAATTTCTCTTTTTAGCAATGTCTGCATTATTCGGTTTACTGTCATAAGGATTGTCTAACACGAGGTAGTTAGTCTTGTTGAAGCAATTTCGACCCGAATAAGGAACCCATCTTTTTTAAGTCTATTTTGTCCAGGATATCTACAAAGAAATTTTTTTATCCTTAACTATTTACTAATCCAATAGCTATTGCATCATATGCCCCGCTAAAATGGATAAATGGTTACATACTGTTTGACCTTTTGCTTCTGACTAATCAAGCTTTAACTGCGATAACAGTTCCTTCTTCTTTAGTCCTATTAAAAACCCAAATGTTTGAGTTAAATTATTTTGCTTTATTTTTTCTTATGGACAGAACAATATTTTGATTTTCCTGTTGTAGGATTTTTACATTTTTTCCCTTTTGTTGTTTTTGCAGCACAGGTTGTCTTCTTAGCTTTTGCCATTTAATCCTCCTTTTAATTTGTTTTATTAAAGTATACCATAAATAATTCCTAAATCTAAGCCTTTAATACATCTTTTATTCTCTCCGCCATCTCCTGTACTTTGTATGGTTTTTCCAAAAAACCTCTCATATTCTTATTTCCATCCAATAAGGGCCTAAGGATCTCTTCGTTTGCATGACCTGTTGAAACTATTACCTTTACTTCTGGGTTTATCTCTTTTAATCTTTCAAAGACTTCTTTACCTCCCAATTCCGGCATTATTAAATCAAGTATCACAAGTTTAATATTATTCCAGTATTTTTCATATAAATCTATTGCAATAAATCCATTATCTGCCACAATAACGTTGTAACCGAGATGTTCCAATATTCTTTTGCCCAATTCCCGAATAATTATTTCATCATCAACAAATAAAATAGTCTCGCCATTACCTCGAGGTATATTGGACGTATCAATAGCAAAATCGGAGGATATATAATTTAGAATTTGCTTAGAAACAGGAAGATTCACTGAAAATTTTGTCCCACTGCCTTTAACACTTTCGACTTCAATATAACCCTTGAGATCTTTAATTATTCCATACACAATCGCAAGCCCAAGTCCAGTGCCGCCTGTTTTTTCCTTTGTCGTAAAAAAAGGATCAAATATTCTTTTGGATGTTTCCTCATCCATGCCTACACCTGTATCGATAATTGAAATCTTCACAAATTCACAATCCCGTAATCTATTGTAAAAAAGTTCTGTTTTAATAGTTAGACATCCACCTTCTGGCATTGCCTCTACAGCATTAACACATATATTCATTAAAGCCTGCTCGATTTTCGAATCGTCAGCTTCTATATAACATGGAGTTTTTCCTGTATAAAGTTTAATCTTAATATTCTTATTCACCGTTCTTTCTAATATCTGTAAGACATTCGAAATACTTTTATTCACATCTACTGTCTTTAATTCAAATCGACTTCGACGGGCAAATGTTAAAATATTGCCTGTTAAACGTGCGGCTCGAGCTGCCGATTTTTCAATCTGGTCAGCATAACTGTAAATAATATGTTCAGGCGAAAGCTCTGTCTTTATAAGAGAGGCGAATCCCAATATACCAGTTAAAATATTATTGAAGTCGTGAGCAATACCTCCTGCCAATGTACCAAGCGCTTCCATTTTTTGGGCATGGAGAAGTTGTTCCTGTGCAATCTTTAATTCTTTTAGTGTCCGATCAAGTTCTACATTCTGTTCAGCCAATTTTATTTTAGAATTTTCAAGATCTGACATAACTCTCTTTAAAAGAGAAATGTCGCGGAAAGAATATAAATATCCCACAACGTTGCCGATGGAATCTTTAATAAGAGAAGCACTAACTAATGCTGGTAATGTATTTCCCGTTGCAGTAATTATAGTGGTCTCGACATTGAATATATCTTTATTATTGTCGAGTGCCTTCTTCACTACACATTCTGTCTCGCATAACCCACTTTTTAGTACATCCTTACAATACATCCCGTGTGCTTCATATGCTCTGAATCCTGTTAATTTTTCTGCGGCAGGATTGAAATAAATAATTCGCATTTGGGGATCCGTAAAAAAAATACCATCAGGGACTGAATGTAGTATAGTAAATGCATTAATTTCATTTGGCAATAAAAAATCAAAACCTTCAGATTCTCTATTCAATATTTACCCCTTATTTTTTCGTATAGCCAAAAACCTACAGATGGGAAGACCCATCGAGCGACAAGATATTTCCTTACAAATGAAAGTGCCCATACCTTTTGGATAATCATCGCCATAAACCAGATCCATATAAGAAGCCGTACATGCACTAAACATATAGCAGCGCCCATGTGGCTGAATCCCATATTCTTCAAGATATCTACCAGGATCATAAGCATTTTTAACAACTGTCACTAATTTTTTATTAGGTATAAGTTCTTCGACTTCTATAAATCCAATACCAAAGATATTAGTAAACGCAACAAGCGCGTAGATTTCATCCTCTTTGGATTTAATCATTGGAGCTATATACTGCCTCCAATGCATGGAAGTTCTTACACCGTGAAAAGTATGATAACCACATTCAAGGACTGCATTATATAATTTGTCTTCTATTAAATTAGCTGTTTTATGATCAACTCTCTGTATCGTCCTGGAAACAACCTTGAAAAAAAACTCATTATAATTCATAGCTGCGTAAACCCCGAAGGCAGCCATTATTCCTCTCTCGTTACTCTCTATTGGAAGTCTAGAAGCTATTTCTATAATCTTTTTTGTATCTAAAGCCATATCAAATTTTATTTAACGAAACCACAAACTCACAGAATTTATGGCCTGTTATCATACAGCCTTTTTCCTGAACTTCGTAATCAGTCAAAGAAACGTCATAAATAACAGCCATGATTGCCTTAATAAAACCACAGGTTAGATGACATACGGGTATATTTCTCCTTCCATATTTTGCAAGCCACCCGATAACGTAATAAGATGAATCCGCATAGGCACTTCCACCTTGTTCACTCAACTCGCCAAGATTCAATCTTCCAAAGCCCATAAACCGATATAATTTGGCAGCTTCCTTGAATTTTTCTTCAGGTGTTTTTGAAGGCAAACGATTTGATATATAGTTTTTAAAATTTATATAAAATTCTTCTGCAGCAGCTTCAATAATGATTTTCTGTGCATTAATGCCATCAATTTCTTCCAGTGTTTTAATTAATCCGCAATTATAATGATGACAATGTAAGGATACAGGAACACCTTCAAGCTTTAATACGTTTAAACTGGGTTCAAATGAAATATACATATAAAATATTTAGACTATTTTAGATATATTTTTAGCAAATTAAGATTGATAAATCAATTTAATCTTTTGTTTTGATATTGACTAACCAGGTGGCCAATGCATTAAACGCCCACCTAAAATATGTAAATGAAGATGGTATATTGTTTGACCGGCCTCAGGATTACAATTGATAATAAGCCTAAATCCACGTTCCGCAATTTTTTTATCCTTTGCAATCTTATTAGCGATTTGGAATAAATATCCTAAAAGCAAATTATCTTCTTCATTTATATCCAGAATTGTGGGTATATGTCTCTTTGGAATTACAAGGATATGAAGGGGCGCCTGGGGATTAATGTCATCAAATGCCATAACAAATTCATCTTCATAAATTATTTTAGCAGGTATTTTCTTTTCTGCAATTTCACAGAATATACATTTCATACTAATCTCCTCCGTCATAAAAACATCTTAGATTATAATCAATTGACATTCATAATGTTAAAGAATTTTGCAAAAAACATAATAAATTTGTGATTGGTTATTTTTCTATTGACGAATGCATATAGAAACATGTATAAATTTTAAACATATTCAAATATATATCTTTCATCTTTGTTTGAGGGAGAAACTTTAATGTCCGATTTAAAGTCAAAGGTACCCAGAGAGACCCTTGATGTACTGGGGAGGGTTTGACTTTATCCGATCGTTCTTATTAAAAAGGAAATGGAGAAGTTAAAAAGCGGAGAAATTTTAAAGATACTATCTGATTCACTAACTTCAGTTGAAGATGCAATTCCTCGCTATTGTGAAAAGCACGGGTATCCTCTTGAAATAGTTAAACTTGAAGATAAGGGATACTGGGAACTATATATACAAAAGGTTTAGCTCTTCTTATATATTCGAAATGTAAACTTTTTCACAACATCCCATTTTATTCATAAAGTTATAGATACGTAGCAAACACAGTATCGTCGCTTAACTTCTTACCCAAAAGGTCTTCGACTTTTTCGTGGAACTCTATTTTTAGCTCGATATCCATTGAGCCTCAAGGGGAAATTCTTTTTTCGAAAGAATTTAAAACCACTCAAATATTGCATCTGCTGAATTTTTTACGAAAATAATATGGACTAATTGCATTTTCGATTTACCACATAAAAAAGGGATACTCATTGAGCATCCCTTTATATTATTACTATTACATCTGATTAAATCTTTATTGCTCTTTAAGTGTTACTGCGCCTGTTGAACAAACACTGACACAAGTTTCGCACCCCTCACATAGATCAGCTTGATAGGGGTCTGCCTTTCCGTCGCTAATCTGAAACACTCCGACTGGGCAATTATTTACACATTCTTCACAGCCTTCACATTTGTCCTTGTCCACAACAGGATACATTCCCACTCTCTTTCACCTCCTACAACGTAATTTTATCTTTGAATTATCAATAAAGATTTTTTTTACTACTTTTATTTTTTACTTCATTACAACCTGTTTCTCGCCATATTTGTCAAAAATTGCCTCTTCCTTCACTGAAACAGCTACCTTGTAAAGTATTGTAAGTATAAAGAAACCAACACCCCATACCCCGAGCGCTATCAACGTTTCAGGCAGTGTTGGCCAATATTCAAATACTTTTTCAAATGGATTTGGGACAAAACCACCCACAACAAGACTGATACCCTTTTCTAACCATAGCGCAATAAATGTTGCCACCGCTGCGAAGCCAAGAGCCTTTTCATTTCTTCTGGCCTGAGGAATAATCAATAGAGGAAGGGCAACTGCTATAAGGGCAGTGCAAGTCCACATTACGGGTACAAGTTTTGCATATCCATGGATACCGACAAACAGATACTCAATGGGATGCTTATGACCAGGTATGTTACTGTAAAACGCAGTAAAGACCTCAAACAAATAGAAGGCAACTGTTGCTATTAAAAAGTAAGCAGATGTTTTGGCCATTGTTTGTATGGCTTCCCATCCCGGATCAAATTTTGTGAATTTTCTCAAAATTAAAGAGATAACGATCAATAATGCAGGACCTGATGCAAAGGCTGAGGAAAGGAATTTTGCCGCCATGATAGCTGTAAGCCAGTAATGTCTTCCTGGAAGACCTTGGTATAGAAATGCTGTAACAATGTGGATAGAGGGAGCCCAGCAGATAGCAATTATAATAAATGGTTTTATCCAGGCCGCAGGTGGTACTCCTTTTCTTTCAGCTCCCAATACATACCACCCACATAGTGTATTAAGAAAGAGATAGCCACTTAGGACAATCATATCAAAAAACATAACCGAATTTGGCGTTGGGTGAAGTAAAACGTTCAGAACTCGTAAAGGTTGACCCAGATCAACAAAAATGAATAGCATACACATTGTAACTGCAGAAATCGCAACGAATTCACCCAGCACAGCAATCCTGCCATACTTCTTGTAATTATGAAGGTAGTAAGGCAAGACTATTGTAACAGCAGAGGCAGCAACGCCCACCAGGTAAGTAAATTGCCCAATATATAACCCCCAGGATACATCCCTGCTCATACCTGTTATTCCCAAGCCAACACGAAATTGGTATAGGTATGAAATAAACCCTGCACCAATTATGGCAAGTAAAAAGATTACCCAACTCCAGTATCTTCGACTTCCTTTTAGCGCCAATTCAAGCATAACTTTTCCCTCCTATATTATGTAGTAAATACTGGGCTCTGTACCAAGTTCTGATTTGCGCCGGATAGTATAATGCGTGCGAAGTATCTTTCTTATCTCCGAATCAGGGTCAGCAAGATCACCAAAGACCATTGCCCCATTTGACTCTTCCACACATGCAGGTTTAAGCCCTATAGCAAGCCTTTCATAACAAAGTGTACACTTCTCGACAACACCTTTCATTCTTGTTGGATATTCCTTATTCTGTTGTTTAATAAAAGGCCTTGGATCCCTCCAGTTAAAACTTCTTGCTCCAAAGGGGCAAGCAGCCATGCAAAATCTGCATCCAATGCAACGATGCATATCCATCATGACAATCCCATCTTCTCTCCTAAATGTTGCCTTTGTGGGACAGACCCTTACACAGGGAGGATTATCACACTGGTTACAGAGAACCAGAAATGGCATATGTTTAATTTCTTCTGCCATATATTCACTTTCTTGCCCAGGGAAGGCATGTTCAAAGGTCTCTGTCCAAATCCATTTAATTTCTTCCTTAGGATTTTCAATGGCTGGGACGTTATGTATTCGATGGCACACATCTATAACCTTTTGCATAGTAGCTTCGTCCATTTTTTTCATATCTATAACTATACCCCACCTCTTTCCAACAAGGGCCTCCGGACTCTTCATGACCTGTGAAGCTTCAAATTGGCCGGGCCTTAGAATCTCAAAAGCAGAAACTCCCCCTAATCCCACTATGGCAGAAACACCAGCTATCTTTAAGAATTGTCTTCTGGTTACACTCATAGTTGCCCCTCCTCTTTCGGCTCGATATGACAATCCCAGCAATATGGTTTAACCCCTGCATAATTATGACATTCGTCACAGAAGTCTTTCTTGTTCGAATGGCATTTCATGCAAGTATTGGATAAACTTACCTTGTACTGTGTTCCATCTTCGGCAATGTAAATCGATCGTCCGTCACGAACATACCAATCTCGCCAATCATTTAAGATTACCATATGTTCAACCTTCATTAATGACTTTGGTTCTATACACTTTTTTTCCGCCATCTTTTGTATCTCAGGAGTATCTATCTTAGGTTCTGGAGGCGGTGGAGCTGCCTTCCCAAGATCATAAAGGAAAGGGAAAGTTGCTATACCAAGAAATATGATAATTCCGATTATGACCTTCCATCCATCATACATTTTCTTGAGCCTCCTTTCCGGGTAAAGGTTCACCCCGCAGATCAGTCGTTCTTTCCTTCTCTCCCTTCATTACTAACGCATTACCTACAAGTTCATGAACACCTGCTACACGCACATCTGGAACCCAGTAATTTACTAACGTCTGGAGTGTTGCCCTGTCAATCTGGCAGATATTGGCAAGTGTGTTAACGCCAAACTTTTCACGAACATATTTCAATGCATTTGCCCTTGGTAGGGCTCCCCTTAACCTTAGCTCCATATTTTCTGATGCATTTAAGCCTGAGCCACTTCCACAACAGAAGGTATTTTCCCTGATGGTATTTGCTGGCATTTCATAGAAATTATTGCATACATTCTTAATAATAAACCTTGGCTCTTCAAGTAGCCCCATTCCTCTTGAAGTATTACAAGAGTCATGAAATGTCACTGTTAGGTGATCATTCCTGCTCGGATCAAGCTTGATCTTTCCGTGCTTTATCAAATCCGCAGTAAATTCAGTAATGTGAACTATCTTGTTTGACCTTGCATTCTCGAATTTTGTACCTGTAATGGGTGATACAGGCTCTTCAAGGAAATCGATAGGCCCAAACCAAGTATTATGGTACTGGTGCCATACCCTCCACATATGTCCGCATTCTCCACCGAGTATCCATTTTACCTTCAACCTCTTAGCCTCAGCATAGATCTTCGAATGAAGCCTCTTTGCCATCTCATTAGAGGTAAAAAAGCCGAAGTTTCCACCTTCTGAGGCATACGTGCTTAGCGTAACATCAAGTCCGATTTCATGAAATAGCATCATATAACCCATAAAAGTAATATTCCCATTCGGATCGAAATATTCACCCGATGGATTTACAAATAGAATCTCTGCACCCTTTCTGTTATAAGAGAGGTCAACTTTGACTCCGGTTATTTGATAAATT
>FWWM01007953.1_pt1 | contig 20776 bp, 22 predicted proteins | sample 2228351 | NCBI WGS metagenome assembly FWWM01 (sample SAMEA103939774, study PRJEB20133) | metagenome
AGGAACGGCGAGCCGTTGGGGTTGATGCCGGTGGCGTAGCTCACCGGCTCCCGGTGGTAGGAGCCGTTGGTGGTGTGCATGTCCACCACCACCACCGGATCCCAGGCGTTGAACAGCCGCACCAGCCCCCGCACCTCGGGCGAGTGGAGCTTTACGTAGTCCCGATTGAGGTCCAGGTACTGCCCGTTGTGGCGGACACCGGCCAGGGGGGGGCCGTTGTCCCGACGGTTCTCTCCCAGCTTGTCGTTGCCGTCGGCGTTGAAGATGGGGATGACGAGCACCACCTGACTGTCCAGAAGCGCCGCCGAGGGACCCAAGGCCATGTCCCGGATCAACATCTGACACGCTTCCTTGCCCTCGACCTCGCCGGCGTGGATGTTGGCCATGAGGCAGACGGCGGGTTTGCCCGTCGCCCGAAGCTCGGCCGGCGTTCGCACTCGCTCCTTGGACACGATCACCAGGGGCACGACCCGGCCCTCGACGGTGGTGGCGAGGGTGGTCACGGCGACGAAGGGGGAGCGTCGCGCCACCTCGTCGAGGAACGCCATCACCTCCCCGTAGGTCGAGGTGCGGGCAAAGTCGGTGGCTTCGACAACGGTGCGGGGGGCGATATCGCCGGCGCCCGTTGCCGCGAGGAGTATGAAGAGACCGACCCATCCGTGCATGGTGCCTCCCGCAGCCGCAAGGGTTGCAGCCGCTGCGGCGCAAGCCTAGCAGCCACGCGGCCGATCCGCATGGCACCCCTCATGACTGCGGCGCCAGCGCCGGAGATCAGGGCTCGTCGAGGCGACGCTCGTGGGTGTTGAAACGGGAGGCGGCCCTGGCGATGCCGGCGTGCAGCGCCATCTCGACGCAGTCTGCCGCCCGGACGATCATGGCCTCGACCTGCGCTTCCTCCTCTGCGGCGAAGGGCGCCAGGACGTACGCTGCCAGGTCCTCCCAGGGCGTCTGCCCGCGCACGCCGAGGCGCAAGCGCGGGAACCCCTCGCCGATCCTTCCGACGACGGAGCGCAAGCCGTTGTGGGTCCCGGCGCCCCCCGACGGGCGCACGCGCAAGGCGCCTAGGGGGAGATCCACGTCGTCGACCACGACCAGCACCTGGGCCGGGGCGAGCCGTTCGGCGGCGAGGAGCGACGCCACGGCGTCGCCCGAGAGGTTCATGTAGGTGGTGGGCTTGACCAGCCACACGGGTGACCCGCCGCGCCGGCGGGCGATGCGGGCGTGGTGGCGCGGCCACCACACGCGCAGCCGCCAGCGGCGGGCCAGCTCGTCGATGACGCGAAACCCGACGTTGTGGCGGGTCGCCGCGTACTCGCGACCGGGGTTGCCCAGTCCGACCACCGCGGCGATGTGCATGGCCGGCGGCTACTCGCCCCCTCCGGCCTCGTCGGCTGACGCCTTGCCGCGGCGAATCACCTCCGGCTCGGCGCCCTCCTCCTCGTGCACCTCGCTCGCTGCCGGCTCCTCGCTCACCGAGACACCGTGCGCCTCGATGGTCACCACGATCTTGCGCGGGTCGTCCAGGAGGGTGACACCGCTCGGGAGCGGCACTTCCCCGGCCGACAGGTGCTCCGCCAGGTTCAGGCGGGAGATGTCCACGTGAATGGCCTGGGGGATCTCCTCGGCGGCGCACTCGATCTGCAGCTCGCGCGCGACCCAGTTCAGGAAGCCGCCGACCTTCACCCCTTGCGGCTCACCGTCCAGGACCACCGGCACCGTCACCTTGACCTTCTGCCCCTTCATGACGCGGATGAAGTCGAGGTGCAGGTACTGGCGGGTCAGGGGATCGATCTGTGCGTCGCGCACCATGGCCAGGCGTTCCTGCTTGGTGCCCTTCATCTTGAGCAGAAAAACGGTGTTCCGGCCACGCTCCTGGCGCAGCAACTCGGTCACGGCATGCCGGTCGATGACCACTGGCACCGGCTCCTTGCCGCCACCGTACACGACGGCGGGGATGAGCCCCTGCTGCCGCAGCTTCCGGCTGCTCCCCTTGCCTGCCGACTCCCGCCGCGCCACTTCGATCACAAGCTCGTCCATCGAACAACCTCCGTGCCCATGGGCACATGTCACGCTCTGCCCGCCGCAGCGGGGTCGAAAGGGTACCACACGCACGAATTGCCGTCCACTGCTCGGGGCGTCAGACGAACAGGCTCGACACCGACTTGGCTTCGTGGATGCGGCGGATGGCCTCGCCGAGGAGCTCGGCCACCGACAGCTGGCGCAACTTGGCACAGGCCGCCACCTTGGCCGACGGCGGGATGGTATCCGTGACGATCACCTGTTCCACCACCGAACCCTCGATCCGCTCGATGGCCGGACCCGAGAGAACGGGGTGCACCCCCGCGGCCAGCACCCGGGACGCCCCCATCCGGTGCAGCACCTCGGCCGTGGTCACCAGCGTGCCCGCCGTGTCGATGATGTCGTCGACGATGACGCAGGTCTTGCCCGCCACCTCGCCGATGATGTGGACCACTTCCGCGTGGTTGGGGCTGGTGCGTCGCTTGTCGACGATGGCGAGGCTGGCGTCGAGGCGCTTGGCAAAGGCGCGCGCCCGCTCCACCCCGCCGGCATCGGGGGAAATGATGACCAGGTCGGGGAGGGCGAGGCGGCGCAGCTCCTCCACGAGCACCGGCGCTGCAAAGAGGTGGTCGACGGGGATGTTGAAGAACCCCTGGATCTGCGCCGCATGCAGGTCCATGGTCAGGATCCGCATGGCGCCGGCCGAGGTGAGGAGGTCGCACGCAAGCTTGGCGGTGATGGGCACCCGCGGCCGGTCCTTGCGGTCCTGGCGCGCGTAGCCAAAGTAGGGGATGACGGCGGTGATGCGGTTGGCCGAGGAGCGGCGGCAGGCGTCCAGCATGATGAGGAGTTCCATCAAGGTGTCGTTGACCGGCGGGCAGGTGGGCTGGACGACGAAGACATCGCCGCCCCGCACGTTCTCCTCGATCTGGCAAGCGATCTCGCCGTCGGAAAAGTTGAACAGCCGCACGCGCCCCATGGGGATCTGCAGGTAGTCGCAGATGCGCTCGGTCAGCTCCGGGTGCGCGCGACCGCTGAAAACCACGAGCGGCAGGCGTTCGTACATGCTAGGCCCGGCGACTGGCTGGGGCGGCAGGACTCGAACCTGCACATGCGGGATCCAAAGTCCCGTGGCTTACCAATTTGCCGACGCCCCAGTCGGCGCTCAAGTGTACCGGAGACAACCCGTTGCTGTCCAGTTTCCCCCGGGTGCTCACTCCTCCTCCTGCTCCTCGTCGGTCCAGTACTTCTCCGACAGGAGGCGTCCGGAGATCTCCTGGATGCGGGATACCTCAGCCACCTCGGCGACATCCCCTCGGTCCTCCAGCGCCTTGCGGTACTCCCCGAGGATGGCCTCGTCGATACGGCGCCGGGTCTCGGTGTTCAAGGGGTGGGTGATGTCGCGAAAGCCGCCGTTGCGCAGCCGCCTCGACGGCATGGCGACATAGACGGTTCCCTCCTTCCCCTCGAGAATGCGGATATCGCCCACCAGGAAGCAATCGTCGATGACGATCTGGGCGAAGGCCTTGACCTTCCCCCCCTTGTTCAAGGTAATGCGAACCTCGGTAATCTCCATCCTCATCACCTCCTCGCAATGACCAGCGGCTGCCTGGATGCCACTCGCGACAGGAGCGGTGCCACCAGGACGCCCTCGGCCGCCAGGGCGCGGCCCACATCTTCCGCCACCTGCCGCTCCCCATACAAGGCGAAGACCGTCGCACCGCTCCCCGCAACCTCGACGAGCAACGCCTTAGTTGCCGCGAGCAAGGCGAGGCGCTCCCCCACCCACGGGAACGCGGCCCGCACCGCCGAGGCCAGATCGTTGCGACAGGCGCCGAAGGGAAAGGCGCCGCTCGCCTCGCACCAGCGACGGACGGGCGATTCCCCCCATGCCTGGACGCTGCCGGCCCCCAGGGACGCGTACACCGCCGCGGTGGAGACCTTCTGCCCCGGCCAGATGACCGCCCACAGGGGAGGCAGGTCGGGCAAGGGCTCCACCTCGCTGCCGCGGCCCGTCCCGAGAGCCACCCCGCCCACCAGGAAGAAGGGCACGTCCGCCCCCAACCTTGCCGCCAACGGCTGGAGGGCGGCGTAGGACCCGTCGAGACCCCACAACACCGCGAGGCCCGCCAGGGTGGCCGCCGCGTCGGAGGACCCCCCGCCCATGCCCCCCGCCACCGGGATGCGCTTCGCCAGACTCATGTGGACCCCGTGGGCGGCGCCCGAAACCTGGGCCAGGAGCCGTGCTGCCCGCACCATCAGGTTCTCCTCGCCCGCGGGAACCGCCGCCTCCCCTGCCACCTCGAGCGTCACGACCCCGGGCGGGGCCAGCTCCAGGGTCACCTCGTCCCACACCCCCACCGCTGCCAGCACCGTCCGCACCTCGTGGTAGCCGTCCGGACGCCGGCCGAGCACCTCCAGATGCAGGTTGACCTTGGCGGGACAACGCAGGGCGAGGGAGCGAGACGGCAGCGAGCTGCTCACGACCTCCCCCCGCAGGGCGGCGCGGCGAGCCACGACGGCGGCATGACCTCGGCCGTGGCCCGAAAGGCCTCGAGCACCGCCTCGACGCGCGCCCCGTCCACCACCAGCACGACTCTTCCCGGCAGACTGCCCCGGTGTCGGTCGAGGAGCGCCGCGAGCTTCGGCGCTGCTTCGCCCTCCCTCGCCGCCTCGAACCGCACGCAGCGGGGCGGCGCACCGACGACCCGCGCGCGCCAGACCCACCCGTCCTCGAGGCCGATCACCCAGCCGCTGTCGTCGGGTTCCCCGCCCCGGGGCAGGCGACCGGCGAGCAGCGCCGCCAGCAACCGATGGTTGACGGGGATGATGGCACCCGAGGGCAGCGGGACGCCCTGGCCGGGCACCTGCCGGAGGCAGTGGCCACCCCCCTCGGCGAGCCAGGTACCGGCATCGTCCGTCCACCCCTCGAAGACCTTCGTGCCCGGCGGCGCCACCACCGAGAGTCCCACCCCGGCCTCCCCGGCCTGGACCGTCGCGACGAGTCCCCGGTGACCGCAACAGGAGAGGCGGAAGAGGGCGGCGAAGCCCTGCCCCCGCCACGACAGCGCCTCCCATCCCACGGCGAGTTCCGGCTCCACCGCCAGATGGCGGCACCCCCCCATGGCGAGGTACCCCAGGGTGGCGAGCACAACGGCTCTAGGGACTCGACGCACGTTCGATCTCGGCGAGCTTGGCCTCGATCCGCTCGGGCTGGCCTTCCTCCTCCGGCCCCAGGTCGAGGGCCCGCCGGTAGAGCGCTGCGGCGCCCTCGGCGTCCCCCCGGGCCCGCAACAGGTCGGCCATGTGCTCGTGAATGGTGGGGTCGTTGGGTTCGAGGCGCATGGCCATGCGGAGGTACTTCTCGGCCTGTTCCAGGTCACCGAGCTTGAAGTACGCCCAGCCCAGGGAGTCCTGAATCGCGCCGCTGTACGGCTCCAGCGCGGCGGCCTTCGCGAGCAGCTCCCTCGCTTCTTCCAGGTTGACGCCCCGGTCCGCGAAACTGTACCCCAGGTAGTTGAGGACGGCCGGGTTGTCCGGCTCCTGTTCGAGCAAGGCGCGCAACTCCGCAACCGCCTCGTCCCAGGCGCCGCTTCGCTCCAGCGACGAGGCCAGGGCGTAGCGCAATTCGCTGCTGTCGGGAAAGCGCGCGAGGGCCTGGCGAACTCGCGGCACCGCGTCGTGGAAGCGTTTCGCCGCCTGCAGGGCAGCAACGCCCGCCAACACGTCCTCCTCGTCCCCCGTAGCCAGCTCGTCCACGATCTCCAGGGCCTGCGTCACCTCGTCCGTGCCGAGGAGGAACTCGGCCCGCAGGCGCCGGTGCAGCCGCTCGGCGGCCCCGGCGTCGGGGGGGTGGGCGGCAAGCCACGCGAGCCCTTCGGCAAAGGCCTTGCGAAGCCTGAAGTACTCGCCCCACAGCATCAGCACGGGCGCAGGCATCGGCTGCTCGGGGAGGCGGTCCAACCACGCCTTCGCCCCTTGCGGGCTACGCGCCACGTTGAGCTCGAAGAAGGCAATACGGCGCGCCAGCTCCTCCCGAACGTCATCGTCGGAGCCCCGAAAACGCCCCCCCTTGCTCCAGAGCTCCTCCAGCAGGGCCCGTGCCTCGTCGCACTTCCCCTGCCTCCGCAGCACGCTCGCCAGGCCCAGCCCCACCTCGGGGTCTGCCCTCTGCGCCCGCGCTCGCCGCAGGAAACGTTCCGCCCCCTCGAGATCTCCCTCCGCCTCCGCCACCGTGGCCCGGAAGAACAGAGCCTCGAAATAGTTCTCGTCCCGGGCGAGGACGTCGTCCAGCACCTCCCGGGCCTGGCCGAGGTCGTTGGCCGAGAAGAGTAGGGCGCCCAGTCGGCTGAGCCCCTCCAGGGTGGCCCCGTGGGTCTTGAGGAACGCGCCCAGCGTATCGGCGGCCTCGCGGTACCTCCTGGCGGCGCGCAACGTCTCCACCAGCTCGAGGGTCGCGCGCACCTCGGTGGGGGGAAACGCAGCTGCGCGCTGCAAGGCAGCGACTGCCTCCTCGAAGCGCCGGACCTGGCGCAACGCCTGGCCCGCCAGCAACGCGACCGTCGGATCCGTCTCCTTGCCGCCGAGGAGCGGCTCCAGGGCAGCGAGCGCCGCCTCGCCCCGATCCAGGTTGAGGAGGGCCTGAACGAGGGTGAGCCTGGTCGTGTCCGACTCCGGCATACCCTGTACGGCGGCCTCGAGGTGGCGCACCGCTTCGTCGTACTCCTGGGGCGTCCTGGCCTGCCCAAAGAGGAGCTGCCCCAAGACCGCCTCGCCGATCGGCGTCAGCTCCCTGGCGCGCTGGAGCTGGCGCAAGGCCTCTTCCTCGCTGGCGTTGGCGTTGATGAGAACCAGGGCGTACTCTTCGGCGAGTTCGTCGCTGTCGGGATCGAGTTCTGTCGCTCGCTTGAAGAGCCGGAGGGCCTCGGTGAGCGCCCCGCTTGCCATCCGCTCCCTCGCCTGTGCCACCAACGCCATGGCCTCGCTCCTGGCGTCGTAGCCAGCCTGGGGCGCCACTTCGAGGCGGCCGGCCGAGGTGCAGGCCAGGCTCACACCGATGCCGAACCACGCTACCAGGGTTCGTCCGCGCACGTACCCCTCCCGAGCGCATTGTACGACGCCGCGTATACTCCCCCCGTGAGCGACAGGAGCACCCTTTTCTCGCGCCGTACCTTCGACGAGTTCACCCTGGCCGAACCGCTGCGCCGCGCCCTTGCCGACCTCGGCTTCACCCGCGCCACCCTGGTCCAGGCGGAAGTCTTGCCCCTCACCCTCGCCGGTCGCGACGTGGCCGCCCAGGCCCAGACGGGGACAGGCAAGACCGCAGCGTACCTCCTGACCATCTTCCAGCGGCTTCTCGCCACGCCACGGCCGGCACGCGGCCACCCGCGCGCCCTCGTCGTCGCGCCCACCCGAGAACTCACCGTTCAGGTGGCCGCCGACGCCGAGCGCCTCGGCCGCCACACAGGTCTCAAGGTGGAGGCCGTGTTCGGTGGCATGGAGTACCGGGAACAACGGGACGAGCTGCGGCGGGGGGTCGATGTGCTGGTGGGTACGCCGGGGCGGCTCCTCGACTACCTCCGCCAGGAAGTGACCTCCCTGTCGCAGGTGGAGGTCTTCGTCGTGGACGAGGCGGACCGCATGTTCGACATGGGGTTCATCGACGACCTCCGCGAGATCAGCCGCCGGCTGCCGCCGCCCACGCGCCGGCAGACCCTCTTCTTCACCGCCACCCTCTCGGCACGCGTGGCCGAGCTCGGCTGGCGGATGATGAGAAACCCGGCGGAAGTGATCGTCAACCCCGAGGAACTCACGCCCGACCGCCTGGAGGAGCGCCTCTACCACGTGGGCAGCAAGGAAAAGTTCTCGCTGCTCCTCGGCCTGCTCGCCCGCGAGGGCTGTGCGCGCACCATGATCTTCGTCAACACCCGCGAGGAGGCGCGCCGCCTGGTCGAACGTCTCGAGCGCCACGGCTACCGTGCCCGCGCCCTCACCGGCTCGGTGGTCCAGAGGCGTCGCCTCAAGGTCCTCGACGACTTCAAGGCCGGGACGCTGCCCATCCTGGTCGCCACCGATGTCGCCTCGCGCGGACTCCATATCGAAGGGGTGAGCCACGTTATCAACTACGACCTTCCCCTCGATCCTGAGGATTACGTGCACCGGGTCGGCCGAACCGCCAGGACAGGCGCCCGCGGCACGGCCCTGTCGCTGGCCTGCGAGAACTTCGTCTACTCGCTCCCCGCCATCGAGCGACTCATCGGCCGCCCCATCCCCGTCGCCTGGGCCGAAGACGCGCTGTTCGCGCCCGTTCTGCCCCGCCAGGCTCCCCCATCGCGGCGAAGGGAGTCGCGGCCCGGGAGGCGGCGCCGTCAGCGCTCCCGGCCATCGCCCCAGTCGGGGACCACCGACGCGACGTGAGTCGGCACCACCACCACCCGCCACCCCCCGGCAAGCGCCACCCCTGTGCGTGGCCTTCGCCCGAGCCCGTCGAAGATCTTCACCCCCGTCGACGAGACGACGATCGCCTGCCGCTCTGTCACGGCAACATCGAGAGGTTCCTCGTCGAGGGGCGAGGTAAAGCGCGTCTTCAAGGGCTTCGTGGGCCCGCGCACCGCAAGGCCGACCAGCCGCCCGCGGCCACCGTCGGACACCGCCAGCACGAGGGTCCCCGCATCCTTCGCGACGGCCACGGCGCGGATCTCGCCGCCCACGGTGGCGACGGTGCCTGCCGTGCCGCTGCTGCCCCGCAGCTCGACGCTTCCCCCCTCTTCGGCTACCGCCACCCAACTCCCATCGGGCGCCACCGAGAGCGCCACCGCCGCGCGTTGCAGCGTCACCGTCTTCGAGACGCGAGGGTCGTAGGGCGAGAACAGCAGGAGGCGGCGACGGTCGTCGGCGCTGACAACGGCGACCACCCTCCCATCGTGCGAGCAGGCAGCCCGCCACGCGCCGGCGGGCAACGGCAGGGGGCCCCGAACCAGGGGCACCCGCTCCGGGTAGGAGAGGATGGCGAACTCCCCGGGGAGCACCAGGACCATCCGGTCGTACTCGTCGAAGAACAGCGGGAAGATGCGCCCGGGCCACTCCAGGGTGGTACCGTTCGCGGCGATCACGGCCGTGGCGTCGCGGTCCTCCAGCGGCACGAGGACGCGCCCATCGGGCGCGGCGAAGAGGGCGACCCCGCCGGCCGGCAGCAGCCGCTCGGCAAGGAGCGAAGCCGCGGCCACGTCGACGAAGGACACGACACCGTCGCCCAGCACTGCCGCCACGGCTGCCAGCACCGTCGCTGCGACCACTCTCCGAGTGTAGCGGAACTCGTGCCCTGCCGCCGACCGTCTCCTCGGCCGCGAGCAGCCCAGCCGTCGGCGGGGTAGGATGCGGGGCGTGGAGGAGCGCCTCGTCGAGGCGGTGAAGCGGTTCGCCACCCAGGTGCTGGGGTTCGACCTCGTCGGCATCGCCCCGGCCGCGCCCCCGCCCACGGCGGAGCACCTTTCCACCTGGCTGGCCCGCGGCCACCACGCCACCATGGGCTACCTGGCGCGCACCGCCGCCGTCCGCGCCGACCCCCGACGGTTGCTACCCGGCGCCCGGGCGGTCATCTGCGTGGCGGTGAGCTATCACGACCCGTTCGATGCGGGGGAGCTTTGCCCCTCGCCGGAGTTCGCGCTGGTGGCGCGCTACGCCCGCCGCTGCGACTATCACCAACTCCTCCGCCGACGACTGCTCCGCCTCGGCGCGTGGCTCGTGGCCCACCGGCCGGGCTCGACCGTTCGCGCGGCGGTGGACACGGCCCCGGTGCTCGAAAAGGCGCTGGCCGCGCAGGCAGGTCTCGGCTGGATCGGCAGGAACACCCTCCTCGTCAACCGCTCGCTGGGCAGCGAACTGCTCCTCGGCGAGGTCGTCACCGATCTACCTCTCAAGCCCGACGTCCCCTCAGCCTCCGGCTGCGGCACCTGTCGCGCCTGTCTCGACGCCTGCCCCACCGGTGCCCTGGTCGCCCCATTCCACCTGGACGCGCGCCGCTGCATTGCGTATCGCACCCTCGAGGATCGCGGCGCGATCCTGCCGGAGGTAGGGCCCGGCACGGCCCCGTACCTCGCCGGCTGCGACCTCTGCCAGCTCGCCTGCCCGTACAATGCCAGGGCTCCCTGGCGTCGGGATCCGGAGCTCGCCCCGCGGGCCGACCTTGCCTTTCTGCCCCTCGCCACCCTTCACCGGCTCGACGAGGCGGGGTGGCGGCAGCTGCGTCGGGGTACGCCCCTCGAGCGCCTCAGCTTCGCCATGATGCGCCGCAACGTGGCCGCCCTCGCCCGGCGGGAGCTTGGCACCACTTGACAAACTCGCTGGCGCGGTCTATAAAAGCCTCCCCAGAGGGACGCGAGTTCCTCACGGAGGTGGCTGCCCGTACGAGATGACAAAGAGGAGCACGCGCCAAGGCTCCCACCGCGCCGCGGGCAGCCGGTGATCCCCTTGGCAGAACGATGGTGGAAGACAGAGCTGGGGTTCTAACTGCAAACTAGCATTGGTACCTACGGCATGGGGACATGCCGACCTCGAGAAGGAGGAAAGGAGAACTAGAGATGCGAAAGAACACCGTGGTCGCTGGCGTGATGGTGCTGGCCGTGGCCGTGCTGGCCATTGGCTGCGCGAAGCCGCCGCAGCAGGAGATCGACGCCGCCAAGGCTGCCCTGGCCGCGGCGCAGCAGGCCGAGGCGCCCAAGTACGCTCCGGAGGCCTGGGACAAGGCGCAGCAGGCGATGAACGCCGTCAACGCCGAGGTCGAGGCGCAGGCTGCCAAGTTTGCCCTCTTCCGCTCCTACACCAAGACCAAGCAGCTGGTGGCCGACGCCACGACCGCTGCCAAGGAAGCCGAGCAGGCCGGGATCGCCGGCAAAGAGCGGGCCAAGAACGAGGCGCGGGCTGCCATCGACGCGGTGAAGGCCGCCGTCGAGACCGCCACGTCCGTGATGGCTGACCTCGAGAAGTGCCGCCGCAAGCCCAAGGACCTCAAGAAGGACCTCGAGCTCATGAAGGGCAACCTCGACGGCTACACCGCCCAGGTCACCGAGCTCGAGGGCGCCTTCTCTCGCGAGGACTTCTTCGGCGCCAAGGCCCAGGCCGAGTCCCTCAAGGGCCAGGTCGACGCCATGGTCAACGACCTCCAGGCGGCCAAGACCAAGATCAAGTGCTGATCGCTGCAGGGAGCACGTTTCGGCCGGCGACAGGTCGCTGTCGCCGGCCGTTTCTTTTCCTCGTGGCCCTGGCGGCCGTGCTCGGGGGATGCGCCGCCCCCGCTCCCCCCGACCTGGACGGTACCCGCGCCGCGGTGGGGCGTGCCATCCGCCGGGTCCGCCCCGTCCACCCGGAGCAGGCGCAGTACCTCGAACGCCTGGTGGCCGATGCGGAGGTCGCGACGGCTGGCGAACTGGCGGCACCGTGGTGGGCTCGCACCCCGGGGCGCGGCAGCGCCGCCTGGTTGCGCGCTGCCGTCGCCGCGCGACGGGTCAGCAACGCGCTGCATGCCGAAACGAGCGGCGCTGCCCGGCGTTTCGACCAGCTCTACGCCGCCGTCGCCGCCGCGGTGGGGCGTGCCCGGGCACAGATGCGCGAGACCGGCATGGGGCGACGGGAGGCAGCCGCCCTGGAGCGAGCCCTGGTCAACCTGGCGACGGCCGAGCGGCTCGCCGCCAACGGCGATCACGCCCGCGCGTGCGAGAAGCTTGCCAAGGCGCGGGAGTTCGCCGCGGTGGTCCACGAGGGGTGGACCGTCCTCCACGCACGCTTTTCCGATCCGACCCTGCGCGCCCAGTGGCGGCAATGGGTGGAACTCACCATCCGGGAGTCGGAGGTGAGCGGCGGTCCCGCCATCGTGGTGGACAAGTTGCACCGGCGTTTGCTGCTCTTCTACGACGGCCTCAAGATGGCGGAGTTCCCTGCCGAGCTCGGCGCCAACGGCCTGCGACGCAAGGAGCACGCGGGCGACCGGGCCACCCCCGAAGGGATGTACCGCGTCGTGCAGCTCAAACAGGGCAGGCAGACAAAGTACTACAAGGCGCTCCTCCTCAACTACCCCAACGACGAGGACCGGGCCCGCTACGCGCGGGGCAAGGCCCGCGGTACAATTCCTGCCCGTGCAGGCATCGGCAGCCTCATCGAGATCCACGGCGACGGCGGCGAAGGCCGGGACTGGACCGATGGCTGCGTGGCCCTCGCCAACGAGCACATGGATATCGTCTTTGGCCGGGCACGACTCGGCACGCCCGTGACCATCGTCGGCACCTATGAGCGCTGATCAGCCCATCACCGTCGAGCCCGTCGAGGAAGCCACGCCGCCACGGCGGTGGGCGGCGGTGGTGGCGGTGTTCCTCATGTCCTTCGTGCTGCTCGCCACAGGTGGAGCGCTGCTCCTCGCCCGGCTGGGCGAGGTGGCGGTGGCGGCGCCGCTGCGGGCGACTTCGGCGGCCAGCGACGCGGCGGGACCGCCCCTCGAACGCCGCGCGGCCGAGGCGAAACGGGTACTGGAGCGCGTGCAGCCACGCGGCGTGTACATCGTGGTGGATACGTACCGAAATCGCCTCCGCCTGTACCGTGACGGCAAGCTCCTGCGCACCGCCACCTGTTCCACCGGCACCGGTGTCGTCCTGCGCGACCCGCGCAACGGCCGCCAGTGGGTGTTCGACACCCCCCTGGGCGAGCGGGTGGTGGAGCGGAAGGTCAAGAACCCGGTGTGGGCCAAGCCGGACTGGGCCTTCATCGAGGAAGGCATGCTCCCCCCTACCGATCCGAACGAGCGGTTCGACGCCAACTCCCTCGGCGACTATGCGCTGTACATTGGCGACGGCTACATCATTCACGGCACACTGTTCAAGACCCTCCTCGGCCGCCGCGTGACCCACGGATGCATTCGCCTGGGCGATGAAGACCTGGAATATGTCTACCGCAACACGCCAATTGGCAGCCGCGTGTTTCTCTATTAGCCTCGCCGGAGCCGCGTGGGCCGGGGGCGAGGAGGTATCTCCGTCCACCGTCCTGGCCGCGGAGCTCGAGGCGCGCGTTGCCAGAACACCCTCCATCTACCTCGTCGTCGACGTGGTGCGGCGGGTGGTGGACATCAAGGCCCGCACCGTGACCCTCGACCGCGTTCCGCTGCACGGCATCGAAGTGGTGACGTACCAGCGCTTCTTTTCGGGCCAGCCAGCAGCCACGCTCGAGCTGCCGACCCTCTGGACCATCGCCAGCGGCCCCGGAGACACCGATCGCGAGGTCATTGCGCCGACGAGCCTGCGACCCTACTCCTCCGGCGAGGACGAAGAAGCCGAACCGGCAGCCACCGCCCCGGCGACACCTCCTCAGGCGACGCCCACGCCTGCGCCGCCCCGCGACCCCCCCACGAACTACCGGGCGCGAGTCACCAACGGCTGGGAGCTGCTCGTGACCGACCGGCTCCCCCCGCGAGGTCTCTTCGCCCGCTTCGTCGCTGCCGGCCGGGACGGCCTGGCGCGGCTACGAGGCCCAGAGCACTCCTTCCCGCCTACCCTGGCCCTGGCCATGGCCCCGGAGGACGCCCAGCGGCTCCACCACCTGATGCGAAGCGGCATCCCGATCCTCCTCGTGGCCGTTCCTTGAGTCCCGGGCCGAACTCCCCGGCCCCTTGCCCGCGGCGTACCGAGAGCGATACGATCCACGAGGGAGGTAGGCGATGGCTGCGCTCAGAGTTGGTGTTGTGTTGTCCGGTTGCGGTGTCTTCGACGGGGCCGAGATCCACGAAGCGGTGGTGACCCTCCTCGCCCTCGACCGGGCCGGGGTCGAGATCGTCTGCATGGCGCCCGACATCGACCAACTGCACGTCGTCAATCACCTCACCGGCGAAGTGGTAGCCGGCGAGCGGCGCAACGTCCTGGTCGAGGCGGCGCGCATCGCCCGCGGCGCCATCCGCGACATGGCCCAGGTAGACCCCGGCGAACTCGACGCGCTCATCATCCCGGGTGGGTTCGGCGCCGCCAAGAACCTGTGCGACTTTGCCGTCAAGGGCGCCGACTGCCAGGTGCATGGTGAGGTGGCACGAGTCGTCCGGGGCGTGCACGCGGCCGGCAAGCCCGTGGGAGCCATCTGCATCGCCCCGGCGCTGGTGGCCAAGCTCCTCGGCGACGAGAAGCCGAGGCTCACCATCGGTACCGATGCGGCCACAGCAGCCGCCGTCGAGGCCATGGGAGCCTGCCATGTGGCGTGCCAGGTCGAGGGCACGGTGGTGGACCGGGAACGAAAGCTGGTGACGACGCCCGCGTACATGCTCGCCCGTTCCATTGCCGAGGCAGCGACAGGCATCGAGAAGCTCGTCGGCGAGGTCATCGCCCTGGCCCGCGGCGACGCGTGAGGACGCTTCCCTGCCTCAGTTGGTGCGTTGGATCTCGGAAATGCGCTCGACGACGTCCCGGAAGCCAGGGTTCACGGCAAGTACCTCGGCGTAGTGCGCCAGCGCCTGTTCGCGGTTGCCGGCCATCTCGTAGACCCGCGCCAGCTCGTAGCGGAGGCCGATCTCGGCCTCGGGGGCGAGGTTCGGCTCCCGGAGGGTCCTGACGTACCACGCCGCTGCCTCGTCGAACAGCCCTTTCTCGGCGTAGCACCCGGCGATCAGTGACCCGGCCTCGACGGCCAGCTCCGGCGACTTGGCGGCCAGCTGGAACTCGCCGATGGCCTCGTCGAGGAGGCCCATCTCCCGGTAGGCAATGCCGAGATTAAAGTGCGTGTCGTAGTCTTCCTCACCCAGTTGCTCGGCCACGCCCCGCTGGAACTCCCGGAAGAGCTCCTCCATGGAGACGTCGCCCCCCTCCCGCGTACCGCGGGCCTCCGCCACCAGCTCCTCGTCGGCGAGCTCCTGCTCCAGCTCGGCGGCGAGGTCGAAGAACTGCTCCTCCTCGCTGAACAGCTCCGCCGCCGAATCCGCCCGCTTCGGCTGCTCGACCCGCTCTTCCCACCCCCGCGCCTTGAGAAGGGCGTGCCGCGACGCAATGTCCGGGTGTCCTGGGAACTCCTCCTCCAGGCGCTCCAGCAAGCGGGCAGCCTCGTCCAGCAGCCCCTGCTGGATGAAGAAGTCCACCTCGCGCAGCTGCCCCTCCTCGGGCCCGGCCAGAACCTCGCCGATCTCCACGAGGGCGACCGGCTCGGCTGGCGGCGGGGGCGGCGCCGGCTCCACGGGCCCTTGGGGCACAGCGGGCGGAGCGGTCGGCGACGGCGGGGCGACCCCCAGGAGCGAATCGAAGGAAAAGGTGACTGCCCCTTCTCCTGGCGGCGCGGCGGCGAGCTGGCGGGGCGGCTCCTTCACGGGACGCGCGGGGCGCAGACCAATGATGGCCTCCAGCTCGTCGAGCTTGATCTTCTGCGACGGACGACGCTCGGCAGCTGGTGGTCCAGCGGCCACCGGCGGCGGCGAAGGAACGACGGGCGGACTCGCCGGTGGCTGCGCCGGCGCTCGAGGCGCGACCTGGACCGGGGCATGCTCCACAGCCGCTGCCGCGAGCGGGCGCCCTTCATCCACCTCCTCGAGGAGCGACGCCACCTCGGGCGGCGCCAGATCGATGGCCGGGATCTCCACCTCGCCCGCCGTCGCCGCCGGCAGCTCCTCCAACAATTCCTCGGCAGCCTCGTGCTCGCCTTCGACAACGATGAGCTCCCCGCCACCCAAGGAGGCGAGGAGCTTGCGTCCCTCTTCGTGGGTGGGATCGAGGGCGAGGAGACGGTGCAGATGGGCCACCGCCTTGTCCGACAGGCCGTACTTGGCGAAGACGACGGCCTCGGTGAACAGCTCTTCCGCGTTGGTCCCGGTGACGGGCTCCTCGACCGGGGCCTCGACCCTCCGGGGCGGCATCTCGAACCGGGGAACCACCTGGGCAGCAGGCTCGGCGGCTACGGGCTGCCCACTCACCGCGCCACCCTCGCGCAACAGCTCACCCCCCACGCCACCAGGCACCTCGACCGGCACCTCCACCGCGGGGATGAGCCCTTCGTCGAGGTTCAGCTCGATGATCTCCACGTCCTCGCCCGCCACCTCGGCCTCGGCCGCCACCGGCGAGCCGGTCGTGTCGCTCCCCTCGCCCAACTGGGCGAGGCGTTCTCGGAACAACCGGTTGGCCGGGTCGGCGGCCACCAGGTTCCGGTACAGAGGCCGTGCCGCCTCCCGCCTGCCAGCGCGGAAATAGGCGTCGGCCAGGGCCGCCTCGACGCTCTCCACCAGGGCGGGGTCCTCCCCGCGATCGAACACCTTGAGCGCTCGCTCGAGCACCTCGATATCGCTCGGCACCGAGCGGAGCAGCCGTCGGAGGAGCACCCCGGCACGCACGAGATCTCTGGCGGCAATCAGGCGATCCACGGCAGGCAGCAGGTGCTCCTTGGCCTGCTCCGACTCGCCCACCCGCAACATGAGATCGCCGTACAACTGCACCACGTCGGTGCGGGAACCGACTTCTTGCATGAGGTCCTCGACCAGCTGCCGCGCCGCCTTCAGGTCGCCAGCCTCGGTCAGCGCCCTGGCTGTCGCCCGCCGCAGCTCCACCTCGTTATGGCCTGCGGCGATGGCCCGCTGCCCGAGTTCCGCCGCCTGGCTCGCCCGGTCGGCGGACACCAGCGAATCCAGGGCGGGGACCAGAAAGTCAGTCGTGGCAGGGTCCAGATCCAGGGCACGGTGGAGGAGCTTGACGGCCTCGTCCACCATGCCGCGGGCGAGGAGCGCCTTGCCGAGGGCGTCGATCTCCTCCATCGCCTGGGCCGACGAGCCTTGCTGGAGCAAGAGGTCGACGAGCTTGGCGCGCACCTGGAAGTTGGCGGGCTCCATCTCGGCCAGGCGCCGATAGACGCGGATCGCCTCCGCCGGTTGCTTGGAGCGCAGGAACCAGTCGGCGAGAGCGAGGAGCTGCTGTCGCCCCTCCACCCCCAGACCCTGCTTGAAATAGAGGTCGGCCAGCCGCTCGTAGACGTCGGTCCTCTGGGGATCGAGGCGATTGATCTTCTTGTAGATCGCGATCCCCTTGACGAAGAAGCCGTCGTTGGCGAAGTGCTCGCCGACCCTGGTGTACACGTCGATGGCCTCGTCGATGCGGTTGAGCCGGACCAGGAGGTCGCCGAGCCGGTTCAGCGTACTGGGATCGTTCGGGTTCTGCTCCAGCGCGCGACGGTACTCCTTGACTGCCGCATCGAGCTTGCCGCGGGAGACCAGCTTCTCCGCCTCCTGGAGGATCTGCTCGCGCTTCGCCGTCGCCATCAGCCGGTCACCTGCCCGCCTCAAATGCTAACACACGGACCGGCGCAAAGCTGCGCCGATGCTGCACGGACGGCCCCAGACGCCGCAGCGCCGCCAGGTGGCGCGGGGTGCCGTACCCCTTGTTGCCCTCCCAGCCGTAGCCGGGAAAGGAGACGGCAAGCTCGTCCATCATGGCATCGCGCGCGACCTTGGCAAGGATGGAGGCGGCGGCAACGCACAGGTACCGAGCGTCAGCGTGGAACTCGGCCAGCACCGGCATGGCGAGGCCCGCGGGCGCCAGGGCGTCCGCCACGACCCAGGCCGGTTGCGGGCTGAGCGCCGCGACTGCCCGCCGCATGGCCTCCTCCGTAGCCGCCACGATCCCCATGCCGTCCACCTCGGCCACGGTGCAGTGGGCCAGCGACCAGGCCACCGCCGTCGCGCGAATCTCCCGGGCCAGCCGCTGCCGCATTCGAGGCGACAGGCGCTTGGAGTCGTCCACCCCGTCAGGGACCTTGTCGAGATCCAGGATCACCGCCGCGACCACGATGGGGCCAGCGAGGGCACCGCGCCCGACCTCGTCGACACCGGCCACGAGGCCGTAACGCGCTGCCATCTCCAGGTCGAGGTGTCCGTCGGGAGGCCGGCGCCTCACCTGGGGCGGTACTCCTCCTTGAGCCGTGCCGCCTTGCCGCGGAGGTCGCGCAGGAAGTACAGCTTGGCGCGGCGCACCTTGCCGTGCCGAACGACTTCGATCTTGTCGAGATTTGGCGAGTGGACGGGAAAGACACGCTCGACACCGATCCCGTACGACACCTTGCGAACCGTGAAACTCTCCCGCACGCCACCGCCCCGCCGGCCGATCACCACTCCCTCGAAGACCTGGATGCGCTCCTTCTCGCCTTCCCGCACCTTCACATGGACACGCACGGTGTCACCCGGTCCGAACGCCGGGATATCGTTGCGCATCTGCTCGCGCTCGAGCTCGCGTAGTATGTCCATCGCTGCCTCCAACGTGCATCCGCCCGACGGGCGCAGGCGTTGGATTATACACGCGTTTCCCTCCCGAGCGAAACGCCGCGCACCCTCACTCGGGAGGGCGGACGTCGAACTCGGCGGCGAGGCGGCGCACGAGTTCCCGGGCCTCGGCGGAAAGACGCTCCCAGTTGGCGAGTACCAGGTCGGGGCGACGCGCGAGGGTCGTACGGACGGCCTGCTCCAGCCGGAAGCGACGCACTGCCTCGTGGTCGCCGGACAAGAGGACGGCCGGCACCTCCACCCCTTCGAAAACTCGTGGCCGGGTGTAAACGGGATGATCGAGGAGGCCGCCGGCAAAGGAATCCTCCACCACCGACCGGGGATCGCCGACCACCCCGGGCAGGCAGCGAGCCACCGCGTCGACGATGGCGAGACAGGGCAGCTCGCCGCCGGAAAGGACGAAGTCGCCCAGCGAGATGGCATCGGCCTCGAGGACGGCGAACACGCGCTCGTCGATCCCCTCGTAGCGACCGCTGATCAGCAGCAGACGCGGCAGTCGGGCAAGCTCGCGCGCCACCTGGTCGGTGAAACGGCGGCCCCGCGGGTCCGGCACGATGAGCCTCGCCGGCCCACCCCTCGCCTGAAGCTCCCGCGCCGCCGCCGTCACCACTGGCGCGAGCAGCACCATCCCCGGCCCTCCACCGAAGGGCTCGTCGTCGACCTGGCCGTAGCGATTGATGGCCCAGCGCCGCAGATCGTGCACCCGGACATGGAGACGACCCGTGGCCACGGCGCGACCCAGCACCCCCACGGCCAGGTACGCCTCCACCGCCGCCGGGAACAGGGTGACGATGTCACAACGCATCGTCGTCGAAAAGCCCCCCTGGGGGATCGAGGATCACCAGGCCGGCCTCGAGATCCACTCGAACCACGATGGGCGAGCGAAACGGCACCAACACTTCGTCGTCACCGACGGCCACCCGGAGCAGCGGGCCGCCACCGAATTCGGCAAACCCGAGCGCCTCGCCGAGCCTGGCACCGTCCTGCCGAACGCAGGTCAGATGTTCGATCTCGTGTTCGAAGTAGTAGTGTTCCGGAAGTACCGCCCGATCCTGGGGCGGCAGGAACAACCACGAACTGGCGAGCGCCCGGGCAGCCTCGCGGTTATCGATACCCTCCAGCAACAGCAGCCACAAGCCCTTGTGGAAGCGAACCCGCCGTACCACGAGGAAGCGTTCGGGCGCCGCCGTTCCCACCCCAACAACGGTGCCCGGCACGAGACGTTCGGGAAAATCGGTGACGACTTCGGCGGTGATCTCGCCGTGCACCCCGTGGGGGCGGCGGACGAAGGCAACGGCCAGCCACCCCTGCGCGGGGTCGGGCACAGGCTATTCCAGGATCTCGAGCACGAAGCGCTTGCGCACCTTCATGCCCGCAGCAGCCAGGATCGTGCGCATGGCTCGTGCTGTCTTTCCCTGCTTGCCGATGACCTTGCCGAGATCCTCGGGCGCCACACGGAGCTCCAGGACCGTGGTCTGTTCGCCTTCGATCTCCTTGACCTGGACTCGGTCAGGCTGATCTACGAGCGCCTTGGCGATGTTCTCGATGAGCTGTCTCATCTCGGGCCTCCTCCGGTCAGACGTGGCTAGCATCATTCGCTCACGCGCTTGAGCAAGCTGGCGACGGTTTCGGACAGTTGCGCTCCCCGCTCGGTCCAGTACGCGACCCGCTCCCGATCGATGCGCAGTTCGACCGGTTCGCTGCGCGGGTTGTAGAACCCCACCTCCTCGATGACCGCCGAAGTCGGCGTCCGGCGCGAATCCGACACCACGACCCGATAGAGCGGCCGTCGGTTCGAGCCCATGCGCCGCAGTCGAATCTTGACCATCGATATCTCCTTCCTCACGACCTTCGCGGACACCCGCGAAGGTTGCATTTTAGCAGATTCCCACGCGCCGCTAGAGCCCCAGGGAGCGCAGCACGCGTCGCGGGTCGCCGCTCCCGACGCGCTTGAGGAGGCGTTGCATCTCGGCGTGCTGACGCAGCAATCGATTGACCTCCTCCACCGTCGTGCCGGCGCCGCGGGCGATGCGCCGCCGTCGCGACCCGTTGATGACGTCCGGTCGCCGCCGCTCAAGCGGCGTCATCGAACAGATGATGGCTTCGAACCGCTTCAGCTTCCTGTCGTCCACCTCCGCCCCCGAAAGCGCCTTGGCGCCCGGCAGGAGGCTCGCGAGCTGCTGCAGAAGACCGCCGCTGCGCATCTGGCGGAGCTGCTCCCGCAGGTCTTCCAGGTCGAACCCTTCCCGTTTCAACTTGCGCTCGAGTTCGGCCGCCTGCTTCGCGTCGTAGGCTTCCTGAGCCTTCTCCACCAAGGTCAGGACATCGCCCATGCCGAGGATCCGCGACGCCAGACGATCGGGGTGGAACAGCTCGAGGTCGCCCAGGCGCTCGCCCACCCCCACCATGCGGATCGGCACCCCCGTCACCGAGACGGTGGAAAGGGCGGCTCCGCCACGGGCGTCCCCGTCCAGCTTGGTGAGGATG
>FWWM01006456.1_pt1 | contig 20774 bp, 14 predicted proteins | sample 2228351 | NCBI WGS metagenome assembly FWWM01 (sample SAMEA103939774, study PRJEB20133) | metagenome
TGATCGAGCCACGTTGTACCAGCGCTTGGTCATATTCAGACCAGTTCTTAACACGGTATAATGTCTTTGGGCGTGAGCGTGTGCTTTTGTGTTTGATCATAAACCAAAGTTACACGATCACGCCCTCTTCGTCAACTATTCATGCACCAAAGCCATTACAATATTGAAAAAGTCACTGATGCGAGTATGGTAAAATCAAAAGGTTATGGAAACAGAACAACTTCAAACATTGCCTCCACCGCCTGGCGTGGTTGGCTCACTCAAAGCGGGCTTCGACACCATTGCATCTAACGTGTCGGTCATCGTGCTACCGCTGGCGCTGGATCTCTGGCTGTGGCTAGGGCCACACTTGCACGTGGACCATATCTTCAAGGCGTTTTTCGATGAAATGGCACAATACTCGGCTGCTAGTGGTCTGCCCGCCGCCGAAGCCTGGCCTACACCAGAAATGTACACGACCCTGTTGACCGAGTTGTCGAAGTTCAATTTAATGAGCATGGTGCGGACTTTTCCTATCGGCGTGTTCAGCCTGATGAGTGGCAAGATGCCCACTGAAACGCCTTTTGGCGCCGCGTCGGTCATTCATGTGGATTCGCCGCTTGCCCTGTTGGGGTGGACTATTTTCCTCACATTGTCAGGTTGGGTGCTGGGAGGCTTGTTTTTCCGATGGGTATCAGTGGTCGTGGCAGCCCCTTCCAAGCCGACCTCGACGCGCCTGGGACATTGCGTGATGCAGACGATTTTGTTGTCTGCGTTATGGCTCTTGTTGATGTTCCTGTTTGGCATTCCTCTTTCAATGGTGGTAACCGTGGCTTTGTTTGCCAACCCTGTGTTCGCGCAAGGGATTATATTGATTGCAGGGCTATTGTCTATGTGGCTGGTGGTGCCTTTGTTCTTCACCCCGCATGGTATTTTCATGCGTCAGGAGAATGCGTTTGTTTCGATTTACACCAGTTTGCAGATGGCGCGCTTCACGCTACCCACCAGTAGTTTGTTCGTCTTGAGCGTTTTCTTGATTGCCTATGGGTTGGATTATTTATGGGTCATTCCGGCTGCTAATTCGTGGATGACATTGGTTGGTATCGCCGGCCATGCTTTTATCACTACCTCGCTGTTGGCAGCCAGTTTCATCTACTATCGTGATGCGCAGGTCTGGCTGCAAACTGTTTTCGCAAAAATGAAAGCCAACACGCCGCCGCAATCGGCGTAGTGTGCTTTTGGAGGTTCTAGTGGTTCAGCCGAATACTACAAGGTATGAAGCAGAAAATATCCAGGTGTTGGAGGGGCTAGAGGCTGTCCGGCGCCGGCCAGGGATGTATGTAGGCGGCACGGATATCAAGGCCCTGCATCACCTGGTTTACGAGGTGGTGGACAATTCGATCGACGAGGCGCTGGCAGGAGCCTGCACACGCATCGAGATTGTTATTCATCCCGATAGCAGCATCACAGTGGAGGACAACGGGCGCGGCATTCCGGTGGGAATTCACCCGCAGATGAAAAAGTCGGCCCTGGAAGTGGTCATGACCACCTTGCACGCAGGCGGCAAGTTTGGCGGAGGCGGGTACAAAGTGTCTGGCGGCCTGCATGGGGTAGGCGTGAGCGCGGTCAATGCCCTCTCGGAATGGTGCGAGGTGGAGGTGCGGCGCGAGGGACAAATTCACTTCCAGCGATACGAGCGCGGCCGTCCGCTGGAAGCGGTTAAAATCATCGGCAAAACACAGGCCGGGGAAAGCGGCACCAGGACGACGTTCAAGTTCGATCCGCAAATCTTTACAGGCGATCTCGATTACAAATTCGATACGTTGAGCCAGCGTCTGCGTGAGATGGCTTTCGTCACGCGCGGCGTCACCATCCATTTCCGCGATGAACGCAGCGACCGTGAGACGACTTACTATTTCGAAGGCGGGATCATCTCTTTCGTCCGCTACTTGAATCGTAACCGTGAGACATTGCATCCAGCCGTTTACGTCGAGAAGGAAATCGAAGGAATCGGCATCGAGGCGGCCATCCAATACACGGATGCGTATACCGAGTCGGTCTATTCCTTTGCGAATACCATCAACACCGTAGATGGCGGCACGCATCTGACCGGCCTGCGCAGCGCCCTGACGCGCGTCATCAACGACTTTGCGCGCAAGAACGGTTTGCTCAAAGACGCCGACCCGAATTTTTCCGGCGACGATACCCGTGAGGGTCTGACCGCCATTGTCTCGGTAAAGCACCCCGACCCTCAATTCGAGTCGCAGACCAAAGTCAAACTGATGAATGCGGAGGTGCAGACCTACGTGCAGCAGGTGGTAGCCGAGGCTTTCAACGCTTACCTGGAGGAGAATCCACAAGCAGCCAAGGCAATCGTACAAAAATGCCTGACGTCCGCTCGCGCGCGCGATGCGGCCCGCAAAGCGCGTGACCTGGTCATTCGTAAATCGGCGCTCGAGTCGCTTACGCTGCCGGGCAAACTGGCCGACTGTTCGGAGCGCGACCCGCAGAAAACCGAACTTTATATCGTTGAGGGAGATTCAGCCGGTGGAAGTGCAAAGCAAGGCCGCGACCGGCATTTTCAGGCCATCCTGCCGTTGCGCGGTAAAATCCTCAACACCGAGCGCGCCCGTCTGGACAAAATTCTCGGCAACAACGAGGTCAAGGCGCTCATTTCGGCGCTTGGCACCGGGGTGGGAGATAACTTCGATTTGGAAGGACTTCGGTATGGCAGGGTAGTGCTAATGACAGATGCTGACGTCGACGGCAGCCATATCCGCACTTTGTTATTGACCTTCTTCTTCCGTTACATGCCTGAATTGATCGAGAACGGTCACTTGTTCATTGCCCAGCCGCCGTTGTATCGCATTGCGTACAAGAACCAGGTGAAATACGCTTATACGGATGCCGAAAAGGATAAAATCGTCAAAGAGATGGGAAGCGAAAAAGCAACCGTGCAACGCTACAAGGGCTTGGGCGAAATGAACCCTGAGCAATTGTGGGAAACGACCATGAATCCCAAAAATCGCACCCTGTTGATGGTGACGATCGAAGACGCCGCCGAAGCCGACCGCACCTTCGACATGCTCATGGGCGATGCAGTGGATCCCCGCCGCCGCTTCATCCAGACCCATGCCCGCAGCGTCCGCAACCTGGACATTTGACCGCCAGACGAAAAGACCATCCCTTGGGTTGGTCTTTTTTGTTACGTCGCAAACGATTTGTTATGAAAGTACCATTTATCCGGCAAAGAATATTGTTTAGAATTGTTTCAAGAGACTTTTGACAAGCAGCATTTCTAGCCATGTTCGAACGTTTGCGCTTCAGACTCACCCTTAGCCGCTTTCTGCAAATCGTCGTATTTGCTTACCAAATCAGCGCTATCGCTATCTTCCTGGTAGCGTTATACCTGGCGGTGAACTGGTTGCAAGTACCCTTCCTGGGGGCATTCTTCGAGCCAACGATGGTGATGAATGGAGGGGGGCCCACTGCTCCTACCTCAGCATGGCCCTTGTACAATCAGGGCATCCAGCATGGCGACCAATTGATTTCGATAGCCGGTCAAAGAATCCACAATGCACAAGAGATGCAGCGCACATTGGCAGGTTTCTACGCCGGCGAGACCGTCCCCGTTGTGATCCGTACGGTGGATGGACAGACGGTCACATACGACGTGGAATTGCAGCGCCTGCCCCAAGCCGATGTGATAGCCTATGTGGTCATTCCTTCAGTGGTCAGTGCGGCCTTCTTTGCGCTCAGTTTGTGGATTTTTGGCCTGCGTCGCACAGAACCGGCTGGCCGCGCCTTTACGTTGTTGGCCTCTTCGCTAGCTATCATCACAGGCACTTTTTTCGACCTTTATACCACCCATCGCTTTGCTTATTACTGGGCCCTGGCTTTGCCGGTGGCAGGCGGTGCGCTCATTGATTTGACGCTATCTTTCCCGCAAGAAGCGCGCAGCGTGGTTGGGCGCCCCTACCTTCGTTGGGTGGGATATTTCATTGCCATCTTACTGGCTGGCTATTCCCATGTGACGATGCTCGATATGGAGCATCCCAGGGCCTATTTTGCGGCCTGGTATACTTCCTATTTCTTCAATGCTTTTGCCATTCTCTTCAACATAAGCGTGACGATTCACCGCGCTTTTTTCGTGCAATCGCCGGTTGTCAAGAGCCAGGCTCGTATGGTGTTGCTTGGGCTGTTCCTCTCGCTTGGCCCGATTGCAGTGTGGTCCGTTCTATTTCCTTTCAATCTGGTTACATTTTCTCCGTACTTGTTTCTTCCCATCATCCTTTTCCCGTTTACCATTGGCTATACAATTTTGCGTTATCGTCTAGTGCAGACGGACCTGTGGCTGCGGCAAGGTTTGGTGTATAGCAGCCTGACCGCCCTGGCCGTTGGCGGCTATGCGTTGCTCGTAAGCGGAATCGGCCTGATTTTTACGGATGTCATCCCCTCCGAAAGTCCCTGGCTGATTGGGAGCATTATCTTCCTCTTTGCCATTGCGCTAGAGCCTTTGCGGGGCTGGCTGGAAAGAAGCATCAACAGCACTTTCTTTCGCGGGCAGAAAGTCTACGAAGAGAGATTACGCAACTTCAGCCATGATCTAACCAACGCCCTGGATTTGGACAGTATTGGGCGCCTATTGCGCCGTCATATCCTGGACACCCTCTCGCCTGAGTATGTCCATATTTACATTTTTGATTCGGTGAACGATCAGTATGTTAGCCTGGCCGATGAGGATGGTCGTCCCTCCAGTGATGTCCGTTTTGCAGTGGGCAGCCCTCTGGCGCAATATTTCTCAAGGGAACGCCTGCCCCTTTACTTAGATGATGGGAAACTGCCTGCCAGCCTGAAGCCCGAAGAAAGCCGGCTTGGATTGTTAGGAGCAAGATTGTTCCTGGCCTTGCCCGGCGAACGCGAAGTGACCGGCTGGCTGGCCCTGGGGCCGCGCCTCTCGGGGCAGCCGTATACGCCTCAGGCCTTGGCCTTTCTCCAAAATCTGGCGAACCAATCTTCGGTTGCGCTTGGTCGCGTGCAAACTGTTGCCAATCTTGAGCGCCGTATTCAGGAAATGAACGCCCTGACGCGCGTCTCGCAGGGTGTCAATATTACGTTGACCTTTGATGACATCATGGAGTTGATCTTTGCGCAAACCGGACAGATCATTCCCGCCACAGACTTCCACGTCACCCTCCTCAACAAGGCCGGAGATTATTTCTATTACGCTTTCTGTGTGGAAAATCACGACCGTCTGCCCGAGCGTGAAAATGTTCCCCTGCCTCCCAGGTATGGCCTGGGGCAGGAAGTGTATGAAAAAGGGCGTCCTATTTTGACGCATGATTACTTGCGCGAATGCCAGGCGCGGAATGTCACCCCTGCCTTGGAGGATGTCTATGCTTGGATGGGTGTCCCTCTGAACGCTGGCGCTGAGACTATTGGTGCTTTGACAGTCGGCAGCTGTGAGGCCAATGTCACCTATTCCCGCGCGCAACTCGGCCTCTTGCAGGCTATTGCAGACCAAACAGCCGGCGCGATCGTGAAATCACGCCTGTTACACGAGACACAACAGCGTGCACATCAATTGTCTACCCTGAACGACTTGACACGCCAGCTGACCTCCACCCTAGACCTGGAACCGCTGTTGAAAAATATCCTGGAGAATGCAGTCAGCATTCTCAACTGTGAAGCAGGCAGTTTGTTTCTCGTAGACGAGCAAACAGACGATTTGATTTTCAAAGTTACGGCCGGCCCGCCTGCCTCGGCCGAACTGGTAGGACAGCGAATCCCGGCTGGCACAGGCATCGTTGGACGCGCAGCCAAATTACGCGCCCCAGTGGTCGAAAACCGGGCGCAATCTTCGCCGGCCCACTTCAATGTACCCGATGTTCAGACCGGTTTCACCAGTAAATCCTTGCTGGCGGTTCCCTTGCTATTCAAGGACCAGGTCATTGGAGTGCTAGAAGTCATCAACCGCAAGGATGGACTTCCCTTTGGGGAAGACGACCAGACTCTGCTGTCGGCCTTTGCAGGCCAGGCTGCGGTTGCTATCGAAAATGCACGTCTGCACACCCTTACAGACCAGGAATTGGCCGCTCGCGTCGAGGAGCTATCTGTACTACAGCGTATCGATCGTGAACTGAACGCCAGCCTCGAAATAGACCGTGCTATGCGCATCACGCTCGAATGGGCAATGCGACAATCCAAAGCAGAGGCCGGCTTGATCGGAACATTGGACAAAGAAAGTCTGCATGTCATGGCAGAACAGGGTTATGGCGACCTGTCGAAACAATTCCCTGAGGGAAATCTCCCTTACATAGATATGCCGGCCATGAGACTGGCCGTCCAAACGGCTCAACCCCATCAGGTATCCATCCAAGAACAGGGGGGCAACAGCATCCTGCCAGGCACGCATACCCAAATTGCCATCCCCATCCGCCGTGAAGCCACAGTGGTTGGCCTGATTTTCCTGGAAAGCGTCTATGATTCTCAGCAGGACATTGCCTTCCTCAACCGTCTGAGCGATCATGCTGCTATTGCCATTTCCAATGCTCAACTCTATCAGGAAATCCAGCGCGCCAACGAAGCCAAAAGCGAATTCGTTTCATTCGTAGCCCATGAGTTGAAAAACCCCATGACTTCCATCAAAGGCTACACCGAATTGCTCGTAGGCGGAAAAGTTGGCGCCATCAACGAAATGCAGGCGAACTTCCTGAACACCATCCGCGCCAATGTGGAACGCATGTCAACGCTGGTGTCTGACCTGAACGACAACTCCAAGATCGAGGCTGGTCGTCTGCGCCTGGATTTCAAAGCAGTGGATGTAGCCGAGGTGGTCGAAGAAGTCGCTCGTTCCACGCACCGCCAAATCGAGGACCGCAAGCAAACCTTACATCTCCAATTGCCAGAATCGCTCCCGAAGATTTGGGCCGACCGTGTACGCGTCGTCCAGATTCTCACCAACCTGGTTAGCAACGCGAACAAATATACGCCGGAAGGTGGAGAAATCATCATTGGCGCCGAGGCGGCTTCCAATCGCTGGGATCCCGCCGGCGCTGCGAGGGTCGTACACATCTGGGTCAAAGACAATGGCATTGGCATCAGCCTGGAAGACCAGCCGAAAATTTTCACCAAATTCTTCCGCTCCGAAGACGAATCGGCTCGCAAGGCGCCTGGCACCGGCCTGGGCTTGAACATCACCAAAAGCCTGGTAGAAATGCAGGCGGGTCGCATCTGGTTCGAAAGCAAATTGCGTGAGGGGACGACGTTTCACTTTACCATACCGGTAGCGGAGGAATAATTTCCCATGACCCTGAATGCTGTTGTTGGGTGGGCAAAGGCCCTGGATGGTCGCGAGGCCAGCCTGCAAGCCATTCATCAGGCTTTGAACCAAATGGGCGCTGTAAAGCCTGGGATGGGAATTATCATCGCTTCCCAACAATACCAGTCGCGTGACATCGCCAGCGGCATTTCTGGACTGCTGGGGGATGTGCCGGTCATCGGATTCAGTTCCCCGGCCGGCTTGACCGCAGCAGGCTCATTGCCTCACGCGGTCGTTGCCTGTATTTTGGGAGGTGAGGATCTCGAAGCGCATGCTCATTGGCTGCCTGGCTATGCCCAGAGCAGCCGTGAGACGGCCACCCAATTGGGGATGCTGGCGCGCGGCGACAAAGCCCAACACATCCTCTTTTTTGCCGATGGCTTCAATGGCGATGCAGAACAGTTCTGCCAAGCCATGAGCGAGCAACCCTATCAAGTGCTGGGAGGGCTTTCTTCGGGTGACTTGCACACCGGTAATACTTTTCAAATTGCTGGTAACCAGAGCGGTACCGGAGCGGTAGCAGCCCTGACCATCAGCAGTAAGATACAAGTGAGCGTCGGTTATGCGCATGGATGGAATCCCATTGGCAGCCAAATGCGCGTCACACGCTCGCGCGGTTTTTGGCTGCGCACCCTGGACGCCCGTCCCACCTCCGAAACCTACGCTGAATTATTGGGCTACCCGGCGCGCGAATGGGGCTTCCCGCCCTTGAGCCACATGGCACGGCTGTATCCACTGGGCATGGAGCAAGGCGACGAGTTGATCATCCGCTCCCCGATTCGCGTGGAAGCGGATGGCAGTTTTCGCATGAACGCACCTGTCCGCGATGGCGTTGACGCTTTCCTGATGGTGGGCAGCCGCTCTGCCTGCCAAAAGGCTGCCCAAACCGCAACCCAACAGGCCCTGCACGGGCTGGAAGGCGCCAAACCCATCCTGGCCGTGGTGTTGGTAGACCTGGCCTGGCAAATGCTCCTCAAGGCCACCCCAGGCGCCGAGATTACCGCCGTACAAGACATTTTAGGGGGAGAAATCCCCGTTGCCGGCGGTTACACCCTCGGACAGGTCGTATCCGAACGCGCCGGCGACACACCGCGTTTCTTGAATCAACATTTGGTCGTGATGATATTTGGCGAAAGGCCAACCTCCTGACCTCTTTCTTCTGCGGAGATTTCGACATGTCTCTCGACCCTGTCATCGTTCGTAGCCAGTTTCCTGCCCTGGACCGCCCGGCCATATTCTTCGACAACCCCGGCGGAACGCAGATTGCCCGCCAATCGCTTGATCGCATGACGCGCTATCTGCTCGAATGCAATGCCAACCATGAGGGCGCCTTTGCCACCAGCATCGCTTCCGATGCCATACTGGAAGCCGCTCATGCCGCCATGGCCGACTTCTACAACGCCGCCGGTCCAGAAGAAATCATCTTTGGCAACAACATGACCAGTCTCACCCTGCACATCAGCCGTTCTCTTGCACGAGATTGGAAAGCGGGAGATGAAATCGTCGTTACGCGCCTCGACCACGACGCCAACGTCACCCCTTGGGTGCTGGCAGCCCAGGATCATGACGTAAGAGTCAACTGGGTGGACTTCGATGTAGAGGACGGGACACTCAACCTGGACGATTTGCAAACAGTCCTGGAACGCAAACCACGCCTGCTGGCGGTGGGATATGCCTCCAATGCACTCGGCACTATCAATCCCGTAGCAAAGATTACCCGCATGGCGCACGAAGCCGGAGCAATGGTCTACATAGATGCGGTCCAATACGCCCCTCACGGTCCCATAGATGTCCAACGCATTGGCTGTGACTTCCTGGTGGCCTCCAGTTACAAATTCTTTGGCCCACATGCCGGCATCTTGTATGGCCGGAGCGATCTCTTGGAAGGTCTGTTTGCCTACAAAGTACGCCCGGCGCCCAATCACCTGCCCGGCAAGTTCGAGACCGGCACACAAAACCACGAGGGCATAGCCGGAGTCCTGGGCGCCATCGAATACTTCGAATGGCTGGGCAAAGAATTTGGCGGCCGCTACGCCGACAGCCTGACCGAAAATGGCTACCAGGGACGACGTATGGAACTCAAAAAAGCGCTGATTGCCATTCGCGCCTACGAGTACGAACTGGGGCGGGCGCTTCTTTCTACGCTGCAATCTGTTCCCGGACTAACGATCTTTGGTCTCGCCGATGCTCGCCGCCTGGACGACCGCGTGCCGACCTTCGCCTTCCGTCTGAAGGACCTTCCGCCGCGCCTGGTTGCCGAAAAACTGGCACAAAGAGGCCTCTACGTTTGGGACGGTAACTATTACGCCATCAACGTCACCGAACGGCTGGGAGTGGAGGACAGCGGCGGCATGGTGCGCGTGGGCGCCGTCCACTACAACACGCTGGAAGAAGTCCAGCGCCTTGGAGAGGCGCTGGAGGAGATTGTTTCTTTGGGTTAGAGTTGACAGTAGCGTTCTACGCGCTGTCCAAAGACAGCAATGCTATCTTCCCAAAATCTACGTGAGCGGATATCTATGCCAAACCGAGCGGCTAAATCTGCGGCCGAGGCCTCGCCGGTGGAGGCCAACAACGCCTTGTAATCGGGGATGAATGACGCACCGCGCTGGCGATAGATGGCATACAAACCGGTGCCGAACAGTAAACCAAAGGCATAGGGGAAATTATAGAACGGCAAATTCACCGAATAATAATGCGGCTTCCAGGTCCACATATATTTTTGCAGGTAACGTTCGTCCAACCCCTGCCCATAAGTGGCCTTTTGGGCGCGTTCCATGATTTCACAAAACTCCTCAGCCGAAAGTTCTGCCTGAGCGCGGCGCTCGAACACCTCCTGCTCGAACAAGAAACGCGAGTAGATATCCACAATGACCTGCGAGGCGCCGTTGAGTTGACCTTCCAAGACTGCCAGTTCCTCGTCCGGGTCGTTGGCCTGCGCCAATACCGCTTCACTTACGATGGTTTCGCAAAATGTGGAGGCCGTTTCAGCCAGTGTCATAGGAGTCAACTGTTGCAAGGGCGTCTTGCCTAACTGATAGGCGCATTCGTTGTGAAACGCATGGCCAAGTTCGTGAGCAATGGTCGCAAGTTGATCCTGAGAGCCATCGAAGTTGACCAGGATTCGGCTTTCCTTCGTTCCTTGTATCTCCATGCAAAAGCCGCCGCCGCGTTTACCGTCACGCATTTCGGCGTCTATCCAGTGATTTCCAAAAGCGCGCTCTGCAAAGGCGCGTAATTCGGGAGAAAAGGTTTCGAACTGCGCCAGAATGAAATCGCGGGCTTGCTCGAAAGAATAGGTTTTATCTACCCTGCCGACCGGAGCAAACAAATCCCACCAGGCCAATTTGGGCTTGCCGAGCAATTTGGCCTTGTGATCGAAATACTTGCGAAACAGGGGAAAGGAAACCTGCATGGCCTCCAACATGGCGTTCAATGTCTGGCGGTCGATACGGGCAGCGTCCAAAGCAGGATGGAGCGCATCCTGCCGTCCACGACGCTTGTTGAGGGTGATCGTCTCCCCTTTGACGCCATTCAAGCACGCCGCCAGCGTCTCTTGCACCGATTCCCAGGCCAGATTCTCGGCTTGATAAGCACGGCGGCGGGTATTTTCATCGGGATGAGAACGCAGGTTGATCAGCGCTGGCATGGGCAACTTCTCTACCTGACCGTCCAATTCGAAGTCTACGTTGAGTTGTGAGGTGACCGTTCCTTGCAATTTCTCCCAGGCATTTCCGCCGCTCAGGCTGAGTTCGGCGGCCAGCGCCTCTTCGGCCTCGCTCATCAAGTACTTACTTTGTTCTGCGGCTTCACGGAGCATGAAAGCATGCGCCTGGGCCAAAGGATGTCTCTCCAATGCCGGCTCTAGATTGGGAGCAATTTTCCCCAACCAGGCTTTCCACTGCACACTCAAATTTTGCAAGGGAAGTTTGAGTTGCTCGTACTCAGAAAGTTTGCGCGCAGCAACTTTGTCGTGCGAATCGGTACTCACGAAAGCATAGATATATGGTTCGAGCGTGCCGGATAAGGTGTAGATAGCATTGAAACGCTCGACCAGTTCGCCCAAGACGGGCGCCAATTGCTCGGACGGCGTTTTGACATCGGTTTTTTGCACCACTTTGGCAAAATAGTCGCCCAAGTCGGCTACTTGGGTCTGAAAAGAACGGATGGCATCCTGCAACTCGGAAGACTCGAGCGAGGGATAGACATTCGAAAGATCCCAGCGCGGAGCAGGGGAGGTGGGCATGTACTTTCTCCTTGTGTAGAAGTTGGTGTGGTTATTTTGGCTCTGCAAAAATTGCAGGAATGGTTGCGCCAACATGCCTCGAAGATGTGGAGAGCAAGTCTGAGACTCACTTCACGCCGTCAGGATTGCTAGCGCACTATGCCAATTCCCAATCGATAGTATTTTACCCTACAGTTCGATGTAATAAAAACTTTGAAAAGCCCTGATTCATACCCAAACCGGCTTGGCAAGCCGGCTTTTTCCAGGTAAGATAGCCCCACCTCGCTTTCCTTCACGAAACAACCTCCATGCTCTTTCCGCCTGGTCTCCCCATCAGCAAACGTCTCCTCGACCTGCTCATTGCCGGCCTGGCTCTGTTGTTCCTGTGGCCGCTCATCCTGGCAGTGGCTTTGAGCGTGCGTCTCTCGTTGGGGACGCCCGTCCTCTTCCGGCAGCAGCGACCGGGCTACCGCGGACATCCCTTCTTCCTCTATAAATTCAGGACGATGACAAACGCCTCGGACTCAGCCGGGAACTTGCTCTCGGATTCCGAGCGTCTCACCCCGCCGGGACGTTTTCTGCGCGCCCTCAGCCTGGACGAATTGCCCGAACTATTCAACATCCTGCGCGGCGAGATGAGCGTGGTTGGTCCGCGTCCTTTGCTGATGGAATATCTGCCGCGCTATTCCCCCGAACAGATGCGCCGCCACGAGGCCTATCCCGGCCTGACTGGCTGGGCGCAGATCCATGGGCGCAACGCCCTCACCTGGGCCGACAAATTCCGGCTGGACGTGTGGTACGTGGATCACTGGTCCTTTTGGCTGGATATCAAGATCATCTTGCTCACTTTCTGGAAAGTACTCAAACGGGAAGGTATCAGCCAGCCAGGTCAGGCAACCACAGAATATTTCATGGGGAATGAGGAAATGTAGGTTGGGTGAATGATAATTTGGAGCGTGGCGCAAATCTGTGATTTGCGTGGCAAGTCAGAGACTTGCCCCACGACTTTGCGCTGTAATGTTAGTTTTTCAGGTGGAAAGTAAATTCCCAGGGGCCGCTCACGGTAAAGAACTCGTCGCTGTAAACGATTTGCTCGGCTTCTTCCTGGCTCATCGTTTCTGGCTTGGACACGATATACATCCTTTCTACGCCTTCGCTCATCTGGCATTCCAGCGTAATGTCTATGCCGCGTTCGGCCAATGCTTGCTGGATTTTGGGCATGTAAATCGTGCAATATTCTCCTTCGCGCGGGTAGGCTGCCAGCGATTCGATGCTGATGGTGACTGTGGAAAGATTGGCATCTGGCGGGACGTAGAATTCCAGGATATCACAGCGCAAGCCAGACTGACCTTCGGGACCGGGTTCTTGCAGGCTGGAGAGGGTGCTGCCAAATTCTTGTATCACTGTATCTGCGTATTGCAAATGAGCCTTCCAAATGGTCCAATCGGAGGCGTCGGGCAGGGTAAAACATGCCTCGGCATAGACTTGTTTGCCCTCCTGCCAGGCGCGCGTGACGTTGACGTTGATACCTCCCACGACCTGCTGAGGGGAAATCACGGCCGCTTCGGCAGTTGGATAGGAAGCAGCAATGAAAGGGGTGGCCGAAGGCGGAACGATGATCTCCCCCGGTAACGAGGGCGCCTGCGGCGGCGCAGTCGTCTCTGGGACGAGGGTCAGCGGCCCGCAGGCCAATATGATTAGTAAAAGAAATGCCAGTGCCAGAAAGGGACGTGTTTTCATGCTCTACTCCTGAAAATGTCTTGCAGGGCCTCTTGCAGGGTGGGGAAGTGAAAAGTATACCCCTGCTCCAGTAAGCGCCTGGGGTGAGCAAAACGCCCTTCCAGCACCAGGTTGCTCATTTCGCCCAGCGCCAAGCGCATCAGGAAGGCCGGCACAGGCAGCCAATAGGGACGGCGCAGGGTTCGCGCCAGCGTGCGCATGAAGTCGGCGTTGGAGGTGGGTTGGGGCGCAATGAGGTTGTAGGCGCCGTGGGTCTCCTCATTTTCTATCAGGAAGCGAAGGGCGCCAATCTGGTCTGCAATGTGAATCCAGGGCAGGGCTTGTCTCCCGCTGCCCAGCGGGCCGCCGACAAACAGGCGCACCGGCAAGGCCATCAGTTGCATCAGGCTGGCATCCCTGGCCAGCACCACGGACGTGCGGCCGATGATGCGCCGCACACCCAGCTCTTCGACGCTGCGGGTGGCTTCCTCCCATTGGACGGTCAGTTGGGCCAGGTAATCGTCGGCGGGCGGTGTCGTTTCGTCGGCTGGTTCGCCGCGCAGGCCGTAATGGTTGATGCCGGAGATTTGCACGAACACCTTGGGGCGGCGGTCAGCGTCAGCGATAGCGGAAGCAAGCGTCCGTCCGGGGACGATGCGCGAGTCCACGAAGCGCTGTTTCTTGGTTTTCGTCCACGGCCAGTTGTTCAGGCTCAGGCCGGTCAGATTGACCACGGCATCCATGTCGCTCACCAGGCGGCTCCACTCACCCAACGTGCGTCCATCCCAGAGGATGTTTTGGGCGCCTGGATGGGTCGGTTGGGACCGGCGCGATAGGATCCAAACCTGGTGGCGGTCGGCTAGCAGGGATTGGGTGAGGTGGCGGCCCAAGAAGCCGCTTCCGCCCGCAATCAGTACTTTCATCGCAGATTCTCCTGAATTCGAGTGTGCTATAATGGGCGCTATTGTGGAGACGCCATGCAAGAGCCGGTGCTGGTCTTGAACGCCAATTTCGAGCCAATCAACGTGTGTTCCACGCGGCGAGCCATTGGTCTGATCCTTTCCGGAAAGGCCGATATGGTCGTCAATGGTCGCGGCTCTATCCGCACGGTTCGGGAGGCGTTGCCGCGCCCTTCGGTCATCCGGCTGGGACAGATGGTGCATCGTCCACGTCCGCGCGTCAAATTGACACGCCGCGAAGTGTTTCGGCGTGATAATTATACCTGTCAGTATTGCGGCCGGCGCGATCTTCCGTTGACGGTCGATCATGTGTTGCCCAAGCATTTAGGGGGGGAACACATTTGGACGAACGTGGTGGCGGCCTGTCCAGCCTGCAATCATCGTAAAGGGGGGCGTCAACTGGAAGAAGTGCACATGACGCTGCTGCGTGCGCCTCAAGAGCCGCCGGCCAGCGCCGCTTATTTGTATGGGCGGCACCTGGAAGAGAACCGCGAATGGGAGATGTATATCGCGGGCTGGTAGCGGGCTGTCTCAGAATTGTTTCAATACCACTGCCGCAGCATAGCCGACCACGCTGCTATAATCGCCGGTCACGTCGCCGGAGGTCGCGTGACGCAACACTTTGACTGTGTCTGCGCCCAGTTCGCGCGCTGCCCATAGCACTACCGCCATGGCTGCATGGCCGCAGGCAAAGCCCTGTTCATTTTGCTCGACCTGGAAGATGCCTGTTGGCGAAAAGGCTTCCACCTGCTCCAGCATGGCGCGGTCGAGTTGTAAGGCAACCTTTTGGTTATAGAAGTGGGATAGATCGGTGCTGGCGACCAGCATGGCATTTTTTCCGCGCAACAAGCCTGCCAAAGCCTCTCCTAAAGCCAGCGAGACGGCTTGCTGTTGAGAGCGTACCATCACCGGCAGCAAGCGGAAGTCGCCAGTCAGGGCGCGTTGCAGGAAGGGCAATTCGATTTCGAGGGAGTGTTCCGGGTCGTTAGGGACAGCCGTCAGGCCAATGCCTATCTTGGAGTGCAGGGCCTGGTTCAATTCGTCCACGGCTTCCCTGTCCACCGCTATATTGCCCAAAGGTGTGGCATAGGCGACGTGAGCGGTGGTGAGCAGCGGTTCGCGGTAGGGATGGTGCATGGGAGAAACCACGGCAACCAGGTCGAAGGTTCGACCGCGCAGGGCGGCAAAGGCATAGCCGGCCACCGCCCCTGAATAGCGATGACCGGCGTGGGGTGCAATGACGGCCACCACGTCGCCGGGCAAATCTGGCAGGGCGGCTTCGTTCAGGTAAGTGTCTATGCTGCGAGCCAGGGACTGGGGATCGCCCTCGTACCACGTCCCGGCAATGGGCGAGGGGCGCACACTGGAAAGGATTTGCATAGGAATTCCTTTCGGTCAGTACACCAACGATCGAATGTCCAACAAAGCAATGCCGGTTTGGCCGGCTACCGACACTTCGTACCATTTCATGGCACAAGTACCATTTCATGGCGTCAGTGATACGAACAAGTCGGCGCTACGTTCCTCAGCAGTTACGCTGCCTATGAAAATTGTAGCACAAATCGGGAACGAAAAGGCCGCCCCAAAGGGCGGCCTCGACAACGAAGGGACGTGCGTTTAGGGCTGGCTGATGGTAATCCAGTCTATCTCGACCTTGACAGGCATGTCCTTGAAAGAGGAGACCGAGATACCGACTTTTCCATCGCGCAGCACGAACTGGTTGTCGGTGTAGACGCGGGTCTCGAAGCCATTGATGTATAGGGAAAGGGTGCGTTCCTTGCACACGATCTTATACGTATTAACGTCTTTACCCGATTTGATTTTGTTGGAACCCCCATCTGCCAGTTTGTTGTACACCACATCCCCAGAGGCGTTGTAGGTGGCGGCCAGGATGTTGTACAGGCCGTTGTTGGCAACATTGAATTCGTACCAACCTTCGTCGCTGTAGCGGCAAAGCAGACTGATATTGTTATTATTGGTGCCACGATTTTCGACTCGCGCCTCTACGGCTACATCTTTGTAGGTATAGGGATCATACGTCACATACACATACAAGTACTTGGAACTGATATCGAACACCAGGTAGCCATCTTTGGTTTCCAGATTCAGGCCTGATGCGTTGGACTCGGTAGAGCCTGTGACCGTGAAATAGGTCCAATTGCTGTTATCCCCATCGAATTCTTCCGTAAAGAATTCCTGAGCGGCTGGCGCGGGCGGTTCTTCTGTGGGCGTAGGTTCGACCGGTTGGGCCGGCTGAGCCGGTTGCTGAGGCGCCTCAGTCGGCGGCGGGGGCGCAGGCGTTTCACCGCCTCCCAAGCAGGCCAGGCTGACCACCATCATCAGGACGAACAGAAAGATAAAGGGCTTGAGCGTTTTAGCAAACATGAGATTTCTCCTCCACGAAAAACAGAACTAAAGGTAACGATAGGCTCAGTATAGCATGGAGAGGAATATCCTTGCAAGGGAATGCAATAGCCCAATTCGGCTATCGAATCCGTCCCAAGGGCGGCCCTGTCGTCTTCAGCAGTGCAATGGTCTCGGCAACGCGGCCCCCAGCAGTCCCCAAAGGGGATGTCATTGTACTGCTGGGGGAACGAGTATCAACGGCCCTGTCCCAACAGGCTAGATGGCCACAGCTGCTTGACAGCGTCTTTTGTGGCGCATGTCATCGTCAGGGAACTATGCGGTCTTGTTAGGTTTACGACGTATCGCCTTGACGACCAACCAGATTACCAGGAGGGGCGGAGCAATCACCGGCAAGATGGCCACGAACAACCAGATGGCAAATTCGATTATGCCTTGATAGGCGTTTACCAGGGAATGAGTGGCGTCTTGCAACGTGTCGCCGGGGTTCCAGGGAACGGGTGTGGGGGTGGGGGTCGGCGTGGCAGGCTCGATTTCCGGCAATTGAGGCGAAACGGTGACGGTGATGGTGGAAAAGGACGAGCGATCTTTCAGGTAGTTCATGCGGCCCTTGACCTCTTCGATTTGGGCTTCGATGGCAGCCAGTTCCTGATTGATGCGCAGGGCCTCGTCTACGGTCTTGGCATCCTGCAAGAAGGACTGGATGCGTTCCTGTGTGGCTTCCAGGTTGCGCAGGCGCGATTCCAGGTCTACGAATTGGTCGGTGACGTCCTCACCAGAGGCGGTTTCATTCGACACGCGGATGGCCAGATCGCGGATGCGGCGCAGGCTAACCTCGAATTGATCGACCGGCACGCCTATCGTGATGGAAGCGTATTTGTAGTTTTCCCCATAGTATTCCTGAAACCAGATGCGCGAACTGACGATGTAGCCGCCTACATCGCTGACGATTTGAGTCAGGCGGTCTATGGCGACGTCGCTATTTTCGACCAGCAGGCTGATTTCGGCGTTTTTGACGATCAAGCGCTCGATGCTGGCGGCCTGAGCGGGGGCGTTTCCCACGTCTGGTACGGTCTGGTAGAGGATGCCGGCCGTGGGGACGGGTTGAAAGGCTGGCTGGGATTGGTCTCCGTAAGAAGACTCGACTGCGGCGGGCTCCTCGGCGGCTATTCCTGACCGCAAGCTGGCTTCTGGAGGCGCTTCGGTGGCGGCCGGCGCCTGCGCACTGCCACAGGCGCTCGACAGCGCCAGCGCAATCACTGACAAAGACAGAAGGGCAAATCGTTTGGCTTTCATCGTTCTCCTCCGGGAAAAAGGTTTTCGGCGTTACAGGCAGGACGATGAAGCAGTCATTTTTGTTCCACAAAAGGTTGGCGCATCGAAATGCTTGGATGGTACCTGTTAGAGAACGCCGCGCCATCGGTTTGACGCGCCAACAAAAAGCGCGATGACTCTTGCTCGAAGGGCAGGTCAACCCATCCTAAAAATAAGGTAACTGCTTAATGTGACATTGTCAAAGTAGTTACGATATTTCGTCCTTCGCTATATGCCTCTTCATCCTGTTTGACAGGGTAAGCAATTACCCAATTTGGAACAATCACGTTACTTTCGGTCAGGCTCGCGCTTCGAGGCTTTCGACATCCTCGAGCGACTTGACACCCCTCCGCTTTGCCAGTATAAGCAGCCTCATGATGAAATTTCGCAATGTCGGCTGGCTTTTGCTGGCCATTCTGTTGGCAGCCTGCCAGGCCCTGCCCGGCGAGACGAGCGTCACGCCAACTACCAGCCCGTTGCCGCAGGCTTCGCCTGCCTCGACTGCCTCGCCAACTCCACCGCCAACGCCAACTTCCAATCCGATTACGAGCATTCAAGGCGGGGAACAGGCCCTGTTCTACGGCGATTACGACCGCGCACGTACAGAGTTTGAGGCTGCCTTCCACAGCAGCCCAGAAGTGCAGGTGCAGGCAGCGGCGCTGTGGGGCCTGGGCCGCACCGCCTACGCCGACGGACGTTACAGCGCCGCCCTGGCCTCTTTGCAGCAACTGGTCGAGGCCTTTCCCGATTCGCCGTTGGTGGCCTATGCGCAGTTCATGCTTGGGCAAACCTACGCTGCCATGAAACGCTACCCCGAAAGCGCAGCCGCATACCAGGCTTATCTGCAATTGCGGCCCGGCGTGCTGGACGACTACGTTCAGGAGGCGCGGGGCGACGCTTTTTTTGCAAATGCCATCTATGCCGAAGCGCTGGCGGCCTATAGCGCGGCCCTGGCAGCCACGCCCAACAGCGCCTCGCTATCGCTGGAGACCAAACTGGCTCAAACCCGCGCCGCCATTGGCGATTACGCCTCGGCAATGGCAACCTACGACTCTATTTTCACCCGCGCCGACAACGATTACACCAAAGCCCAAATGGATTATCTGAGCGGCCAGGCTTACTTGAAAATAGGGCAAGCCGAGCAAGCCTACCTGAAGTTCCTCCATGCGGTCGAAAATTATCCGCTTTCGTATTACGCCTACCTGTCGCTAGTGGAATTGGTGAACGCCGGCGTCCCCGTCAACGACCTGGATCGCGGAATGGTGGATTACTTTGCCGGACAATATGACGTGGCGCTGGCCGCTTTCGACCGTTATCTAAACGCCAAGTTGGACAGCGACGGCACGGCTCGTTACTATCGCGCCCTGACGTTACGTGCGCTGCAAAATTACGAAGCCGCCCTTCAGGATTTCACCACTTTCATTGCAGAGTATCCCACTCACCTCAAGTGGGGCGAGGCCTGGATGCAGAAGGCAGCAACGCAATGGCAGAATCTCGGCAACCTCAAGGACAGCGTGCAGACCTATCTGGACTTCGTGACCGCGGCTCCGACTCACCCGCAGGCTGTGGAGGCGTTGATGACCGCTGCCCGCCTCCTGGAGCGAGACAACCGCCTCGAGCAGGCGGCGCAAACCTGGCAGCGCGTGGCCGACGAATACCCCGACAGCGAACAAACTACCCAGGCCCTTTTTCTGGCGGGCATTGCCTATTACCGCCTGGGCGCCTACGACCAGGCCCTGCCGGTCTTCCAGCGCGATTTGCTGCTTTCTACGCAAAAAGGGGACCAGGCGCGCGCCTATGTGTGGATTGGCAAGACGCAAGAGAAACGCGGCGACCAGGCCGCCCGCAATCCCGCCTGGCAACGCGCGCAGGCGCTCGACCCCAACGGGTATTACAGCGAGCGCGCCCGCGAACTATTACTCGGTCAGCCTCCCTTCGAAGCACCGGCAAAGTACAATCTCGACATCAACCTGGAGGCCGAGCGCAAAGACGCTGCCGCCTGGATGCGCATCCAGTTTGGCCTGCCCGCCGACACGGACCTAAACGGCCTGGGAACGCTGGCCGGCAATCCCCGCCTGGTACGCGGAGTCGAATTTTGGGAATTGAGCCTGTACCCAGAGGCCAAAGCAGAGTTCGAAAGCCTGCGCGAGGCGGTGAGCAATGACGCGGAGAGTTCCTTTCGCCTGGCAAACTTCCTGCTCGACCTGGGGCTATATCGGTCGGCGATCTTTGCCGCCCGTCAGGTGTTGACGTTGGCCGGGCTGGACGAACAGGCTGCCACGTTAAGCGCCCCACCCTATTTCAATCACTTGCGCTATGGGACTTATTATGCTGACCTGATCGAAGCGGAGGCAATGGCCAACAGTCTGCATCCGCTCTTCCTGTTCAGCGTCATCAGGCAAGAAAGTCTCTTCGAGGGTTTTGTTCGCTCGCCAGCCGGCGCGCGCGGTTTGATGCAAATCATCCCCAGCACAGGCGGTAGCATTGCCAATCAAATGGGCTGGCCCCTCAATTACAACGACGAGGACTTGTACCGCCCGCTGGTTAGCATCCGCATGGGAGCCTATTATCTGGCCTCCAACCGCAACCTGCTGGATGGAGACTTGTACGCCGCGCTGGCAGCCTACAACGCCGGTCCGGGCAACGCCGCTGCCTGGAAAGCGTTGGCCGGCGATGACCCCGACTTGCTGCTCGAGGTGGTGCGCTTTCAAGAAACGCGCGACTATATCCGCTATATTTACGAAATCTATACAATTTATAGGACTCTATACAGCGGCTAAGCGTAACTGCCTACCTGTGGCGCAAGTCTCTGACCTATCTATTACCCACAAGTAGGGCAAATTGGGAATTTGCCGTAACTGCCTACACATCACAATCAGCGATTCTCAATTTGGCT
>FWWM01007968.1_pt1 | contig 20732 bp, 18 predicted proteins | sample 2228351 | NCBI WGS metagenome assembly FWWM01 (sample SAMEA103939774, study PRJEB20133) | metagenome
GGCCCCTCGAGCTGGAGGCCCTGCACGGAACCGTGGTGCGGCTCGCCCGCCGGCACCACCTGCCCGTCCCCGCCTGCGAGACCCTCTACGCCCTTCTCCGACCATGGGCCCTCCGCAACCAGCGGTCCTGATCCAGGTCGGGCGCGCTGGAAGCGGCCGGCCGAGCTGTGCGACAATAGGCACATACATGAAGTTTAAGTTAAGGAGGAAACCGTGATCTGCATTCGGTGCAACGCCGCGCTAGACCCTGAAGCCCTCGCCGCGTCCCTGTACGTGTGTCCTTCCTGCGGGGCGCACCTTCCCATGCCGGCCCGAAGCCGGATCGACCAGCTCGCAGACCCCGGGAGTTTCCGGGAGTACGACCGCCACCTGATCTCCGAAGACCCGCTCGGGTTTGTGGACCGCCGGCCGTACGGGGACCGGCTCGAGGAAGCCATGGCGCGCACCGGGCTGCGGGAGGCCGTGATCACGGGCGAGGCCCGGATCCGAGGTGCTCCCTGCGTGCTCGTGGTCTTCGAGTTCGGGTTCTTGGGCGGGTCCATCGGGAGCTGTGTCGGCGAGAAGGTGGCCCGGGCCTTCGAGCGGGCCGCCAGGAAGCGGTGGCCTGTGGTGGCGGTCCTGAGCTCAGGAGGCGCGCGGATGCAGGAGGGGCCGCTCGCGCTCTTCCAAGTTCCCAAGGTGGTGGCGGCCATCGGCCGGCATGCCCGCGCGGGCCTGCCGTACCTCGCCCTCCTGGGACACCCCACCTTCGGCGGAGCCCTCGTGTCCTTCGGGAGCCTTGCGGACTTCCTCCTCGCGGAGCCCGGAGCCCTCATCGGGTTTGTGGGCCCGCGGGTGGCGGAGGGTGCCTTCGGAGAGGGGCTGTCGGAGGGGACGCACAGGGCCGAGGCCCTCGCGGAGGCTGGACTCGTGGACGCCGTGGTGCCGCGGAGGGAGCAGCGGGACTTCCTGGGGAGGGTTTTGCAGGTCTTAGAGCGGGCTCCGGTGAGGGGAACCGCACCGGCCGTGGAGGAGGCGGGGAGCGAGGAGTCCGCCTGGGAGACCCTGCAGCTCGCCCGGCACCCGGACCGGCCTACGGCCCTCGCGTACCTCCAGCGGATCAGCCCGTGGTTCGTGGAGCTGCGGGGAGACCGGATCTCCGAGGACGACCCGGCAATCGTGGCGGGCCTCGGGAAGATCGCGGGGCGGCCCGTGGTGGTGATCGCGCAGGAGCGGGGCCAGACGGAGGAGGAGCGGGCCTACCGCCGCAACGGCCTCGCCTCCCCCGCAGGGTACCGGAAGGCGGTACGGGCCCTGCGGCTAGCGGGCAAGCTGGGTCTTCCCGTGGTGACGCTCCTCGACACGGCCGGTGCGGACGCGGACCCACCGGGGATCGGTCTGGCCCTAGGGGAGTGCCTTGCGGCGATGCTCTCCGTGCGGTCGGCCACGGTGAGCGTGCTGATCGGGGAGAGCGCGGGGGCCGGGGCCGTGGCCCTCGGCGCCGCGGACCGGGTGCTTATGCTGCAGCACGCCACCTGCTCGGTGATGGTGCCGGAGGGCGCGAGATCCATCCTGTACCGGGACCCGGGCCGGGCAGGGGAGGTGGCGGAGAAGCTGCGGATCCGCGCGAAGGACCTGGTGGCCCTGCGGCTTGTGGACCGGGTGGTTCCGGAGCCGCGGGGCGGTGCCCACGGAGACCCGGAGGCCGCGGCGCGCCTCCTCGAGCAGGCGGTGGCCCAGGCCCTCCAGGAGCTCGCCGCGGTCCCGGAGCGCCGGCGGCTGCGGCAGCGCCTCCGCCGGTACCGGAGGGTGGGAGTGGTGGGCTCCACGCGGCGGGCCTGGATCCTCCAGCGCCTCGCAGGGCTGTGGGCGGTGCTGCGGCTGCCGCTCAGGCGGCCGGTTCCTCCCGCGGTGAAGGAGGCCGCTTCCTGAACGGCGTATCCCGTTTGCGGAACTGACCGCGAGGAGGTGGCGGGATGCCCTTCGACCTGTTTGACCTGCGGGACTGCCGGATCCTGGACCTCTCCCAGAACTTCAGCGTGGACTCCCCGCCCTTCGCGTACTACGAGGGACCTACGGTGAAGTGGGTGAAGAAGCTGGCCTTTGAGGGCGTCAACGCCCAGCACATCTCCACCACCAACCACATCGCCACCCACTTAGACGCCCCCCTGCACTTCTACGACCCGGGGCCGGACATCGCGGGGATCCCCATCGAGCGGCTGGTGGGGCCCGCCTGCATCGTAGACCTCCAGCAGTTCGGGATCGGGGACTACGACATCTACGGACCCCAGCACTTCGAGGAGTGGGAGCGGCGGACGGGGATCAAGATCGAGCCGGATGACATCCTGGTGATCCACACGGGCTACCACGCGTACTACAACGAGGACTGGTCCCCGCACACCAAGGAGCGGCACCCCGACGCGGGGCCGGATTTGCCGAGGGCCTTCCTGCGGCACCCCGGACCGCGGGCGGAGTTCTGCGAGTGGGTGCTGGACCGCAAGATCCGGTGGCTGGCGGTGGACGCCATCTCCACCGACCACCCCTTCAACACGAAGGTGCGGGAGGCGCGGCGGGACCTCATCCCCTTCGTGGAGCAGAAGATCGGGATGTCCCTGGACGAGGCGTTCCCCTGGCCCCAGGACTACCAGGCCACCCACACCAAGCTCTTCCCGAAGGGCGTGTTCCACGTGGAGAACGTGGGGGGCCACATCGACCTCGTGCTCAACAGGCGGGTCTGGGTGGGGGCCTTCCCCTTCCGGTTTAAGGGCGGGGAGGCGGCCTTCTGCCGGTTCGTGGCGTTCGTGCGGGAGTAGCCACCCACCAGCTCAAAAACCCCGCGAGCGCGTCGGCACCGGAGGTCTCGCCCGTGCGGAGCACCCTCCGGGCGGCCTCTTCCCACCCCTGGCCCGCGCAGATGCCGGAGAGCAGGTGGTGCCACGCCTCCGAGGCCCCGCCCCGGGCCACGGCCCGCAGGTACGCCCGGGAGATCCGGTGCGTGGCCCGGGCCGCCCGGAGGATCGTCGGAACAAGCTCTAGCTCTTGCGCCACCCACAGGCCCAGCAGGAGCCCGCCAAGGAAGTCGTCGCCGGAGGGCGTGAGGCCCGGGCCGAGCCCCGCAAGCCCTGCAGCGCCTTCTGCAACTCCCTCCCGCGTGCCGGACCGCACGCCCTCGCAGAGCCGCCGGGCGGCCGAAAGCGCCGCCTGCTGCCAGGGAGCGAGCTGGACCTCTATACCCCGTAGGGCCGGAAGGAGGGCTGCTAGGCTTGTGGGCGGCGCTTCCCGCACCACAAGTTGAAGGCAGGCCTCCACGGCCTCCGGCACGAGGTCAAACCACCGCACCCGGACCGTGGGGTCCCAGGACCGCGTCTCCCTCAGGGAGAGCACGAGCGGCCCTGCCCGCAGGCACCCGTCCGAGACCACCACGGGGTCGCCGACCGCAACGGGAGGGTCCACGAGCTCCCGGGCCACGAGGTTCAGGGGGCCGCGGCCCAAGGTAGCGTCCACCACCGCGACCAGTTGGGCTTTCCCTCCGGACCGGAGCTCCGCGTAGAAGCTGCGGCGGTAGACCCCCAGGACTTGGCCGGCCGCCCCTTCCGTGATCAGGTCCTCGAGGAAGGCGGAGTGGAACAGGATCACGCCCGCATCCGGGCCGCGGCCCGTTCCACGGCGTCGAGGATGTGGTGGTAGCCCGTGCACCGGCAGAGGTTCCCTGCGATGGCCTCCCGGATCTCGTCCCGGGTGGGGTTGGGGTTCTCCCGCAGGAAGGCCACGAGGGTCATGAGGAAGCCCGGGGTACAGAACCCGCACTGCAGCCCGTGGCACTCCCAGAAGGCCTGCTGCAGGGGGTGCAACCGGTCGGGCGTGCCGAGGGCCTCCACGGTGGTCACCTCGTGGCCCTCGGCCTGCACCGCGAAGAGGAGGCAGCTGCGCACGGGCTCCCCGTCGAGCAGCACCGTGCAGGCCCCGCACACCCCCTGCTCGCACCCGATGTGGGTGCCGGTCAGCCCCAGGTCCTCCCGGAGCGCGTCGGCGAGGGTCTTCCGCACGGGCACGGTAATCGTGTGCCTCGTGCCGTTCACGTGTAGGGTGATGGTCCGGACCGGCTCGTTCACGGGCTCCCTCCCAGGGCCCGGCGCAGGGCCCGCCGCGTGAGGACGGCCGCCAGGTGGCGGCGGAACTCCGAAGAGGCGTGCACGTCACCGTCGGGCTCGATCCGGCGGCGCACCTCCTCGGCCGCGACCTCCACCCCCGCCTCGGCGGTGGGAGCCGCCACGAGGGCCGCCTCCGCCTCCCGTACCCGGATGGGGACCGGTCCCACGCCCGCGTAGGCCAGACGGGCCTCCACGACCCGGCCCTCCGCCACTCGGACGCCCGCGGCCACCGCGGCCAGGGCGTAGTCGCCGTGCCGGGGAGCTACCTCCTCGAACGCCCAACGCCACTGCGGCAATACCGGGAACCGGACCTCCACCAGCATCTCGTCGGGCGCCAGGCACGTGGTGAGGTAGGTGACGAAGAATGCCTCCGGCCCGACGACCCGCTCCCCGTCCAGGTTGCGGATCACGAACCGGGCGTCGAGGGCCGCGGCCACCGCGCCCAGCTCCGCGGCGGGGTCCGCGTGGGCGAGGCTTCCGCACACGGTCCCGCGGTTGCGGATCTGCGGGTGCCCCACCCACCGCAGGGCCTGGGCAAGCAGCGGCACGCTTCTCCGTACCAGCTCGGACCGCTCCGCGGCCCGCTGCCGGACCAACGCGCCCACGCACACCCACCCGTCCTGCTCCCGGATATCGTCGAGCCCGGGGATGCGGTTGATGTCCACGAGGGCCTTGGGACGCACGAGCCGCAGGTTCAGGAGCGGCACCAAGCTCTGACCGCCCGCCAGGATCTTCGCCTCCCCGCCGTAGGACCGCAGCAGCTCAAGGGCCTCCGGGAGGGTGCGGGGGTCGTGGTACGCGAAGACGGGCGGCTTCACCGGACCCCCTCCTTCCTCGGCCGGGCGGTGCGGAGCAGCTGGAAGAGGGCCTCGGGGTGGAGGGGCATCGTGGTGATCCGCAGGTCCAGGTCGTCGAAGGCGTCCTCGATGGCCTGGGCCACGAGGGCCGGAACCGGGATCACGCCTGCTTCGCCCGCGCCCTTCGTGCCGAGGGGGTTGAGGGGACTGGGGGTTTCCACGTGGTACACCTCGAAGTCCGGGACCTCCATGGCCGTGGGGATGTGGTAGTCCACGAAGCTTCCCGTGAGGAGCTGTCCCTGCTCGTCGTAGACGAGCCGCTCGTAGAAGGCGCCTCCGATGCCCTGGGCGGTTCCTCCGTGGATCTGGCCCTCGAGGATGAGGGGGTTGATGACGGTGCCGCAGTCGTGCACGATCACGTACCGCAAAAACCGGAGTTGACAGGTCTCCGGGTCCACCTCCACGAGGGCGGCGTGGGCGCCGCTCGCGAACGACCCCCGCGGCGGCGCGAAGTACCGGGTGGCCTCGAGCCCGGGCCCCTCCCACTCCGGGGGGATGGTGCCCCGCAACGGGTCCGCGGCCCGCGCCACCTCCCCGAGGGAGAGGGACCGGCTGGGTGCACCCCGCACCTGCACCCGTCCGCCCACGAGTTCCAGGTCCTCCGGGCTCGCCTCGAGCAGCGTAGCGGCCACGGTGAGGGCCTTCTGCCGGACCGCCTGGGCCGCCAGGTACACCGCGTTTCCGGCCACCACCGCGGCCCGGCTCGCGAAGGTCCCCGTGCCCCACCCGAAGGCCCCGGTGTCTCCCGTGACCACGTGGACGTCCCGGACGTCCACACCGAGGGCGTCGGCCACGATCTGGGCGAACGCGGTGAAGTGCCCCTGGCCCTGGGTGCCCACGCCCGTGGCCACGATCACCTTCCCGGAGGGCTCCACGGTGATCCGGCACCCCTCGTACGGCCCGATCCCGGTGCCCTCCACGTACACCGCGAACCCCAGCCCGACCCGGCGTCCCTCCCGCCGGTACCGCTCCTTCTCCTCCGGCCAGGAGGCGTACCCGATGGCCTCCAGGGCCACCCGCAGCACCTCCGGGTAGTTGCCGCTGTCGTACACGAGCGGGGCCCCGTCCTGGTAGATGAGGCCGACGTCGTAAGGGAACTCGTGGGGCTGAATGAAGTTTTTCTGCCGGATCTCCGCCCGGTCCATCTCGAGCTCCCTCGCCGCCAGGTCCAGCAGCCGCTCCATCACGAAGACCCCGTGCGGCCGGCCGGCCCCCCGGTAGGGGCTCGTGATGGTCTTGTTGGTGAACACCGCTTTGAACTCCGCGTGGTAGTTGGGGACCTTGTAGGGGCCCGGAAGCGTACACTCCGCCACGATGGGGATGATGAGGCCGTAGGGGATGTAGGCGCCCGCGTCGTGCAGGAAGACCGTGCGCACGCCCAGGATCCGGCCGTCCCGGGTGAGGGCGATCTCCGCGTCATGGATCTGGGTGCGCTCGTGGTTGGTGGCGGTGAAGTGCTCCCGCCGGTCCTCGATCCACTTCACGGGCCGGCCAAGCCGCATGGCGGCCAGCGGGACCAGGACCTCCTCCGGGTAGCACATCATGATCTTGGGCCCGAACCCGCCCCCGATGTCCGGGGCGATCACCCGCACGTCCTTGAGGGGCAGCTCCAGTAGCTCGCTGAGGTAGTTCCGGATGCGGATGGGCGCTTGGGTGCTGTCCCACACGGTGAGCTGGCGCGTGCGGGGGTTCCAGTCCGCCACGATCCCCCTCGTCTCCATGGGCGCCGCAGTCCCCCGGTCCACGACGAACCGCTCCCGGATCACCACGTCCGCCTGCGCCCGGGCCGCCTCGTAGTCGCCTACCCGCTGGATCGAGTGGGCCGCGACGTTGGTCCCGATGTCCTCGTGCACCAGGGCCGGCCGGCCCTCCGCGGCCTCCAGGAGGTCCACCACGGCCGGGAGCGGCTCGTAGACGACCTCGATCTGCTCGAGGGCATCCTCGGCCGCGTAGCGGCTCGTGGCCACCACGAAGGCCACGGGCTCGCCCACGTGCCGCACCTTGTCCGGGGCCAGGGCGTACTGGGTCTTGTGGTGCTTGAGGTCCGGGTGCGGGATGAGGCGGGGGAGCGGCTGCTGAAGCCGCGGGGGGAGGTCTGCGTGGGTCAGGACCAGCAGCACGTCCGGGTGGGCAAGGGCCCGGGAGACGTCGATCCGGAGGATGCGGGCGTGGGCGTGCGGGCTGCGCAGGACCGCGGCGTGTACCATGCCCGGAAGCTGCACGTCGTCCACGAACAGCCCCTGGCCTGTCAGCAGCCGCGGGTCCTCGCTGCGGGGAATAGGTTCGCCGAAGTACCGGGTGCCCATTGCCTACTCCTTCGCGTACGGCTGGCCTAGGGCCGCGGGCCGCGCGAGCCCCCACCGGGTGCGGAACCACGGGGTGGAGATCCCCGCGAGGATCAGGATGGTGACCGCGAAGGGGATCGCCCGCCACACGTACCGGGAGAGGACACCGGGCAGCACGAGCTCCGGGTTCAGGGAGAGCTGCCACATGAGCCCGAACAGCACGGATCCTCCCAAGAGGATCCACGGGTTCCACATGGAGAAGAACACGAGCGCCAGGCTCACGAACCCCCAGCCCATCAGGAAATTGTAGTTCCACACGGGGTTGTACGAGAGGGTGTACACGGCACCCGCGAGCCCGCCCATGGCCCCGCCGAAGGTCACGCAGAGGTAGCGCACCCGCGCCACGTCGATCCCCGCGGCGTCCGCGGCCGCGGGGGATTCTCCCACGGACCGGACGGCGAGTCCGGCACCGGTTCGGAATAGCACGAACCACACCGCGGCCACGAGCAGCACCCCGAGGTACACGAAGGGCGAGAGGCCGAGCCACGCGGGGACGCGGCCGAGGCCGAGGGGGCCGGTGTACGGGTTTCCGAGGTAGGTGGTGAGGCCGAAGCTCAGGATCCAAAGCCCCATCCCGCTCACCACCTGGTCGCCCCGCAAGGTGATGGAGAAGAACCCGTGTGCGAGGCCCAGGAGCCCGCCGACCCCGACCCCCGCGAGGATCCCGACGGGGAGGCTTGCGGTGGTCTGGGCGGCGATGAAGGCCAGGGTCCCGCCGAACAGCATGAGCCCTTCTACGCCCACGTTCAGCACCCCGGACCGCTGGGCGACGAGCTCTCCCAGGCCCGCGAGGAGGAAGACCGTGGCGGCTTCGAGGCTGCGGGCGAGGAGCTCCGGCATCGTCCCTCCTACGGACGCTCCGGCGAGATCCCGGGGACCGCTTCCGGCGGCGTGGGCCGGAAGCTGGGCCGGAAGCGGTAGAGGGCGTGGGAAGCCACGAAGGTGATCATCAGGAGGCCCAGCATCGCGTAGTCCACCCCGAAGGGAAGCCGTAGACCCCCCTGCGCGAACCGCGCGCCCACGGACAGACCCGAGAAGAGCAGGGCGATGGGGACCGTCCCTACAGCGCTTCCCCGGGCGATGAGGGCGCAGATGATCCCGTAGAAGGAGAGGTCGCCGTAGTACCCGTAGTTGCTGGGGATCTTGTAGAGGCCCGGGACCGCGGCGAAGTAGTGGTAACCCGCAAGACCCGCAAACGCCCCACCCACCAGGAACACCAAAAGCGGAAGCCGCACCGGGTCCACCCCCCCGTACCGGGCGGCCGCGGGGTTGTGGCCGAAGGCTCGGACCCGGTAGCCGAAGGCGGCGCGGGCGAAGAGGAACTCCAGGCCGACCGCACCGGCCAGGACCACGAAGCCGGTGAAGGGAAGCCCCCACAGGAGGGGCGGCTGGAGGGAGGCGGGCAGCACGAAGCTCTCGCCCTCCGCGGTGGCGCTCATGAGGGGACCGCCTTCCTTAATCAGGTCCGCCACGAGCCAGAACACCACGGAGTTCAGCATCATCGTGACGAGGATCTCGTTCACCTGCAGCCGGGTGCGCAGCACGCCCGCGATCCCTCCGAGCAGGGCACCCGCCGCCACGGCAGCCAGGACCATGAGGAGGATCGTCGGGCCTGCAGGTGCGACTAGCGTCCGGTGCGCGCCCATCCAGAAGGGAACGGCAAACGCGGCCAGGGCCCCCGCGTACACCTGGCCGGGAAGCCCGATGTTCCACAGCCCCGCCCGGAGGGGGACGAGGAAGGCGAAGGTGCACAACAGCAGGTAGATGGCCCGGTGGACGGTGGCCCCAAGGCCGTGGGGGTTTGTGAAGGCGTACGTGAACACCACCCGGTACGCGGCGAGCACCCCGCCTTCGGCCCGGAAGAAGAGGACGCTGCTGAGCCCGAGGGCCAGGAGGATCGCGAGGGCTGCTGTGAGGGGCGTGTACAGCAAAGCGGCGTCCGGGCGCCGCTCCAGCACCAGCTCGTGCCGCCCCACCCTCACCGGACGCCCACCTCCCGGGACCGCACGCCCGCCATCAGGGCCCCTACCGTCTCCGGATCCGCCTCCGCCCGGTCCAACACCGCCATGAGCTGGCCTTCGTAGATGGGCGCGACGCGGTCGCTCAGGGACAGCACCTCGTCCAGGTCCTCGGAGACCAGCAGCACCCCCGCACCTCCGGCCCTGGCCTCCAGGAGCTTGCCGCGCACGAAGGCCGTGGCCTCCACGTCAAGCCCCTGGGTGGGGAGGTGCGCGATCAGCAGGCGCAGGGTGCGGGAGAGCACCCGGCCCAGGATGAGCCGCTGGAGGTTTCCGCCCGAGAGGTGCCGTGCCGGTACGTAGGGGTGCGGGGCCTTCACGTCGTAGCCCGCGAGGATCCGCCGGGTCAGCCGCTCGAGCGCGGGGTAGTCCAGGAGCCCGTGGCGGGAGAAGGCGGGGTCGAAGTGGTAGGTGAGGGCGACGTTCTCCACCAGGGTGAAGTCTGGAAGGGAGGCCACCTCGAGGCGCTCCGCGGGCACGTACCCGATCCCCCGGTGCCACCGCGCAAGGGGCGGGGCGTGGGTGATGTCCTCGCCGTCGAACAGCACCCGGCCCGAGGCGGCCGGCCGCAGCCCGGCCAGGACCTGCACGAGCTCCTCCTGTCCGTTGCCCGTGACCCCCGCCACCCCGAGGATCTCGCCCTCCCGCACGGAGAAGGAAACGCCCCGGAGGGCCAGCACCCCCTTGTCGTTGTACGCCGCGAGGTTCTCCACCTGCAGGAGCGGCCGTCCGGAAGCTGCGGCACGGTCCAACTCCCGGACCGCGACCTCCCGGCCCACCATGTGCCGGATCAGCTCCTCCTCGGTGGCCTGTGCGGTGCTCAGCCGCGCCACCACCCGGCCCGCCCGCAGGACGGTGACGGTGTGGCTCGTGCTCAGGACGATGGGGAGCTTGTGGGTCACGAGGATCACGGTGACGCCCTGCTCCTCCACCAGGCGCCGGAGGGCCCCGAGCAGGGTGCGGACCTCTGGCGGGGTGAGGGCGGAGGTGGGCTCGTCGAGGATGAGGATGCGGGCCCCGCTATGGAGGGCCCGGAGGATCTCCACCCACTGCTTCTCGCCCTCCGTCAGCTGCCACACCCGGGCCTCTAGGTCCAGCCGGAGGCCGTACCGGGCGCACAAGGCTTCCACCTCGGCCCGGGCCCGCCGCAGGTCGAGGATTCCCTGGGAAGCGGGGTGTCCGAGGAGGAGGTTCTCCAGCACCGTGTGGGCCGGCACAAGCCGCCGGGTCTGGTGCACCATGCCGATGCCGTGGGCGAGGGCGTCGTGGCTCGACCGGAAGTGGACCCGCTGTCCCCGGAGGAAGATCTCGCCTTCGTCCGGGCGCAGCAGCCCGAACAGGATGTTCATGAGGGTGGTCTTGCCCGCGCCGTTCTGGCCCAGGACCGCGTGGATCTCTCCCGCCTGCACGGTGAGGTCCACGCGGTCGAGGGCGAGGACACCGGGAAAGCGCTTCGTGATCCCCCGGGCCTCGAGGATCACCTCGCCGGACGCCGCGGTGCGCATCCCTACTTCAGGACGGTGATCCCCTCGAGGTCGAAGTTGAACTTCGAGAGCAGCCACTCGTCCGTGGGCTTCACCCCCGCCCGCTTCACCACGGTCCCCTTCGGCGGGATGGGCGTGTCCTTGAGGGCGAGGCCCGTGCCGTTGCTCACCAGGGCGTGGGCCTCGAAGGGGTCCCACTGCCCCCGGCGCATCTGCTCCCGCCGCTGGGCCACCAGCCGCACGATGGACTCCGGGAGCTGCCGTCGGGCCTTGGGGCTGATGGCGTCTGTGCCCACCTTCTTGTTGTTCATGATGTCCACCGCGGACACCACGGTCCCGTCCGCGAGGGTCATGGTGTCCCGCATCCCCAGGTACAGGAGGGTGGGCGGGTTGGGGTTCCCCCGCAGGTACTCCCGGATCATCCGGTCGTAGAGGACCTCCCACCGGGTGTCGAAGGAGATGGCCACGGTGTCCGTGCTGGACCACCCGTAGAACCCCACGATGTCCATGTCCTTCCCCACAAACCAGATCCCCCGCTCCTGGGCCACGTCCAGCGGGGAGCCGGAGTCCGTCTGCTGGGTGAGGACGTCCACCTTGTACTGGGTGACGAGGGTGCGGGCCACCTCCCGCTCCTCCGTGGGCTTGTACCAGTCGCCCACGTACTTCACGTAGACGTTCACCCGCTTGCCGAGCGCCTTGGCCGCGTCCTGCACCCCGAGGTAGAAGCCCGCGGTGCGGCGGAGGACCTGGATGTTCGGGAAGGCGGAGACGATGCCGATGTTCCCGGTCCGCGTGAGGGCCCCCGCTACCAGGCCCTCAAGGTACAGCGCTTGGTACTGCCGCGGGAAGAATCGGATGAAGTTGCGCTTGCGGCTTGTGTCGCTCGCCACGACCGAGGCGAAGTACACGTCCGGGTACTTGTCCGCGATGTCCTTGAGCGGAAGCCCCATGAACTCCGCGTTGCCGACCACGATGCCCGCGCCCTGCCGGATGAGCTCCTCCGCGTAGGGCACCGTGAGGTCCGGCCCTACCTCCTCGCGGTACACGTACTTCATGTTGGGGTACTTCTGGGCCAGGCGCTGTCCGGCCCGGTGGTGCGCCCCCGACCACGTGGTCCCCTTGATCACGCTGAAGTGCAGGATGGCCAGGGTGACGCTCTGCCGGGGCGCCGCACCGAGGGACGGCCCCCACACGGCCACCAGCGTCAGGAGCCCGACGAGGAGCGCGATGGCGGGACGGAACAGGTGTCCAATTCGGCTCATGGTCCCCCTCCCCTTGCGGGTTTGCGCGGGGAGGGATTTCTCCGGCTCGGGAAGGTTCTCCTTCAGGGCCGGACGGCGTACACTCAGCAGAGAAGCCATGGTGGTCCGCGTCCGCATCCGTCGGGGGATGTATCAGGATTCCGTGGCCCTGATGCAGGCCCAGCGGGCCCTGCGGGAGCTCGTGGGAGTGGAGGAGGCGGGGGTGGTGATGGGGACCCCCGCAAACCTCGCCCTCCTGGCGCAGGCGGGGCTGTGGGCTCCGGAGCTCGCGGAGGCCGGCCCGGACGACCTCGTGGTCGCGGTACGGGCCACGGACGAGCAAGCCGCGGCGTTCGCCCTCGACCGGTTCGACGAGCTTCTCGCCCGGAGGGCTGTGGCCGGGGAGGACTACCGGCCGAAGAGCGTGCGCACCGCCCGGTCCTTGCTCGAAGGGGCCAACCTCGCCCTCATCTCCGTCCCGGGCCGGTTCGCGGCCGCGGTGGCGGAGGAGGCCCTGGACGAGGGCTTGCACGTCCTGGTCTTCAGCGACAACGTCCCCGAAGGCGACGAGGTCCGTCTCAAGGCCCGGGCCGCCCAGCGGGGGCTCGTGGTCCTGGGCCCGGACTGCGGGACGGCCCTCGTGCGGGGGGTGGGCCTGGGGTTTGCGAACGGGGTGCGGCGCGGGCCCGTGGGGATCGTGGCGGCCTCCGGCACCGGGATCCAAGAGCTGAGCGTGCTGCTGCACCGGTGGGGGAGCGGCGTCTCGCACGCCCTCGGAACCGGAGGCCGCGACCTCTCCGATCGGGTAGGAGGCGCCACCTTCGAGGCAGCCCTCGCCGCCCTCGCCCGCGACCCGGAAACCGCCGTCATCGTCCTCCTCTCGAAGCCGCCCTCCCTCCACGCGGCCGCCCGCGTCCTCGGGCTTGCGGCCTCGGCGAGCAAACCCGTGGTGGTGGCCTTCCTGGGCGCACGCATCTCGGGCTCCGCAGGGCCCATCTACCCGGCTGCGACCGTCGAGGAGGCCGCGCGGCTGGCCGCGTCCCTCGCGGGTGCAACACCTCCGCAGGTCTCCAAGGAGCCGAAGGACCGGCCGGGGCCGGGCCGGCGGTGGATCCGGGGCCTGTTCAGCGGGGGAACCCTTTGCGCGGAAGCCCAGGTGGTCCTGCTCGAGCTGGTGGGCGAGGTGTGGTCGAACGCGCCGGTGCACGGGGCCCTGCGGGTCCCGGACCCCCTACGGTCGCGGGCGCACACCCTGCTGGACCTCGGAGCCGACGAGTTCACGGTCGGACGGCTGCACCCCATGCTGGACCCGGAGCTGCGGTGCCGGAGGATGCTGGAGGAGGTGGAGGACCCCGAGGTGGCGGTGATCCTCTTCGACGTGGTCCTGGGCCACGGCGTCCACCCCGATCCGGCCCGGGAGCTGGCCGCGGCGGTGGAGGCCGCGCGCCGCAGGACCAAGGAGGCGGTGGTCTTCGTGGCCTCCGTGTGCGGCACGGAGGAGGATCCGCAGGACGTCCTCCGGCAGGTGGAGACCCTCCGCGCGGCCGGAGTGCTCGTCGCCCCCACGAACGCCGCGGCCGCCCGGATCGCGGGCCTCCTGGTGCGGGACCGGGCTTCTCGCGCGCCTGCGCCGCCTCCCGAGATCCCGTGGGACGGACGGACAGAGCCCCTTCCCGCGCCCCCGGAGGCCCTTATGGAGCTCCTGAGGACGGGGCCTAAGGTGGTCAACGTGGGGCTCGGGGTCTTCGAGGCGAGCCTGCAGGCCCAGCGGATCCCCGTGGTCTCCGTGGACTGGCGGCCGCCCGCGGGCGGAGACCCGGATCTGCTGTATGCCCTGCGCAAACTAGGAGGGTAGGTGTGGACATCGAGGCCGCGAACGAGGTCTGCATCCGTCGCATCCTGGAGTCCCAGCCGGTGCTGGTGGGCGTCGCCCGGGCCCTGGACGTGATCCCGGGCATGCGCCCCAACCTCATCCTGCACGCCGGCCCGCCCATCTCCTGGGATCGGATGTCGGGGCCGCTGCGGGGGGCGGTGATCGGCGCGCTGCTGTACGAGGGGCTTGCCCGGGATGCGCACGAGGCCGAAGAGCTCGCCGCCTCCGGCGAGATCCACTACGCGCCCTGCCACCACCACGCCTCCGTCGGCCCCATGGCCGGCGTGATCTCCGCCTCCATGCCCGTGTACATCGTGGAGAACCGTACGTTCGGGAACCGCGCCTACGCCAACTTCAACGAGGGCTACGGCCGGGTGCTGCGGTACGGCGCCTACGGGCCGGGGGTGCTGGAGCGGCTGCGGTGGATCAACGAGCGCGTAGCCCCGGCCATCGGGAAGGCCCTGGAGCAGATGGGCGGGCTGGACCTCAAGGCCCTCATCGCCCGCCAGCTCACCATGGGGGACGAGGGGCACAACCGCAACGTGGCGGGCTCCGCCCTGTTCGCCCGGATGCTGGCCCCTCCCCTCGCCCGCGCCGGGTTGGACTCCGAGACCCTGCACGACGTCTTCTCCTACTTGGCGGAGAACGACCTCGCGGTCCTCAACCCCGTGATGGCCGCGTGCAAGGCCACCATGGACGCCGCCCACGGCATCGAGGGGTCGACGGTGGTGACCTGCATGGCGCGGAACGGCACGGAGTTCGGCATCCGGGTCTCGGGGCTGGGAGACCGGTGGTTCACGGCCCCGGCTCCGCTCCCGAAGGGCCTGTACTTCCCCGGCTTCCGGGAGGAAGATGCGAACCCGGACATCGGGGACAGCACCATCACGGAGACCGCGGGAATCGGCGCGTTCGCCATGGCCGCGGCACCCGCGATCGTGCGGTTCGTGGGCGGAACCCCGAAGGAGGCGATGGCCGCCACCCTGGAGATGTACGAGATCACCTTGGCGGAGAATCCTGCCTTCGCCATCCCGCAGCTGGACTTCCGGGGAACGCCGACCGGCATCGACATCCGGAAGGTGGTGCGCACGGGGATCACGCCCCGCATCAACACCGGAATCGCCCACCGGGAGCCGGGGGTGGGCCAGATCGGCGCAGGGCTCGTGCGGGCGCCGATGGCGTGCTTTGAGGCGGCGGTGCGGGCCATGGCCCGCATGATGGGCTCATGAGCGCGCCCCTGGTCCGGATGGAGGGGATCACCAAGCGGTTCGGGCCGGTGGTGGCCCTGGATGGCGCGGACTTCGAGCTGTTGCCGGGCGAGATCCACGCCCTGTTGGGCGAGAACGGAGCCGGCAAGACCACCCTCATGAACGTCCTCTCGGGTCTCTACCGGCCGGACGCGGGCCGGATCTTCGTGGCCGGGCAGCCCGTGCGGATTCGGGGGCCTCGGGACGCGGTGCGGCTGGGCATCGGGATGGTCCACCAGCACTTCGAGCTGGTGGGACACTTCACCGCCTTAGAGAACATCGTGCTGGGCCGGGAGGGTGGGGCGGTGCTGGCGCCGCGCCGCCTGCGGGCCGAAGTCGAGGCCCTCATGGAGCGGTTCGGGCTTGCGGTTCCCCTGGACCGTGAGGTGCGGGCGCTCCCCGTGGGCACGCAGCAGAAGGTGGAGATCCTCAAGGCCCTCTACCGGGGCGCGCAGGTCCTCATCCTCGACGAGCCCACCACCCTCCTCACCCCGCAGGAGGTGGACGCCCTCTTCGGAACCCTGCGGCGGCTCGTGGCCTCCGGCCTCGGGGTGGTGTTCATCACCCACAAGCTCCAGGAGGTCCTCCGCACCAGCGACCGCATCACCGTGATGCGGCGGGGCCGGCGGGTGGCCACGGTCCGCCGGGAGGAGGCGAGTCCGGAGGAGCTCGTGGTCTGGATGGTCGGCAGCCGCCCGCCGGACGTGGTCCGCAGGGAGCGGGCCGGATCCGGGAACGTGGTGCTGGCCCTGCGCGGGCTCACGGTCCGGGACGACCGGGGAGTCGTGGCGCTGCGCGACTGCTCCCTGGAGGTCAGGGAAGGGGAGATCCTGGGGATTGCGGGCGTGGCGGGCAACGGACAACAGGAGCTCGCGGCCGCGGTGGTTGGTGCGCTCCGGCCCGACGCCGGGGACGTCGTGCTGGACGGCTCTCCGATCACGCACCTTGGGATCGCGGACCGCCTGGCACGGGGGGTGTTCCTCATCCCGGAGGACCGGCTGCGGGAGGGGATCCTGCCGCGCCTGTCGGTGGCCGAAAACCTGGTGCTGGGGATGCACCGGCTCCTGTTCCCGTCCGGGAGGTACCAGACGCGGGTGGCCCGGGCCGTGGCCGAGCAGGCGATCGAGACCTTCCGGATCGTCTGCCCCGGCCCGGACGCACCGGCCGGCACCCTCTCGGGCGGTAACCTGCAGAAGCTCATCGCCGCCCGGGTGTTCGCGCAGGCGGAGCGGGCGAGGGCACGGCTCCTGGTGGCCCTCAACCCCACCCGGGGACTGGACGTGCCCTCCACGGCGTTCGTGCACCAAGAGCTTGCGGCGTTCTGCGCGCGGGGCGGCGGGGTCCTGTTGGTCTCCGAGGACCTGGAGGAGCTGTTCAAGCTGGCGGACCGGATCGCGGTCCTCTACCGCGGAACCGTCGCGGGGTTGTTTCCCCGGGAGGCCTTTGATCCCTACGCCATCGGCCGGCTGATGATGGGCGCGAAGGAGACCGCATGACCACCCACGTTCGCACCCTCCGGGATCGGCTCACCGACCTCCTCCCGTACCTGGGCGGGCTCGCCCTGGCCGTAGGGGTCCTCGTGTGGTTCGTCCGGGCCGCGGGCGGCGACGCCGTGCTCGCCCTCTCCTCCCTCGTGCGGGCCTCCTTCGGGAGCCTCGGAGGCCTCGCACAGACCCTCAACAAGATCACCCCCCTCATGCTGGGGAGCTTGGCGGTGGTGCTCGGCATGCGGGGCGGGGTGTTCAACATCGGGGTGGACGGCCAGATCTACGTGGGCGCGGTGATGGCCACGGGCCTGGGTCTTGTGGCCACGGGCCTCCCGAGGGCCGTGGGCGTGCCCGCGGCCCTGCTCCTTCCAGGCCTTCCAGAAGTACAACCCGCGGGCCGAGGTGCTGTACACCTTCGTGGGCGACCAGAACGACCCGGTGAAGGCCCGGCAGGCCGCGGAGTCCCAGATCGCCGCGGGCGTGGACTTCATCATCGTCAGCGTGAACCTGGGTACCGTGGGGATCATCGAGGCCGCCCGGGCCGCCCGCCGTCCCGTGCTCCTCACCACCTTCTACACGGACAAGACGAGCTACGCGCCCCAGAACTTCACCACCTCCCTGCTGTTCAACTTCAGTAAGCCCTACGTGGAGGTCACCCGGCAGATCCTCTGGGGCCGGACGGGCGGGTACTACGAGATGCGGCCGGGCTCCGGGATGACGCTCCTCCCGCCCCGGAACGTGCCCCAGGAGGTGGCCCAGCGGGTCTTGCAGGTGTGGCAGGCGGTGGTCCGCCGCCAGGAGCGCATCGAGGAGATCAGCGACCGGATCGTGGAGCCGCGGCGCTAACGGGACACCGTCTCGCGCGCCTGATGGGGAAGCCGGCGGCCCGGCTCGAACCGGCTGCGGGCCGGCTGGAGCAGGTCCCGGTACACCTCCAAATTCCGGTCCTCCAGGTGGTCGAAGGCCTGGAGGGAGCGCGTACCCCAGGAGACGTACCGGAGCGGGTCGGGGTCGAGCCGGGCGGCGAGGATCTCCTCCTGTGCCCGGGCCTGAGCCAGCCGCCAGGCGATGGGGCTGACGAACATGGAGTGCCCGAAGTAGTGGTTCCCGGCCGCGTCGGTGCCGACGGCGTTCACCGCGAGGACGTAGACGTGGTTGTCGTAGGCCCGGGCCAGGTTCGTGAGCTGCCAGATGTCGAAGGACCGCAGGAGGGCGGAGGGCCGCACGAGGACCTCCGCGCCCTTGATGGCCAGCACCCGCGCGAGCTCGGGGAAGTCGCCGTCGTAGCAGATCATTAGGCCGAGGGTCCCGAGCGCCGTCTCGAACACCTCCGCCCGCGTGCCCGGCGTGCACCACCCGCCCCGCTCCACGTGCTCCGCGGGAAAGGGGTGGGTCTTGTGGTAGACGCCGATGACCGATCCGTCCGGGCCGATGAGGACCGCGGAGTTGTACACCACGCCCCGCTCCGGCCCCCGGGTGTAGGTGGGCCACACCACGTGCACGCCGAGGGCCTTCGCGGCCCTCTGGATCGGCTCGGTCACGGGTCCGGGAACGTCACTCACGAGGTCCCACAGGGCCTCCGGCGGGAGTCCCGTGTCGAACCCTGTGGTGGCCGTCTCCGGGAAGATCACGAGCTCCGCCTCCGTCTCCCGTACGGTCCGTTCCAGCCACACTACCGCCTTCTCGAGGTTTGCCCGCACGTCGTTGGGAACCGGTGCGATCTGCACGCCTGCCGCCACGAACGCCCGCATCTGGGCACCTCCTCCTTCCAGCGTACCCGAGATCGGGCCCCACGTCACGCGGCCGCAGGGCGGTATACTGGGGCTAAGTGCCCTGACATCCGGGCGTAGGGACACGTCGCGTGAGGAGGCACGCCATGGATCTCCCGAGGCTCCACCGGATCCTCGTGGCCACGGACTTCTCCCCTGCTTCGGAGGGGGCCGTCGAGTGGGCGCACCTGCTGAGCCGGCGAGTCGGAGCGGAGCTCGTCTTCCTCCATGCCCTGATCCTGGACCCCGCCCTCCTCCTGGCGAGCACGGAGGCCGCCGTGGACCTCCACGCCCAGCTCGTGGAGCACAACCGGCGGGAGGCGCTCGCCCTCCTGCGCCAGCTGGAGGAACGGTTCCCCGGCGCCCGAGGCCTCCTGCAGGAGGCCCCTCCCCGTGAGGCCATCCTGCGGGCGATCCGGGAGGTGGATGCGGACCTCGTCTGCATGGGCACCCACGGCCGGAGCGGGCTCCCGCGGCTAGTGTTCGGCAGCGTGGCCCAGCACGTGGTCGTGCACAGCCCGGTGCCCGTCCTCACCGTCCGGGCCGACCACCGCCCGCCGCAGGTCCGCTGCATCCTGGTCCCCACCGACTTCTCCCCGGCCGCGGACGCCGCCCTCCCGTGGGCGAGCCTGTTGGGGCAGGCGTTCGACGCACGGGTGGTCCTCCTCCACGTGGTGGAGGTCACGTACGAGGCCCTGATGGAGCTGGCCCACGAAGGCAGCCTCGAGCCCGTAGGAGAGGTCATCCTGGGGCAGCTGGAGGAGCGGGCGCGGACGGCCCTTTCCGCACGGGCGCAGCAGCTGCCGCGGTGCGAGACCGTGATCCGGGTCGGGGTGGAGGTCCCCCGCCACTGCATCGGGGACGTCGCCCGGGAGGTAAACGCAGACCTGATCGTGATGGGCACGCACGGCCGCACGGGCATCGAGCGCGTCCTGTTGGGCAGCGTGGCGGAGCACATGGTGCGCTCCAGCCCCATTCCGGTCCTCACCGTGCGGGTGTCGAAGGCGTAGACCTCGCGGTCGGAGCGTCCAGGCCGTTGCCCGCCGCATCACCCGCCGTCACCCCGGACCCCTGAGCCGCGAGGTCTCCCGCACCAAAGGGGGACCCAGCACGAGGATGCTGACAGGTTGCCCGAGTTGCCTTCGCGGTGGGCTACCGGGGGTCCTTCCAGGGAGTTCTTCCTGGAGCGGCACTTCAGCGGCGAAGATGGCCGCCTCCAGCTAGGGTGCTCACGGACTGGGGCCGGTACGCGGAGGCATTTGCCTACGACGAGCGGACAATGGAGTTCTACCTGGAGTCCGGAGAGTCCTCGGGGTCCTCTCCCTGGAGGCTCCTCCGGAAGTCCCGGATGGCCTGGCCGAGTGAGCGGCCGAGGTCCGCGAGCCGTGCCGGCCCGAAGATCAGCAGGGCGATCAGGAAGATGATCAGGAGCTCGCCCGTTCCGATGCTCCCGAATCCCATCGCACACCCCTCCTCCCTTAAGCGTACCACGGGCCGAATCGGTTCCCGGGAACTCCGCGGGGGGCTTGTGCGCTTGGTCAGGCGGACGCTGGTGGTGCGGGTAGAACGGGATCCGGCGGGGTGGACTCGGTTCACGTACCGCCCCCTTGGGACCAGGGGCCAGGTGGTGATCCTCCAGCGGGGAGAGGTCCAGATCACCTACGACCCCTGGCGGGACCTCGTCCGTCGCTCCTCCCTCCCGCGGTGGGACGCGTTTCCTGCCGGGGATCACCTCGCCTGGCTTGGGGAGAATTACCGATTGCGGGCCGCTCGGGGGACGATGCTGGGCCGGGAGACCCTGCGTCTCGACCTCGTCCCGAAGGTTGCGGACCACCCCCGCCTGCGGCTCGAGATCGACCTGCAGACCGGCGTCTTCCTCCGTTCGGAGCGGTTTAGCCCGGACGGGGGGCTAGGAGAGCTCAGCGCCTTCGTCCACTTCGAGCCCCGATCCCCGGGCTGGCTCAGGACCCTCCGGGTCCCACGCGCCTCCAAGCTCATCATCGACCCGGCTCCCCGGGTGATCGACGAGGAGGCGATCACCGCACGGCTCGGACTCCGGCCCCTCTCGGTCCGACCGCCCGCGGGATTCCGCGCGTAACAGACCTCCTCGTGCCAGGGCAGAAGGCTGCGGTGCAGTGGGTGTACTCCGACGGGCTAAGTGTACTCGTCATCCACCAGCAGCGGGGGAGCGTCCCGCAACCCCCGTCCGGGAGCCGCCGGGTGTGGCGGGCAGGGGGGCCGGTGTGGTGCAGCGGGAAGTGTGAGCGTCAGGTCGATTCTCCCC